>QWCN01001255.1_pt1 | contig 76300 bp, 52 predicted proteins | sample 1972711 | NCBI WGS metagenome assembly QWCN01 (sample SAMN09866707, study PRJNA288562) | Human gut metagenome isolate term1_stool, whole genome shotgun sequencing... | isolation source: gut | host: Homo sapiens | place: USA: California | reverse complement strand
AAGTTTGGTCAGGCCCTATTTTTTCATTTACTTTGTGAGTGAATGGATTACAAAGAATATGACAGCCAAACTTTACATAAAAGGAAACTTTACAGAAGCACTGTTATGTAAAGGTTTACATACAAGGTGATTTGGAAATACCTTTCGCTTGTTTTTTGCTTAAAAGCTTAAAATCTCACGATAAAGTGTTATCTTTATGCCCGAGAATCATAAATCTATCTGATATGAAAAGAAAAGTACTTAGTTTGAGTTTGTTTTTGATGTTGTTCTTCGGCACATTTTGGCTTCAGGCACAGGAATACGTGCAGCAGACAGATTTGCCCACTATTTATATCGAGACGGAAGGCGGCCGACCTATTGTGAGCAAAGAAGACTATGTAGATGCCGTGTTGCATTATGTGGACAGTAATGGCGTGAAGACGTACGATGCCTTAGGTGTTAGGGGACGTGGCAATTCTACTTGGAATTTAGAGAAGAAACCTTATAGGATAAAGTTTGCCGAAAAGCAGGAGTTCATGGGGCCGGAGCGAGCAAAGGCGAAGAGTTGGACACTGTTGGCCAATTTTGCAGATAAAACTTTGCTTCGCAATGCTGTGGCAGCCTGTATCGGTGATTTTGCCGGACAGCCTTTTACCGCCGGTGCCCAGTTTGTGGACTTAGTATTGAACGGTACATATTTGGGTAATTACCAATTGTCCGACCAAGTGGAGGTGAGGAAGAAGCGTGTGGATATTGATGAGCAGGATGAAATTCCTACGGAGGATGCCAATATAACCGGTGGATACTTTTTGGAGGTTGACGGTTGGGCTACGGCTGAGCCGGTTTATTACAAAACGAATCGCAATGTGTTGGTCACGGTGAAATCTCCGGATGAGGAAGTGATTGTCTCCAGACAGTTGGAGTATATCAAGAACCACATGCAATTGTTCGAAGATGCCTTGTTTTCTTCGGATTTTGCGGATCCGGAAAAGGGATATCGTCCTTATGTGGATTCCTTGACTCTGGCCAGTTGGTATATTTCGACAGAGTTGACCGGCAATGTAGACGGTTTTTGGAGTACCTATATGTACAAGAAGAAGGATGACCAGAAATTCTATTGGGGACCTTTATGGGATTACGATATTGCTTTCAATAATTGTAACCGAGTAGGAGATGTATCAGAGGCCCTGATGATAAATAAAGGTTTCGGAGGAGACTTGACACAGAAGTGGGTATTGCAAATGTGGAAAGATCCTTGGTTCGTACAGTTGATAAACCGGACGTGGCAGGAGTATCTGGCACGTGGGATAGAAGAGCACGTCGTGGATTATATCGACAGTATGTCTGTGGTTATAGACCGTTCGCAAGCCATGAATTTCCAGAAGTGGCCTATTGACCGACGGGATTATAATGAGATTGTGCTTTTCAGTACATATCAGGAGGGCATAGATTATTTAAAATCATTCCTGCATACGCATTGTGCATATTTGACGAAGACTTTTGCCAAAGCTGCGGAAGAAATGGGGAGCATAGAAGAACCTACTCCGGAGTTTACGTTGGATACGGGCTTTTATTATCGTCTTTATAATAAAGGAACGGGCAATGCCATTGATGTTTTAGACAACGAAGAGGATAAGGTATGTACATGGTCGCCGGCTCGTGAGCGAGAAACCCAGCAGTGGGAGATTTTGGCGGTAGGAGAATACTATCAGGTCGTCAATCGTGAAAGCGGCTTGGCTTTGTATGACTGCGCCGTGAAAGAAGGAGATATTTATAAGACAGGAACACAATTAGAGTTACGTAAACCGCGTAGTTCCCAACATCGTCAACAATGGAGCTTTGTACCGGTAAATACGGGAAACACTTATGTATTGGTCAATAGGCTGACCCAATTGGCTGTAAATAATGCGGGAGGCTCAGATGAGAATGGAAATAGTGTATTAAGTTGGACCAATGATTCGGAAAACAGTTTGAAAGATACCCGGCAGTGGCGTATTGAGAAGGATGAAGTAAAGGGGGAGACCTCCGTACAATCATCCGGTCGCGAGACGCAGTATTGGGTATTGTATAATCCGGACACAAAGCTGCTGCATTTTGAGTCCAATGACATGGAGCAAATAGACGGGCATGCTTACATTTATGCGGCAAACGGTGAATGCGTTATGCGGTTTAGGGTAAGCCAGACAGCAGATTTATCTTCTCTTAGAAAGGGTATTTATATTCTTACTTGGATGGAAGAAGATACAAAGCGTACGGTGAAGGTCACCGTGAGATAGCGGGTATATTCCGTATATATTGAGGAACGAAATTCTCAGGGACGAGGAAGAAACAATACGCCATTTTGAATACGTACGGTTTCTTCCTCAATCATTTGGTGCAGGAGTTGTGCTGTCTTTTCACGGGAGATGCCCGGGAAGGTCATTTCCGACAAATTATGCTTCTGGCCGTCTTTTAAAGTCTCCAGTATAAGCGCGATGATTTGTTCGTCCGTAGCATCCGCATGTGGATGAGATTTCCGTATCCGGCAAACGTCACATTGTTCGCAGGGTTGTGCATCTTTTTCGCCGAAATAGTGCAAAAGGACTTTGCTACGGCAGAAGTCAGCCTCTTCGGCATAGTACAACATGGCCTCAATCCGCTCTTTAAAATTTTTCTTGCGTTCGTCGTACACGGAAGAAGGGAATACGATACGTTCTTTTTCGATGCGTTTACAGGAAAAGGTGATATAAGGCGTTTTTTTGCGGGGGATGTAATGGAGGATTCTGGCCCTGCCAAGTGCCAACAGTCCATGGTAAACCTGGTCTGTGGTCAGGCCGGATAAAGTCGCGATACGCCGTTCGTCTATAAAGACATAATCGCTGAATACGCCTCCATAGCTGCGTAAAACCCATTGAATGAGTTGTTCCTGTTCCGCCTCTAGTTCATGAATGCGATATAGCTCGTCGCGGCGGAGCAGAAAGTGTATGCGGGAGGCGTTGTCTTGTTCTTCCGTATATTCGATATAGCCTGCCCGTTCCAATAAATGCAGCGCACTGTCGGTCTGAACCGGAAAGTGTTTGAAGTTACGGCAGAATTCGTCCAGGTCGAATTCGCGGGTTACGTTATAACCGTCTCCCATGGCCATCTGGTAATAATAACAAATGTGTTCGTACACTTCCCGTATGGCATCCTTGTCCGGAAAAGTATCAGGGATACGTTTCATCAAGCGTGTACGGTCGTGTCTTTGGTATAGCAGTACTGCGTAAGCTTGTGCGCCGTCACGTCCGGCCCGCCCCGCTTCCTGGAAGTAGGCCTCTATGGAGTCCGGCAGGTCAAGATGGATTACCAAACGTACATCCGGCTTGTCGATTCCCATGCCAAACGCGTTAGTCGCTACCATAATCCGTATTTTGTCCTCTTGCCATTGATGTTGGCGAAGGTCTTTTTCCGCATCGTTCAGTCCGGCATGGTAAAAGGTGGCGGACATACCGGCAGCTTGTAACTTCTCCGTGGTCTCCCGGGTATTCCGGCGGCTTCTGGTATATACAATGGCCGATCCTTTCGTGCTGTTTAGAATATGGATGAGTTCCCCAAACTTGTCTTCTGTATGCCGGACAATGTAAGCCAGATTTTTCCGCTCAAAACTCATACGGAAAGCATTCTCTTCCCTGAAAGCCAACTGGCGTTGGATGTCCTTGACCACTTCGGGTGTAGCCGTGGCCGTTAGGGCAAGAACCGGAATGTCCGGCAGGATTTTACGGATTTCCGCAATCCGGGTGTACGAAGGCCGGAAGTCATATCCCCATTGGGAGATGCAGTGCGCCTCGTCCACCGTAAGGAAACTCACGGGCATGTGGCGCACCTTTGCGAGGAAGATATCCGAGGCCAACCGTTCGGGGGATACATAGAGGAACTTGTAATTGCCGAAAATGCAGTTCTCCAACGTAACGAGGATTTCCTCACGTGACAGCCCGGAATAGACGGCGGCAGCCTTGATGCCTCTTCCGCGCAAGTTACGTACCTGGTCTTTCATCAAAGCGATAAGCGGAGTGACCACGATACAAATGCCGTCACGGCTGAGCGCAGGTACTTGAAATGTAATGGACTTGCCTCCTCCGGTAGGCATAAGCCCCAAAGTATCCCGTCCGTTTCCGATACTTTCTATGATTTCCCGTTGTATGCCGCGAAACCCGTCATACCCCCAATACTTTTTCAATATGGACAGATAAACGTCTTCCATGCGAGGCTCCCGTGAAGCTTATTCTTTACCGGAGGGGCGGATATCCTCTATCTGAAGTTGCACTTCGCCCCGTTTATGCGTATTTTCTTCTATCGTGTAGCAAATATCGAAAGAACGTTTGGTCTTGATATAACGAGCCTGTGAACTTTGTCCGAAAGCGATGCCGTTCATGACATTGTTGCTCTTGTTGTCCACCAATTCCAATTTGATATGTTCTTGTTCGCGTCCTACGACCTTGCTCGTTCCGTAGTCATATACATGTTGCGTACAAAACAGCGGTTTCGTATTGTCCGGCCCGAAAGGATTGAACTTTTTAAGGTCGTGGTGAAACTTGTGCGTGATGTCTTTGAAGTCTATTTGCGCGTCGATGTTCAATATGGCCGAAGTCTGTTCCGGCAGGATATGTGTTTCCACGTAAGCTTCGAAGCGCTGGTGGAATTCCGGTACGTTTTCCACTTTCATGGACAAGCCCGCTGCATACGTATGTCCCCCGAAATTCTCCAATAAATCCCGGCAACTTTCGATAGCCTTGTAGACATCGAATCCCGAAACGGAACGCGCCGACCCCGTGGCCAGGTTGTCCGTGCGGGTCAGTACGACCGAAGGCCGGTAGTAGATTTCCGTCAGTCGTGAAGCCACGATGCCGATGACCCCCTTGTGCCACTCTTCGTTGTAAATGACGATAGACCGTTGTTCGCTTTGTTTGTCCAGTTTCTCTACTATACTGTTTGCCTCCTCCGTCATAGACTTGTCCAAGTCTTTGCGCATGTCGTTGTAGCGGTTGATTTGTTCCGCCATTTCATGCGCCGTCTGATAGTCTTTTTCCACGAGCAACGCCACGGCCTCTTTTCCGTTTTGTATGCGTCCCGAAGCATTGATACGCGGTCCGATTTTGAAGATGATGTCACTGATGGTCAGCTCCCGCTCCGACAAGCCGCATACGTCGATGATGGCCTTGAGCCCGATGCTCGGGTTGGCATTCAGTTGTCGTAGACCGTGGTAAGCCAGGATACGGTTTTCTCCCATAATCGGCACGATGTCCGACGCGATGCTGACGGCACAAAGATCCAATAACGGGATTAGTTGGCTGAACTCGATGCCGTTACTTTGTGCGAAAGCCTGCATGAATTTGAAACCCACGCCGCAGCCGGACAAATGGGGATAGGGATAAGTTGAGTCGAACCGTTTGGCATTCAGAATCGCCACGGCCGGCGGAAGGATTTCGTCCGGTACGTGGTGGTCGCAGATAATGAAGTCGATACCCTTTTCTTTGGCGTATGCAATCTCATCTACGGCCTTGATGCCGCAGTCGAGCACGATAATCAGTTTTACACCGCTTTCGTATGCATAGTCGATTCCTTTGACCGACACGCCATAACCTTCTTCGTAACGGTCGGGGATATAGTAGTCGATATTGGAATAATATTGTTGCAGGAACTTGTAGACCAATGCTACAGCCGTGCAGCCGTCTACGTCATAATCTCCATAAACCATGATTCTTTCCTTGCGTCCCAAAGCTTTGTTCAGACGCTCTACAGCCTTGTCCATATCGGTAAACATGAACGGGTCGTACAGTTCTGTGAGCGAGGGACGGAAGAATTTCTTGGCATCCGCCACCGTCGTGATATTGCGTTCTATCAAGAGACGACCGAGAATAGGGCTGATGTTCAGCTCTTTGGCCAGTCTCTCAGCCGCTTCCAGTTTTTCCGGTGTAGGAGGTTCTAATTTCCATTTATAGTTCATTATATGTATTTTTTTCCTTTTTATGCTATCTCGGGCGTGAGGCTTGTCACGAGGCCACACGGTTATTCATGTAAAAGTAGGAAAAAAATATAAGAAAACCGCAGTTTCCCCATCTTTTTTGGAAAACTGCGGTAGCTTTTTACTCTCTTTATGAGAAAGCGGCTGCTCCTCTGCCTTTTTTAATTCAGCCCCAATTTCTTCCGGATCGGTTCGGGAATGGCATTCTTGTTCACTACGATATTCATGGTCTTGTAGGCTACGAATGCTTTCGAAGCATACCAGATGCCTTTGTAAGTTCCGGCATCACCCCACGAATTCTTCACCATGTAGTATTCTTTTCCGTTCTGGTCTTTGGCGATACCGTAAATCTGCATGCCGTGGTCGTCCGTCGTTTCCCAATTGTCGTAAGCCGTCTGACGCATTTCCTGAGTGACTTTTACCTCCGGAAGCGGTTTGGATGTCAGTTTCTTGACGATTTCCGCACGTTTGCTGTTGTTGCTCAATCCGAGCCAACGTGCAGCGTCCGAACCTACCAGGTCTTCTGCCTGCTTCACGTCCGGCATCACGGCGATACCATTGCGTGTGAACCCCGTCTCGCTCACGTCCGAACCCCATGCGATGGTGTATCCGTTGTGGATGGCATTGTCAAATACCTCCATCAATTCGTCGATCGGCAGGTTGTAAGACAATGCCCAACGCCAGTTGTCTTGTACTTCGATGACAAAAGGTTTGTAGAACGGATGATGGGTATAAGAAGTCAGGGATACGTAATCGTCCATGTTCAGGCCTAGCCACTGCATGTAGCTTTGCGGAGTGTATTCCTTACCTTTGTAAGTGAATTTTTCGGGGCATTTGCCCAAGTAGGCATCATAGATACCGCTGAAAGCCTGTTTCCATACGGGAGACAGCTTCTTCAATTTGCTCGTGGCCAAAGCATCTACAAAGGCTGTGGCTACGAGGTCCACCTCATTGTGATTGGGCAGGGTGTCGCCGTAGAGCGTACCCGGCTCCGGCATGGCTTCTTGCGGTACGATACCATAGTTCTGCATGCAGTAAATCACATCGTAGAAACTTCCTCCTTGCGCGAACGAAACATCGCCGTGTGTACGGACGGTTTGGGCTGCACGGTCTTCCATGGTTTTATGTACGACGAACATTTCGCAAAGGTCATGTTCGCCTTTTCCCATGCGGAGCAATTCGGATTCAAAAAAAGACAGGGTACTGAAGCACCAGCACGTACCGCTCTGGTTCTGGTTCTTGATAGAGGTGATAGGGTTTTCTTTCACCGTGGTAAAGACGAAAGCGGTGTCAGCTTTTTCCACGTGTTTCTTAGCCGATACGCCAAGTGACAAACAAGCACATGCGATAAATAAAAGTTGTTTTTTCATTTCGGATATTTTAGTGATACATTAATTAGTCCTCTGTGCCATAAACTCTTCCACATCGTCCATGTGGTACGGGATGCGTTCATGTCCCAACATGCGGCAACCGCTTGCTGTAATCAGAATGTCGTCTTCTATGCGGATGCCTCCGAAATCCTTGTAGGTTTCCAAAAGGTTGAAATTGATGAAATCTTTGTTGATACCTTTGCTTTTCCATTCATCAATCAGAGCCGGGATGAAATAAATGCCCGGTTCGTCTGTCATGACCCAACCTTCTTGCAAGCGGCGTCCGCAACGCAGGCAGTTCGTACCGAATTGCGTGGACGGCTGCACTTCGTCGTCGAAGCCCACATATCGCTGTCCCAGCCCTTCCATGTCGTGTACGTCCATGCCCATCATGTGCCCCAGACCGTGCGGGAAGAATATGGCGTGCGCTCCGTTGCGTACGGCTTCTTCCGTGTCGCCTTTCATCAGGCCGAGTTCTTTCAGGCGCTCGGTCATGAGGCGGGCTACGCTCATGTGCACGTCCCACCATTTTACACCGGGGCGTGCGATGTCCAATACGTGGTCATGGCAAGCTTCCACGATGCTGTAAATGTCCCGTTGGCGGGAGGTAAACCTGCCGTTGATGGGAGTGGTGCGCGTATTGTCCGAGCAATAGTTCTCATTGGTTTCCGCTCCTGCGTCGCAAAGCATCAGCCGTCCGTCTTCCAAAGGACGTGGAGAAGGGTATCCGTGCATGATTTCCCCGTGCATGGAAAGAATGGTGGGGAAACTGGTCATGCACCCTTTGGCCGATGCGATACCGCTGATGGTGCCCGCGATGTATTGTTCGCTCACTCCGGGGCGGCAAAGGCGCATGGCCGTCGTGTGCATCTCATGACCGATGGCACAGGCCCGTTCGATTTCCTCTATTTCGGCCGGTGTTTTCACAGTCCGTTGGTCGATGACCGCCATGATGAGTTCCAACGATGCTTCCTCGCGTTGCCGTGAAGGATGTATGCCTGTCAGGTCCATGAGTTGGATCATCTGGTCGTGACGGTAAGGAGGCAGGAAATGGATTTTCCGGCCTTGGGTGCGGGCTTGTGTTACCAGTTCTTCCAGACGGCTCATCGGAGCACTGTGTTCCACACCGCTTTGTGCGGCGAGGTCGGCCACGCTGTCCACGGCACCGAACCATACGATGTCTTCAATGTCGATATCATTGCCAATCAGATATTCCTTGTGGTTGTCTATGTCGATTACTCCCACGAGTCCTTCGCGGTGTTGTCCGTAAAAATAAAGAAAACTGCTGTCTTGCCGGTATTTGTATACGTTGGCCGGATAATTGGATGGCGCATCGTTGTTTCCGAAAAGCAATATCAAGCCTTCTTTCACCTGACGCTTCAGCCGGTCGCGTCGGGCTGTATATGTTTCTTTGTCAAATAACATAAACGTAGCTTAAAGATAAAACATTTAATAAAGTATGCAAAAATACTGATTTCATTTGGGATTTTCATTAACTTTACTCGTAAATTAGGAATAATTATGGAGATAGACAAGCATACGGGTTTAGTGCTGGAAGGCGGGGGCATGCGCGGAGTTTTTACATGCGGGGTGCTGGACTGGCTGTTGGACCACCACATTGATTTTCCCTACACGGTCGCTGTGTCGGCAGGGGCGTGCAATGGCTTGTCTTATATGAGCCGTCAGCGCGGACGGGCGAAGTACAGCAATATCGACATGCTCAAAAAATACAAATACATCGGTATGCGTTTCTTGTGGACGCAGCATAGCATCCTGAACCAGGAACTGCTGTATAAGGATTTTCCGGAGCGTATCGTACCTTACGATTTCGAGGCTTACCGGGCCAATCCCGGAGTGTTCGAGATGGTGACAACTAATTGTCTGACGGGGCGTGCCGATTACTTGTCGGAGAAAGAGAATTACAACCGGTTGATACGGATAGCCAAGGCTTCAAGCAGTTTGCCTTACGTCTGTCCGGTTGTCGTCGTAGACCGCGTGCCGATGCTCGACGGCGGTATCGTGGACTCCATACCGGTGGAGCGGGCGATGTCGCTCGGTTATGAGCGCAACGTGGTCGTGCTGACGCGCAATCGCGGTTATCGCAAGACGGGCCGGGACATCCGTATTCCTTCTTTTATTTATCGCCGTTTTCCCCGTCTGCGGGTGGCGCTCAGCCACAGGTGCGAATGTTACAACCGCCAGTTGGAGCTGATAGAGCAACTCGAGGATGAAGGAAAGATTCTGGTGGTGCGTCCGCTTGAAAAACTCGAGGTGGACCGGCTTGAAGACAATATCGGGAAACTGACGGCCTTGTACGAAGAAGGATATGCTTGTGCCGAGACGGTTTTAGGAACGTGTATTTTTAATGAATGACGAAAGATGACAGAAGAGCAAGAACAGAAGCCTGCGGTGGAAAAGAATCCGCATATTTATAAACCTGCATATACGAAACAGGAAGTGGACGAGTTGACGCGTTGGTTTGAAGAACGGATGGATCGCCTTCCCGCGACATTGCAACTGAACGAGGCGACGGCGGCTTCCGACCTTCCGCGCACGGTGAAAGCCCTATTGGCGGTGCTGAAGGTGCATAAGGAGAACATATCCGTGACTTTCAGTGGATATATGTCCCATCTGGACTTGATTCGTTTGCGGTTGAAAGAACAAGGTCTGGAGTAAATCGTAAAAGGGGAAAGACGGATGAAAAAGCGGATACGGACGATATGGGCGGGCGTTTTGTGCCTTTGTCCGGTACTGGCATTGCAGGCCGGGTGGGGAGACTTGCAGGAACAGTTGCGGCGTATGGTGGCGGACAAGAAGGCGCAAGTCGGAATAGCCGTCATAGTGGACGGGAGGGACACGCTGACGGTGAACAATGACGTGCGCTACCCCATGATGAGCGTGTTCAAGTTCCACCAGGCTTTGGCTGTGGCAGACGCTTGCGGGCGGCGCGGCGTTTCTTTCGATACGTTGGTGTATATCCGGCCGGACGATTTGCGCCCGGATACGTACAGTCCGTTACGGGACAAATATCCGGAAGGAAACCTGTCTCTTTCCGTGGGCGAGCTTTTGAAGTACACTTTGCACCTGAGCGACAACAATGCCTGCGACATCCTTTTCCGGGTGTTCGGAGGCCCGGCTGCTACGGATGAGTATTTGCGCGGCATGGGCTTGCGGGATTTTGCCATTGAAGCCACGGAGGACGATATGCACCGCAATCTGGCGGATTGTTACCGGAATTGGACGACTCCGTTAGAGGCGGTACGCTTGTTGGAATGGCTGGTTTCGGGTAAGGCGGCTAAGGGAGCATACCGGGATTTCATAGAGCAAACCATGATTTCCTGCCGGACGGGTCGCGACCGTCTGCCGGCACCGCTTGCCGGTACGAAGGCAGTCATCGGGCACAAGACAGGTACGGGCGACCGTAACGGAAAGGGACAGATTATCGGGACAAACGATATCGGTTTTGTTTTTCTTCCGGACGGGCGTCGTTACAGTATTGCCGTGTTGGTCCGCGATTCGGAAGAAAGCGAACAGGCCACAGCCCGGATTATAGCCGATGTTTCGGAGGCTGTGTACCGGTATGTGCAACAGTTCAATTAAAGGCTTTGGTTCATAGATTATATCTGTTGTAACAGATTGGGTGTTGTTGGGGTTTGATTTACAAAAAGGATGCGTTCCCTTTCCGAAAACGCATCCTTTTTTATTTATATTATTATATGCCCTGTGGGCTGGCTTATTCGCTCCAGTCCATCTTGGTCATGCGCACGTAGCTCTGATAACGCTTCTTGGCCATATCCTCGCAAGCGTTGAAGAGGTCGGCGGCTTCGGTCGGGTATTGCTTCATGACGGAAGCAAAGCGGACTTCGCCTTTCAGATAATCTTGGAAAGCATCCCAGTTAGGCTCTTTGGAGTCGAGTGAGAACGGATTCTTGCCTTCGGCTTCCAAAGCCGGATTGAAACGCCACAAGTGCCAGTAACCGCACTTCACGGCTGCTTCTTCCTCAGCCTGCGATTTGCCCATACCCTTCTTCAAACCGTGGTTGATACAAGGAGCGTAAGCGATGATGATAGACGGGCCGGGATAAGCTTCTGCTTCGCGGATGGCCTTCAGACACTGTGCCTGGTCGGCTCCCATGGCAATCTGTGCCACGTACACGTAACCGTAAGTAGTGGCAATCATACCCAAGTCTTTCTTGCGTACGCGCTTACCGGAAGCGGCAAACTTGGCAATGGCACCGAGCGGGGTTGCCTTGGAAGACTGGCCACCGGTGTTGGAATATACTTCGGTATCCAATACGAGGATATTGACATCTTCACCCGAAGCGATGACGTGGTCCAGACCACCGTAGCCGATGTCGTAAGAAGCACCGTCGCCACCGATAATCCACTGGCTGCGTTTTACCAAATAGTGTGCCAGTTCGGACAGTTTGGCGCAAGCCGGGCAACCGGCAGCCTTGCCTGCCTCGATCATCGGGACGAGTTTTTCGGCAGCGGCCTTGCTGGCATCTGCGTCGTCCTTGCCTTCGAGCCATTCCTGAGCGGCAGCCTTGAAGTCGGCCGGAGTCTCATCGGCTGCAATGGCACCCTTGAGGAGTTCTTCGATACGTGCACGCATCTTCTTGTTGGCCAATGCCATACCGAGGCCGAATTCGCAGAAGTCCTCGAACAAGGAGTTTGCCCATGCCGGACCTTGACCCTTGGCGTTGGTCGTATAAGGAGTAGAAGGAATGGAACCGGAGTAGATGGAAGAGCAACCGGTGGCGTTGGCAACGATTTCACGGTCGCCGAACAACTGGGAAATCAATTTCACATACGGAGTTTCACCGCAACCGGCACAAGCGCCTGAGAACTCGAACAACGGTTGTGCGAACTGTGAATTCTTCACGTTGCTCTTGATGTCTACCAAGTCTTGTTTGCTCTTCACGTTCTTCACGCAGTATTCCCAATTCGGAGCTTCGGCGAGTTCCTGTTCCAACGGAACCATCGTGAGCGCCTTGCCCAATTTCGGATTGCCCGGACATACGTCGGCACAGTTGCCGCAACCCAAGCAGTCCATTACGCTCACCTGGATGCGGAAGTTCATGCCCTTCATGGCTGCCGGAGCCTTCATTTCGATAACCGGAGCGTTGAAGCCCTTCATTTCTTCGGCATCGAGAACGAACGGACGGATAGAAGCGTGAGGACAAACGTATGCACACTTGTTACACTGGATACAGTTGTCTGCGTTCCATGTCGGGACAAAGGCTGCCACACCGCGTTTTTCGTATGCGGCCGTACCTTGCGGCCAAGTACCGTCCTCGATACCCTTGAATGCGGAAACTTTCAGCAAGTCGCCGTCCTGTGCATTGATGGGGCGTACCACTTCATTGATGAATGCAGGGTCGTCGTTGGGCTGTGCAGCGTCTGCAGCGAGATTAGCCCATGCCGGGTCTACGGCCAGTTCCTTGTATTCACCGCCGCGGTCTACGGCAGCATAGTTCTTGTTCACCACGTCTTCACCTTTCTTGCCGTAGGACTTCACGATGAACTTCTTCATCTGTTCTACCGCCAGGTCTACCGGGATGACACCGGTGATACGGAAGAATGCAGACTGGAGGATGGTATTGGTACGGTTGCCCAATCCGATTTCCTGTGCAATCTTGGTGGCGTTGATGTAATATACCTTAATATTGTTCTTGGCAAAGTAAGCTTTCACCTTGTTCGGCAGGTTCTTGGCCAGTTCTTCGCCTTCCCAGATGGTGTTGAGCAAGAACGTGCCGTTCTTCTTCAATCCGCGGGTCACATCGTACATGTGGAGGTAAGCCTGAACGTGGCAAGCCACGAAGTTAGGCGTGTTCACCAAGTAAGTGGAGCGGATGGGAGCGTCTCCGAAACGCAAGTGAGAGCACGTGAAACCGCCGGACTTCTTAGAGTCGTAAGAGAAGTAAGCCTGACAGTGCTTGTTGGTGTTGTCGCCGATAATCTTCACGGAGTTCTTGTTGGCACCCACCGTACCGTCGGCACCCAAGCCGTAGAACTTGGCTTCGAACATGCCTTCGCCACCCATGGCCACCTCTTCTTTCTGAGGAAGCGAAGTGAACGTCACGTCGTCCACGATGCCGAGGGTGAACTGGTTTTTCGGTTCCGGAAGAGCCAGATTCTCGTACACGGCCAAGATTTGTGCCGGAGTTGTGTCGTTAGACCCGAGGCCGTAACGTCCGCCTACGATAACCGGGGCGTTTTCCTTGCCGTAGAAGCATTCCTTTACATCCAGATACAGCGGTTCGCCGTTGGCGCCCGGTTCTTTTGTGCGGTCCAGTACGGCAATCGTCTTGGCTGTGGCCGGAACGGCTGCCAGGAAATGCTTGGCCGAGAACGGACGATACAGGTGAACGGCTACCAAGCCCACCTTTTCACCCTGTGCGGTCAAGTGGTCGATGGTTTCGCGGATGGCTTCGGTTACGGAACCCATGGCGATGATGACACGTTCTGCGTCTGCGGCACCGTAATAAGAGAACAGACCGTACTTGCGGCCGGTGATTTCAGACACCTTGTTCATGTAGTCCTCTACGATGGCGGGAACTGCGTCGTAGTAATTATTGCAAGATTCACGGTGAGTGAAGAACGTGTCGGGGTTTTCGGCCATACCGCGTGCCACCGGATGTTCGGGCGACAGAGCACGGCTGCGGAACTCCTTCAAGGCCTCCTGGTCTACCAAAGGAGCGAGGTCGTCGTTCTCCAGCATTTCAATCTTCTGGATTTCGTGAGACGTACGGAAACCGTCGAAGAAGTTCAGGAACGGCACGCGGCTCTTGATGGTAGACAAGTGTGCCACGCCGGCCAAATCCATCACTTCCTGTACGGAACCTTCGCACAACATGGCGAAACCGGTCTGGCGGCAAGACATGACGTCCTGATGGTCACCGAAGATACACAGTGAATGAGAAGCCAAGGTACGGGCCGACACGTGGAACACGCAAGGCAGCAGTTCGCCTGCAATCTTGTACATGTTCGGAATCATCAGCAACAAACCCTGGGATGCCGTATAAGTCGTGGTCAGCGCACCGGCCTGCAACGAACCGTGGACGGCTCCGGCGGCACCGCCTTCCGACTGCATTTCCTGTACCAACACTGTTTCGCCGAAGATGTTCTTACGGCCCTGTGCTGCCCATTCGTCCACGTATTCTGCCATGGTCGACGACGGGGTGATGGGATAGATGGCTGCAACTTCTGAGAACATATACGAGATATGCGCTGCGGCCTGGTTACCATCACAAGTGATAAACTTTTTTTCTTTTGCCATAATAATGATTAATATTACGAGATTAAACTACAATTTCTTTATTTTCTCTTTAGTATAGGAATCCGAACAACCATATCGGTATTTCGTTTCCGTGCCCTATTTCTATCTTATGCCGGGCATATATCGTTTCGGCGTTTCGCCGTCGTTCTTCGTTGGGGCAGATTTTGAATCTCAGATTTTCGTCCACCAAAAACGAGGTGCCCTTTTCTCCCTTGTTCAGTTTATGGTCTTTCCACATCGTGTTTTGGAAGAAAGTCTCCAGGATGTCCTGTTCTTCCAGGCGGCACGGGTAGATGACGTACATCAGATTGCTGTTGTGCATCATGATTCGGGCCGGTTTTTTGGGAAAGGTTTCCCCCTTCGGGTAAATCATGTTGATGAGCCGTGCGTCGGCCAGATACTTGATGTAGTTCATAACCGTGGCCCGCGACGTGTGGATGTCTTCCGCCAATTGGCTGACGTTGGGAGCCACCGGACTGTCTATCGCGAGCAAATATAGCAATTTTTTGATTTTTGCCAAATATTTCAGCTCGATTTGTTTGATGAGCAAGATGTCCACTTCGAGCATCATGTTCATGGTCTTGAGCAGATTTTCAGAGAAATTCCGCTTTTCCAGAAAGAACGGGTAGAAACCGTGGTGCAGATAGTCTTGGAAGAACTTCAGCGGACTGGCTTTAGGCAGGATGCTGCGCACGATTTGTTCATGACGGTTCAGGATTTCGTCGAGCGTATAAGACGGGAAGTCATTGCCCGTCTGCAAGTTGAGGAACTCGCGGAAAGAAAATCCTCTCAGGTTGTATGATTTCACCAGTCCGTTCAGTTCCGGGTTCTCCGTCTTCAGCCGCATGACGGAAGAGCCGGTGAATACGATTTTCAGTCCCGGCAGCGTGTCGTAGCATTTGCGCAGGTCTGTGCTCCAGTCCGGTTGTTTGAACACTTGGTCGATCAGCAATACTTTTCCTCCGCCTTCGTAGAACTCTGTGGCGAATTCGGCAATGCCCTTGCCCTGAAAATAGAAATTGTTCAGATTGATGTAGAGGCATTTCCGGTCTTCCACGTGGAAATGTTCTTTGGCGTATTGCAGGAGGAAAGTGGTCTTTCCTACTCCGCGTGTACCTTTAATACCAATCAGACGGTCGTTCCAGTCTATCTCGTCCATGAGGGCGCGACGGACAGGAGCGTGGGTATGCTCCACAAGGTACGCATGTGTTCTGAAAAAAGACTCCATTCTTTGGTACTTGATACAATTTGCAAAGATAGTGTAAAACCGCAAAAGTGCAAAGTCGGGTTGGCAAAATCTTTGTTTTTTCTTCATTTTGCATCTCGAAATGCGAGGGTTGTCAATTTGTCAATCCCGGCCTTGCAGGATTGAACCATTTGAACCGGAAGACGGAGGCGTGCGGAAATACGCGATTCTCGCACGTCGGGGGAATGACATTCTGAAGCTCCTTCGGCCTGTCGGGCTTTCAAAATGCACGGCATTCGGGCACGGCGTGCGTACGGGGTCGGGATTCGTGGAAGCGTGAAACGGCATCCGTAGGGCATCCTGTCATTCGTTTTTTGTAGTCCGATGCGCTCCGTTTAGGAGAAAAACGAGCCTAAGAGGCATATCTTTTTTCTGTTTTCAGGGCTTTTCTCCACCTGCATGCAGAGAAAGATGCCCCACCATGAGGACAAAAAAAATGTTTTCTCAGCCGAGCGAAAAATTTTTCGGCTGCGATTGAAATGCGTTTAGGCTGAAAAAAAGCTAAAAACAAGGCTGAAACGTGAATTTATGTATCCAAAAAAGGAGTGAAAACAACATGGAACGTAGCCGGAACGTGGAGCTTCTCATTCAGAGAAAGTCCGGAGGGCTTACGTTTTGTCGGTAAAAAGGGCGTATGTCCTTTCATTTGTTTAGTAGGGACATTTCCTGTGCTTCTTATTCCGCTTGTCGGAAGGACTTTTTAAGCGGCAAACGGGTACGTCCTAAAGGAAAAGGATTTTGCCGTTTGCCGCATCAGAAATGGAGATTAGGTTATGAAATTGGTTTTTTACTGTTTGGCTTCTTCGGGAACTCCTCCCCATCTTTGGTCCAGACGGATGGCCTCTTCGCGGGTGATGCCGATGACGGAACCATGGCGCGGATGGAAGTCTTTGACGAAGGTTTCGGGCTTGGAACTGAAATGAATAAGGTCCTTGCTGCGTTGGAATTCATAACGTCCGCTGCTGTAAAGGTCGTACATCAGGATGTATTCGTCCGAATCGTTCAGTTTGAATATGCTGGAGCCTTCCACGTGCGTACGGGTTCCGGCATACGCGTCGAGATATGCGAAATGCTCTTTCCACGGGCCGCGCAACGATGGGGCCGTGGCTTGCTGTATGCCGCTTTTCAGCTCTTTGCCGTTCCGGTCTTTGGTATTTCCTTTATAGAAGAAATGATAGGTGCCGTCTTTATGGATGATGTCGCCGTCTATGGCACCGTATTTGGGAGCGAACATCAGTTGAGGCTCGTTCTCGAAGGCCGTGAAATCTTCGTTGGCGTATGCGCAATAGAAATTGAGGGCGGTGTCGTATTCGAAGCGTACGGTGAAGTAGACCAAGTATTTCCGTGCTTCGGGGTCGTAAATGGTTTGGGGTGCCCATACCCATTTGATGTGGGCGAACTTCTCGGGATAGGATTTTTCCAGGTCGATGATGCCGTGCGTCCAATCGGTCAGGTTGCCGGATTTGAGCAAGACGATGCCGGGATTGTATTCCCAACCGTTCTTTCGGGTGAACATGTCTGTGGCCGTGATATAAAAGCTGTGCCCGTCTTCTCCGCGCAGGATGTGCGGGTCGCGTATGCCTCCGGTTTGGGATATTTCGTCCGATGGGATGACGGGGCGGTTCCCGTTCAGGGCTTTCCAGTGTACGGCATCCGCACTCACGGCAAATCTCAGTTGTTCTTGTGTCGCCAGTTCGCCCGAACCTTCAAAATAAGCAAACAGATAGGCGGTGTAGTCCGGCATTTTTTGTGAGATACAACTTGTGAGGAACAAGATTGAGGTGCAAGCTAAAATAAAAATGTTTTTTCTCATGTTTTTTGGATTGATGTTTGATATTTAACAGGGCAAAAGTAGGCTCTTTTTCCCGGAAGGACTGTTTCTCTTGTTGCATGTAATGGAAGATTGGTTTCAAAAAAGCGTGTTTTTGATTGTTTTCAGAACAAAACTGGGGCGTATGCCGGTTGAAATCCGGAGGGACGGGTAGGCTGGTTGCCCAGAATGTGTTATATTTGCATTGGCTTTGACACTTGTTTGATTTTTCTCCATGACCTTGCATATATTCAATCCCGAGAACGACCTGGCGTTGGCCTGCCCCAGTCCGCATTTCATTCCCCCAGCTTCGGCCCGGCAGATGGCCGACGACCTTTCGGCGTTGCCCGTATGGTGGGCAATGAGGGGCGATGCCGTGTGCGTGGCTTCGGTGAAGGAGGCCCGGCGTTGGGCGGAAGAAGCCGGTGGAATTTGTCCGGAAGTGAGATGGGTCGGGCGCGACGGCTTGCCTTCGGATGCCGACGTTGACCCTTGGGGGTGGAGTCCGTTGATGGTGCAACGTCTGTTGACGGGCGGTGTGGACGGAAGCCGTTTGCCCGATGAAGTGCGTTTGGCGCGTTACCGTGAGCTGTCGAACCGTCGTCATGCAGTGGACATGTTGGCTTATTTATGCGATCCCGGTTCGGATTTGGGACAGAAGTGGAGGGATAGGCTTTGTGGCGTTTCTTATTACTGTACCGGCGAACAGGACATCATCCAGAGGATGCGGCAATATCCCGAAACCCTATTGAAAGCGCCGTGGTCGGGCTGCGGAAAGGGCTTGCGTCTGGGACGAGGAGGTTATGTGCCGCCGCTTTCGGGTTGGTGTGGCCGTCAGCTTCGTGAACAAGGCGGGGTAATCGTGGAGCCTGTATATAATAAGGTGTCGGATTTTGCCTTGGAGTTTTATGCCGACGGTGCCGGAGGCGTGCGGTATACGGGGCTTTCGGTTTTCCTGACCACCGCACGTGGCACGTACGCCGGGAATTGGGTGGCGTCGGAAGAGGATAAGGTGCGTTGGCTGACCGATAGGATTCCTTTGCTTTTATGGCAGATGCTGAAAACGGCTGTCACGCACTACTTGGCTGATTGGTTGGGTAACGGCTACAACGGCCATCTGGGTGTGGATATGATGTTGTGCCGCGTACCGGGATCCGAATACCTGTGTGTGCATCCTTGTGTGGAAATCAATTTACGCCGTACGATGGGACAAGTTTCTGTCGATTTGGCTTCTTTCTTGGCTCCCTCTTCGGAAGCGCGTTTTGTGATAGACTATGAGAAGGAAGCGGGGCGGTTGTGGTCGGAGCACTGCCGGTGCGAAGAAGCCCATCCGTTGTGCTTACGGGAGGGAAAACTCCTTCAGGGGTATTTGCCGTTGGTTCCGGTGACCCCCTCCGCACATTACCGGGCGGCGTTGTGGGTCTCTCCCAAGGGTAGGAGAAGTCCGGTCGTATAAGTTAATATGGAAAAAGAAGAAATGATTAGACCATTGGGAATTTCTGATATGGACACGGTGCTTCGTATTTGGAAAACGTCAAATCTTCAGGCGCATTCTTTCGTACCTTCCGGATATTGGGAGCGTAACGTGGAGTTGGTTCGGAAGGCAATGTCCGATGCGGAAGTTTGGATATACGAGTCGGATGGGCGCATAGTCGGCTTTGTCGGATTGACAGGGGATTACATCGCCGGTATCTTTGTGGAGATGGAATGCCGTTCTCGTGGGATAGGACATGCGCTGTTGGATTTTTTAAAGAAAAGACATCGGTTCTTGTTGCTCCATGTGTATGAAAAGAACAGCCGTGCCATTGCATTTTATCGTAGAGAAGGTTTTGAATGCCGGGATAGGCATGTGGAGGAGGATACCGGGGAAATGGAGTGGACAATGGCATGGATGAAGGAAAATATTCCTTTTTAAGTTTTTTTATTGCCCTGCAAGTGGGGGTGGGGAGTGGATAACTGTTAACTTTGCATCTCTATTTTATGAATCTTTCTAATCAACCGAAAACGGCTTCTAATAGCTGAAAAAACGCTTTATGGAAACAAAACGAATTGTATTTTTGGACTATCTGCGTGCCATCGCATGCTTTATGGTCATTCTCGTACATGTGTGCGAGGCTTTTTATTTCAATCTGGACGGTATCAGTTTCTCCAGCAATGCCGACCGTTGGTGGATTTCTTTCATCGACAGTTCTCTGCGTCCTTGCGTGCCGCTGTTCATCATGGCGTCGGCCTATCTTCTGGTTCCGTTGAAGGACAGTACACCGGTCTTTTTCAAACGCCGCTTCACCCGTGTGTGCATTCCCTTTGTCGTCTGGGGGCTTCTTTATGCCTTTTTACCCTTGTTGTGGGGCGGTCACGGTTGGGACGGCGCGAAAACACACTTACTTACGTTCCTCTACAATTTCCCGTCCAACGCCATACATCTCTGGTTTGTGTACATGTTGATAGGGGTTTATTTCTTTATGCCGATTTTGTCTCCTTGGTTGAAGCAAGTGGGGCGTAAGGAGGAGCTTTTCTTTTTGGGACTTTGGTTCCTCACTACATTCTGGCATTACGTGAAGCTTTGTGTGCCGGGCGGAGAGATTTACGGAGAATGCAGTTGGAACGATTTCCACATCTTGTATTACAATGCCGGTTATATCGGTTTTCTGTTGATGGCACATTACGTCCGTACCTACATTGACTGGAGTCTGCGCAAGACGCTCGCTGTGGCCGTACCTGTATTCTTGATAGGGTATGCTTTCTCGGTCGGTGCGTTCTATCATCTTTCTTCCGTGAGTTCAGACCCGTTTGTGGTGGAGCAGCCTTGGCGTTTTTGTACGCCTAATGTGGCGATGATGACTTTCGCCCTCTTTATCGTATTCAAAAAGATTAACTGGGGCAGCGGGTGGCTCTACCGTGGCATCTTCTCCATTTCAAAGTTGAGCTATGGAATGTATCTTGCACATTATATGGTGTTGAACCTTGTGTATCCTCACGTGGCACCGCATTTCAATACGCCCGGTACCATTTTGGTGGCCGGTATCGTGATTTATGCGATTTGCTATGTGTTGACAAAATTGCTCTCTTATCTGCCCAAGAGTAAATATATCGTAGGATAGTGATGCCGGACACAAAAGCTTTTTATCAGGATGTGTACAGCATCGTGAAAGAGATTCCGGCCGGTCGGGTGGCGACGTATAAGCAAATTGCCATTCTGACCGGCTTTCCCCAACATGCCCGTTTGGTGGGTAGGGCTTTGCGTAACGTACCGGATGCGCTCGGCCTTCCCTGCCACCGGGTGGTGAATGGCTGTGGACGCCTTGTTCCGTCCTGGCCGGAACAGAAAGCATTGCTGGAAGCCGAAGGTGTGGCTTTCAGAAGAAACGGAAACGTGGATATGCGGCGTTATGCTTGGAATCCGGATGGAGCGGCATCCGTGACCTTTTGATAAGCGATGCGCGGCGACTCGCGGGTATAAATGATGCCGCACTCCCGGAATCCGTTGGTCTTTAACAGGTTTTGCATGATGAGGTTGTCAGCGTGGGTGTCTGCGCGTAAATTGTGGTGTCGGGCAAAACACCATGCGATGCATTGCCGGGCGATGCATTTGGCCTTTCCGTTGGATGCCAGGCGGTGAATCACACCGTATGGCGCCTCATTCAGCCATTTCCCTTCGATATGAGAATAGGTAGGGTCGTTTCCCACTGAAAAGCAAAATGTGGCTACCACGCTGTCCGTTTCGTTTTCGCAGACGAAGCAGTGTCCTTGTCGGATTTCCGTTTCCATGAGTTCTTCCGAAGGATAACCGTCTGTCCATTGGTAGGGGTTTCCGTTTTCCCTCATGAATTTCCGGGCATGGTCGAATATGCCCATGATGTCGGGCATATCGGTGAATTGTGCAGGTCTGATGTTCATTTTGTGTCGGGTATGGTGGTGTCTTGTGTCTCTTTTCTTTGTCGTGCCACGGGCGTTTCAAAGTGCGCCCCACAGTCTTTGCATACATATTCCCAATGCGTCGTGCCCGGAGGTGCGCCGGCCAGGATACTGAATATGGCGGCTATGAACGCCCTGAAACTATGAGACTTTTTCAATACGAACTTGATGTGGGGTGAATGGCAACAGGGACAGTATTTTAGTTGTTCCGGTATCATCTGGTTGCGTTCGAGCAAGTCCATGGCACGTTCATAGTCGTCTTCGTACACGAAAATATCCACTCCGGAAATCGTGGGAGTGAATCCGCGCAGGATGTTGGACGTGTTTTCGTTGTGCAGGACGGAGGCAATGCCTTCGTTTTCCAACGCCCCCTGAATCAAACGGGCTTGAAAGGCTCCGTCACAGGTGATAAGTCTGACTGTTTTCATAAGACGGTCGAATTTATTTGATGAAATATCCGATGTGTTTTGAGCGTCCTTTCTTGGCTAAGGTTCTGATTTCGTACAGTCCTTTGGCTAAATGCCCGATACGGACACGGCGGCTGTAAGGTGCCGTACTGACGATACGCCCGTACGCATCTACAACCGCTACGTAAGGGCTGTCCTGTTCAGGGATGTCCAAGGTTTGCGAGTCGTGCGGGAGGAACCGCCCTGAGAGGTTCGGTTTGTCGGACCATCCGGACGGGAGCCGTGCCGGTTCGCTTTCATTTCCGAAACGGTCTATGGCCGTTACCGCGAAACTGATGCCGTTGAGGGCGCAGAATTCCTCGTTGATGGGAAGGCTGCAAGAATCCACATTCACGGCAATAAGATTTCGTGCGGAAGCGATGTCCACGGGAGAGGTCCGTGAAGCGTACACGTTGTATCTCACATCTTTTCCACATAGATTATCGACAGACGGCGACCATCGGAGCACATACGTTTGCGCTCCCCGGCTTTTGTGCAAATTTTCCGGACGTTCCGGTGGGATACTGTCCAGACTGTTACAAGCCGATGGCAGTGCCGGGAAGGGGTAATATACGTCTTTCAGGAAATCAAACAAGCCTTTGTGGTTGTCGTTCAGATACGCGTAACGGAAGAATGCCTGTCCTCCGAGATCTAAAGATCGCGTGAAATACAACTCACGGGTAATATCCTCCAGCGGCCAGTCCTTTTCTTGCGGACTGAGGAAGTAGATGCCCAATCCCGGGACGACCGGTCGGCCGTAGTCGTTTTCCTTCCAGTCAATGGCGAAAGGGTAGAAATGATTGCCCCGGAAGTACATCATCGGGAACAACATGTCTTGTATCCCTTCGCGCAACCAACCCTGCGCGTCTTGGTACACGGCGGAGTAGGCATTCCAGTTATAGGACGGATAGCGGCTCAGGTCGCTGAATTTGCCCACGGGCGAAGAGCTGACCTTGACCCAAGGTTTGGCGGCTTTCACGGCCCGGTACATCGTCCGTACACAACGGGTCATGTTGTCGCGACGCCAGTCGGCCTTGTTTTGCCTCTTGCCGTATTTGCGGTAAGAGCTCGCATCGTTGAATTTCGCCGCGTTTTCCGGATAACGGATATAGTCGAAATGGATGCCGTCTACGTCATAGTTCGCAGCTATTTCACGGCAGAGGGAAGCCAGATAGTCGGCGGTCTCCGGTTGCCCCGGGTCGAGATACCAACTGTCTCCATGGCGTACGCAAAGTTTGGGATGGGTTTTCAGTACGGAACGGTTTCCCATACGTGTGGCAGCGGATACCTTGAAACAAGGTATGGCTACAAGCCACGCATGCAGTTCCATCCCCCGTTTGTGGCATTCCCGGACGGCAAAGGCCAAGGGATCATATCCCGGCGCACGTCCCGGAGTGCCGGTCAGGCAGCCGTCCCACGGTTCGATGGCCGAAGGATAGATGACACTCCCCCTCACGCGGGTCTGCAGCAGCACGGTGTTGATGTTCACTTCCTTGAGCCGGTCGAGGATGCGGCACAGTTCATCCTGTTGTGCCTTGATGCCGACCGGGGATGTAGCTTTGTTCTTCGGCCAGTCCAAACTACTGAACGTGGTCAACCACACGGCCCGGGTTTCCCGTTTGGGGGAGGACAATGGATCGAAACGTTGCGTGCCCATTGCCGCCAGGCAGCCGGTGATACATATATATAAGGAGAAGATATATCTTTTCATGTAGGTGTATGCAGCTTTATCAGATGCAAAGTTAAGCTTTTCGGGGTATAAAATGAAAGTTTCGGGGACAAATGCCATGGTTTACGATACAATTTATTATTTTTGCGTAATTTAATTGATAACCTGATATGATAACATTCACTACGGCATTGGTGCTTCTGGTATTGGGCTATGTGGTCTACGGCGCCTTTGTCGAAAGAGTATTCGGGGCGGATGTCTCCCGAAAGACACCTTGTTATACGATGGCTGACGGTGTGGATTATACACCGATGCCTACGTGGAAAGTCTATCTCATCCAGTTTCTGAACATTGCCGGGACGGGACCTATATTCGGTGCAATTCTGGGTATCCTTTACGGGCCGGCGGCTTATTTGTGGATTGTGTTCGGATGCATATTCGGCGGGGCGGTACACGACTACCTGTCCGGCATGATTTCCCTGCGGAAGAACGGAGCCAGTCTGCCCGAAGTGGTGGGCGACGAACTGGGGGCGGGCATACGCTTGGTGATGCGTGTCTTTTCCCTGATTCTGATGGTCTTGGTCGGTACGGTATTTGTCACCACGCCTGCCGGGTTGTTGGCTTCCATGACCGGAGACTGGGGCGTATGGGGTTCCGCTTTGTTTTGGAGCGTGGTGATTTTCGTGTATTACGTGTTGGCTACCTTGCTGCCCATCGATACCCTTATCGGACGCATCTACCCCCTTTTCGGCGTGGCCTTGTTGTTTATGGCCGTCGGCGTGTTGGTCGGCATTTTCACCCATGACGGTTGGATGCCCGAGATTACATCGGCTTTCGAGAGCCATCATCCCGATAGGAATCTCTCCATATTTCCCATGCTTTTCATCACGATTGCCTGCGGAGCCATCAGCGGTTTCCATGCCACTCAAAGCCCTATGATGGCGCGTTGCATGAAGAACGAGAAGCTGGGGCGGCGCGTGTTCTACGGCGCCATGATAACAGAGGGCGTGGTGGCTTTGATATGGGCGGCTGCGGCCATTAAGTTTGCAGGCAGTTATGAGGCGTTGGCCGAACTGATGTCGCCATCGGGAAAATCCAATCCCGCCATTGTGGTCAATGCCATTTGTCAGGATTGGATGGGGACGGCGGGAGCCGTGTTGGCGATACTCGGTGTGGTGGCGGCCCCTGTCACTTCCGGTGATACGGCCTTCCGGTGCGCACGTCTGATAGCCTCCGATTTCCTGCATTACAGGCAAGACACCATTTTGCGCCGCTTGATTATTTCATTGCCTTTGTTTGTCATCGCCGCAGTGTTAATGAATATCAACTTTGATATATTGTGGCGCTATTTTGCGTGGTTTAATCAAACTTTGTCTATCTTTACGTTATGGGCGGTTACCGTATGGCTTGCGCGGAAAGGAAAGACGTTTTATGTGACCCTGTTTCCGGCATTGTTCATGACGGCTGTCTGTACGACCTATATACTGGTGGCTCCCGAAGGATTCGGGTTGTCCTACGTGTTAAGTTGCGCAGTCGGGGGAGGGGGGGCCGTACTCTTATTAGGAATGTTCATGAAATGGTATTTACAATTTAAAAAGACAAGGGTATGAAAAGAAGACGGTTCCGGAAATCCACCGTTATCCTGTTGGGATTTACTTTATATTCCGTAGCGGTATATGCTTATTTCATCCCCCGTACGGATATGAGCAGCCGGCATATTTGGGCTACGATGGCCTTGAATGCCGTGATTCTGGTGGCGTTGTGGTATCTTTACCGGCGGCGGGAAAAATTGGCGGACAAACGCGGGCAAGATGTGAATATTAATCAAGAAAAAAGATAATATGAGAAAGTTAATGCTGTCCTTGCTGCTGATGATGGCGGCAATTGGTGCGAAGGCACAATTTGAAAAGGGTACTACGTATGTGGCGGCATCCACTACGAGTTTGGGATTATCCTATAGTTCCAGCGAGAAATTGAATTTCGGCCTGGATTTCACGGGAGGTTATTTCGTGCAGAGCGCGTGGATGCTCTATGGTAAATTAGGGTATGATCATACGCGTTATACCGACCATTTCCAGATGGGAGTAGGCGGGCGTTATTATTTCACGCAGAACGGCATTTATATGGGCCTTGGTTTGCAGTATGAGCATGCCACCAAGAGCGTGAATAATTTGCAGTTGTGTCCCGAAGTGGGATATGCCTTTTTCGTGAACCGTTTCATCACGATAGAGCCGGCAGTGTATTACCACATGAGTCTGAATGACTTCTCAGACGGAAGTAAGGTCGGCTTGAAGTTAGGATTAGGTTTCTATTTCTGATAAGAAACATCCGATAAGGCTGTGCCGGAATACTTGTATAGGTCTTCCGGCACAGTTTCTTTTGCCTTCAGGATGGCCGGTTTGTTCCGAGGGATAACAAGAACTGACAAATTGCCGCGTTTGTTCTCGTTTTTATTGCCGAATGACAGCTTTTTCCTCTTTTCTGTGAAGTGAAAACCGGATAAAATGAGACGGAAAAACGCGAGTTTTGAATAAATATAAGTTTTAGGCTGCATATATGCAGCCTTTTTCTGTATATATGCGTTTTAATCTCAAGAGAGTGATTTTTCAATCGCAGGAAGAAAAAATTTTTTTCTCCTCTTGTTGCTACGGGTATGTACTGAAATAGAGGTAAAAATGTCTTGTTTCGGGAAAGAAACGAGGCCTTTTCCCCGTTTTTTTCTCTTGTTGGGGGCTGTTCGAGTGACGGAAATGGAAATCAGGATGTCAGCAAATTCGGGGATGAAGCTTACGTACCGGTGGACGGTGTGCGGTTCAATGGCTTTTTCGTCTGTCAGCGTGTGCACGAAAGACGGATATAAGTTGTCATTGGGATAAAAGTCCGATGTGCGAGATTTCGTTTTTTTCGTGTCTGTTGGCGGTGGAAGGGATATGGGCGATTCTCGCAGTGGTCGGCTTGACGTTTTGACAATTTGTAAAATGCGTAGGGCGGATTATGTAATCTGTTCCGGCAACATGGGGGTGCGCGGGCCTTGGGCGCACGGGGCATTCTCGGCAAATAACTTTTCAGGGGTTTTTATGCCGGTGAAAAAATGCGATGATTTCGCTTCGTGCCGTTGCAATCCGAAAGGATATGTCGTGCAAATGATAACAATTTATAATTTGCTTAAAATAATTCTATGAAAAGGACACTATATTTGCTTGTTGCGCTATCAAAAAGCTGTAACTTAGCATCAAATAAAAGCAAATTGCTTGATTATATAGTGGTTTTGCTTCAAAAAGAATTTTCCATGCGCAGGGAAGTGTTCGACGATTAAGTGTAATTAGAAAAGGTAAGAAGAATGAAAACGAAGATTCAGAAAACCATGTTCCTATGGGCGGCGGCAGCGGTGTTCCCTGTGGCCGCAGAAGGGCAAGACAAAGTAGAGGCGTCCGTGGGGGCGGACTTGGTGAGCAGTTATATCTGGCGCGGGCAAGAGTTGGGCGATGTCAGCATACAGCCTTCCGTTTCGCTTTCCTGGAAAGGCCTTTCGCTTACGGCTTGGGGTTCGGCCTCTTGGGGCGGCGAATACGCCAAAGAGTTCGATTTGACCTTGGGTTATGCCGTAAAAGGTTTCAGTGTGTCGGTTACCGATTACAGTTTCAGCAAAGGGACGAATTTCAAGACGGGCACCGATATCAGCGGGAAGTATTTCCATTTCGGCAGCAATTCCACGTTGCATGTCTACGAAGCGCAGGTGGGGTATGACTTCGGCTTCCTGGCCGTGAACTGGTACACGAACATCGGCGGCAACGACGGGCTGAAGAAGGACGGTAAACGGGCCTACTCTTCTTATGTCTCGCTTTCCGCTCCTTTCCGCTTGGGAGGGTTGGATTGGGACGCTACGGTGGCCGCTGTGCCTTGGGAGACCTCTTTCTATAATGGCGGATGCTCCGGTTTTGCTGTTTCCGAAGTGGCATTGCAGGCGGCTAAGGACATCAAGATAACTGAATCGTTTGCCTTGCCTTTGTTTGCCAAGGTTACTTGGAATCCGGCAGCGGAGAACGCTTATTTTACGGCAGGACTCAGTTTTTAAGCATAACAGAAATGTGATAGATCCCAAGAGGTAGGTTTTGCGCGGGGTAAACAAGGTTGTTTGAAGGGATAACGTTAAAAGAGAGGATAAACCAACAATAGAAAAAGGATAATTATGAAAAAGATCGAAGCGATTATTCGGAGGACGAAGTTCGACGACGTGAAGGAGGCCTTGTTGGCGGCGGACATCGAATGGTTCTCGTATTACGAAGTGAGGGGCGTGGGCAAGATGCGTGAGGCTCGTATTTACCGTGGGGTGGCCTACGACACCAGCTCCATCGAGCGCATGTTGCTGTCCATCGTCGTGCGCGACAAGAATGTGGAGAAGACCGTGCAAGCCGTGACGAAAGCCGCTTATACGGGCGAAATCGGCGACGGGCGCATCTTCATCATTCCGGTCGAGGATTCCATACGGATCCGTACGGGAGAACGTGGCGACATTGCGCTTTACAATGCAGAACAAGAGAAGTGAGGCGGGACGGTTCCCGCCAAGGTTAAAAAGATGGTTGAATGATAAAAAAGTAAAATTATGGATACATCAGTGATATTGGATTCAGGCCACACGGCTTGGATGATAGTGGCAACCCTTTTGGTGTTTATGATGACGATTCCCGGAATCGCCTTGTTCTACGGCGGCCTTGTGCGCCAGAAAAATATGCTGAGCCTGGTGATGCAGAGCCTGGCCATAGCCGGGGTGGTCAGCATCTTGTGGGTGGCCTTCGGCTACAGCCTTGCCTTCGGCACCGGATATGAAGGTAGCGGTTTCTTCAAATACGGCATCGGGGGATTCGACAAGGTGATGTTGAACGGCATCGGCTTGGATACGCTGATGGCGACCGGCATCCCCGAAATGCTGTTCGTAATGTTCCAGTGTATGTTCGCCCTGATTACGCCGGCTTTGATTCTCGGTGCGTTCGCCGAACGTGTGAGGTTCGCCGGTTTCTTGTGCTTCACGGTGTTGTGGAGCATACTGGTCTACATGCCTATGGCCCATTGGGTATGGGGCGGCGGTTTCCTGATGGAAATGGGAGCCGTGGACTTTGCCGGGGGGACGGTGGTACATGTCAACGCCGGCGTAGCCGCATTGGTGATGGCGCTTATGGTCGGCCGTCGTAAGGATTACAGGGCGGGCCGTCCCATTACTCCGCACAACATTCCTTTTGTCTTTTTAGGCACGGCATTGCTTTGGCTGGGTTGGTTCGGGTTCAATGCAGGAAGCGGCTTGGCGGCCGACGGTCTGGCGGCCAACGCGTTTTTGGTGACGCATATCGCCACGTGCATGGCAGCGGTCACTTGGGCAGCCATTGACTGGGTGGTCAACAAGAAATGCACTACGGTGGGGGCTTGTACGGGAGCCGTGGCCGGTTTGGTGGCCATTACGCCGGCAGCCGGTTCGGTAGATCTGGTCGGTGCGCTGTTCATCGGTTTGATAACCTCGGCCGTTTGTTTCTGGATGGTGGCTGTCGTGAAGCCCAAGTTCGGTTATGACGATGCCCTCGATGCCTTTGGCGTGCATGGGGTAGGCGGCATCATCGGGTCTGTGCTCACCGGTGTTTTTGCCACGCAGTTCGTGACCGGTGAAGGTGGTGTGCAGGGTGCACTCTACGGGGATTGGAACCAGTTGTGGATTCAGATTGCGGCCACGGTCATTTCGATGGTGTTCAGTGCGGTGATGACCTTCGTGTTGTTCAAGGTAGTGGACAAGCTGGTCGGCATTCGTGTGGACAAGAGAGTGGAAGAAGAAGGGCTTGACATTTACGAACACGGTGAATCTGCCTACGATTTGTAAGACAGTCCGTAACAGGCAAGAATAATATGGAAATCAAAATACTTAGGTGATTATGTCAGAATTAAGATTCAGAGTTGTAGAGAGTGCTTTCCACGCGAAGGCGAAAGAAGTGGCCGTCCCGGCGGAAAGGCCCAGTGAATATTTCGGCAAATATGTGTTCAGCCGCGAGAAGATGTTCAAGTATTTGCCCAGTACCGTATATACGAGGTTGGTGGATGCCATGGACCATGGTGCCGCTTTGGACCGCAGCGTGGCCGACGAGGTGGCTTCGGGCATGAAGCGTTGGGCCGAAGAATTGGGGGTGACGCACTATACCCACTGGTTCCAGCCGTTGACGGAAGGCACGGCAGAGAAGCATGACGCTTTCGTGGAACACGACGGCAAAGGCGGGATGATGGAGGAATTTTCGGGCAAGTTGCTCGTGCAGCAGGAACCCGATGCCTCGTCCTTTCCCAACGGGGGCATACGGAACACGTTCGAGGCGCGCGGCTATAGTGCTTGGGATCCCTCTTCGCCCGTATTCGTGGTAGACGACACACTGTGCATCCCCACCGTGTTCATCGCTTACACCGGCGAGTCGCTCGACTACAAGGCGCCTTTGCTGAAGGCTTTGCGCGCGGTGGACAAGGCGGCGGTAGAAGTGTGCCATTACTTCGACCCCTCCGTGAAGAAGGTGGTTTCTTATTTGGGTTGGGAGCAGGAATACTTTCTGGTGGACGAAGGCTTGTATGCCGCCCGTCCGGACTTGTTGCTGACCGGGCGTACGCTGATGGGGCATGAAGCGTCGAAGAACCAACAGTTGGAAGACCATTATTTCGGAGCCATTCCGACCCGTGTGGCCGCTTTCATGAAGGACTTGGAGATACAGGCCTTGGAACTGGGCATCCCTGTGAAGACACGCCACAACGAGGTGGCACCGAACCAGTTCGAGCTTGCTCCTATCTTCGAGGAGTGCAACTTGGCGGTAGACCACAACATGCTGATCATGTCGCTGATGCGCAAGGTGGCCCGGACGCACGGTTTCCGCGTGTTGCTGCATGAGAAGCCTTTCAAGGGCGTAAACGGTTCCGGCAAGCATAACAACTGGTCGTTGGGTACCGATACCGGCGTGCTGCTGATGGCTCCGGGCAAGACGGCGGAAGAGAACTTGCGCTTCATCACGTTCATCGTGAACACCCTGATGGCCGTGTACCGGCACAACGGTTTGCTGAAAGCCTCTATCATGAGTGCCACCAACGCCCATCGTTTGGGAGCCAACGAGGCGCCCCCGGCCATCATTTCCTCTTTCCTCGGCACGCAGTTGAGCCGTGTGCTCGACCATTTGGAGGAGAGCACCGACGAGGAACTGGTCCTCTTGGAGGGCAAGCATGGGATGAAGCTGGACATCCCCCAGATTCCTGAGTTGTTGATAGACAATACTGACCGTAACCGTACGTCGCCTTTCGCCTTTACCGGAAACCGTTTCGAGTTCCGGGCCGTGGGTTCGGAGGCCAATTGCGCGAGCGCGATGATAGCCCTTAACGCCGCCGTGGCCGAACAGTTGACGGATTTCAAGGCCGAAGTGGATGCCTTGATGGAAGAAGGCGAGGCCAAAGAGGCTGCCCTTATTCGGGTGATCCGTAAATATATCAAAATCTGCAAGCCCATCCGTTTTGACGGGAACGGTTACAGCGACGAGTGGAAGGCCGAAGCAGAGCGGCGCGGTCTGGATTGCGAGACGAGCTGTCCCGTTATTTTCGACAGTTACTTGTCGGCAGACAGCATCGCCATGTTCGAGTCTACCGGGGTGATGACCCAAGTGGAACTGGAAGCCCGCAATGAAGTGAAATGGGAAACCTATACCAAGAAAATCCAGATAGAAGCACGTGTGCTCGGTGATTTGGCCATGAACCATATCGTGCCTGTAGCCATCGAGTACCAGAGCAAATTGATAGACAACGTGTACAAGATGAAGGGACTGTTCAGCGCGGAAGAAGCCGGTAAATTGTCGGCCGAGAACCTGGCCATCATCAGGGAGATTTCCGAACGCACGGCCTATATCAAGGAGCACGTGGATGCGATGGTCGGGGCCCGCAAGGTAGCCAACAAGATTGAAGGCGAACGGGCAAAGGCCGTGGCCTACCATGATACCATTGCGCCGATGTTGGAACAAATCCGTTATCATATCGACAAGTTGGAGTTGATTGTGGACGACCAGATGTGGACGTTACCTAAGTATCGCGAATTGCTGTTCATTCGTTGACAGCAAGATTCTTTATTTTTTAGGAATTTAGATGGTGGAGCCGGGGTGTCGTGAGACAGTCCGGCTTTTTGTGGTTTATCGGTCATATTTCTGAAAAAATGTTTCTCCCGTAGGTATTTTAAACGTTAGCAACGTAGTGGTAAATAGAAAAGAACGTATTAAAATGTATATGGGAAAGATTATTTATGGGGTGTTACTGCTACTGGTAGTGGGAGCAGGGCGACTTTGTGCAGGGCAAAACGAGTGGGAGAATCCGGAGAGGTATGAGTGGAACAAGGAAAGTCCGCATACGGTCTTCATGTGGTATGACGATGAACCGGGAGCGTTGGCTGGCGATTTCTCTAAGTCGCCGTGGTATGAATCCCTGAACGGGCGGTGGAAGTTCTCGTACGCGCCGGACATCGAGGACGCGGAAGAGGGCTTTTATAAGAAAGATTTCGATGATTCCTCTTGGGCCGATTTGGACGTCCCTTCGAATTGGGAGCTGAAAGGGTTCGGCGAACCGATTATCCGCAATATCCAGTATGTTTTTCCGGCCAACCCTCCTTACGTGGACGTGGACAATCCGGTGGGGACGTACCGTAAGGTGTTCACCGTGCCGGAAGGCTGGGACGGCCGCGAAGTCCTGTTGCATTTCGGGTCCATATCCGGTTATGCACAGGTTTTCCTGAACGGGAAAAGGGTCGGGATGACCAAGGCAGCCAAGACACCGGCTGAGTTCAACGTGACACCTTACCTTTGTGAGGGGGAGAACCTGCTGGCCGTTCGGGTGTACCGTTGGCATGACGGCAGTTACATGGAGGACCAGGATTTCTGGCGTTTGACGGGCATCGAGCGCGACGTGTACCTGCAAGCTTACCCCAAGTTGACAGTGTGGGACTTTTTCTTGCATGCCGGTTTGGACAGCCGTTACAGGGACGGCATTTTCAATGCCACGGTGGACTTGCGTGCATTTGCAGGCTGTGAACCCGGAAAAGGCCAAGTAGAGATGAAACTGGTGGATAAGGCTGGTAAGACCGTATGGGCACAAAAGCGGAAGTTCGAGATGAAGAGGGAGGCGGAAACGCTTTCTTTTTCGGGGCGAATCAAGAATGTGGCCAAATGGACAGCCGAGACTCCCGAACTTTACGACTGCATCCTGACCTTGCGGGACGGGGAGGGGAATACGTCGGTGACGGCCTGCAAGACCGGATTCCGGAAGATAGAAATAAAGAATGCCAAGTTGATGGTAAACGGGATGCCCGTATACATAAAAGGTGTCAACCGCCACGAGCATAGCGACACCTTAGGCCATGTGCAGACGCGCGACTTGATATTGGATGACCTGAAACAAATGAAACGCTTGAACATCAACGCCATCCGGACTTGCCATTATCCCAACCATCCGGACTTTTATGACTTATGCGACCGTTACGGTTTCTACGTGGTGGATGAAGCCAATATAGAGAACCACGGCATGGGTTCCGTACCTTATTTTAAGGATACCGTCAACCATCCCGCTTATCGGGAAGACTGGTATGCAGCGCACGTAGACCGTATCGACCGCATGGTGAAGAGAGACAAGAACCATCCTTGTGTCATCGGTTGGTCGTTGGGCAATGAGTGCGGCAACGGAAAGGTGTTTCACGATGAGTACAAACGACTGAAAGCCTACGACCCTTCACGCTTTGTGCAGTTTGAACAGGCGTGGGAGGATTGGAACACGGATGTAGTCTGTCTGATGTATCCCAATATGGGAAGAATCAAGGACTATCGGGAGTCCGGCAAACAGCGTCCTTTCATCATGTGCGAATATGCCCATGCGCAAGGCAATAGCAACGGAAATTTCAAGGATATATGGGATGTCATTTACGACAGTCCCAACCTCCAGGGCGGTTTCATCTGGGACTTTAAGGATCAAGGTTTCAGAATGGAGACGGAATCCCGGGACGGCAGGATTTATTGGATGTACAACGGGAAAATGGGAAGCTACAAATGGCTCGAAGACAAGCCGAGCGAGTGGAATACAGGTACGGACGGCATCCTTTCTGCCGACGGTACGCCGAAGCCGCAGGCTTGGGAAGTGAAAAAAGTGTACCAGTACATCCAATTTGAAGGAAAGGATGCCGCGCACGGGTGGATTACCGTGCGGAACCGCCACGACTTTACCAACCTGAAAGACTATGCTTTCGCTTGGGAAATATGCAGGAACGGGGAGAAGACCGCGTCGGGCACTTTCTCTGTGGATTTGCTTCCCCACGGACAGAAAGACATCCGTTTGGACCTGCCGGAAATTCCGGATGACGGAAATGAATATTTCCTGAACCTGTATGCTTATACGAAGGCGGCGTCCGGCCTGTTGCCTGCGGGCTATGAAGTGGCGAAAGAGCAGTTGAAGTTGGGTGAGGGAGATTTCTTTGCCCGTGTGCCCGAGGCTTCCGGAAATCTGGAGTACAGTGTGGACGATGGCGTGTTGGTTTTTGCATCGGGCGACGTGTCCGGGAAAATAGATTTGAAGAAAGGTGTCTTGTCCGATTACGCCATCCGGGGCGTGCGCCCGTTCAAGAAGTATCCGGAACCGGCCTTCTGGCGTGCTCCGGTGGACAATGATTTCGGGAACAAGATGCCGTGGACGTGCGGGGTATGGCGTACGGCCCATGTCAACCGTTACGTGAAAAACGTCACCGTGGGCGAACGGACTCCGGAGGGGCTTCCCGTGAAGGTGGAATGGATATTGACCGATATACAAGTCCCCTACACCATGGAATTTCTGGTACGCAATGACGGCTCGTTGCAGGTGAGCGGCACGATGGACATGACCGGGAAGAAATTGCCGGAACTACCTCGGTTTGGTATGCGCATGGAGTTGGCCGGCCGGTATGAAAACCTTTGTTATTACGGGCGCGGGCCGCAGGAGAATTATATCGACCGTTGGTCGTCTGCGTTCGTCGGCCGGTATGAAGACAAAGTGGAAAACCAGTATTACCCGTATGCCCGTCCGCAAGAGACGGGGAACAAGACGGACGTGCGTTGGCTTTCCTTGTCGGATGGCGAGGGGACGGAAGTGGAAATCACGGGCGTGTCGCAACCCATTGCGTTTTCGGCCTTGCACTATGCCCCGGAAGATTTAGACCCCGGCCTGACGCGGAAGATGCAGCATACGATTGACGTGATACCGCAAAAAGATGTATTTTTGCATGTGGATCTGAAACAACGTGGGCTTGGAGGCGATAACAGTTGGGGGATGTTTCCCTACAATCCGTATCGTTTGTGGGACAAGAAATGCGGTTACAGTTATCTGATTCGTTTGAAATAAGAGGCATGAATAGTAGAAAGGTATGGCTTTGGGGCTGCTTTTGCTTGATCGTCGGGTGCATGCAAGCCCGGCGGCCCGGTGAGATCCGGTCGGCTTATGTCGGAGTGGACCACGGCACGTTGTATTATGAAGAATGCGGTGAAGGGCAACCGGTTATTCTGGTACACGGTCATTCGTTAGACCATCGCATGTGGGACGGACAATTTGCAGATTTGGCACGGGATTACCGTGTTATCCGTTATGATTTGCGAGGCTACGGACTTTCATCTCCGCAAACGGAGGATTTCCAGTTCACCCATGTAGAAGATTTAGTGGCGTTGATGGATTCGTTGCATATCGAAAAGGCGCACGTCGTGGGCTTGTCGTTAGGAGGCTATATCGGTGCCGACATGTTGGGGTGGTTTCCGGAACGGATGTTATCGGCTTTCTTGGCCAGCGGAAATGTGCGCATGTCTCCGGGACCCAGCGAACCGATGGACGCGGAGGAGGTAGCCCAGCGCGATCGTGAAATTGCGGAATTGAAGCGGAAAGGCGTGGACGTGATGAAACGGGAATGGTTCGAGGGGCTGATGAAATCCGGAGGAAGCCGGCGCGAACGGATGCGCAAGCCGCTTTGGCAGATGATTCAGGATTGGGATGCCTGGCAGCCTTTACACAAGGAAGTCCGTGTCGTGGCGGGGAAGGATGCTTTTCGGCAGTTGAAAACCCGTAAGCCCGATGTGCCGGTCTTGATTGTGGAGGGAAAATCTCCGGGGAATAAGTTTCCGGAACATCCGGAAATCTTGGATTACTTGCCCAATGGCAGGATGTTGGTGCTGGAGGATTGCGGACACATGATGAACATGGAGCGTCCGGAGGAGTTCAACAAGGCTTTATGAAGAAAATCGTAGTTTGTGTGGGAGGTTTCCTGTTGGGCCTTTCCTTATGGGGGCAGCGCGTCAACCATCCGGCGTTGCTCTTCACGAAAGAACGGGTGGAAGCGGCCAAGGCACGTGTACAGTCGGACACTTGCATGGCCCGTTGTTGGGCGGACATCCGTAAGGTGGCCGATGCCGCATTGGAGAAAAACGACCTCAACCGATCGGATTATCTGGCTTTGGCCTATCTGATGACGGACGACCGCCGGTATGCCGACCGTTTGAAATCCATTTTGCAATCGGTCACGCAGGCCAAGACTTGGGGAAGCGAGGAGATGCTGTCGCGTAAGCCGGTGTGGCGTGCCGATTTGGGACTTTCCCATAAATGTCTGATGGCCGCGTTGGCTTACGATGCCATTTATGAGACCTTGTCGTCCCGTGAACGGAAGGAACTGGCCGAAGATTTACTCCGTCTCGGTGTGGAACCTTCGTTGGGCGACTGGGTGTTGGAGCCTACCCGTATCCATTCCCTGAACTCCATGGGGCATAACTGGTGGACTTCGTGCGTGTACAACGGCGGAATGCTGGCCATGTCTTTACAAAATGAGTTGCCCGAAGCCGTCGAATGGGTGGAGACGCTGAACGAGGCCATGCCGGAGTGGTTCGGTTTTGCCGGTGACGTGTTGCAAGCCAAGATAAAATCTTTCGACGAAGCCGGCGGTATGTATGAGAGTTTGAACTATGCCAATTTCGGTATCCAAGAGGCTTTGCAATACCGGATAGCCTGGCAGAACACCCATCCGGGGCGGAAGGCTCCGGAACTGCCCCAGTTGGAGCGTTTGCCCGACTATTTCGTACAAGTGTGCTATCCGCGTACGGGCATATTGTATAACTTGAATTTCGGTGACAGCCATAAGAACGTGACGGCAGAATCGAGCATGATGCTGTTGTATGCGTTAGGCATACGGCGACCGGAAATCCTGTGGTACATCAACCAGGTACAGGAGGGGCAACATCGCGACGGCTATTTCCGTAACCGCCCGATGGGATTCCTTTACATGCCGGATTGCAGTAAGGCACCCGCCATGCCGGACGTGGCTACTTCGTGCCTGTTTGCCGATTTCGGCTGGGCTGTGATGCGCGATTCTTGGAAAAAGGACGCGGCGATGCTGGCCGTGAAGAGCGGACAGACGTGGAACCACTCGCACGCCGATGCCAATTCGTTCATCTTGTTTTATAAAGGCGTGGATATACTGAAAGACGCAGGCAACTGTTGGTATCCCAATCCTGCCTACCGGAACTACTTCTTCCAAAGCCAGGCGCACAATGTGGTGTTGTTCAATGGGGAAGGACAGTCGCGCGAACAGCAGTATCAGGGTTCTTATTTGCGCGGAAGCCTGCATTACCTGATGGATAACGGGAAGATGAAATATGTGTTGGCCAACGGTACGGGACCGATGTCGGACAAGTTCAGCCGGAACTTCCGCCATTTCCTGTGGATGGACAAGGTGATTTACATGATAGATGACATAGCTGCCCATAAGCCCGGGCATTTCGAATGGCTTTGGCACTATAACGGGAAGGCCGTGAAGCGGGGAGCCGACGTGACGGTGACCTCCGACAGTGCTTCCGTGGTCATCCGTCCGTTGTATCCCCGTCTGCTGGCCTTATCCGATTTCGTACATGACTATCCCGACGATTTGTATTGGGAAGTGAAAAAAGGACCGACCGAGGATTTGAAGGGTGAGGAAGAATACTATTCGTTCCATCTGCCCGGCGAGCATAAGCGTGTCAAAGGACTGACGGCCGTCATCCTGAAGGATTCGCCCGACGATAAGGATTTGCCGATGATGGAACGTACGGAAGGAAAAGACTGGATAGGGTTGAAAGTGCGTCGGAACGGAAAGGTCACGGACATTTATATCAACCAGTTGGCCGACGGACGGCTGATGCACAACAATTCATGGATTACGGCCGACGGATGGACTACGGATGCCTACATGTTTGCCGTGACGTATGACGAAGGTACGGATTCGGCAAAGGCTTCGGAGATGTTCGTTTGTTACGGCAGCGCATTGCGCCGGGGCAAGGTGTCTTATTATTCATCCTTGTCCAAGCTCTTTGTCATGCAACGCCGGGAAGGCAAAAAACTGGATTTGCGGGTGGAGGGGCAACCCCGGGTAAATGTGAAGATTCGGGAAGAGGAGCGCCCGTCCTCCATGACTGTGAACGGGAAGGATTTTCCTGTGACCTATAAGGACAAATCGGTGAAGTTGAAGTGGTAGCATGTATGGTTTCCTATGTAAAGAATGATGGGATGAAACACAAGATGTTTTTTGTCTTGATGTGGGTCTGGTGGACAGGAAGTCTTTTGCATGCCGAAGTATCGGAGGTGCGAAGGCAATATGAATGTAGTATCCTTGAATTTGGTGCCTCGGTCGATACCAATATCGTGAATACGACGGCCATCAATAAGGCTATAGAACATTGTTACAGGCAAGGAGGCGGACGAGTAATCGTTCCGGCGGGCCGGTTCAAGACGGGGACTATATTTTTGAAAGACAATGTGGAACTGAGGCTGGAAAACGGTGCGTACCTGTTTGCCAGTGAGAACCCGGACGATTTTCCCTTGATGCCGCCTGCGGCTTACCGTTCGTTGAAAGATGAAGGAGGATGGTCGGCACTTATTTATGCTGAGGAGGTGCGGAATATCGCCTTGACCGGATACGGTACGTTGGACGGCAGGGGAAAGGGACGTAAAGGACGTGTCGGAGGAGTGGCGGGTGATGCAAACGGCCGTCCTCGCAATCTCCTTTTTATTTCGTGCCGTAATGTGCGCGTGGAGGGCGTCACGATGCTGAATTCTGCCCTTTGGAACCAGCATTATTTGAATTGCGAAGATGTGACGGTAGATAATATCCGGGTTTATAATCATTGTAATGGGAATAATGACGGGATTGACATTGACGGATGTCGCCGCTTCACGCTCTCCAACAGTATTATTGATTCGGACGATGACGGTATCGTATTGAAAAGCACAGGGACGGCTGCTTGTGAGGATATTGTCGTGACGGGCTGTATCGTCAGTAGTTTTGCAAATGCCATAAAATGCGGTACGGAATCTACCGGAGGGTTTAAAAACATATTGGTGGCCGATTGCATTGTCAAACCGAGCCGGAATAAAGGCGAACGTATCATCAAATCCACCCCGTCCGGTATTACAGCCATATCTTTAGAGATCGTGGACGGTGGGATAATGGAGGGGGTAATGGTACATGACATTGTAATAGAAGGTACGGAATGCCCGCTTTATATCCGCTTGGCAGATAGGGGAAGGAAGCATCTGAAGGACGCGCCGGATCCTCCGATGGGACGGATGAGGAATATACGTATCAGCAATGTGACTGCATATGGGACGGGGAATTTCTGTTCTTCCGTGACAGGCATACCTGACGGATGTATCGAAGATGTGTGGCTGGATAATATTCGTTTTGTCAACAAAGGAGGATTGGTTGATGGGAACTTCCGTACGCCTGGTGATATGAGAAACCGCAGGCATGACACATCGGGGAATCTGTTTTTCGACAAGTATTGGGCTTCCCATCGTGACGTTGTTGAAGATGAGAAAGGGTATCCTCAGCCTACGGTTTGGGGTAATCTGCCGTCTTATGGTTTGTTTGTACGTCATGTGAAACATCTGACTGTGACGCATTCGGCTTTCGGTTCCGAGGCGCAAGATCCCCGTGTGCCTCTCATTGCAGTGGATGTGGAGCGTTTGAAGATTCATGATTTGGATGTGCCCGAAGGAAGCCGGGTACAAGTATTGATGGACGGGGTGAAGGATTATGTGATAGATAAGGCATTAAAAATTTCAAAATAAGTGATATGGAGTTTTTCAAAAAGAAGATTATAGTAATGATTTCCGGACTTGCGGTTACCGTGTGCGGATATGCCCAATCGGTGTATCCCGGAAGTTGTGCAGAGAAGTTCAAAGTCAAAACGGATATCCCCTTGGCTGCCGAATCGTTCGATTTGCAGGACGTGCGCCTGTTACCCGGACGTTTCCGTGACAACATGATGCGGGACTCGGCGTGGATGGTCTCCATTGGGGCCGATCGTCTGCTGCATGGTTTCCGGACGACCGCAGGGGTATTTGCCGGACGTGAGGGAGGATACATGACGGTGAAGAAACTCGGCGGATGGGAGTCCTTGGATTGTGAACTTCGCGGGCATACGACGGGTCACATGCTTTCGGCTTTGGCTTTGATGTATGCAGCCACGGGGAGCGATGTTTTCAAGATGAAGGGGGACAGCCTTGTGGCCGGACTGGCGGAAGTACAGGCCGTGGGGACGGGCGGTTACCTGAGTGCTTATCCCGAAGAACTCATCAACCGGAATATCCGGGGGGAGAGTGTTTGGGCACCTTGGTACACGTTGCACAAATTGTTTTCCGGCTTGATAGACCAGTACCTGTATGCCGGGAATGCGCAGGCATTAGACGTGGTGCGGAAAATGGGAGACTGGGCTTATGGGAAACTTCGGCCGTTGCCGGAAGAGACGCGCCGTAAAATGATTCGTAATGAGTTCGGAGGCATCAACGAGTCTTTCTACAACCTGTATGCCTTGACGGGAGATGAACGTTACCGTTGGTTGGCCGGTTTCTTTTATCATAATGATGTAATAGACCCGTTGAAAGAACAACGGGATGATTTGGGGACGAAACATACCAATACATTCATTCCGAAAGTATTGGCTGAGGCGCGTAACTATGAGTTGACGGGAGATGGAGACAGCAAGGCTTTGAGCGAATTCTTCTGGCATACGATGATAGGCCGCCACACCTTTGCTCCCGGATGTAGCAGCGACAAGGAACATTATTTCGATCCGGACGAATTTTCCAAGCATATCAGCGGTTATACGGGCGAAACCTGTTGTACTTATAATATGTTGAAGTTGAGCCGCCATCTGTTTTGTTGGGGGGCTTCTCCCGAGGTGGCCGATTATTATGAGCGTGCCTTGTACAATCATATCTTGGGGCAGCAAGACCCTGCGACGGGAATGGTATCTTATTTCTTGCCTTTGCAGTCCGGCACGCACAAGGTGTACAGCACGCCGGAGAATTCTTTCTGGTGTTGCGTGGGCAGTGGCTTCGAGAGCCATGCCAAATATGCCGAAAGCATTTATTATCGTGGGGAAGACTGCCTGTATGTCAATTTGTTCATTCCGTCCGAATTGGCATGGAAAGAAAAAGGGTTGAATCTGCGTCAGGAGACCCGTTTCCCAGAAGAGGAAACCACTCGCTTGACCTTGGCGTTGGAGACTCCCCGTAGGTTGGCTGTGAAACTCCGTTATCCGTCGTGGAGCGGCCGTCCTACGGTCAGGGTAAACGGGAAGTCCGTACGGGTGAAACAGCACCCCGGTTCTTACATCACGTTAGACCGGCGTTGGGAAGACGGCGACCGTATAGAAGTGACTTATCCCATGCGCCTTGCGATGGAACGCATGCCGGACAATCCCCGTAAGGGCGCGTTGCTTTACGGACCGGTCGTATTGGCCGGTGTCTTAGGTACGGAAGGAATGCAACCGCCTGCTCCGTATTCCAATCCTTTGCGGTACAATGATTACTATACTTACGATTACCATATCCCCCAAAGTTTGCCTTGCTCGTTGCCCTGGGATGACCGCCATCCGGAACGTGTGTTGAAACGTACGGGGAAAGGGTTGACCTTCGTCACGGAAAGCGGGGTGCAGGTGCTTCCGCTGTATGATGTCCACCGTCAGCGGTATGTTGTGTATTGGGATTGTATGGAACAGCAATGAGCCAAGATAAAGTCCCGTTTGCCTTCCATTGGACATACGGATGGCAAACGGGACTTTTCTTTTGTGTATATTCTTAGGGTAAAATTTCTTTTGCTACTTCTTCTTTATTGTGTATGTTACCGTCTGTCCGGCTTTCACCTTGACCTTATCCTGCCAGTTCAGAAACGCATTGTCTCCCAACGGTAAAGCGGATTCTTCTGCACCCTCGGCAAAAAGAGTGACTTGTGCGTCGAACTTCGTGGGGTTCGTAATACGTAGGATGGTTTTCCTTTTGTCGCTTTTTATGATTTCCGCTTCGACGTGGTCGAAGACGTAGAGTTTGCCGAGGTCGGTACGGACGTAAATTCCCGGGATTTCCAATGCCATTAGCGCTCCGTTCGTTTCGTTCCAACCCGTTTCCCAACCGTCGGCACGGGAGCCTCGCCGGTCGGAATCACAGTATGTGAGCCGTTCGGTGATTTTACCGTTCGGTTGGATGCCTTCGGCGTGGGCATGGATGATGTCGCGCAGGAGTTCGGCATACAACGTGTCGCCGGTGGTGCGGTAGAGTTTGAACAGCACGTCGCCCGACTGCGTGCAGAACCCTGGTGCCCCGTGTTTGTTTTGCGTACTGGCCCATACGGCGCCTGTCAGGTTGGCACCCAGTTGGGCCAGCGGCGTATCTTCCGGTAAGCGGTAATCGAAGGAAACCGTCCATGTGGCGCACAGGTGAACTGCGTCACGGGCTTGTTGCAGGTATTCTGTTTCGCCCGTCGTTTCGTATAATGTGAATAGGGAAGTGGCCAGGGCGACAGCCGTTTCCGAGTCGGAATTTTGCAGGATGTCACCGCAACCGCCTGAGGTAAAGCCCACGATGGCAAACTGGCGGTAGAGTGCGCTTGCGGCCTGCCGGGCGATTTCCAAATATTCAGGGCAGTTGAAATAAACGGAGGCCAATGTCAGTCCGCCTATGGCCATGGCACCGCCGGTGGTGTTGTACACTGCTACTTTCCCGCTTTCCACGTGCAGGTAATTACCCCATGTGCCTTCATTTTTCCAAGTATTGACGAATGCGTCGGCCAACGAACGGACGTTCTTTTTCCATTCCGGACGGATGAAGTCCTTGTGTCCCATGCGCTCCAATAGGTTGAACTGTTTTACCATCCAATACAGTACGTCCCCGTTCCGGCGCGTCACCGCCACGCCCGGCACTACGGCTGCGGCGTCGCGGTTGAGCACTGTGCCGTCCGGTTGCAGGATGTCATAGTAATATCCGCTTTTGCCTTTCGCCCGGGGCAGGGCGAAGTCGAAGGTGCGCGCCACGCGGCGCAGGTGCTCGTCGTCGCCGAGCGCGAGCATCGGATAAGTATTGATGAGGCCGCCAATCCATCCGTACGACATCCAGTCCGCCGTTTCGGGGCGGTAGAATTCCACGCTGTCTTTTTGGTAGTAGCGGAGGTCGATGTTTTTGTCCATAATGTCCAACACCCGGCTCATCGGTACTAAATTGCGCGGTGCGGCGCACCGGATGTGGCGTTTGCGCTCTTCCATGAAATGCCCGAGCAGGCAGGGTGCGTCCGTGCAGGGATAAACGAGGCGTGTGACGCGGATGACGATTTCGTCCCCTTCGTGCACCGTGATTCCCCGGTCCGGACTTTTGCTGAAGCCGATGAACTCCGGTTTCTTTTCGCGTACGCCCGGTGCGCTGATAACGAAAGAGGCCACGCTTCTGTCCGGCGTTTCTTCCACGATGAGTCCGTGGTCCAAGACTTGCCCGTCGCGTACGATACCTTGGTCTGTCAGTAGCAGGACACCCTCTTTCTTCTGCCGGTCGAGGAAAGCAATGGCCGGGGTGGCGGCGTTGCATACGCTGACCTCCAGACGGGAGGGACTGCCGAAGTCGGGCGAAAGTTGGGGAATGGGATTGGAGGTTAAAGCCAAATCCGGGCGGTCGTAGTCCGAAGGGTCAAGTCCCGTGGCATAGTTGCGGTTTACGATACGCTGACGGTTCCCGTTGTACACAGAGGCCGGAATCATGACATAGTTGTCGCTTGTCCAATGGTAACGGTCGAAAGCTACGGCAACTCCGGCATCCGTGAGATTTTTCAAAGCCTTGAACCGGAATACGAACAAGGTTCCGTCCGCCACTTCGGTCTTCTCCACCGAGGTTTTCCAACATGAGGAAGTGTCGGTCAGTTGTTCGCAACTCTTGAGTTTCTCTTCATGGTAACGGCAATCCAACAGTCTTATTTCCTGATGTGCATTTGCCGTGTCCGGCAACCAGTTCTGAGCTTGTAGGCTCATCGGGCAAAACAGTAAAATACTTCCCGCCCATAATTTATTTATCATACGAAATATGTGATGTATAAAGATGAATAAATGTGTTTTGTATGCAAACTTATAGTATTGGAAAATGGAGGCAAAATAAATAAACGTTCTTTAAATGTTTGACTGAAAAACGAAGCAATAATGTCAAAACGTGAAGCATTTGTTGTGTGCGTATGCCTGATTCAATAAAAAAAGACAGGTGGAAAGCGGTAATTAAAACTGGGGCAGGCAAGGCAGGTTCTGAAACTTTAGTTATCTTCGTGCATTCTTTCTTAAAAGGACAGGAGGAGGACAGGTAATTTGTAAAAAGAAGAAATATGGCTTTATTGAGAATTTCGTTTTGGTGTTGGTTGGTTTTGTGTGGCACGTTATCTGCATTGGCGGATGATTTGTCGGTTTACGGGTTGGTGTGTGAACAGTTGGAAAATCCCGTGGGAATAGACAGGCGTGTTCCGCGTTTCAGTTGGAAACTCCATTCACAGAAGCGGGGATGCCTGCAAAAGTCCTATCGCATCTTGGTGGCTTCCAGTCGGGAGTTGTTGGCAAAGGACGAGGGCGACGTGTGGGACAGTGGAAAGGTGAGAAGCGGGCAATCGTTGTTGGTGGCATACGCAGGGGACAGCCTGAAACCGGCCTGTACTTATTATTGGAAAGTCCGGGTGAGCGACCGTGCCGGGCACCGTTCGGCATGGAGCGAGACGCAGTATTTTACTACGGGGCTTTTCGGAGAATCCGACTGGCAGGGGACGGATTGGATAGCTTTTCAGGCAGACGGGGAAAAGATTGTTCCTTCTTTGTCCGCTCCCGACGACCGTCGTGTACTTGACGGTCGTTCGGTTGGACGTTATGCTTTGCCTTTATTGCGGAAAGAGTTCCGGTTGGAGCGTGGCGATGTGGTACAGGCCTTGGCTTATGTGTCTGGCATGGGGCATTTTGACTTTTATCTGAATGGAGAGAAAGTGGGGCGTCATTTCTTGGACCCGGGTTGGACGAAATACGACAAGGAAGCCTTGTATGTGGCTTTCGATGTGACGGAACGGTTGCGTCGGGGGGATAATGCCATGGGAGTCATGTTGGGAAACGGATTCTATAATATTCCCAACGAACGATATTATAAGTTGACCGGTTCGTTCGGTGCTCCTAAACTTCGCCTGAAACTGTGGGTGAGATACGCTGACGGAAGCGTGCAACAGGTGGGAACGGACGGCACTTGGAAAGCTTCGCCCGGCCCCATAACCTTTTCGAGTATTTTTGCAGGGGAGGATTATGACGCTACCCGTGCAAAAATCGGATGGAGTGATTGTGGCTTCGATGACAAGGAATGGCAACCTGCGTTGGCGGTTTCTCAATCCATGGGCTTGAAGGCGCAACTGGGTACGCATCTTGCCGTGAGGAACGTGCTTCCGGTCGTCACGCGATACAAAAACAGCAAAGGCGTATGGATTTACGACCTTGGACAGAATTTTTCGGGTATCGTGCGTTTGCGGGTCAAGGGGGAACGAGGTCGGGAGGTACTGCTCAGGCCCGGTGAATTGTTGAACAACGACAGTACCGTAAATCAGAGTGCGAGCGGCGAACCTTATTACTTTAAATATACATTGGGCGGACAGGGACAGGCTGAAACCTGGCAACCCCAGTTCACTTATTACGGTTTCCGTTACGTGCAAGTGGAAGGGGCTGTACCCGAGGGGGCGGACAATCCCGACGGGATGCCCGAGATTGTGTCACTTGAAGGATTGCATACGTGTAATGGGGCTGCCGAAGCCGGCACATTTTCATGTTCATCCCCTATGTTTAACAAGATTTACAATCTGATAGACTGGGCGATGCGCAGTAATATGGCCAGCGTGCTGACCGATTGTCCCCACCGCGAGAAACTCGGATGGCAAGAAGAGGCCCATCTGATGCAGTATGCCTTGCAGTATCGTTACGATTTGTCTTCGTTGTACCCTAAAGTGCTGTCCGACCTTCGTGCCTCGCAACTGGAGTCGGGTGCCGTGCCGAGCATTGCGCCGGAATTCGTGCGTTTTGCCGGAGGTTTCGAGGATTCTCCCGAATGGGGAAGTTCGTTGGTCATCTGCCCGTGGTATGTATATAAATGGTATGGCGACCGCAGCCTTTTGGAGGAATGCTATCCGCAGATGAAACGTTATGTGGAGTATTTGGGTACGCGTGCCGAGGGGCATATCGTGGCTTACGGTTTGGGCGATTGGTATGACCTCGGTCCCAATGCGCCTGGCTATGCGCAACTTACGTCCAACGGAGTGACGGCCACGGCCATGTATTATTACGACGTGACGGTGTTGCGGCAGGCTGCTTCATTGTTAGGGAGAGAAGACGACGCCCGTCGTTTTGCACTTTTGGCCGACAGCATAAAGGTGGCTTACAACCGTCGGTTTTATCATCCGGCGGAAGGCTGCTATGACCGTAACAGCCAGACGGCCAATGCCATCAGCCTGTTTATGGGACTGGTGGACGATGGCGAACGTGCCCGTGTGACGGAGAGTCTGGTGGGTGACATCCGTTCGCGTGGCAATGCGTTGACAGCCGGAGATATCGGCTACCGTTACGTGTTGCGTGCGTTGGAAGCAGCCGGACGCGCGGATGTGATTTATGATATGAACAGCCGTTATGACGTGCCGGGGTATGGTTGGCAGTTGGCGCATGGAGCCACGGCTCTTACCGAATCGTGGCAGGCTTATGGTTTTGTGTCCAACAACCATTTCATGCTGGGGCATTTGATGGAATGGTTTTTCAGCGGCTTGGGCGGTATACGCCAGACGGAAAGTTCTGTGGCCTTCGAGCATATCTTGATAGACCCGCAGCTCGTAGGCGACATTACGTCGGCCCGTACGGCTTACGAGTCAGCTTATGGCCGTATCGTTTGTGAATGGGAGTTGAAGGACGGTTGCTATACCTTGCATGTCGTAGTTCCGGCCAATACGGTGGCCGAAGTCATGTTGCCCACGGATGAGACGGACAAGGTGACGGAATACGGAAGGCCGTTGGAGGAAGGCGGCGCAATGAGCGTGGAGCATGCGTCGGGCAGGCTTCGCGTGACGGTGGGGTCGGGTGACTATAAATTCAAAGTGACAGGAATATCGTTCCGAAGATGAAGATTATATCTTGTTTCTCTGACATAGTGTCGGAAGTGACAAGTTCGGAAGAGAAGGAAACAGAAACAGAGAAGAACAAGAAAATGAATAATCTTGCATAAATATACGTCAAAAGGGACTTTTATTCATCTTTATACTGCATATATTCATTTTTCATGAAGAGAATGATTTTTCGTTTGGCTGAAAGCGGAAAATCATTCTCCTCATGAAATTTTTTATTTGGGCGTGAAAGCGCGAAAAATGTCGGCTGTCGGAGGTTTGAATCGCAGGAAAACGTTCTTTTTTCGTCTATTTGACCGTTTCTTTTCGACAAGAATCCTTTGTCATAATGGTCGTGTTGTGCTTTCTTTTCTTTCACGGGTTTCAAAATCTTGCTGTATAATTGGTCTTTGGAATGTCGAAATGTGCCTCGTGAGGTCTTGTAGATGGATTTTTGCTCAAAGCCCGTTGTGCGAGATTCGCGTATGTGCGGCCGCGTCCGGTATGGGCTGTATATATCCGATTCTCGCGTGAGGCGATTTGACTTTTTGGCAGAATGGACGAAGGGTTTTCTTTCTTGTTTTGGGTTCAAGGACGTTTCTCAGAGGACTATGCTTTTTCAAATGATTGTTTTCTTGTATCATGTTTGTTTTCATTTGTAACATGCTGTGTATTTTGATACTTTTCCTTTATATGTATTGCCGATAAAAACTCTATATTTGCAAACGTGTACGGAAAAATAAACTTTAAAGAATAACCGGAAAAACATGAATGAATCGAATCAAACATTTGCAGGAATGACCCGTTACCGTTGGGTCGTATGTTCCATGTTGTTCTTGGCTACGGCTATCAACTACATGGACCGTCAGGTTTTATCGCTGACGTGGAAAGATTTTATTGCGCCTGAATTCGGATGGAACGACACGGACTACGGTCTTATCACGGGCTGCTTCTCCATCGTCTATGCCATCGCCATGCTGGTCGTCGGCAAGTTTATCGACAAGGTGGGTGCGCGGCGCGGCTATTTGTGGGCCATCGGGCTGTGGTCGGCCGGGGCATGCCTCCATGCCTTCTGTGGGATTGCCACCAACGGACTGTTGGGCGGTGAGTGGTTGACGGGCTTCGAAGGGGCGCGGCAGAACCTGTCCACGTTGCAGACGGTGGCGGACGGCATGTGGACGGTGTCTACGGTCAGTGTCTGGCTCTTTCTGGCTGCCCGTTGCGTATTGGCCATCGGGGAGTCGGGAAACTTCCCGGCAGCCATTAAAATCACGGCGGAATATTTTCCGAAAAAAGACCGTGGGTTTGCCACCAGCGTGTTCAACAGCGGGGCACAGATTGGAGCCTTGCTCGCTCCTTTCGTCATACCTTTGTTGGCCCGTTGCTGGGGATGGGAGATGTCCTTCCTCTTGGTGGGTGCCGTGGGCTTCGTTTGGATGGGCGTTTGGGTGTATGTGTACGATGTTCCACAGAAGAACAAGCATGTCAATGCAGCGGAACTGGCCTACATCGAACAGGATGCTGCCGTCGATGCTTCTTTGACCGAAAGGACGGAGGAAGTCAAGCCGGCGAAGGGCATTAGCATCTGGAAGTGCCTGACCTACCGCCAGACGTGGGCTGTCGTGGCCGGGCGTTTCCTGCCCGACGGAGTGTGGTGGTTTTTCCTTTTCTGGGCACCGGCTTATGTGCATGACGTCTATGGATATAGTTCGGATTCCACGACGGGGATGTTGCTCATCTTCACCCTTTACCTCATTTCGATGCTCTCCATCATAGGCGGTTACCTGCCCACGTGGTTCGTGGGGCGTAAAGGGATGAACCCGTATGCCGGGCGCATGCGTGCCATGCTTATCTATGCTTTTTTCCCCTTGATAGGGTTGGTGGCGCAGCCTTTAGGCAGTTGGTCGTATTGGTTTCCCATCGTGATAATCGGCATCATAGGGGCGGCGCATCAGAGTTGGAGCGCGAATGTCTATTCCGTGGTGGGCGACATGTTCCCCAAGTCTGCCGTGGCCACGGTGACGGGCATCGGCGGCATGTCGGGCGGTATCGGTTGCCTGCTGTTCAACATGTGCTCCGGTATGCTGTTCACGTATTCAAAGGAAACACAGATGGAGTTTTTGGGCTTCCGGGGTATCGAAGCCGGTTATATGATAGTATTTATGGTAGCGTCGTTGGGATACCTGTTGAGTTGGTTGATTATCAAACTCTTGGTGCCGCGCTACCAACTGATTAAAGAATAGGAGACAAGAAACATGAAAGCATTTATGGATCAGGATTTCCTGCTCGGGACGGACACCGCGCGGGAACTGTATCACGGGCATGCCGAACGGCTGCCCATCATAGATTACCATTGCCATCTGAATCCGGGGATGGTGGCAGAGGACTACCGCTTCCGTTCCATTACGGAACTGTGGTTGGGCGGTGACCATTACAAGTGGCGTGCCATGCGTACCAACGGGGTGGACGAACGTTACATCACGGGCGACGCTTCGGACTGGGAGAAGTTTGAGAAGTGGGCGGAGACAGTACCCTATACTTTGCGCAACCCGTTGTACCATTGGACACATTTGGAACTGCGCACGGCTTTCGGTATCGACAAATTGCTGAACTCCTCGACGGCTCGCGAGATTTATGAGGAATGCAACGAGAAGTTGGCACAACCCGGTTTTTCTGCCCGGGGGCTGATGCGGCGTTACCGTGTGGAAACGGTATGTACCACCGATGACCCGGTGGACAGCTTGGAGCATCACATCGCCACGAAGGCGAGTGGTTTTGAAATCCGGATGCTCCCGACGTGGCGGCCGGACAAGGCGATGGCCGTGGAAAATCCCGCATCATTTCGTGACTATGTGGAGCGGTTGGAGCAAGCTTCCGGGCGAACCATATCCGGTTTTGCTGATTTCATCGGTGCGTTGGAACATCGGCACGATTTCTTTGCTGCCCAAGGTTGCCGTCTTTCAGACCACGGGCTTTCGGAGTTTTATGCAGAAGAGTATACAGAGGACGACATCCGACGCATATATAATAAGGTATATGGCGGCAAGCATCTGGACGAAGCGGAATGCGCCCGTTTCAAGTCAGCCATGTTGGTGGAGTTTGCCCGGATGGATGCCGAAAAGGGATGGACGCAGCAATTCCATTATGGGACGATACGCAATGCTAACAGTCGGATGATGCGTCTCTTGGGACCGGATACGGGTTTCGATTCCATCGGCGAGTTCAGCACCGCCCTCTCCATGGCGCGTTTCCTCGACCGATTGGACAGCCGTGGCATCCTTCCCCAAACCATCCTCTACAACCTGAACCCGGCAGCCAATGAGATGGTGGCTACGATGATTGGTAATTTTCAGGACGGAAGCGTGCCGGGCAAGATACAGTTCGGTTCGGGATGGTGGTTCAACGACCAGAAGGATGGGATGGAACGTCAGATGAACGCCCTCTCCGTGCTCGGTCTGTTGAGTCGTTTTGTGGGGATGCTGACCGACTCCCGGTCGTTCCTCTCGTATCCGCGCCATGAATATTTCCGCCGTACGCTCTGTAACCTTTTGGGGCGTGATGTGGAGAACGGAGAGATGCCCGTAGGCGAGATGCCGCGTATCCGACAGATGGTGGAGGACATCTGCTATTACAATGCAAGAAACTATTTTAGGTTCTAAAGATAAGGCATAATGGAAAAAACTTGGAGATGGTTCGGGAAAAAAGACAAGATTACGTTGTCCATGTTGCGCCAGATTGGTGTGGAAGGCATCGTAACGGCTTTGCATGATATCCCGAACGGGGAAATCTGGCCTTACGAGGCTGTGGTGGAAATGCGGGACTATATCGCAGCGGCCGGATTGCGTTGGTCGGTGGTGGAGAGCCTACCGGTGAGTGAATGCATCAAGTACGGCGGCCCTGACCGCGATCGTTTGATAGAGAATTATATCGTGAGTTTGGCCAATCTGGGTAAGGCAGGCGTCAAGACTGTATGCTACAATTTCATGCCCGTGCTCGACTGGGCACGTACTGATTTGGAGCACCCGAATGCAGACGGTACGTCATCGCTCTATTTCGACCGTGCGGATTTCGCTTATTTCGATTGTTGCATCCTGAAGCGAGAAGGAGCTGAAGCTGACTACGGAGCGGACATCATGGAGCAGGTGGAACGGAAGAAGGCTGTAATGACACCGAAGGACGACCATAAGTTGGTGGAAAACGTCATTATCAAGACGCAGGGCTTCGTGAACGGCAATATCAGGGAAGACGATGAGAAGCCGGTGGAAATCTTCCGCGAGTTGCTCGGCCTGTATAAAGGTATAGACCGTGATGTCTTGCGCGAGAACATGCGTTATTTCCTCTCCGCCGTCATGCCGGTGTGTGAGCAATACGGGGTGGACATGTGTGTGCATCCTGATGATCCACCCTTGCAGATACTGGGGTTGCCGCGCATCGTGACGTGCGACGAGGACATCGCTTGGTTCCTGAACGCCGTGGACAATCCGCACAACGGGTTGACGTTCTGCGCCGGTTCGTTGAGTGCCGGAGCACATAACAATGTGCCGGAACTGGCACGCAAGTATGCTTCCCGCACGAAATTCGTGCACCTGCGCAGTACAGACGTGCTGCCTGGCGGAAACTTCAAGGAGGCTTCCCATCTGGCCGGGAGGGCGGGTATCATTGATTTGGTGCGCACGTTCCAAAAGGAGAACCCCTCCCTGCCTATGCGGGTAGACCATGCCCCTTTGATGTTGGGAGACGAAAAGATGGGATATAATGCCGGTTATTCGTTCCACGGGCGCATGTTGGCCCTCGGGCAGATAGAAGGGGTCATGGCGGTGGTGGACCGTGAGATAGCAGAAGGTAAAATTTGAAAACGAATGAAGGTTAAAAACAAACGGACATGAAGAATTTATTTGATATTCAAGGACAAGTGGTGGTCATTACCGGCGGTACGGGTGTGCTGGGTCGGGAAATCGGGGAATACCTTGCGCTGCAAGGTGCCAAGGTGGTACTGATGGGGCGCAATGAAGAGACTGGCAAACAGATAGTGGACGGGATTTGCGGGAAAGGCGGCGAGGCGATGTTCCTGAAAACGGACGTGATGAATCCGGCGGTGGTGGAGCAGAACCTGCAAGACGTGTTGTCGGCCTACGGCAAGGTGGACGCTTTGCTGAATGCGGCTGGGGGCAACATGCCGGGTGCCACCATTGCGTCGACCGGGACGTTCTTCGACCTCAAAGTGGAAGAGTTCGAACGGGTGTTGAATGTGAATCTTACGGGAACGGTCATCCCCACGCAGATATTCCTCCGTCCGATGGTGGAGGCAGGAAAGGGCGCGATTGTCAATTTCAGTTCCATGGCGGCTTTCCGCCCCATGACCCGAGTGTGTGGTTATGCGGCAGCCAAAGCGGGCATTTCCAACTTCACGGCTTTCTTGGCCAATGAAGTAGCCATGAAGTTTACTTCCGGCATCCGTGTGAACGCCATCGCACCGGGGTTCTTCCTGACGAACCAGAACCGTGCGTTGCTCACCAATCCCGATGGTAGCCTGACACCGCGTGGCGAGGATGTCATTCGCCAGACACCATTCAAACGTTTCGGCCGTCCCGAAGAGCTTTGCGGTACGATACACTATCTCATCAGCGAGGCCTCGGCCTTTGTCACAGGTACGGTAGCCGTGGTGGATGGTGGCTTCAATGCCTTTGCCATGTAAAAAGCATTATAAGTCCACTCTGCCTGTGGATGGAGTGGACTTTTATATTTGTGGATAAGATTCCAAAAGAAGTAGCAATTGGCTTTGTTTTAGGTTTTAATAACGATAAAAATATAACGCCGTGAATGTGAAATGTATATTGATGTCACTATTTGTTTGGGCAAGTACAGTTCAGGCGCAGACTTACTATTATTATAAAGGCAAGAAAATAGGGATTGCTTTGGATTCAACCAAGTGTACGGTATTTAGAGACACTCCTCCTTTGTTGCTACGTAGTGCAGGAAGTGATATTGGTAAAAATTGGAATGTAGTGGAAAAGGACTCTATAAAAATCTTGCAAGCACATAATAGTTCGTTGCCATCGGACATATTGGCCATAGAACCGGTTCTTTTTCCGTCTGAAACGCCGGTATCCCGTTTGTTTTATGTGAAGTTAAAGTCTGAATGTGATACTTTGTTCCTTAAGACGTTTGCCGAGGAAAATGGCTGCAAGGTGGAACGTCAGGTAAAACAAATGCCGTTGTGGTATGCCTTGTCCACTTCACTTCATTCTGCCGGAAATTCGATAGAGATGTCTAACTGTTGCTTCGAAACGGGTCGGGTGGCGGATGTCGACCCGGGATTCATGTTCGATTTTCAGCCCGATTGTATAGATGAGCCTGCGTGGAACACCAATTCTTTATGGAATTTGCAGGCAATAAATTGTTGTGATGCATGGGATATAACCAAAGGGGATAGCAATATTGTAGTTGCCGTGTTGGATACAGGGGTTGATCCTAATCATGTGGAATTGCCGAGAGTATTGGATGGATATGATGCAATGACGGGAGGTAAGGCAAATGTATATTATAAAGTTGATGCTAATCATTCAAAATATATTAAATATCATGGAACTATTGTAGCAGGAATGATTGCTGCTGCTCAAAACGGGAAATATACTTCAGGTATTTCTCCCAATGTGACACTTTTACCCATAAGTCATAATCTTGAATCATCAGAAACCTTATCTGAAGAGCTGGCAACTGGTATTTCGTGGGCATGGAGAAATGGAGCACATATCATTAATAATTCATGGGGCGATGGAGCAGGAGTTTATTATGATGTATTGCATAGTGCTTTACTTGAAGAGGCTATACATGATGCAATGAACGAAGGACGTAATGGCTTTGGTTCAATTGTAACTTTTGCCAGTGGAAATCATAATTCCATAAACTATCCGGCATATGCTAATGATTCGATTATCTGTGTAGGATCTATAAACCAATCTTTTCAATGGTTCGAAGGTTCTGGATACGGAGAAAAATTAGATGTTGTAGCACCAGGAGGACAACTGTTAGGGACAGTTCCTTGGTACGAGGGGAATGTGTATCCCAATGCATCAGGTACTTCTTTTGCTTGCCCTCATGTGTCCGGCCTAGCCGCATTAATGCTAACTGTAAACCCTTTGTTGAATGTGGAACAATTACAAGCAACAATAGACTCCACTAGTGTGAAGTTGAATGGATATGGTTATGGCATAACTTATCCGTACGGCTCTTGGAATTCCAAAACGGGATACGGTTTGATTGATGCCGGACGCGCTGTACAGGCAGCCAAGGATTTATTGCCTCAATTGAAAGTGTCGGAGATTATCAGATATAATGACCGTCGAGTCGGTGGTTGGGTTATTTTGGATGTGATGGGGCTGAAAGTTCCTGAAATATGTGACGTGGAATGGACTATTGCCAACCAAGACATGTGCAACATAGAGTCTTATACTGTTGAGATGGTGGGTCGGGAATATTTTATTATGGAAATTAAGGGGAACGGTTTAGGTGTCATCCCCCCTTTTGATGTCGAGGCCAAGTATGTGATGAATGGAAATGTTCCGTCAACAAAGATTATTGGTGGGGGAGGCAAAAAGGAAGTTTATAGTATGAGAGCGCATGTTCCCATAGGATTTTCTTTACCATATTATTTCTTGGAAGGCAATATCGTTAGTCAAGAGTTAACGATTAAGAAGTCCATAAAAGGCACGAAGGAAAAGGTAGGTGATGTTTCGTCTTTACGGGTTGAGATTTACTCTTTGCAGAACAAAGTGAAGACTGTTGAGGTTGATCCTTTGTCTGTAGATATTAAAATTTCCGTATCAGATTTGCCAGATGGAAACTATATACTTAATATGGTGGAAGCTGGCCGGGTTGTATTTACAGATAGAATTATAATTAAAAAACATTAAATTTATCAGACATGAAAAAATATAGCTTTTTGTTCCCGATAGCTTCGTTGTGTTGGTGTTTGTTCGGCTGTAATGAAGATTGTGGTTTCGGCTTTTCAGAAGGAGATGCAGAGAATATAGTTCCACAACAAGGGGATATTGTACCAATGACGATGAACTCCGAAGATTCAGCCTTTTTCTCTTCTTTGCTTCCGTCGTTGGAGCGAAACAAAGTGATGCGAATTGACAGTCGCGATGAACTTTCAACGTGGTTGCCGGACTCCTTGCTGATTCCTGATGATTTGGATTTTGAAAGGTATACTTATCTGTTAGGTTGTGCAGAACTTCATTCCCCTTCGTACTATGTTAAACAGGATACGTTGGTATATGCTTCCGGTCGGTTTGAATATTTATTTGATTACTTCTATTCTCCTTCTGATGCTTCTTCCGTTCGTTTGATCTGTGGAAAATATGTTAAGTTTTCTGTACCGGGAGGCGTGTCGCTTTCCATAGATGGTGAACGTGGCTTGGGGCTTGTGTATAGTACTGAGATATTAGGAGAAGGTCTGTCAACACCGGATTTTAATATGGAGGACAGGGAATTTGCTTTGATACGCATGATACCGGACTTGTATAATTATATACAGTGGCCTGAGGCTTGGAATTATCCGTTCTTTTTTACAGTGGATTATAGCCGGTATTCTGTAATATTATGGAAACGTAAATTTGACGGAGTTTTTGTCGTGAGTGATCCTGATTTTAAAATCACTCCCTTGTCACCTGTTTCATACCTTTATGAAGTGACGCATAAATTCACTCCTTCTCTTATTGGTGAGCCGCGTACTTCTTATGTGGTTTCTGTGATAGATAAGATAACAGATGACGTACAGTTAGAATGTGTATTTAATGATATTGTGCAATGAAGTGATTTAAACTTATGTTGGGGTTGTAGAAATTTAGTTGGGATTAAGAAACAGCAGGCAATCAACGGGGGTTATTGTCCTTTCTGCCGATTGGGCATCTCCCTACACTGGGATTTTGCAAAAAGTGCTTTCATCTTTCAGGATGCATGGTAACCTTCTCATAATATTGGTGTTACGGGCTGAAGGATGTTCCGGCATCTTTCAGCCAAACATCATTTCGTTCGGCTGTGGTTGGAAAATCGTTCGGCTGAGATTGGAAAATCATTCGGCTGAGATTGAAACATCATTCGGCGCAGAACTTTTTCACTCTCTGCAATGAAAGGAAGCTGAAAGATTCCTGAAACATCCTTTATTTTATAACGAGTTGTATGACAGAAAGTTGGGATTTGGAATGAAAGATGAAGGCACTTTTTGCAAAACTCTTGGGAGGGAGGCAAAATGTGATGGAATTCCGGTTGGATGGTATACTATTTGCTTTTCTATAGTTTTCAAAAAAATCCCTGCTGAATATCTATAGTCCTGTGAAAGGTTCGGCAAAAGTAAAGAGGACAAAAAAGGAAGCGGAGGGACTTCTGGGAAAGTAAAAAAGGAAATGTGCCTCATGGCACACTCCCTTGTCGTGTGAGGTTCCGGTTTGGCTGTGTTTATTCCTTCCGGTGGTTTGTAATAAGTTCATGGATTCTTCCGGCCTCAGGTGTTGAATAAAAGAACATGTCCGTGGCCGGATGGAAAATATAGTTTTCGTATTTCAATAACTGTAACCGGGCAAACTTCTTATCTTCCGACATGAGGATATCCAATCGGACTGTAGTATTGTCTGCCTGACTTACCGGAATACATTCGGGAACCCCATTGGCATCAATGATATGTTGCAAAGTATCAAAATGTTCCGGTGAATAGTATAGATGGTATTCTTTAATTGTACTGCCGGTAGGAGCATATACGGTTCTGGAGGCATGACTCAAAATCCGTATCATACCATAAATGGCCATACTTCCTCCACACACCATGAGGACGAGCGAAAGGATATTGCTGTCTGTGGTGTGCATCGTAAGGGTGAGCGATACCATGAAAACGCCTATTACTATCAGTATGCTGGATGAGATAGCGTTGCGTGAATTGAATCTTTTTTGGATGTCCCGTTCGTTAGGACGTTGGATTATAGCTTGATTTTCCATATCTTTTTTAATTTAAAAATAAAACATGATGAGATAATACGCGACTTTTCTGGCAAAATGAACTTTTGCCAGTCTGTCTATAAACCGGATAAGGAAATCTCGCTAAATGAGTAGGCGGCATAAAGCGAACACATAGTATTCGCATGAAGGTTGACAGTCGAATGGGGCTGTCGTTTCGAATTGTTTGCCATTGGTGCTCATTCCGTATTGTGCAGACAATAGTTTCTGGGTGCGGAATGGCAGGTATTGCAAAGTCTGTAAATGGGAAGTTTGCAGAGAACGTGTAGGTTGGGCTGTCAATATCCGCGCCCATACGATTTCCGGTGAAATTTCCCCATCGAATAAGACTTGTGGTTTTACCGTGTGTAACTCTTGCTGTTTGTGTACATTTTCGGCATATACTTTTTTACTTTCCGGATTTTGTTCACGGAAAACGTTCGTATTGGCAGAAATTAGAAATGTAATGGCTGCAAATAGGAATGACAGTATGATTTTTTGAAAATGTTTCATTATAATACAAAGATACGCACTCTTTTGTCTTTTGAACAAAAGAGCGGAATCCTTTTAACTTAATTTATGTAGTGGTTGGGATATAAAAGTTTCTATTTATATCCACATCCTGATGCGCCGCATGGCTTCGATGCAGTCTTCGCGCTCGCCGAAAGCCGTGAGGCGGAGGTAACCTTCGCCGCTGGGGCCGAAGCCTACGCCCGGTGTGCCGACTACGTTTACTTCGTATAGCAGTTGCTCGAAAAAACGCCAGGAACCCGTGTTATCGGGTGTTTTCAGCCAAATGTAGGGCGCATTGACTCCGCCATAGACCTTGAATCCGGCAGATTGCAGGCCTTCGCGCATGATGCGTGCGTTTTCCATATAATAGTCGATGGTGGCTTTCACTTGCGCCTTGCCTTCCGTCGTATAGATGGCTTCCGCTCCGCGTTGGGTGATGTAACTCGTGCCGTTGAACTTGGTGCATTGGCGGCGGTTCCATAGTTTGTTGACGGAGACGCGTTCACCATCCAACGTGGCGGCTGTCAGTTCTTTGGGTACTACCGTATAACCGCAGCGCACGCCAGTGAACCCGGCCGTCTTGGAAAAGCTACGGAACTCGATGGCACAACGTTTTGCACCCTTGATTTCGTAGATGGAGTGGGGAACATCGTCTTCACGGATGTAGGCTTCGTATGCGGCATCGAAGAAAATCAGGGTGTCGTTGGCTAAGGCGTAATCCACCCATTTCTTCAGTTCGGCCTTAGTCAGGGTGGTACCGGTAGGGTTGTTGGGGTAGCACAGGTAGATGATGTCTATGCGCCGGTCGGGGATTTGCGGGATGAAATGGTTCTCTGCCGTGCAGGGCAGGTAGGTGACATTGCTCCACTTCCCGTCTTCCCCCAATTCGCCGGATCGTCCGCACATGACATTGCTGTCTATGTAGACCGGATAGATGGGGTCGGTCACGCCCATGCTGTTGTCCCAACGCAGGACCTCACCGATGTTGCCGGTGTCGCTTTTGGCACCGTCGTTGATGAAAATTTCAGTAGGGCTCAGGCTGATGCCGCGAGAAGCGAAATCATTTTTGAGGATGGCTTCAATCAGAAAATCGTAGCCTTGCTCTGGTCCGTATCCATGGAATGTTTCAGCCTTGGACATTTCGTCCACGGCCTTATGCATGGCCGTGATACATGCCTGTGGCAGCGGACGGGTCACATCCCCTATACCCAGACGGATGAGCCTTTTGCCCGGATGGGTCACTTTGAACGTGTTTATTTTCTTGGCGATGTCCGAGAATAAATAGTTTCCCGGCAGTTTGAGGTAATGTTCGTTTACTAATGCCATAATGCTATGTTGTTTTTATCTATCCATATTTATTGTTCCGTCGAATACTTTTGTGGCAGGACCGGTCATCAGAACCCGATCGTTTTGCGGTTGGTATTCGATGGTGAGTGTGCCTCCGTCCATGATGATGTCGGTCTTGCCTTTGCCACGTCCGGTGAAAGCTGCGGCTACGGCCGTGGCGCACGCTCCTGTTCCACAGGCCTGTGTAATACCGGATCCTCGTTCCCATACACGCATCCGGATATTCCCGTCGGGTAAAATCTGGGCGAATTCCACGTTGACGCGGTTCGGGAACAGCGGGTGATGTTCCATGGCCGGACCTTCGGAAAGCAAGTCAATAGCAGAAACGTCGTGGGTGAAAATCACCAGGTGCGGGTTGCCCATGTTTACGGCTGTACCTTCACGGAAAAGGTAGCCGTTTCCTAAATCCACGGTACGAATGTCGCGCGGAGTCCCCATGTCTACGGTGACCGAATCCACATTCTCGCCTTGTAAGTGTAAATATAAGGTTTTTATTCCGGAAAGGGTTTCCAAAGCTATTTCTTTTTTTTGAGTAAGCCCGTATTCATACAGGTACTTGCCGACGCAGCGGCTGGCATTACCGCACATCATGGCTTCAGAACCGTCGGTGTTGAAAATGCGCATGCTGAAATCACCTTTCTCGGACGGTCCTATCAGGACGAGTCCGTCGCTCCCGATGCCGGTATGCGGTTTGCTCCATTCTTTTGCGAATGCTTCGGGCTGCACGAGGGGATATTTCAGGGTGTTGACATAGATATAGTCGTTGCCAGCTCCGTGCATTTTGGTAAATTCTATCTTCATATCTCTGTTTTTGAGTAAGCATCTTCGTGTATTCCGTTTACGGCTCGTCCGCTCGGTTCGTTTTGTCCTTTGAAGGAGGTGTCCCAAGCCAAGGCTTCGGCTGTGGAGCAGGCTACACTCGGTACGCTCGGTACGCTTCGGGCTGCGCTGTCGCTCGGGAAATATTCTTCGAAGATGCAACGGTAATAGTATTCTTCTTTGTTCATGGGCGGGTTGATGGGAAACCGTTCCGAGGCATGTGTCATCTGTTCATCGCTGACGGCCTGTGATGTGATTTCCTTCAATGTGTCAATCCAACTGTATCCCACACCGTCGCTGAATTGTTCTTTCTGCCGCCAGGCCACGCTTTTGGGCAAGAGGCCGGAGAATGCATCGCGCACGATTTTCTTTTCAATGGTCTTGCCCGGACACATCTTGGCGGACGGGTTGAGCCGCATGGCCACGTCGAGGAACTCCTTGTCGAGGAAAGGTACGCGTCCTTCCACCCCCCATGCCGAGAGGGACTTGTTGGCCCGCAGGCAGTCGTAAAGGTGCAGTTTGGAGAGTTTGCGCACAGTTTCCTCGTGGAAGGCCCGTGCGTCCGGTGCCTTGTGGAAATAGAGGTAACCGCCGAATACCTCGTCGGCCCCTTCGCCGCTAAGCACCATCTTGATGCCCATGCTCTTGATGACGCGGGCAAGCAGGTACATCGGGGTGGAGGCGCGCACGGTGGTCACGTCGTAGGTCTCGATGTAGTAGATGACATCGCGCACGGCATCCAAACCCTCTTGAATGGTGTAGTTGATTTCGTGGTGTACGGTACCGATATGGTCGGCCACTTCCCTGGCCTTGGCCAAGTCCGGTGCGCCTTTCAGTCCCACGGCGAAGCTGTGGAGTTGCGGCCACCACGCCGTGGATTGCCCGTCGGTTTCGATGCGGCGTGCTGCAAACTTCCGCGCTACGGCTGAAATGACGGAACTGTCCAATCCGCCGGAGAGCAGTACGCCATAGGGAACGTCGCTCATCAGTTGGCGGTGTACGGCGGCTTCCAAGGCATTGCGTACGGCTTCTACCTGTATGGAATAACTGTTTCCACAGTCCGTGACTTTTGTAGCATTACAGGTATCAGGGGTATAATTGTCCTTCACGTTCGAGTAGTCCATCCAATCGCGGGTGTACCAGCGCGTCATTTTCCCTTCCTTGCCACAGTAATAATGTCCCGGCAAGAACGGCTCGTATTCGTCGCAGAAACCTTCAAGTGCTTTCAGTTCGCTAGCCAGGTATAGGATGCCGTCCTTGTCATGTCCTATATATAAAGGTATGACTCCGATGGGGTCGCGGGCTATCAGGAAATCGTCCTGTTCTTCGTCATAAAGGGCGAAGGCAAAAATTCCATTCAGGTCTTCTAAGAAATGGATGCCTTTGTCCCGGTAGAGCGCGAGGATGACCTCGCAGTCGCTGCCCGTTTGGAAGTCGTATCGTCCGGCATACAGTTCACGGATTTGGCGGTGGTTGTAGATTTCCCCGTTGACGGCCAGTATCTGTTTACGGTCGGGCGAGAAAAGAGGCTGCCCGCCGCTTTGCGGATCGACGATGGAAAGGCGTTCATGGCACAAGATGGCTGTCTTGCCGCAATAAATGCCACTCCAGTCCGGCCCGCGATGGCGGATTTTCTTGGACATGGACAAAGCCTTTTTTCGTAATTCGGGCGTTTGTCGTTTGAGGTTGAACAGAGCTGTTATTCCACACATGGCGTTAAGGTTTTAGTTAAGTAAGCGTTGATGTCTTGGGCAGCTTTGCGTCCTCCTGCGATGCAGCGGACTACGAGGCTGGCACCGGTGGCCGCGTCTCCGGCCACGAAAACGTTACTTGCGAATGCCGGCTGTTGGGGTTTGAGGAATCCCATGGCCAACAGTACGAGGTCGGCCTTGAGAGTTTCCTTCTTCCCTGTAGGGCGCATGATGGGGCGGCCTCCGTCCGGACTGGGAATCCATTCCACTTCTTCCACTTCCACACCGCAAACCCGGCCGTCTTTTGTGCCGATGAAACGGTTGGAGGCCAGGCTCCATCGGCGTGTGCAACCCTCTTCGTGGCTGGAACTGGTTTTTAATACCACGGGCCATTGCGGCCATGGTGTGGCTGGGTTATGCCCTACCGGAGGTTTCGGCATGATTTCGATTTGCGTGACACTGGCCGCACCTTGTCGGTTACTCGTACCGATACAGTCGCTTCCCGTATCTCCGCCACCGATGACCAACACATGTTTGCCTTTGGCGTTTATGCGTTCTTCCTTGCTGAATGTCTGTCCGGCCAGGACGCGGTTTTGTTGGGCCAGCATTTCCAATGCGAAATGTATGCCTTTGAGGTTGCGTCCCGGGATGTCGAGGTCGCGTGCCTGTGGGGTTCCCGTGCAGATGCAGTAAGCGTCGAAGCCTTCAGGCAGGTGCTCCACGTCTATGGGTGAGTTTGTCTTGAACAGGATGCCTTCGGCTTGCATGACTTCCGCCCTGCGGTCGATGATGGCCTTGTTGAGTTTGAAGTTCGGGATACCGAAGCGCAGCAGCCCTCCCACATATTCGTCCTTTTCAAACACAGTCACTTCATATCCCATGCGGTTCAGTTGGTTGGCTGCGGCCATGCCTGCGGGACCTGAACCTACGACGGCCACTTTCTTCCCGTTTCGAGGGTAAGTTCGCGACTTGATGTAACCTTCGCGGAAAGCTGCTTCGATGATGGCCGCCTCGTCCTCTCGGATGGTAACCGGAGCGTCGATAGCCAGTTTCAGCACGCAACTTTTCTCGCAAAGCGCAGGGCAGATGCGTCCGGTGAATTCCGGAAAATCATTGGTCTGGGACAGGATTTCGTACGCTTCTTCCCATTTGCCCTTGTAGAGTGCGTCTTGGAACTCCGGAGGACGGTTGCCCAAAGGACACGCCCAATGGCAGAACGGTACGCCACAATCCATGCAGCGTGAGGCCTGCTGCTTGCGTTCGCTGGTGTTCAGGGTCTGTTCCACTTCGCCGAAGTCGTTGATGCGGTCGTGCACCGGGCGGTAGCCGGCTTCCTGCCGCGGTATGGTAAGGAATGCTTTAGGGTTTCCCATTTTTCTTTATTTTTGTCGTTTGTCGAATCTGTTAATAATCCCGTTGTACGTCAGCTATTTTTTGTTGCAGCTTGCGCATCTGTTCTTCCGCCAGTACGCGTTTGTATTCGATGGGAGTGACTTGTATGAACTCGTCCACGTAGTGGTTCCAGTCGTCCAGCATGGTACGGGCCAGGGTCGAACCGGTGTAAAGGTAGTGCTGGCGGACAAGTTCATGCAGCTCTTTGCGTGAGGTGGAGTTTTCCAAAAGCGAAAGTTCCACCATTTCCATGTTGCAGAAGTAGTCGAACGTATGGTCTTTGTCCCAAACGTATGCCACGCCTCCGCTCATGCCGGCGGCGAAGTTTCGCCCAGTTTCGCCCAGCACGACCACGCGTCCGCCGGTCATGTATTCGCAGCAGTGGTCTCCCACACCTTCCACGACGGCGATGGCTCCTGAGTTGCGTACGGCGAACCGTTCGCCGGCCCGGCCGTTGATGTAGACCTCGCCGCTCGTGGCACCGTATAGCAGCGTGTTGCCCGCAATAGTGTTCTTTTCCGCATCGAAGTTGGAACGCACGGGAGGACGGACGGAAATCAGTCCGCCGCTCAGTCCTTTGCCCAGGTAGTCGTTCGCCTCGCCTTCCAATTTGAAGCAGATGCCGTGGGCCAGAAACGCCCCGAAGCTTTGTCCGGCGGAACCTTTGAATTTCACGTTGATGGTTTGTTCGGGCAGCCCTTCGTTGCCATACCGTGTGGCCACGGCACCCGACAGCATGGCTCCTACGGAGCGATCGGTATTGGCGATGGCGTATTCCAGGGATACTTCCTTGCCATGTTCGAGGGCTTCTGTGGCTGAGGCTATGATTTCTACGTCTTTCACGTGGCTTATTTCATGCTTTTGTTCGCATACGTGATGGATGGCAGCGTTCCCTTCCACCTTGTGCAAAAGGCGGCTGAAGTTCAGCAGTCCGGCCTTGGTCTCTTTCTCTGCCGGTTTAAGTTCGATGAGGTCCGTGCGTCCTACGATGTCTTCCAATCGGGTGAATCCCATTTCGGCCAAATATTCACGTACTTCCTCGGCGAGGAAGCGGAAATAATTCACCACATATTTGTAATGTCCGCGGAAGTGGCTGCGTAGTACCGGGTCCTGGGTAGCCACCCCGACGGGGCAGGCGTTGGTGTGGCACTTGCGCATCATGACGCATCCCAATACGATAAGGACAGTAGTGCCGAATCCGAATTCTTCAGCCCCGAGGAGGGCCATGCCGATGATGTCGCGCCCCGTCTTGAGCTGTCCGTCAGTTTGTAAGCGTACTTGCCCGCGCAGCCCGTTGAGTACTAATGTTTGTTGGGTCTCGCTCAGTCCTATTTCAGGCGAAATGCCGGCGTAGCGCATGGAAGAGGCCGGGGAAGCGCCCGTTCCGCCTTCCGCGCCGGAGATGACAATCAGATCCGCCTTGGCCTTGGCCACTCCGGCAGCTATCGTGCCGACTCCGCTTTCAGCTACCAGTTTCACGCTGATTCGGGCTTTCGGATTGACATTCTTCAGGTCGAAAATCAGTTGGGCCAAGTCCTCGATGGAGTAGATGTCGTGGTGGGGCGGTGGGGAAATCAGGGAGATGCCCGGAATGGAGTGGCGTGTCTTGGCGATAACTTCGTCCACTTTGAAACCCGGAAGCTGCCCGCCTTCCCCCGGCTTGGCGCCTTGGGCCACTTTGATTTGTATCTCTTCGGCATGGACGAGGTATTCGGTCGTGACACCGAAACGTCCGGAAGCCACCTGTTTGGTCTTGCTGCAAAGCGGGATGCCTTCGTACGTTTCGTGGAAACGGCTGCTGTCTTCGCCGCCTTCCCCCGTGTTGCTTCGGGCACCGAGTTCGTTCATGGCCAACGCCAGGGCTTCGTGCGCTTCCTTGCTGATGGCGCCGAACGACATGGCACCGGTGACGAAATGCTTGACGATGTCCTCCACGGGTTCCACCTTGTCGATGTCGATGGGGTTGCGCTTGAACCCGAAGAAGTCGCGCAGGAATATCGGTCGGCTTTTCCCGTCCGCCATCCTTGTGAACTCCTTGAATTTCTTGTAACTGCCGAGGCGTGTGGCAATTTGCAGGGAGGATATGGTCTCGGGGTTCCAGGCATGTTGCTCGCCATCCTTGCGGAAAGAGAACAGTCCGATGTGGGGCAGGAGATGCCCAGGCTCTGCGGGCCGGAAACCTGCATCGTGGAAGGCGGTGTAGTCTTTTGCGATTTCCTCTAACCGTATGCCGCCGATGGTAGAGGTTGGCGTGCCGAAATAAGTTTTCAGCAATTCCTCGCCAAGTCCTACGGCTTCGAATATCTTGGCACCCCGGTAAGAACGAATCGTGCTGATGCCCATCTTGCTCATCACCTTGTACAAGCCTTTGCAGATGGCCTTGATGTAGTTCTTCTCCGCCGTTTCGTAGTTCATCTGTATTTCATTCCGCTTGACCAGATTGTCCAGTACGGCAAAAGCCATATAGGGGTTGATGGCACTTGCCCCGTAGCCCAGCAGCAGGGCGGCGTGCATGACCTCGCGGATTTCCCCGCTTTCGATAATCAGGGCGGTCTGCACGCGTTTCTGTACGGAAATCAAATGGTGGTGTACGGCACTTACGGCCAACAGTGAGGGAATGGCTGCGTGTGCGGCATCCACTCCGCGGTCGGACAGGATGATGTAGTTCACGCCCTCGTCGACGGACGCTTCCGCTTGCTTGCACAAGGCGGACAAGGCTTCTTGCAAGGCCGCCTTCCCTCCCTGCACGTCGAACAGGATGGGGAGCTTCACGGTGTGGAAGCCCTTGTAGCGTATGTTGCACAGGATGTCCAACTGGGTGTTGGTCAATACGGGGTGCGGCAGTCGCACCATCTTGCAGTGCGCTTCGCTCGGCAGCAAGATGTTCATGCCCACGGCGCCGATGTACTCGCTCAGCGACATGACCAGTTCCTCGCGTATCGGGTCGATGGGAGGGTTGGTCACTTGGGCGAACTGTTGGCGGAAATAGTTGAACAACAGTTGGGGCTTGTCGGACAATACGGCCAACGGGGTGTCGTTCCCCATGGAAGCGGTCGGCTCCGCTCCGCCCGTCGCCATCGGAATGAGTGTGCGTTCGATGTCTTCGCGTGTATAACCGAAAGTACGCAGGCGTCGGTCGTAATCCTCCACTATGTTTTCCACCTTCCGTCCGCTCCGCAGGGTATCCAGTTCGATACGGTTCGTGGAGAGCCACTGCCGGTAAGGTTTGGCGGCAGCCAATTGGGCTTTCAGTTCCCCGTCATAATATATTTTCCCCTCTTGGGTGTCCACCAGCAGTATCTTGCCCGGTTGCAACCGTCCTTTTTCCTTGATGTCTCCCGGCTCGAAGTGGATGGTACCCGCCTCGCTGGCCACGACCATCATGTCGTTCCGCGTTATCAGGTAGCGGGCCGGGCGCAGGCCGTTACGGTCGAGCATACCTCCGGCATAACGCCCGTCACTGAAGAGCAGGGCGGCCGGCCCGTCCCATGGCTCCATCAGGATGGAGTGGTACTCATAGAAAGCTTTCAGGTCTTCGCTGATGGGATTCTTGTCGTTGAAGGACTCCGGCACCAGCATGGCCATGGCGTGGGGTAGGCTCAGGCCGGACATGACGAAAAACTCCAGTACGTTGTCCAGCGAGGCACTGTCGCTCATGCCGGGTTGGATGATGGGCCTGATTTGCTTCACGTTACCGAGCGTGGGCGTGGAAAGCACGCTTTCCCGTGCCTCCATCCAGGCGCGGTTGCCCCGTATGGTGTTGATTTCACCGTTGTGTGCCAACAGGCGAAAGGGCTGTGCCAGGCTCCAAGTCGGGAAGGTGTTGGTGCTGAAACGGGAATGCACGACGGCCAGTCCGCTGGTAAAGTATGGTTGGGTCAGGTCGGGGAAGTATTCCCTCACTTGTATCGACGAGAGCATCCCTTTGTACACGATGTTCTTGCTCGACAGGGATACGATATAGAAATCTTTGTGATGTATGCGGTTCTCAATCCTCTTCCTTATTATATATAGGGTGCGTTCCAAGTTTTCCGTATCGGTAGAACCGGTTATGAATATCTGTTTGATGCTCGGTTCCGTGGCCGATGCGTCTTTTCCGAGGATGGACGAATTGACCGGCACGTTGCGCAAGTGCATCAGGTTCAACCCTTCCCGTTCTATTTCCTCAATCATGACGCTCAGCATGTGCGATTGCTCCTGCTCGTCCTTGGGTAGGAAGACAAGCCCCGTGCCGTATTTTCCTTTTTCCGGTACGGGGATACCTTGCAAGAGGATGAACTCATGGGGAATCTGGAGCATGATGCCTGCCCCGTCGCCCGTCTTGTTGTCGGCGCCTTCCGCTCCCCGGTGTTTCATGTTTTCCAACACTTTAAGGGCTGAGTCCACCAATTCGTGGGATTTGTTGCCGTGGATGTCCACAATCATGCCTACTCCACATGCGTCATGTTCGTTCGAGGCATCGTACAATCCGCTTGTCTTGTGGATGTGCACCTTTGCATCTTTAATAGTGCTATATTTGATAAAAGGGTTTTGTTTCTCTTGTTTCATAATCTATATGCAATATTATTTTATTATATAGTGTCATTTTGTTTTGCAAAAATAGTAATTGCGTGCCAAAGTGCAATGAGATATGCTTCGGTTTTTATAGAGAAAATGAAACAGTGTTTTTAAAACTAACGATTCGGATAAAAAATACATAATAGAATAATGAATAGAAATATAAATTGTTATTTAAGCTTTAAATCATAATTTAATTATCGATACTATAAAAAAATATGCAGGAATCAGCAGGGGGTGTTCTTTTTCCCCGGTGGGTTTCAAGTCGTCTTGTGGTGAATACATGGTGAATCCTTTAGACGTGGAAAGTTCACTTTAAGTTGTTGAACTTCAAAAGGTATGAAAGATGCGAAGGTTTTTTGAGACTAAATTTTTCGGCAGGGAGGAAAGCTGTGAGAAGTCGGTTTGAGACCGGATAATCAATTTCAGTAGATTGAAAAATCATTCTGCTGTGATTGATTTTTCAATCTGCCGAAAGAAAAAAGGAGAAAAAGGAACATGTGGGAAAAAGAATATCCCGCCTCAAAACTGAGGCGGGATACCAACACAAAAACTAAACTAAACTTTTAACTAAGCTATCTTAAAGTTTCACAACTTTATTTCTTTTACGTTTCAAAGATAGTTATTTTTTCGACTATATCCAAATAGAATCTACGAAAGAACGGTTTTTTTCTACGAATCCGGATATTTTTTCTTCGTTGCAATTACAAATGAGTGGTTTTGTTGAGCAGATAATAATCCAGAATCGTCATGGCCGCCATCGCTTCTACCACAGGTACCGCACGGGGGAGTACACAAGCATCGTGCCGTCCGCGGGCTTTTATGATAGTCGGGGTTCCGTCCAGCGTTACGGTTTCCTGTTCCATCAGGATGGTAGCGACCGGCTTGAAAGCCACCCTGAAATAGATGTCCTGCCCGTTGCTGATTCCGCCTTGTATGCCTCCGCTGTGGTTGGTACGCGTTCCGATGGCTCCGTTTTGGGGGATGAAGACATCATTTTGTTCACTTCCCCGTTGGCTTACTCCGGCAAACCCTCGTCCGTATTCGAATCCTTTTACGGCATTGATGCCCAACATGGCACCTCCTAATGCGGCGTGGAGTTTACCATAAACCGGTTCGCCCAGCCCTATGGGGCAATGGCGGATTACCCCCGTGATGATACCTCCGATAGTATCTCCCTTTGCTTTGACTTCCGAAATGAGGCTTTCCATGGAAGCGGCTTTTTCCGCATCCGGGCAACGTACATCGTTCGTTTCGATTTGTGTCGGGTCGTAATGCGTGTAATCGTGTTCCAAAGCAATGTTGCCCACTTGTGAGGTATAGGCATAGATTTCTACACCGATTTGTTTGAGGGCCAGTTTTGCCAAGGCACCGCCCACGCAACGTGCTATGGTTTCACGTGCCGAAGAGCGTCCTCCGCCCGTATGGTCGCGCAAGCCGTATTTTTGAGTGTAGGTGAAATCGGCATGTGACGGTCGGTACAGGTTACGTATGTTGTCGTAGTCATTGGAATGTTGGTTGGTATTGCGTACCAGAAAGCCGATGGGGCATCCGGTCGATTTGCCTTCGAACACTCCGGACAGCAATTCCACCTTGTCCGCTTCTTTGCGGGGAGTCGTGATTCTGCTTTGTCCCGGACGGCGGCGGTCCAGCTCGTGTTGTATGAAGTCCTGGTCGATGTCGATGCCGGCCGGAAACCCGTCGACGACTCCGCCTACTCCCGGCCCGTGGCTTTCTCCGAAAGTCGTCAACTGGAATATATTACCAAATGTATTGCTCATGTCTCACCCTTTCAATATAAAATATACAGATGCCGCTTTTAATGGCAGTGTCCGCATCCGCAACCCTCTTCATGGTGGTGGCCGTCGCAGTCGCAGTCGTCTCCGCAACCCCCGCCGCAACTATCGCAACCGCATCCGCAACCTCCTTCGCCGCTCAGTATGTTGAGCATGCCTTGTATTTCGTCTTTTGTCGCATCGCGGTTTTCAGTGACTTCGCCGATGAAGTTCAACGCTTTTCCGGCCAAGGGATGATTCAGGTCTACGGTTACGGTATCTTCTTTCACATCTGTGATTGTTCCGTTAAAACGTGCTCCGTCTGCATTCATCAAAGGCACCACGCTTCCCGGATAAATATGCTCTTTGTCAAAGTGTCCGTTTACTTTGAATACATCTTTGTTCAGTTCCAGTACGCGTTCCTGTTCATACTCACCGTAAGCTTCTTCTACGGACAGTGTGAAGTTGAATTTCTCTCCTTTCTGTAACGGTTTGATTTGTGCTTCAAAGGCATCCAAAGTTGTGCCCATATCCGAAATAAACTGGAATGGGTGTTCGATAGGAGCTTTTTCCACTAATTCTCTTTTCCCGTCGAAATCCGTATAGAGTTCGTATGCGACGGTGATGTACTTGTTGGGTGTCGTATCCATATATGTTTTCTAATTATTGATATAGGGTCGCAAAGTTACGGGAAATAAATGATAATCGGAAACGTATTTTCCTTTTTGACTATCTTAAACGATTGGTTTCTTCATTTTGAAATTTGTCAGAAGTCGTAGCATGGCTTTTCTCTGCTGTTTTTCCACGATGGTGTAACCTTTGCTTTCGAAGAACGGGCGGGCTGTCAGGCTGACTTCGGACGTGATGTACGAAACGCCTTGCAACCGGGCGTATTTTTCCATGTCTTCCAAAAGCAGGGAGGCGATGCCTTGGCGTTGGAAGTCGTGGTGCACGAACATGGAGTTCAAATAGCCGTCCGGGCGGATAGCTGCGAATCCGACGGCATGTCCGGGGTATTCTTCGGCTATCATAAAATGGTGTGTGGCAATCAATTCTTTCCAATGGCCGGGTTTGTCGGCACACGCAGCCCAGTCTTCCACTTCCTCTTGGGTGTAGTCCTTGCGGTTTGTGTGTAAGACGGTGTCTGTAAAGAGGGTTTTGAGAACCGGAATGTCTTCAGGTGTCGCATGGCGCAGGGAGAACCTTTCCCGTTCCATTTTCAGGATAGGGAAAGGATTACCTTGTCCGTCGGTTTCCGTGCGTTCGAAGGTTCGAAAGCCCAAATGGCGGTAAAAGCCTTCCGCTTGCGGGTTTTGCTCGTTCACATCCACATATCGTATATTGAAATTCCTGAAGGCCATCAGTACCAGTTCTTTCCCGATGCCCATGCCCCAGAAGTCCGGTGCGACGAAAAGCATTTCGATCTTGTTTTTTTCGAGACCGATAAAACCGGCAGGTTCATTCTGCACATACGCCACAAAAAGCCGTTCGATGTTTGCCAATCCGGACTTTACAAAAGGGGTGAGTCGCCGTATGTCGGCCTCCGTCAAGAAATGGTGGCTCCGGCGTACGGAGGCTTCCCACAAACGGGCTAACGTGTTGACTGTATCTTTCGTACGTATGGGAGATGTAATGTGCATGTTTCGATTTTAAACGTGGTAAAGTTACGAATAAAAAAGAAAAATCCCATTATAGATCGGTGGTGATTTGTCTATGACGGGATTCCGTAATGGGAATGTACGTGTGTGGCTTTATGTTTTCAGCTTGATAGTCTTTTTCTTTCCGGGGACGATGGTCAGGCAAGCTGTGTCGTTCTCATGGAGCTCTACGTGCCAATATCGTGCCTCTATTACTACTTGGCCGTCTAAAGCCATTATTCCCCACTGGCAGGGATTACTTTCAAAAGCACAATAGTGTCCTATCGGGGGATGGATACGGCGGAATACAGGAGGAACAACGATGCGTTGTCCTATTTTTAGTCCCCATTTCATACCGGATTGGAACGGTTGTGCGCTTTTCAAATCGACCAATCGTTTTTCCCGTTTTCTTTGTTGCTCCTGTCGACGAACGTACTTTTTTCTTTCCGCTCGCATTTCTGCTTCTTTCTTCAATCGGGGGATAACCGTGTCGGGAGTCTCTTCTTCCAATGTAGGGTTTTCCTTTGCGATGTATTGTTTTTCCTTTCCCTTTCTTGCATGATAGTAGTTCCCAAGGCTATCGACAATGATGATACTTCCGTCCGCTAACGTTTCACACAATCGGTAAAACTCCTCTTCTTCGTTCTCTAAAAGACAGATACAAGCCTCACTCGTGAATTTGCCTCCGTTGCGGATAGGACTATGGGCGGCAAATGAATAATAATCGTAAATCTTCAGGTAAAAGCCTCCGTTGAAGAGACTGTACCGGTTCAATTCTGGTTGGCTTTTATATTCTTTTTTCGTCCTGCTGCAGTACGTATGGCCTACTTTCAGAATTTCCACGTTCCCGAATTTTAAGACGGAAGGTTTTTCTGGGTAAGTCCTTCCGGTTTTCAAGTCGATGTAGAAGCATCTATTCCTAAGGTCTGTCACGCAGATAAGACCGTCTTTCATGATTTTGGCTTTTGGATAGGAACCGATTTCCTGTTTTATTTCACCGGTTTCGTTCACGATGGCCAACCGTTTGTTTTTAAGCCTTACGGCAGCGATATATTCTTTCGTATCGAGGACTTCTGTGTATTGGGGTGGTACGGTGATGATTTCTCCCTTTTTTAGTCCCAGTAACCCGCTTGCCCTGTCTTTGAAAGCTTTCAGCATTCCCGGATTCTCATTTCTTTCTGGAAACAATTGTTTTTCGGTCAGGATATTATGTAATCTTTCATGTGTCATGACCATTTCAAGACCTTGGTTCTGTATCTCGTTTACTGGCATTTCACGTTGCAAGGGATAGTTATGTCCCATTCTTGCCGCACAAACATGGCCTTTTCCAGTCATCCGTCCTTCGAACATGGCAACCCACTCCCGATGGGCTGTGGGTAAACCGAAGAGACGGTACAGCCCCACGTTGTCTATCAGTACGCAAGTCTCTTTGCCTTTGGCTCTTCGCAATCCGCGACCCACTTGTTGTAAATATTTGGCTAATGATAGGGTAGGACGTGCCATCTGTATGAATTCTACGTCCGGACAATCGAATCCTTCACTAAAAATATCAACGTTGACCAAGACCTGTATCTTCCCCTCCTTGAAGTCATTCACAAAGGTTTTTCTTTGATAGGGCGGTGTCTTGCTGTTTATGGTTGCGGCCAATATTCCCTGACGGTTATAATACTCGGCGATGTGCCGTGCATGGTCTGTGTTGATGGCGTATACTATCCCTTTTTTGCCGTTGGCATACTGTTGTATGCTTTCGTATAGTCTTTCAATGCAAGGACGGCGGTTTAGCACCTCGTTCATTTCTTTTATCTGGAAATCACCGTCGGCTCCCTGTTTACCAAGACCGTTTATCAAGTGCTGCTCGTCGCTATCCGGACGGATGGAGATATAGTCGAATGCGGACAGCCATCCTTTGGCGATGAAATCCGCTATGCTCCACGAAGTAAGCAATTCATCGAAAAGGGCTGTAAAGCCGTTCCCGTTCAAGCGGCACGGCGTGGCCGTCATGCCTAATTTTTTTGCATCGGGGTAACGCGACCACAGCTCTTTGTAACTTTCGGCCAAGGCATGATGTGCTTCGTCTATAACGATCAGTTTCGGAGTGCCGTGGACATCGTTCCAATGACGGGACAGCCACTGGATAGACATGGCCTTGACCGTTTCTTCCTCTTTCCGGATGCCGTAGCGTGCGATAGTCTCCTCTATCTGTTCTACCAGTTCGCGGCGGTGGGCGATAATCCAAACACGCTGTTGTTCCTTGGTATATGCAGATTTCCCGGTCGGCTTCATGGCATCATGGATGATGGATGCGAGCAGGTGGGTCTTTCCTGTTCCTGTGGGCATCTGTACCATCACGCTTAGCTGATGCTCCCATGCCTTGAAGACACGCCGTTTCATGTCTTCTTGGTAGTCGCGAAGAATGTTGCCGTGGAATCTCATCAAGATGCTTGTTTAAACGTACCTTTTATGCCATCTCCATATCCGTTGCCCAATCCAGAAAATGTGTCCCCATATTGTTTCGCGTGGATAACGTGTCAGGAATCGTGTCTTATAGAAAAATTTGCTGGTGAAGTAGGAGGCGGATTTCCCGTTTTGCCGATTGATATTACGATTGTGCTGCCCGAAGTTGCCATTTTGCATGATTTCTTGCAGGATGAAATCCCCCTCTCTTTTGGATGGAGCTGTCAACAAATGTTTTCCTTCTATGCCAAAGACATTTTGCAAAATATACATGAGGGCGGACGTGAAGCGTAACAGATGCATTCTTTTTAGGATTCTGACGGATTCCGCTTTTTCCTTTTCCGTTGTGCCTTGCTTTAGCAACATGGCATAATCCAATAACTGTCTTAACCCGATGCCTTCGTCAAAGAAATGCCGGTAAATGTGTATTAAAAGGAATATACGGTTGAATGCAGGTGTCGGAACAGGGATGGTACCTGTGTTTTCGGGCAATGTGACAGTATTCGCGAATTGTGCTTCCTGTTCTTCTGCAAACCATTTCTGTAAAAAGCGGTTGTCCGGATAAGCACTCATCCAAGTCGGCGTAAAATGAACTTCTATATCAATACCTTTTATGATAGGGAAATCTACATGATGATAGCGTGCGCTTGCTTTGGGGAAGTAATGTCGTACGTAAGCCATGATTTTTTCCCGCCCTCCTTCCAACCAGATGTCTATGTCTCCCGGCATACGGTGCATGGGATTAGGATACCATAAGGCATTGCCTTGTCCTTTGAGGATGGCAGAACGAAAGCCCTCTTTTTGGAATTTCTGTGAGACCAGTACCGAGTACCGGTTCAGTAGACGGTTGGCTTGTTCTATATTTTGTATGGCAGTTACCCCTTTGAGTATAATGGCCTGGGGTGGACGCTGTTTTTGTGGCAACAGGCAGATTCCGTCAAAGACGATTCCGGTCAAAGCCTGTCGGTGAGCCATGTCCCAGATCCAATTCCATTCATCATCATTTAGATAGTAGGAGAAAGCGTCTTCACTTCCAATAGCAATACGCAATAATTGGAAAAAAGCTTCCGTCGTTTTTTCTTGGATTGAAGTGTTCATGAACAAAAAACAATTATTTTTGCAGCATGAAAAAAGAAATAGAACGCTTGATGGGTAAAGTTATACCCTTCGTCATATTTTTTATACTCTTGCCTTTTTCTCTGCTTTATACATTATGTAGGGCGTTGGTGCGAGTCATCCGAAGACGCGTTCGTGGATGAAGCGTGAAGGGAAGAGCAGTGCAGCCTGTAGATACCTTTTGCGGGTATGTTTTTCTTTGTACATGCGGTAGAGGAATCTCAGGTTCATCCGATCCGCCCAGTCGGGGTAATAGTCTATTTCGTTCTTTGCCGTTTGGTGTATGAATCCTCCGCAAGTAAAGCCGATACCTTGAAAACCTGCCTCACGCACTTTCAACAAGAATGTTTCCTGAGTCAATATCCCCATTCCTGCGATGAGAAAGTCTGGTTGCAGGCTCACAATCTTTTCAGCTTCTTCTTCCATTTCCTTTTCTGAGTTGAAGTATCCGTTTCGGTATCCGGCGAAGTTCAGTCCCGGCCATCTTTGTCTGAATATCTTGATGGCCTGTTCTACTTGTTCTTGTTGCGAAGCCACGATGTAGATGGTCTTTTTATGTTTTTCCGCAAATGAGAAAAGTTCAGGAGCCAAGGAGGTCATGTCGAAACTTCTGCGGGTGATACTTCTCCCATAAAGCATCCTGATGGCTGAAACCAAAATAGAACCGTCCGCAAAAATGCCGTCGATTTGGGAAAAGACGTTCCGGTGGTCTAATGCAGTAAGATAGGATACGGGGTTGAGAAATGTGTAAATCCGTTTGGGGACGGATAGAACCTCTTGTAATTCCAATGTATCGGTTTCTTTGATTTTATCGACTAATACAGATGGCATACGATTAGTTTAAGTTTTTCTTTAAGTAGTTCAGTGAGCGTTCCCGTTCTTGATGAATCATATCATTAATAGGAATATAATTAATAGGCTGATCCATAATAGAAAAGATGTCATGTCCGGTTCTTACGATTCTATTTGTTAAATGGAATTGTTCGAGCAAATGGGACAGTTTCTGACTATTCATATCTCTGATGATGGTACAAAACCGTTTATTGTATTTGATAGAGAATACCGAACCGTGGAAAGTATCTGTAATAATACATGTGGCATGTTTAAAATAGGCTAAGACTTCAAAAGGGTGGGGGACGATGGTTTTGTCGCACCATGGGAAATAATGCCCGATGCTGACTAAAGTCAATCCTTTCTTTTTTGCGTATGCTTGAATGGCCTTTATTTCGTTTGGATTTGTAATACGTCCGGGATAAGTGTATACAATCATGTAGTTTTTCATTTCCACAGTGGGAGGCATGTGTTTTGTATAGTCAAATATCAGTACCGGGTCTACGTGCTTTTCGGCACTAATCCCTGTTAATCTCTTTACTACGTCCAGACTGTTGACATCCCTGACCGAAATCTTATTCAGTTTTTTCAGTAAATCGGATACGATGTTTTCGATACCCAGTTTGTTTAATTTGGAAACCGTGGTGGCTCCAAAAGAAGCCGCGTATGTGATGACCTTATCCGCGTCCAACCCTTCTCCAAATAATTGGCGGGAAAAACCGAACCAAGTTTCTTGGACACAGTTGAATACCTCGTCACTACCTATGACGATAATATCAAAGTGTTCCGTTGTCTTTTCTTTTTTTACGCCTAATTCAGGCAAGAACTCTTTTGCAAAGCGGGACTGGAACCTATATATATACTTGAACCGTTTTATGAAGTCCCGGCCAAAAAGCCTGCGGGCTACGGCTCTTTCATTTAAACTTTGATTTATGTGTACAATCCCCTTACCCATATCGGCATGATGTGGGCAAAAATATGATTGTTGATAATCAATCTATT
>QWCN01000418.1_pt1 | contig 76325 bp, 58 predicted proteins | sample 1972711 | NCBI WGS metagenome assembly QWCN01 (sample SAMN09866707, study PRJNA288562) | Human gut metagenome isolate term1_stool, whole genome shotgun sequencing... | isolation source: gut | host: Homo sapiens | place: USA: California | reverse complement strand
GAAGATCGGCGAATTCCGTTTCCTTCCTGGCTGTGTCGCGAGGCCGAGGCGGCCGTTTCCTGCTGCAGCGACGCGCTGTCGCCCCGTCTCCTGCCCGGCGATTGCATGCTTCTCGCCCGGACGCCGGCCGAGTCCGTCGTGTTCGGCCGAGCTTATGTCGTCGTTGTCGGGGAGGCCCGGCTGTGCCGGATTATCCGCAAGGACGAGTCGCCGGAGCGCGTACGGCTCGTTTCGCTGAAACCGGACAAGTACGACGAAATCGCCGTCCCGAGAACGGAGATCGACGGCCTTTACCGGATATGCGGTACTTTCCGGTACTGGGCCGATTAAGCGGGTGAGCGGGTGAATGAGCGGGTGAGGGTGAATAGGCGGAACGGATGAGCGGCGGTTCTGCGACTCCGTCGGGCCGGTGGCCGAGGGGGGGGCGATGCCGACGGCTCGGGTCCCGTGCGTTTCCGGGGCTCCGACCGTTTTCGCGCCGTTTCCGTCGCCGGCCGTTCTCGCGTCGCCTCCGTTTCCTTATTGAGCTTGCGGCTCTTTTATTTCTTCGGCCGGACTGCCGCTACCGGATGTAAACGGTCGCTTCGTCCTCGCCGGCGTTCGTGCGGGCTTGCAACCGGTTGGCTCCGCGCCGCATCTCGACGCCTTCCCATACGAACGTGCCGTTCGTGCCGGTCTTCACGCCCAGCGAGGCGCCGTTGAGCCACAGCTCGACCTGATCGGCGTTCGAGTAGACACGCACGGTCTGCGTTGTCCGGGGGCGGCGGTTCCAGCGTTTCTCGGCGATCCATACCGTCGGCTCGGTACGGTTCCAGTTGGCCTTGTAGAAGTAGAAGGCGTCCTTGCGGTACTTGCGGTCGAAGGTGACCAACCCCCGGTCGTCGACGCCCGTGCCCTCGCCCCAGTTGCGCCCTGCGGCGCCGTAGTCGAACATGTTGGCGACGAACCAGCCCCACAGGAAAGGCGAACCGTCGATGTAGGGATAATACTGCTCGTGCAGGTAGGTCTGCCAGCGCTCGGGGTGCCAGTTGCCCAGATAGTCGGGGCGGTAGAGCGAGTCGTCCTGATGATAGATCGACGCTCCGGCTCCGTAGCTGATGCCCGAGCAGAGGCTGCCCCAGTTGGTCCGCAATTGGTCGAGCCATACCTTGATGTCCGACGGCAGCCCTTCCTTCCATCCGTAGTTGTGGTCCCATACGACCAGATCGGTTACGAAATTGATCTTGCCGTCCTGATTGCTCGTGGCGCTGGTCAGGCGCGAGGGGTCTTCCAACATGGCCAACGAGTTCAGCTCCTTGACGTACGCGGTCGGGTCGTCGCCCCGGGGCGTCTGGTTGAAGAAGATGCCCCAAACCGCTACGGACGGATGGTTGAACTGCTGGAATATCATTTCGCGCAGCTGGTCGCGGCCGTTGTCGCGGAATGCCTCGGTGTTGATATAGCCCCTGTCGGTCATGTAAGCCGGGCCGATCAGCGGCAGCTCGCTCAGTACGACGAGGCCCCGGCGGTCGCATTCGTCATAGAAACTCTCGTTATGCGGATAAGCCGCCGCGCGGACCGCATTGGCGCCCATTTCGGCGATCAGGTCCAGGTCCTCGGCGATCTGATACGGCGTCAACGCGTTGCCCACCGACGCCCGGTCCTCGTAGTGCGATACGCCCCGCAGCCGGTATGGCGATCCGTTGAGCAGGAAGCCTTGTTTCGGGTCGACGCTGAAGTAGCGGAGCCCGAGCGGAACGGTCACCTCGTCGCATAGCAGACTGTCGTCCATAAGCCGGACGATCACGTCGTACATGAACGGATCGGCCGTGCCGTTCCACAGTCTCGGATTGTCCATCGCGATCGGTACGGAGACCGATCCCCGTCCCTCGGCCGGAACCCGGAAACGGGCGTGCTCCGAGGCCACCGTGTCGCGCATGGGCGTGACGACGGTCGCCGTGACGCTCAGCAAACGGTCCCGAAGGCCGTCGATGCGGACGACCGCCTCGAGCTCGGCTCGCTCGCGGGATACGCTTTTCTGATGCACGTACACGCCCTGCGAGCCGTAATGGTTGACCGCGATGTGCGAGGGCTCGGTGACGATCAGATCGACGTCGCGGTACAGTCCGCCGTAGATGTTGATGTCGCCCGCCGTCGGAAGCACGTCGAGCCGGGGCGCGTTGTTGACGATCGCCCACAGCAGGTTCTGTTCGCCGTAGCGCAGGTAGCCGGTCAGCTCGAACGTGAAAGCCCCGAACCCGCCGCGATGTTCCCCGACGTGACGGCCGTTGACGATCAGGTCGGTAACCGTCCCGGCGCCCGAGAAGCGGATGAAGACGCGCTTGTTGCGCCACTCGAGCGGCACTTGGATGTCCTTCATGTAGTTGCCCACGCCTCGGAAGTAGTCGTTCTTGCCGCCGAGCGCATCGTTGTTCCATGTGTGGGGCAGGTTCACGTTCTGGGCCCGGTCGCTGCTTCCCTCGCTGTAGCTGAAGAACCGCCAGTCGCGGTTGAGGTTGATGACTTCGCGCGCCGGCAGCCCGAGGCACGCGGTCAGCAGCACGAGGAGAATTCCCGCTTTTTTCATGTCGTTCGATTTACGGACAAAATTAATACAAAACCCGAAAAACCGTCCTCTGATCTCGTAAGTATTCTATTGTGTCTTCGATTAGGAATTCGAGAATATGCTATCGACGGCAAAAATATCGTCCATACCGCAACAGGCATTAGGTCCTGAATTTCCGTCGTCTCCGGCGGCGGGCGTGCCGCCGTACGGTTTCTCACAGGTGCGATGGGACCGTGTCCGGTCCTTTCCCGTCATGGCAGGGACGCCCGCGGGGCCGGAAAGCGCGCCGAGCCGGTCCTGTGCGGCTGTCGTTTTTTCCCGCCTGAGGCCCGGACCGATACTTTATTCCCCGTATTCCTCGGCTTTCGGAGCGGAACGGGGCCGATTTTTCGCCCGGCCGTTTTGCTTTCACGCATAGTTGCGGTATCTTCGTACCGGGTATCGGTTTTTAAGGGGATGTCCCGTGCGTCCGGCCGGGACGCTCCGTACCCGCCAAGTAAAGAACGGAGAAATGCACGCTTTCGATATAATCGTCGGCATTCCGCTGGCTTATGCGGCGTACAGGGGATTCCGGAGCGGGATCGTCGCACAGTCTTGCGGCTTGTTGGGACTCGTCGCGGGGGTCTGGCTGGCTTCCCGGTACGGGGAGGCGGCCGGATTGTGGATGCGCGTCGATCCGTCGGCTGCCCGCGTGGCCGGATTCGTGGCGATCCTGCTGCTCACGCTGCTCGGGATCGCGCTGCTGGGGCATTTGCTGAAGGGCCTGTTCCGACTGGCCGGCCTCGGCCCGATAGACGCCGTGGGCGGACTGCTGCTCGGCGTCGTCAAAATGGCTCTGATCCTGAGCCTGCTGCTCGGCGCGTTCGAGACCGTGAACCGCAGCGCGGGCTGGGTGGGCGAGCAAAGTTATGCGCGGGCCGTTCTCTATAAGCCCGTCCGCGAGGTGTCGCGGTGGGTTTTCCCTTACCTGAGCCGGGCGGCGGAGAAGCTCGCCGACCGGGAAAACACGAGCGAATGAGCATGGAGAAGCGATCGACGGCATTGGTTATCAAGAGCACCGGCAGCTGGTACGCGCTCCGCGACGTCCGCAGCGGGCGCCCGCTTGCCGGACGGATTCGGGGCAGCTTGCGTTTGCGGGGCAGCCGCTCCACCAATCCGGTGGTGGTCGGCGATCGGGTCGAGTACGAGACGACCGACGACGGTACGGCCGCGATCGTCGGCGTCTGTCCCCGCAGCAACTACATCATTCGCCGCTCCCCGAACCTGTCGAAAGAGTCGCATATCATCGCGGCGAACGTCGATCAGGCTTTCCTGGTCGTGTCGCTGTACCGCCCGGCCACGAACAACGAGTTCATCGACCGCTTTCTGGTGACGGCCGAGGCGTATCGCGTACCGGCGACGCTCGTGCTCAATAAGTGCGATCTGTATGTGACCGACGAGCTGCGCGAGATCCGGGCCTCCTTCCTGCACGCGTATTCGCTGGCCGGCTACGAGGTGTTGGAGACGAGCGCCGAGCGGGGCGACGGAGTGGAAGCGCTGAAAGCGCGCCTGACGGGGAAAGTCTCGCTGCTGTCCGGCAATTCGGGCGTCGGCAAGTCGTCGCTGATCCGGGCGGTCGATCCCTCGCTGGACGTCCGCACGGGCGAGGTCTCGGCGAGCAGCCGCCGGGGGAAGCATACGACGACTTTCTCGGAGATGTATCCGCTCGAGGAGGGCGGCTATCTGATCGATACGCCGGGCATCAAGGGCTTCGGCCTGATCGACATCGCCGACGACGAAGCGTGCCGCTATTTTCCCGATCTGCTCCGCCATGCGTCGGGCTGCGCATACTACAACTGCACGCATACGCACGAGCCTTCGTGCGCGGTCAAGGAGGCCGTCGCGCAGGGCCTGATCGCTCCGTCGCGCTACGAAAGCTATCTCAAACTGCTCGAGGATGACAAGAAATACCGAAAATGACGACTCGCGGCGGACCGCGCGAATGATCGAATACCTGTCCGGGTTCATGCTGCCCGGACGCGAGAAGGTGCTCAGGGAAACGCTGGCGAACCGCACGCGCTACATGACGATCTGTCTCGAGAATACCTACCATCCGCAGAACGCCAGCGCGCTGGTGCGCAACTGCGAGGCGTTCGGCATACAGGATATTCATACGGTCGAGACGGTTTGCCGCTTCACGCCCAACGCGAATATCGTGCGCGGGACCGACAAGTGGGTCGATATACGCAAGCATCCCGATACGCCTTCGCTCGTGGGCGACCTGCGGGCACGGGGCTACCGCATCGTAGCCACCTCGCCGCATGCCGACGACCGGACGCCCGAGACGTTCGACGTCGAGGCCGGGCCGTTCGCGCTGTTCTTCGGTACGGAGCATGCCGGGATCAGCGAGGAGGTCGTCGCGGCGGCCGACGAGTTCGTCCGCATTCCGATGTGCGGTTTCGTCGAGAGCCTGAACGTGTCGGCCTCGGCGGCCATCCTGCTTTACCTGCTCTCGTCGCGGTTGAGGGCGAGCGGCGTGCCGTGGCGCATTCCGGAGACCGAGCGCGACGAAATCCTGCTGCGCTGGATGCGCTCGACCGTGCGCGATTCCGAACGCATTCTCCGGCGGGGAGGATTTTAGACAGGCTTTCCGTTGCCCGCGCGCCTCTTTCGATATGGGGCGGCTCCGGTTCGGGGCGGAGTTTGGAAGCGTTGCGCGTCCGGTCCGTATCGCTCGTTCCTCGATCCCGAACTTTTCCGGATCGAAAGGCCCGCCGATACTTGCGTCCGGGGATCGTGCCCTGGCTGCCGGTCGCGGGGATTCCCGCGCGATGTTTCCGGGGACCGGTCGCTGTTGCGTGCCGCTCTCCGCTTCCCGTTGCGGGGCACGCTTCATGCAAGCGCTTTTCGACGGGACGGAGCGAAAAAAAGCCCCGAAAAATGGGTTATTCGCAATTTTTGGCTACCTTCGCAACACGGAAATGCGGCTCGTCGCCGAGGAAGCCTCCGCCCGACAGCCCGGCTCTGCGCGTTTGCGGAAGACCGGATATGGTTTAACGAACGTTTGATGCTGTATGGATGATGATGCGGAACAGAATAGCTGCGGTATCCTACCTGAATACCATCCCCTTTATCTACGGTATCGAACATGCCGGCGCGGGCCTGCATGCGGAGTTGCTGCTTTCTCCTCCGCGAGGCTGCGCCGAGGCACTGCGCGACGGTAAGGCCGATCTGGCGCTGATACCCGTCGCCGCCATTCCGGGGATTTCCGGCCTGCGTATCGTGACGCCTTACTGCATCGGAGCCAGCGGCCCGGTGCGGACGGTCGTGCTCGCAAGCGCCGATCCGTTGGAGAACGTCGATACGGTCTATCTCGACAGCCATTCGCTCACTTCGGTCCGTTTGGTCCGCTTGCTGGCCGCCAAGCTGTGGAAAAGGGAGTTCCGCTGGCGCGAGCTCGACGATTTCTCGGTGTTGGACGATCCGAAGCCCCGCACCGGATACGTAATCATCGGCGATAAGGTGTTCGCCCGCGAGGCCGCTTTCCGCTATCGCTACGACCTGGCCGAGCAGTGGCGACTGCTGACCGGCCTGCCTTTCGTGTTCGCCGCATGGGTCGCGCGCGGCGGCGTGCCGGAAGCTACGGTCGACTCGCTGACCGAAGCGCTGGCTTACGGCACGGCCCATATCGACGAAGCGATCCGCCGCTACGGGTACGGCGACCGTCCGTATGCACGCGATTATCTGACCCGGAATATCGATTTCGTTTTCGACGAGCAGAAGCGTCGGGCGATGGAGCTCTACTGGGAGGAGGGACTCCGCATAGAGCCTCCGATCAATCCCGGCTGAACTTCCCGCTGAAGGCTCGTGCGGGAAAGGGAAAGACCTCTCCGATTGCTCACTTCTAACGACCGAAAACATGATTACGATATACCTCAAGCAATATAACAAGATCGTACGCAACGCCGACGTCAGGCTGTTCGACGATCTGGGCTACGACGACATCCTCTGGATCGATCTGCTCTCGCCGACGATCAAGGAGCAGAAAGCCGTCGAGAATTTCATGGAGATCAATCTCCAGACCCGGCAGCAGGTCGAGGAGATCGAAAGTTCGTCGAAGTATTCCGAAACCGAGAACGCGATCATCTGCAACTCGAACTTTTTCATGCCGACCGGCGACTCGTTCAGCATCGAGCCCGTGTCGTTCATCATCGCCGAGGGCGTGCTCGTGTCGGTGCGCTTCAACGAGTTCCGAACCTTCACCGAGAGTGCCAAGCGGCTGCAGATGAACTATCGGGCTTTCCCGACGGGCTATCATCTGCTGATTTCGATTCTGGAGGTCCGTATCGACTTCGATGCCGACCTGGTCGAGGCGCTGGCGAAGAACATCGCGGCGCTGAGCAAGGAGATCAGTCTGAGCGACTCGGTCGACAAGCAGATGCTTACGCGCATCAGCCATTTGCAGGAGAACACGATGCTGATCCGAGAGAACATCTTCGACCGCCAGCGCATCCTGTCCGGCATCCTGCGCAGCGAGCGCTTTCCGAACGACATTTATCCGAAGCTGCAGCTGATGATCAAGGACGTCAACTCGCTGATCAACCATGCCGATTTCAGCTTCGAGCGGCTCGACTACATGCAGGACACGGCGCTGGGTCTGATCAGCATCGAGCAGAGCAACGTGACGAAGATCTTTACCGTCGCGTCGCTGTTCTTCCTGCCTCCGACGATGATCGCCAGCATCTACGGCATGAACTTCGTGGGCATTCAGGAGCTGCACTGGAAGTACGGCTACCCGTTCGCGCTCGGACTGATGGTGCTGGCCAGCGCGCTGACCTATCTGTTCTTCCGCTGGAAAAAATGGCTGTAAGCCGAATCGCCGCTGCGGGCCGCAATGCCTCGCAGCCGCTCGTAACGATAACCGCCATGAAAAGAAAATTCCTGTCGTTGCTGCTCGCGCTGTGCGCGGTCGCGGCGCTCCGCGCGGGGGACTCCTCTTCCCGTCCGTTGATCTATACGTTCCCGATCCGGGAGCCGATCATGCCTTCGGTCGAGCGTCTGACCGCCAAGTGTCTTGCCGAGGCACGGGAAATGGGCGCCGATGCGGTGCTGATTCAAATGAATACGTACGGCGGTCTGGTCGACGCGGCCGACTCGGTGCGCACGGCGTTGCTCGGAAGCCCGATCCCGGTTTGGGTCTGGATCGACAATCAGGCCGCTTCGGCCGGAGCGTTGATCGCGCTGGCTGCCGACAGCATTTACATGCGTCCCGGCGCATCGATCGGGGCCGCCTCGGTCGTGGACCAGTCGGGCAGGCCGATGCCCGACAAGTTCCAAAGCTTCATGCGGGCTACGATGCGTGCGACGGCCGAGTCCCACGGGAAGGTGATCGAGCGGATCGACGGAGGGGATACCGTCTGGCGCTGGCACCGCGATCCGCTCGTGGCCGAGGCGATGGTGGGCCGGAGCGCGGGCGACAGCACGACGCTCCGCGTGTTGACGCTGACGGCCGACGAAGCCGTGCAGAGGCATTTCAGCGAGGGCAGCGCCTCGTCGGTGGCCGAGGTGTTGCAGCGGGCCGGCGTCGAGGACTATACGCTCTACGTGTACGAGCCCACGACGCTCGACCGCGTGCTGGGCTGGCTGATGAATCCGGTGGCTCAGGGCATTTTCATCATGCTGATCATCGGGGGCATTTATTTCGAGCTGCAGACGCCCGGCATCGGTTTTCCTTTGGTGGCCGCCGTGCTCGGGGCGGTGCTCTATTTCGCGCCGCTCTATCTCGAAGGAGTAGCGCAGAACTGGGAGTTGCTGCTGTTCGTCGTCGGACTGCTGCTGCTCGCCGTCGAAATATTCGTGTTGCCGGGCTTCGGCATCGCGGGCGTCGCCGGAATCGCCGCCGTCGTCACGGGTCTGGCCTTTGCGGCGATCGACAACGAACTGTTCCGTCACGTTACCTCGGGCGAGGTGTCGGTCGCATGGGTCGTCCGGCCGTTCGCCGTAGTGATCGTCAGCTCGGTGACGGCTTTCGTGGCCGCGCTGTGGCTCGGACGCCGTTTCTTGACCGGCTCCTCGCCTCTCCGCGAGCGGATCGTTCTTACTACCCGCATGACGCCCGAACAGGGCTATGTCGGTCAGCAGCCGTCGCTGCCGGATCTGATAGGGCGGACCGGTACGGTCACGGCCGTGCTGAGGCCCTCGGGCAAGGTGCTTGTCGACAGGACCTATTACGAGGCGGTCGCCGAGGACGGACTCTACATCGAGCGCGGCGCCGTCGTGGAAATCGTCCGTGCCGAGGGCGGGCTGCTCTATTGCCGGCGGGCCGCAGGGCAGGCTTGACCGGGTGGCTTCCGATAGAGGCCGATCGTCAAAAAATATGCTTTTCTTGGACTATGTTGTTGGTTGCTTGATAAAAAAACGTTAGATTTGCAGTCGCTTTGAGAAGACTCTTCCTGAGGAAAGGAGTAGCCAAGGCGACGATAAAACTTTTAATTTCATTACAATGGGTTATTTGAATGCAGACAAAAAGCAGGAGCTTTTTGCGAACTACGGGAAGTCTAATACCGATACCGGCTCGCCCGAGAGCCAGGTGGCGCTATTTTCCTACCGTATCAACCACCTCACCGCACATCTGAAGAAGAACAAGAAGGACTTCGGCACGCAGCGCTCGCTGTTGCGTCTGGTCGGTAAGCGCCGCCAGTTGCTCGAATACCTTAAGAAGGTTGATATAGAGAGATATAGAGCTATAGTAAAGGCTTTGGAGCTCCGGAAATAGCCGGGTGTTCCCATGCGGAATGGAGCTGCCCTCCGGGGCAGCTTTATTCTCTTTTTAAGACGGTTTTCCCGCCGATGGCCCGTCCGCGTCGAAGGTGCGCACAATCAACGAAGTAACAGGACACTAAGAGAATTGAAATAATGTATTACAACGCAACACGAAAGGTGATTCCATTGAGCGGGGACCGCGAGATAATCATCGAAACCGGAAAACTGGCCAAGCAGGCCGACGGTTCGGTCGTCGTGAAGCAGGGCAACACGATGCTGCTCGCCACGGTGACCGCCGCCAAAGAACCCAAGGACGACTGCGACTTCATGCCGCTGTCGGTCGAGTACAAGGAGAAATACGCTTCCTGCGGACGCTTCCCGGGCGGATTCCTCAAACGCGAGGCCCGTCCGTCGGACTACGAGATTCTCGTGTCGCGTCTGATCGACCGCGCTTTGCGTCCGCTGTTTCCCTCGGATTTCCATGCCGAGGTTTTCGTGACGGTCAATTTGATTTCGGCCGACAAGGATATTATGCCCGACGCGTTGGCCGGTCTGGCCGCGTCGGCGGCGCTGGCCGTGTCGGACGTGCCGTTCGGCGGCCCGATTTCCGAGGTGAGGGTGGCCCGCATCAACGGCGAGTTCGTGATCAATCCTACCTTCTCGCAGAACGTCGATTCCGATCTCGACATCATGGTCGGGGCGACGATCGACAACATCCTGATGGTCGAAGGCGAGATGAAAGAGGTTTCCGAGGCCGTGATGCTCGATGCGATCAAGTTCGCCCACGAGGAGATCAAGAAACACTGCGCCGCTCAGATCGAACTGAGCAAGGAGCTCGGCAAGGATGTCAAGCGCGTTTACTGCCATGAGACCAACGACGAGGAGCTGCGTCGTCAGGTAATCGAGGCTACTTACGACAAGGCTTACGAGATCGCCAAGGCCATGACCTCCAAGCACGAGCGAATGGACCGTTTCGACGCGTTGGAAGCCGAGTTCGAGGCTCGTTTCAGCGAAGAAGAGCTCGCCGAGAAGAAAATGCTGATCAAGCGGTATTTCCACGACGACGTGCTGAAAAAGGCGATGCGCAACATGATCCTCGACGAGGGAATTCGTCTCGACGGCCGTCGTACGGACGAAATTCGCCCGATCTGGTGCGAGATCGATTATCTGCCGGGAGCTCACGGTTCGGCGATTTTCACCCGGGGCGAAACGCAGTCGCTGACGACCGTAACGCTCGGCACGAAAATGGACGAAAAGCAGATCGACGACGTGCTGGTTCAGGGAACCGAGCAGTTCGTGCTGCACTATAACTTCCCTCCGTTCTCGACCGGGGAGGCGCGTCCCGCGCGCGGGCTCTCGCGCCGCGAGATCGGGCACGGCAACCTGGCTTGGCGCGCGCTCAAGCCGATGGTTCCCGTCGGAGAGGAGAACCCTTATGCCGTCCGCGTGGTATCGGACATTCTCGAGTCGAACGGCTCGTCGTCGATGGCTACCGTTTGCGCCGGCACGCTGGCGCTGATGGATGCCGGCGTAAAGCTCAAGAAGCCCGTTTCGGGCATAGCGATGGGGCTGATCACCGATACGAAGACGGGCAAGTACGCCGTGCTCTCCGATATTCTGGGCGACGAAGATCATCTGGGCGACATGGACTTCAAGGTGACCGGAACCAAGGACGGTATTACCGCGACCCAGATGGACATCAAGGTCGACGGCTTGTCGTACGAGGTGCTCGCCAAGGCGCTCGAGCAGGCCAAGCAGGGCCGCTTACATATTCTTGGCAAGATACTTGAGACGATTCCTGCTCCGAGGCCGGAGTTCAAACCGCATGTGCCGCGCATCGAGCAGATCATCATTCCTCAGGATTTCATCGGCGCGGTGATCGGTCCGGGCGGCAAGGTGATTCAGGAAATTCAGAAGAGCACCGGTACGACGATTACGATCACCGAGAAGGACAACAAGGGCTTCGTCGATATTTTCGGCGAGAACAAGGATGCGCTGGAGGCTGCCTTGGCTCGTATCAAGGGAATCGTGGCGATGCCCGAGGTCGGCGAGGTATACAAAGGTAAGATCCGATCGATCGTGGCTTTCGGCGCGTTCGTCGAGATTCTGCCGGGAAAAGACGGGCTGCTGCACATATCCGAAATTGCCAACAGGCGTTTCGAGACGATGGAGCAGACCGGGCTTAAAGAGGGCGATATGATCGAGGTCAAACTGATCGGTCTCGATCCGAAAAACGGAAAGTTGAAGCTCTCTCGCAAAGCGTTGTTGAACGGCAAGAAAGAGTAGACAGTCCGAGAAGAAGGGAGTAAGCCGAGTCCGCAAAAGGGGAAGTGCCAAAAATAAATTATTTTTCTATTGTAATTTAAAATATATTCTTATTTTTGTGAGACTCAACTATGCCTTTGAAAACGAACGAATTAAAAAGTAGGAATAAAACTAATTAACTTTAAAGCATTGATTATGAAAAGGTTTGTAAAAAGTTTCATGCTCGCTTCTTTAGCAGTTCTGCTTGCCAGCTGTAACTGCTACAACAAGATGTTGAAAAAAGTGGACAGAATCGATGTTTCCGCTACGCCTGCCGTTGTTACTCTCAAGGGCAATAACGCCGTGACGGACATCAAGGTAAACTTCCCCGCCAAATATTTCAACAAACGGGCCGTACTGAAGATCACGCCGGTACTCGTATTCGAGGGCGGCGAAATCGCCGGTACTCCGAAGTTCGTTCAGGGCGAGAAGGTGAAGGACAACTACGAGGTGATCTCGTACAAGCAGGGAGGTTCGTACACCCAGAGCGTATCGATTCCCTATGACAAGCGTGCGAAGATTTCGACGCTGGAGTTGCGCATCGAGTCCAAGTGCTCGAAGAACTGCGGCAAGAAACGCAAACAGTTCCTGCCGTTCGCTGCCATTCCCGTTGCCGAGGGCGTTAGCACCGTGCAGCTGCTGGCCGACAACGCCGCTTACCTGACGATCATGCCCGACAACTTCAAGCGCGTGACGACGATCACCAAGGATGCCGATATCATGTATCAGATCAACCGTTCCAACGTGCGTCCGGGCGAGCTGACCAAAGAGCAGGTCAAGATGTTCGAGGACTTCGTGAAAGAGTATTCCAACAAGGATCGCGCAACGCTGGGCAACGTATATGCCAAGGGTTATGCATCGCCCGACGGTCCGGTGAAGTTCAACGACGAGCTCTCGAAGAAGCGTAGCGAGAGCGGTCAGGAAGCGATCGCCAAGAAGCTCTCGAGCGTTAACCCGAAATACGACATCGCCGCTTACGGTGAGGACTGGGAAGGCTTCAAGGAACTGGTTTCCGCATCGGACATCGAAGACAAGGATCTGATTCTTCAGGTGCTGGCTATGCAGGACAACCCTGTAAAGCGCGACGAGGAGATCAAGAGCATGACGGCTGTGTTCGAAGTGCTGGCTAAGGAGATTCTGCCTCAGCTGCGCCGTACGAAGCTGATCGCCGACGTGGATATCGAAGGTCGCACCGACGCCGAAATCAAGGAGGCCGCTGCCAAGAATATCGACGTTCTGAGCGAGGAGGAGATGCTGTATGCCGCTACGCTGACCGACGACAACGCCGCCAAGCTGAAAGCATACGAGGCTGCCGCCAGCAAGTATAACAGCGTTCGCGGTTACAACAATGCCGGCGTGATCCTCGCCAAGGAAGGCAAGCTGGCACAGGCTAAGGCTCAGCTCGACAAGGCTGCCGCCATGAGCAAGGATGCCGCTATCACGAACAATCTGGGCGTAGTGGCGCTGATGAACGGTGATCTGGCTACCGCACAGAAGTACCTGTCGGCTCTGAACACCGCCGATTCGAAAGCCAACATGGGTCTGGTAAATCTGGCCGAGGGCAACTATGCCGAGGCTGCCAAGACGCTGTCGGGCTACGATCTGGCCGTGGCCGAAGTGCTGAACGGCAACTTGTCCAAGGCCAAGTCGATTCTGGCCGGCGAGAACTCGGCCGATGCCGATTATCTGAAGGCTGTCATCGCTATGCGCGAGGGTAACTCGAGCGCTGCCATGTCGAACCTCAAGAGCGCCGTAGCCAAGGATCCCTCGATGAAGGATCAGGCCGTGAACGATGTCGAATTTGCCAAGCTGTTCGGAACGAGCGAATTCCTCGCTTTGTAAGACAGACATAGCATAGAATATTTTCGAAAAAGTCCGCCCCGGTGGCGGACTTTTTCGTGTTGTTTTCGTCGCTATGACAGGAGGAAGAAATGTTTTTCAGGACGGTTTTTGCCGGACGGAGAGCAGGATTTGTTATGGACCGGAGAACCTGATGACCGGAACCGATCTTGCTGGCAGAGCGTTCGGATTATATGGAATGTGCGAGGGCGCGCCATCCCTGTGCATGTGCGGGGATAGCTCGGGCTCTGACTGTCAACCCGAAGGAAACTTTCGGGGAGATACCGGGAACTAAATGGCTGCAGAGTATGGAGTCTTGTAGCTGCGGGGAGGAAATTGACAACTCGAACAGAATGCGGTCTTCGGACGATACTCGCTCCGGTCTGTTGTTATGTCCGGTATCCGGGTGAGGCGCCTTTTCTGAGTGGAGCCATCCGTTTTGTCGCGGTTGTGCTGCGGATCGTCCGAATGGCGGGGATGAGGGTTGACTATTTCGTTTTATCGAACTGCTTCGGGGCGGTTCGTTTTAGCCCGGCAAATGAGGGCATCGATTCGGTGCGTATTCCGTTCTATTCGAAAACAATTCCAACAGAAGCTCCGAGCGGGAAGAGGGTAGTGATGCCCGGTCCTTGCCCGTAATCAGGATATAGTGGTAGCATAAGGCTGAGTGTGCGGTCGTTATGGAATTTCTCGAGTAGAAAGAGGGTCGGGAACGGAGGCTTTCTCTTGTCCCGAGAATTTCGTGCCGGAGATAAGAACGGCCGGTAAACGGGTGCGGCCGACGGATGACGCTTGGGGAAAATAGGCTTGTATGAAAAGCGACGCGCTAACGCGTCGCTTAATCATGTTTTCGTTTTTTGGATCACATTTCTTTGCCCGATTACATACTTTGCCATACCGGCTTTCGAGTTCTCCGTTTCCGGTTTTTACGCCTGAAATCCTTCTCCGGGGGATTTCGTAGTAGAGACCTAATCGGATACGCGACCTGCGGCTAACAGTGGAAGCTTCGGGTGCGAGTATCCGGGTACGTTGAAGTATATAGTTGCCTTTCTTTAGGCCGGACAACCGGAAGTGCGGCGTGCCGGTTGTTCCAAACCTTGCTCAGGCTTTGACGTTCAGGGCCGATCCGGCCTTGAACCATCCGATCTGCTGCTCGTTGTACGTGTGCGCGGCCTCGAAGCTTTCGCTCGTGCCGTCGCTGTGGAGCAGCGTGACGGTCATGCGGCTGCCCGGAGCGAACGAGCGCAGGCCCGTGATCGAGATGCGGTCGTCTTCGCGGATACGGTCGTAATCGGACGGATCGACGAACGTCAGCGCGAGCATGCCTTGCTTTTTCAGGTTCGTTTCGTGAATGCGGGCGAACGACTTGACCAGCACGGCCCGGACGTTCAGAAAGCGGGGTTCCAAGGCCGCGTGCTCGCGCGACGAGCCTTCGCCGTAGTTTTCCTCGGCCACGACGATCGAACCGATGCCCTGTTCCTTGTATCCTTTGGCTACCGACGAGACGCTCGCGTAGCTGCCGTCGAGCGTATTGAGCACCGAGTTCGTCCGTCCGTTGAAACGGTTGACGGCTCCCATCAGCAGGTTGTCCGAAATGTTTTCGAGATGGCCTCGGAACCGGAGCCACGGGCCGGCCATCGAGATGTGGTCCGTCGTGCATTTGCCCGAGGCCTGAATCAGCAGGCGTAGCCCTTCGAGCTCCCGGCCGTCCCAAGGGGCGAACGGGGCGAGGCGCTGCAGGCGCTGCGAGCCGGGCGCTATGACGACTTCCGTCGCCAGCGACGGGTCGGGCGCGGCATAACCGTTGTCTTTCACTTCGAACCCTGCCGCAGGCAGTTCGTCGCCCCGGGGCTCGTCGAGCCTGACGGGCCGGCCCGACTCGTTTATCAGCTCGTCGCGCAACGGGTTGAACGTCAGGTCGCCGGCGATCGTCAGCGCGACGACCAGCTCGGGCGATGCGACGAAAGCATGCGTGTTCGGATTGCCGTCGGCCCGCTTGGCGAAGTTGCGGTTGAACGACGTGACGATCGAGTTCGGACGCTCGTTGTCTTCCGCATGGCGGTCCCACTGGCCGATGCACGGCCCGCAGGCATTGGTCATCACCGTGCCGCCGATCGCCAGCAGATCGTCCAGCAACCCGTCGCGCTCGGCCGTTTGGCGGACCTGCTCCGATCCGGGATTGATAATCAGCTTGGCTTTTGCCTTCAACCCTTTCGCTTTGGCTTGCCGGGCGACGCTGGCCGCGCGGCTCAGGTCCTGATAGGAAGAGTTCGTGCACGAGCCGATCAGTCCCACTTCCATTTGCCGGGGATAGCCCTTTTCGCGCACGACCGCTCCGAAATCGGAGATCGTGTGCGCTGCGTCGGGCGTGAACGGCCCGTTGATATGAGGCTCGAGCGCCGACAGGTCGATGTCGATCACCCGGTCGTAATATTTCGCGGCGTCGGCTGCCGTTTCGGCATCCGGGATCAGGTCGGAGGCGATCCGGTCGGCCAGCGAGGCTACCTCCTCGCGCCCGGTGGCGCGCAGGTAGCGGGCCATCGCCTCGTCGTAAGGAAACAGCGAGGTCGTTGCCCCGACCTCGGCGCCCATGTTACAGATCGTCGCCTTGCCCGTAGCCGAAAGCGAGGCCGTTCCTTCGCCGAAGTACTCGATCACGGCATTCGTACCGCCCTTGACGGTCAGCAGGCCGGCGAGCTTCAGGATCACGTCCTTGGGCGAGGCCCAACCGCTCAGCTTGCCCGAAAGACGTACGCCGATGATCTTCGGCATCTTCAGTTCCCAAGGCATGCCGGCCATCACGTCCACGGCATCGGCTCCGCCGACGCCGATCGCGATCATGCCCAGTCCTCCGGCATTCGGCGTGTGCGAATCGGTCCCGATCATCATGCCGCCCGGGAAAGCGTAATTTTCGAGCACGACTTGGTGGATGATGCCCGCTCCCGGGCGCCAGAACCCGAGTCCGTAGCGATTCGCCACGCTGCGAAGGAAGTCGTACACCTCGCGATTCGACTCGTTGGCCGCCCGCAGGTCGTCCGATGCGCCCCGGTCGGCCAGAATCAGGTGGTCGCAATGGACCGAGGCGGGAACCGCCGAACGGTCGCGGCCGGCGTTCATGAATTGCAGCAGAGCCATTTGGGCCGTAGCGTCCTGCATGGCGACCCGGTCGGGGCGGAAGTCCACATAGTCCTCGCCTCGGCGGAACGGTCTGGCCGACGAGGGGTCGAACAGGTGGGCGTACAGGATTTTCTCGGCCAGTGTCAGCGGAGCGCTTTTGGCGGCGCGCGCGCGTTTCACCTTTTCGCTGAACGAGCCGTAGACGGCCCGGATCAATTCGATGTCAAACTGCATGATATTACGGGGTTTAAGATTTTGAAGCCCGGTATTCCGGTTCGCCGGAGAAGCGACTCCTCCGGACGGCTGCCGCGAAACGCCGGCGTGCTCCGCAATGCGGATGTCGACAATGCAAAGATAAACATTCTGTTAAAAAACATTCTCTCCGCCCGGTATTTTTCCCGTATGGCGGAGAATCTCGGCCCGTTTGCGGTCGCGTGCCTCGATGACGAGCGTAATCAGCTCGTCGGCCTGCTCGCAGCTGATGATGAAAGTGTCTTCGTAAATGTCTTCGATCAGTACCAGATTCCTGCGCTCGGAGGCGTAGACCTTGTACAGGTTCCACTCCCGGAAACTGAAATAGTAGCCGAAGTAGCCCCAGAATCCGTAGCTGCCCAACAGCGGCCATAGTCGGCGGAATTCGTCCGGTTCGATGCGGCGGATCAGCTCGACGTCCTCCAGATGGATGCGGGTCAGATCGACGATGCAATGGATGTCGATCGACGTGTCGTCCAGCGATACGTAGCGCGGGATCGACAAAATATAGAGCAGGACGACGCAGAGCAGCAGGAAGAGCATCCAGGCCGGCAGGTAGTTCGCGCCCCAGACGAAGTGGAATGCGACGAACGCCGTGACGAGGAGAGTCGTCACGACGGCCGTGATGCGCCGGCCGCGCCGGTCGAGGCGGTATCGGTATTTCTTCTGCATGGCGTTCGCGGCCGTTTACGGTTTTCGGTCGAGCCGGTTTCTCCGTTCCTCTCTTTCGCGCTTCCAGCGTTCGTCGCGCATTTCGCTGCGGTGGTCGACCATCGCCAGAAAGATCGTGAACACGGCGGCGGCCACGCCCGACTCGACGAGTATCGAGCCGACGGGTTTTCCCCTGTGGAAAACCCATATCTCGCCTCCGTACAGGATGCCGAAGACCAGTGCGAACAGCAAGACGGCGTACAATGCGAAAAGGGCTGCTTTTTTCATGGCGTTTCGGTTTGGTGGCGGGCGGGCTTTTCTCGCGCGCCCTCGGTTTTAGTAACGGGAAAAACGGGCCCGGATTGTGCGGCCGGTCGCAGACCGCTCAGGCTCCGAAGTATTCCCTCAGGTATTTCCTGAAGTTCTCCAGCGTTTCGTTCATCGGAACGTACGATTTGCCTCCGGCCGCGTTGCGGTGCCCTCCGCCGTCGAAATAGCGCCGGGCGAACACGTTGACGTCGACCTCGCCTCTCGAACGGAGCGAGACGCGGATGCTGTGCTTGGTCTGTATGAACATGGCCGACATCCGGATGCCCCGGATCGAGAGCGGATAGTTGACGAATCCCTCGCTGTCGCCCTGTATGAAGTCGAAACGCCGCATCTCCTCTTCGGTCAGCGACACGTAGGCTACCCCGAACTCGTAGTCGGTAACCATCTTGTCGTTGAGCATGTATCCCAGCAGCCGCATCCGGCCCTCGGAAAAATTATTGTATACCGAGCTGTTGACGTAAGGTACGTTGACCCCCTTGTCGATCAGCACGGCGACGGCCCGGAACAGGTCCGAGGTCAGGCTGCTGAACGAGAAATTGCCCGTGTCGGTCATGATGCCCACGTACAGCGACTCGGCCATCGCCTGATCGATCGCATCGGTCCCGGCCAGCGCTTCGAGCAACTGGTATACGATGTAGGATGTCGAGCAGGCGTGCGTGTCCGAGAACTGGACGGCATAACCGTCCACCGGCGGATGCAGGTGATGATCGATCAGTACGCGGACGGCCGTCGTGTTGGCCGTTACCGTGTCGGTTACCCGGTCGAGCCGGTTGATCTGGTTGAAGTCCATGCAGAAGATCACGTCGGCCTCGCCGATGAAGCGGGCCATCGCGCCGTCGTGATCCTCCTTGAATACTCCGATGTGTCCGATGTCAGTCATCCATTCGAGGAAATACGGGTAGCGGTTCGGTGCGATGCAACATGTCGTGTGCCCCAGCCGCTCCAGATAAGAGCGCCAGGCCAGCGCGGCTCCGATCGTGTCTCCGTCGGGATTCGTATGCGACAGCAAAGCGATCTTCTTGGGCGCTCCGCCTATGATTTGTCTCAGCAGATTCAGTTTCTCTTCGGTTATGCTCATCCTTAATTTTCCTTTCGATGTCGTTTAATTCTGCGCTTCGTTTCCCGCGATCGCGCCCTGCACTCGGTTCAAATGCGAAGGAGCGTCGGCTACGGGGCCGAACGGTCCGGCGGACGAGCCGGCGACTGCCTTCGAGGCGGCGCTCTCGCTTCCGACGATCTCGGCCAGCGCTTGGCTCAGCAGGTATTCCTCGGGATCTCCCAGTTCGCGCATCTGGTCCTGATTCGCGTCGTCGTTCAGATAGATGTCGGGCATGAATCCTGCCGCATAGTCCGTCCAATGCTCTTTGTTGAGCAGTTGGAGCGTGATCGGGTGCAGCGTCAGGGCATACGTATCCGAGCGGATTTCGTACGAGCCCACGTTCTTGCCTTCGGTCCGGGTGCCGATCAGCCGCAGGGGCATGTAAGGCTTCAGCGCGCTGATCAGCAGCTCGCTGGCCGATGCCGTCCACGGACCGGTCAGCACGTAGAGTCTTTGCAGGTCGACGGTCGCTCCGCCGACCTCGTTCCGGCCCAGAAATTTCAGCTCGGTTTCCTGCCCCGTATTATACCGATAGTAACAAAAACTCTCGCCGAGACGGCTCTCGCCCGCGATCAGGCTGCTGAGCAGCTGACAGCACGAAATATAGCCGCCCGGATTGTATCGCAGATCGAGCACCAGCTCGTCGATCCGGTTGCGCGCGAATTCCGCGAAGACCGCTTTCAGCGCTTCGTCGTAGGCGTGGTCGCCGGCCGACGGGCCCTGCGGCCCGGTATCGAAGGAAGTGTAGGCCAGATAGCCGATCCGGTGCGCGCCGCGCACGATGACCGTATCGGTCAGAACCGGGTTGTAGGCGACCGGCTCGGCTGCATCTACGACGACCTCTTTTTCCCATGTGACATCGTAAACGAGGCCCGGTACGGAGTAGGCTATGCGTTGTACGAGCATGCGGGTCTGTCCGCCGCGGACCAGTACATTCGTCGATCCGAAGGAAATGTCGTTCCCGTTCACCTGCCTGATCCAGTCTCCCCGGCGGATGCCCGCCCGGTCTGCCGGAGAGCCCTCGACCACGTACATGACGCGGGCCGCGCCGTAGCTCTCGTTGTCGGGATAGGTATACAGCTTGAACTCGATGCCGTAGGAGTCGCCGCCGAAGCTGGCCGCTTTCGACGTATTGCCGCGCTCCATCGTCGAGTAGAAATAGTCGCGCCCCTCGGTATGTTTGCCGTCGTTGTCGTCGGGCGACGACGAGAGCAGGCTGAGGAAGAAACTTTCGCAGCTCTGTTCGTAAGACTGGGTCGTGATCCGAAGCCGGGCGATGTGGTCGTTGTAGAGGTACTGATCCTTCATCTGGGAATGGATCCAGCGGTTGGCTGCCGCATCGGCATGCTTGCCCGGCGCGGGCAGCGAATCCTCGGCCGGTCCTTTGGCGCAGCCGGCGATCCCTACCGCCCAGATCGCGACCCACAGCGTTTGACGAATGTTCATGGTAAGCGGTTCGGTTGAAGACCGGAACAGGGTTCGGTCGCGGTTACTCTACAAAGGTAAGCAATTTATTGCGATTGGCGCTGCGGCCGGCTACTTTTTGCCTCGGACCGCGCGAAGTAGCGACACCACGGTTTTAGTCCGCATGCCTCGCAGTGCGGCTTGCGGGCCGTGCAGACGTAGCGGCCATGCAGGATCAGCCAGTGGTGGGCCGCAGGCAGGTCCTCGGCGGGTATTCGTGCCGTGAGCTGCATTTCGGTCTGCAGTGGCGTTTTCGCGCCGGTGGTGAGTCCCAGCCGGTCCGATACGCGGAATACGTGCGTGTCGACGGGCATGGCCGACTGATGGAACGCGACGATCGCGACGACGTTGGCCGTCTTACGCCCGACTCCGGGCAGACGCTGTAGCTGGTCGATGTCGGAGGGGACCTGGCCGCCGAACTCCGATACGAGCATTCGAGCCATGCCGCTGAGGTTCTTGGCCTTGTTGTTCGGGTAAGAGATGCTCTTGATGTAGGGGTATATCTCCTCGGGGTCGGCCTCGGCCATGTGCTGCGGAGTGGGGAAGCGGTCGAACAGAGCCGGCGTGGTCATGTTCACCCGCTTGTCGGTGCATTGGGCCGACAGGATCACGGCGACCAGCAATTGGTAGGGATTGTCGTACCGGAGCTCGCTCTCGGCCGAGGGCATGTGCTGCCGGAACCAGTCCAGAATGTGGGCGTAACGTTCTTCTATGCGCATAATGTCCGGATTTTGAAGTTTAAACGGGCGCAGGCCCGGTTTCGGTATGCGGGTGAGCGTTTCGTTCAGATGATTTTTTCGAGGATCGGAACCAGTACGGCCGTGGCGACGCCCATCAGGCCGATCGCCAGTCCGCTGATCGCTCCCTCGACGGCGCCGAGTTCCATTGCGCGGGCCGTGCCCATCGCGTGCGCGGCGGCTCCCATCGCCAGTCCCTTGGCGATCCGGCTCTCGACGCCTACTTTGCGCAGAACCCAAGGTCCTACGATGCCGCCGAATACGCCGACGACGATCACGACGACGGACGTCAGTGCCGGAATGCCGCCCGAGTTGGCCGATAGCGACAGCGCGATGGCCGTCGTGACCGATTTGGGCTCGAGCGACGCGACGACGGCCGGCTCGGCTCCCATCCAGCGCGCGATCAGCGCGACGCTCAGGATGCCGACGGCGCTGCCCGTGACGATCGCGATGACGATCGAGATCACGTTGCCTCGAATGTTGTAGATCTGATCGTGCAGCACGTAGCCGAGCGCGACGACCGACAGGCCGAGCAGGAAGTCGATGATCTGCGTCTGGCGCATGTAGTGTTCGTAGGGCATGCCGGTCAGCTTGACGAACGCGATCAGCGCGGCTACCGACACGAGGATCGGATGCAGCAGCGCGCAGTTGACCCGGCGGCGCAACTGCACCGCGCCCAGATAGACGCCTACGGTCAGCGTCAGCAGAAAAATCTGCGAATAGATGATCTCGTTCATCGCTTCTCCTCCCGTCTGCGTTTGGACTCGAGTTTCTGTTCGACGAGGCCGACCGCCGCGATCACGAGCACCGTGCTGACGAGCGAGGCGACGATGATGGCCGTCATGTAGCGGCTCAGCAGCGTGTAGGACGTGATCAGTCCTACGCCGACCGGGATGAAAAACAACATCATGTGATCGATCAGAAACGTCGAGACCTTTTTCACGTGTCCGGGCCGGACCCACTTGAGCGACAGCGCGCCGAAAAGCAGAATCATCCCGATCACGCTTCCCGGGATGAAGTTGTCGAGCAGAGCCGATACGAGACAGCCCAGCAGATAGAACAGCAAGATCAAAAACAGTCCGTACATAATGGTTAACGGTTATCTATAAATCGGTCGTTTCGAGTCATCCGTTTCGTATCGCCGCTCGGCGGCGGCCGTTTCGCGCGCAGGATTTTCCCTCCGCCCGCCGTTCCCCCGAGGGCCCGGCCGTGCCCGCTTTGTCGGGAGTCCCGGAGCCGTTCGGCCGAACTCGGGTTTTTCTCCGGTTTCCTTTCGGTCTTTCTCCGCTTTTCCGTACAGCCTCAGCGGTGGTACCCCGCTTTGTTTCGGACCTGCCTCGGAAGCCTCGGAGCATCCGGAGGGGGAGACGGACGGTCCGGCTTCGTTTCCCGGTTCCCTCTTTCCTCCCGTCCCGAAATGCCTCGCCGCGCTTATTTTTTCAGCACCGTCAGCTTGGCGAACTTGCGCAGCAGCGTCTTGCGTCCCGCGCCGCCGAACTCGACGGTGATCTTCTGGTCGCCCGACCACTCTTCGACGGCCGTGACCGTGCCGACGCCGAACTTGGCATGCTCGACGAGCATCCCCTCGGCATAGTCGCCGTCGAACGGCACGGCTGCCGCACGCTCCGCTCCGCCGGTTTCTGCGGCCGGACGGCTGCCCATGCTGCGGAAGCGCCCTCCCGGCGCCGGTACGGGCCGGGGCGTCGGGCGCTCCTGCGTCTTGGGCGGATAGTACGTGCGGGTCTCTCCGCCGTATGCGTCCGGCTGCTGCCCGTAACCGCCGGGGCGCCGTCCGTATTCTCCGCGCTGCGTTTCGGCGTTCCGTCCGCGTTCGGCGAAGCGGGTCCGGACCTGCCTCTGCGGCGTCGGGTCCTCGTTCTGACCGCCCTCGCCGAGGTCGAATTGCAGGTCGAGGTATTTCGGATCGATTTCGCTCAGAAAACGGCTCGGTCGGCAGAAAGTCATCTCGCCCCACTTGAAGCGCGACTCGGCGAACGACAGTACGGCGCTGCGCTTGGCTCGCGTCAGCGCGACGTAGAACAGCCTGCGCTCCTCCTCGAGTCCCTCGGGCGTGCCGAGGCTCATCATGCTCGGGAACAGGTTCTCCTCCAGCCCGGCCACGTAGACGTGCTCGAACTCGAGCCCTTTGGCGCCGTGGACCGTCATCAGCGTCACGCGGTCGCGGTCTTCGGACTTCTCGTTGTCCATGTCCGTCAGCAGCGCGATGTTCTGCAGCCACTCGTCGATCGTCACGTGCGACGTGCCGGTCTCCCCTTCGCCTTCCTCGCTCGCGGCGATCTGGCGCTGCTCGTCGGTATAGGCGCGGATCGAATTGAGCAACTCCTCGATGTTTTCGAGCGCGCTGACCGCTTCGGGCACCTGCTGCATCTTGTAGGTTCCCAGAATGCCCGACCGGGTGGCGATTTCGAGCCCCAGATCGTAAGCCTCGGCCGTCGCGCGCATGGCCGACAGGTCGGCGATCATGCCGGCGAACTCCTTGATCTTTTTCGCCACCGCACCCTTGAGTTCCATGCTTTCGGGCGTCATCGTGCTGGCCGCCTCCCACAGGCTCGTTCCGGCCGCTTGGGCGGCTGCGGCGATCCGGCCGACCGTCACGTCGCCGATCCCGCGCGAGGGCGTGTTGACGATGCGGCGGAACGCCTCGTCGTCCTTCGGGTTGACGACCAGCCGCACGTAGGCGAGCAGGTCCTTGATCTCCTTGCGCTGATAGAACGACACGCCGCCGTATATCTTGTAGGGTATGTTCCGGTTGCGCAGCGCCTCCTCCAGCGCCCGCGACTGCGCGTTGGTGCGATACAGCACGGCCGTCTCGCTGTAGGGCACGCCTCCGCCGCGCACGGCGGCGTACAGGTCCGAGGCGATCAGCGAGGCTTCCTCCTTGTCGGTGTAGGCCTTGATGACCTTGATCTTCTCGCCCTGATCGCCCGACGAGAACGACTTCTTGCGGATCTGCTTCGTGTTCTTCTCGATGATGCTGTTCGCGGCGTTCACGATGTTCTGCGTCGAGCGGTAGTTCTGCTCGAGCTTGAAGACCTTCGCGTCGGGGAAGTCGTTCTGGAAGCGCAGGATGTTCTCGATCTTCGCGCCCCGGAACGAATAGATGCTCTGCGCGTCGTCGCCCACGACGCAGACGTTCGCATGGTTCTGGGCCAGGCGGCGGATGATCGCGTACTGCGCGAAGTTCGTGTCCTGATACTCGTCGACCAGAATGTAGCCGAACTGGTTCTGGTATTTTTCCAGCGCGTCGGGGAAGTCCCGGAACAGGATATTGACGTTCAGCAGCAGGTCGTCGAAGTCCATCGCCCCGTTTTCGCGGCATTTGCGAGCATAGAGTTTGTAAATGTCCAAAAACTGGGGCCGCCTCCGCTCGCGGTCTTCGGCCTGCAGGGAGGCGTTCGCCTCGTAGGCGGAAGGTGTGATCAGGTTGTTCTTGGCCAGCGAGATGCGGGCCGCGATGTCGCCGGGCTTGTAGGTTTCGTCGCTCAGGTTCAGCTCTCGGATCGCGGTCTTGACCATGTTCTTCGCGTCGGACGAGTCGTAGATCGTGTACGAGCGGGGGTATCCGAGCCGGTCGGACTCGTCCCGGAGAATGCGGGCGAAGATCGAGTGAAAAGTCCCCATCCACAGCCCGCGCGTCATCGCGGGGGAGAGCAGTTGCCCGATCCGCTCGCGCATCTCCCGCGCGGCCTTGTTCGTGAAGGTCAGCGCCAGCACCGACTGCGGCGGTACGCCCTGCTCGAGCATGTAGGCGATGCGGCAGGTGAGCACCCGGGTCTTTCCCGAGCCGGCCCCGGCCACGATCAGCGAGGGGAAGCGGTAGTTGACGACGGCCTCGCGCTGCACGTCGTTGAGCTTTTCGATGTATTCGGACACTTCGCTACGTCTTATGATACGGCCGCAAAGGTAGCGAATTGTAACCGAAATCGGATAGGACGGCGTCTTCTCCGGCGAAGTTTTCCGGGTACGGCCGCCTCCGCCGGGCCGATATTTTCCCTGCCCGGGGACGGAAATTGAATTTTTTACAATAAATTTGCGACTCAGCCGTTTAAAAAGCGCTTCGCCTCTTTCGGGAGGCGCCCAATGTGCGGAGAAACGTAACTTATCATCGAAATATGAGCGAGGTAATCAACATCAAGGAACTCAACGAGCGGATCGAGCGCGAGAGCGTCTTCATCGACACGCTGAATCTGGAAATGGGCAAGGTGATCGTCGGGCAGAAGCATCTGGTCGACACGCTGCTGATCGGGCTGCTGTCGAACGGGCATATTTTGCTCGAGGGCGTTCCGGGACTGGCCAAGACGCTGGCCATCACGACGCTGGCTCAGGCCGTCGACGCCCGTTTCAGCCGGATTCAGTTCACGCCCGACCTGCTGCCGGCCGACTTGCTCGGTACGCTGATATACAGTCAGAAGACCGAGGAGTTCTCGGTCAGAAAGGGCCCGATTTTCGCGAACTTCATTCTCGCCGACGAGATCAACCGCTCGCCCGCGAAAGTGCAGAGCGCGCTGCTCGAGGCGATGCAGGAACGGCAGGTCACTCTGGGCGACACGACCTACCGGCTTCCCGAGCCGTTTCTGGTGCTCGCTACGCAGAACCCGCTCGAGCAGGAGGGCACTTACCCGCTGCCCGAGGCGCAGGTCGACCGTTTCATGCTCAAGGCGCGTATCACCTATCCCAAAAAGCAGGAGGAGCGCGATATCATGCGTCTGAATCTGGCCGGCGGCGGGCTGCCGAAGCCCAACCGGGTGATTTCGCCCGAGGACATCGTGAAGGCCCGCGAGGTGGTGAGCGACGTCTACATGGACGAGAAGATCGAGAAGTACATCGTCGACATCATCTTCGCCACGCGCGAGCCGTCCGAGTACAAGTTGCCGAATCTCGTTTCGCTGATCGCCTACGGCGGATCGCCCCGCGCGAGCATCTCGCTGGCGAAGGCGGCCAAGAGTTACGCGTTCATCAAGCGGCGCGGCTACGTGATTCCCGAGGACGTGCGGGCCGTCTGCCACGACGTGCTGCGCCACCGCATCGGTCTCACGTACGAAGCCGAGGCCGAGAACATCACTTCGGAGGAGATCATTACCGAGATACTGAACAACGTGGAGGTACCTTAGTCTGAACGGAGGATCGAGAGATGACGGACAGAGCGACGGAAAGCAGCAGCGAGATCCTGCGGCAGGTGCGGCGGATCGAGATCAAGACGCGCGGGCTGAGCAACGACATTTTCGCGGGCAAGTACCACAGCGCCTTCAAGGGCCGGGGCATGGCCTTCAGCGAGGTGCGCGAGTACCGCATGGGCGACGATGTCCGCGACATCGACTGGAACGTGACCGCCCGCAGCATGAAACCTCATATCAAGGTCTACGAGGAGGAACGCGAACTGACGATGATGCTGCTGGTGGACGTCAGCGGTTCGCGCATGTTCGGTACGACCGACCGTCTCAAGAAAAATACGATCACCGAAATCGCCGCCGTGCTGGCTTTCTCGGCCGCGCAGAACAACGACAAGGTAGGGTGCATCTTTTTCAGCGACAGGGTCGAGAAGTTTATCCCGCCGAAAAAAGGACGCTCGCATGTGCTGACGATCATCAAGGAGCTGATAGGGTTCCGCCCCGAGAGCGGAGGGACCGACCTCGCGGAAGGGCTGCGCTGCCTGACCAACGTTCTTAAGAAGCGCTCGACGGCGTTCGTGCTGTCCGATTTTCTCGATACGACGGGCGACCGGGCCGATTTCGAGGATGCGCTGAAGATCGCTTCCGGCAAGCACGATCTGGTCGGCATCCGGGTTTACGACCGGCGCGAGGCCGAGATGCCCGACGTGGGGATCGTCGAGCTGCGCGATGCCGAAACCGGCGAGCGGGTGTGGGTCGACACGTCGTCCAAGACCGTGCGCGACCATTACGCGTCGAGCTGGCGGCACACCGAGTCGGTCGTCGAGGCGGCGCTGCGGCGCAGCCGGGTCGACAGCGTGGCGGTCGCTACCGACGAGGATTACGTCGCTTCGCTGATGAAGCTTTTCAGACGGCGGTAGCGTCCGTCCGATTTCTGTTTTTGAAAAACGTTACGCGAGTTTATGCTGCATATGCTTAAAATAGGAGCTCTCGCCGCGCTGACGCTCGGCGCTGCCGCCGTCCGGGCGGCCGATCCGGTCGTCTCGGCCCGTTTCTCGGCCGACTCGGTAATGATCGGCGACCAGTTCAGTCTGGACATACGGGTGGACAAGGACGTGATGGAGGTCGTCGACTTTCCCGTGTTCAACGGCTTTCTGAGCGATTCGGCCGACATCGAGATTCTGGCCGAGAGTCCCGTGGACACGCTGAAAGCCGAAGGAAGGCGGATCACTCTCGGCAAGAGCTATCTGCTGGCCGGTTTCGACGAGGGACGCTACCGCATGGGACGCTTCCCCGTGCTGCGGGTCGATAAGAACCTGATCGACACGGTCTGGTCGCGCGATTCGCTGGCGATCGATATTCATACGCTGCCGGTCGATACGCTGACGCAAACGATCCACGACGTGAAGCCCCCGCTGCGGACGCCTTTGCGTTTCGCCGAAATACGGGGGTGGCTGATACTGGGCTGGCTGGCGGCTGTGGCCGTCATTGCGGCCGTATTGCTCGTTCGGCGCCGGATGGAGCTTCGGGCCCTTCCCGGCGGCCGGCGGCCCGGCGAGCCGCCCCATGTGTGCGCGATCCGTCAGCTCGAGACGCTGCACAACCAGAAGCTGTGGCAGAGCGGTAAGCAGAAACAGTATTATACGGGCATTACCGACATTTTGCGTCGCTACATAGGCGACCGCTATCGCGTCAAAGCGATGGAGCTGACCTCGCAGGAGATTCTCGACGAGATGGAGCGGCAGCGGTTGAGCGGCGAGGCCGCCGACCGGCTGAAGAACATCCTGCTGACGGCCGACTTTGTCAAGTTCGCCAAGTTCGTCGCCGATGCCGAGCGGAACGAGGAAGTGTACAGCGATGCCTACTATTTCGTCGAACAGACCAAGGAGACGGAAGTAGAGCACACGCCGGCCGAGCTGGAGCCGGTGCAAAAGCAGGAGGAGGTGAAGCCATGATACGAAGAACGATTTTGACCGTATTGCTGCTCGTCTTCTGCGGCGCGGCTGCGGCTCAGAAATATCCCGAGCGCCGCGCGATCCGCTCGGGCAACCGGCAGTACGAGAAGGGGGCCTATCCCGAGGCCGAAACGGCCTATCGACGGGCTTTGGAGAAGACGCCCGACTCGCCCGAGGCGACGTTCAATCTGTCCGATGCGCTCTATAAGCAGGAACGTTACGACGAGGCGGGCAAGCTCGCCGCCTCCGCCGCGCAGCAGCTGGCAGCCGACCCGTCCCGGCGCGAGGAAGCCGCTCAGGCATTTTTCAATCAGGGAAACGCGCTGTTCAAGCAACGCAAGTTGCAGGAAGCCCTCGAGGCTTACAAAAATTCGCTGAAGCTGAACCCCGGCGATATGGAGGCCAAGTTCAACTACGCCTACACGAAAAAACTGCTCGATCGGGATCAGAACAACCAGAACGATCAGAACAACCAGAATAACCAGAACGATCAGAATAATCAAAACAATCAGGATAATCGGGATAATCAGAATAACCGGAACGACCGGAAGAACGATAACGATCGGAACAACCGAAACGACGACCCGAATCGGGACCCGAACAAGGACCCGAACCGGAATCCGGACGGCGATCCGAACGATCCGAGCGACAAGCCCCGTCCGGATTCGGGCGAGCAGCCGCAAGACGGCGGCATGAGCCGCGAGGAGGCCGAACGTCTGCTCGATGCCGTGCAGGGCAGCGAGGACAAGACTAAGGAGAAGGTCGACGCGAAGAAGGCGAAAGTCGTCGGACGGTCGGGCAAGAACTGGTAGTTCGGCCGGGGGAACCTGTTCCGTGCGACAGAAAAAGGACGCTTTCTCTGAGGACGAAATATCGGGACGGGACGGAGCCGCTTCGGACTCGGGCGGGCGTTTCCCGCAGGGCGCTCGGCGGAGCGGAAAGTCCGGGAAAGGCAGAACCGCTGTCGGGAAAAACGGATAGTAATGAACGGGAATAAATCGGAAAGTAAGTGGATATAGTGAGATTTGCCAATCCGAAGCTGCTGTGGCTGCTGACGCTGGTCGTCCCGATGACGGCCTATTACGTTTACCGTTTGCGGCAGGGGCGCGCGACGATGCGCATCTCGACCGTGTCGGGGCTTCGGGGCGTGCCGCGCGGAGCGCGCTATTATCTGAGGCATATGCCTTTCGTGTTGCGCTGCGGAGCCGTTGCGCTGTTGGTCGTTGCGTTGGCCCGTCCGCAGAGTTCCCAGAGCGATTCGAGTCGGACGACCGAGGGAATCGACATCGTGCTGTCGCTCGACATTTCGGGCAGCATGCTCGCCCGCGATTTCCAGCCCGACCGGATTTCGGCCGCCAAGGAGGTGGCCGCGAGTTTCATCGCCGACCGGCCGAACGACCGGATCGGTCTGGTCGTTTTCGCCGGGGAGAGTTTCACGCAAAGCCCGCTGACGACCGATAAGGCTTCGCTGCTCAATATTTTGGGCACGGTCCGCAGCGGCATGATCGACGACGGCACGGCCATAGGAAACGGGCTGGCCACGGCCGTGAACAGGCTGCGCGAAAGTCAGGCCAAGAGCAAGGTCGTGATCCTGCTGACCGACGGCGTCAACAACAGCGGCCAGATCGCTCCGCTGACGGCGGCCGACATCGCTTCCACGCTCGGCATCCGCGTCTATACGATAGGAGTCGGCAGCGAGGGACAGGCTCCCTATCCGGCCCTCGACATGTGGGGAAACCTCAGTTTCGTCCCGATGAAGGTCGAGATCGACGAGAAGATACTCTCCGATATAGCCGAGAAGACCGGAGGGCGCTATTTCCGCGCTACCGATAACGAGAAGCTCCGCGAAATCTACAAGGAGATCAACCGTTTGGAGAAAAGCCGGGTCGAGGTCGAGAGTCAGACGCGTTACGACGAGCGTTTCGCCCCTTTCGTTCTCGGCGCGTTGCTGCTGCTTGCGGCCGGATTCGCCATGCGCCGGCTGTGGTTCCGCCAGATTCCTTAAAAACAGAGATTGTCATGTTCCGATTTGCAACTCCCGAATATTTCTATCTGCTGCTGATTCTGCCTCTTTTGTGGGGCGTACACTTGCTTTCGGCCCGGGCCCGGCGGCGGGCGATCGAGCGCTTCGGCGATCCGGCGACCGTTTCGGAATTGATGCCCGAGGCTTCGACGGCGCGGCCGCGCTACAAGTTCGTGCTATTCTCGGCGGCCGTGCTGCTGCTGGTCGTCGCGCTGGCCCGTCCGCAGTTCGGTTCGAAACTCAAGGAGGTGACTCGCACCGGGATCGAGATGATGCTGGCGGTCGATGTGTCGAACAGCATGCTGGCTCAGGATTTCGAACCGAGCCGTTTGGAGCGGACCAAGTTCGCGATCGACAGGCTGACTCAGCAGCTCGAGCAGGACCGTATCGGGCTGATCGTGTTCGCCGGTGACGCCTACATGCAGCTTCCCATTACGTCCGACTATGTGGCCGCGCGCAGCTTCGCCGCCCAGATATCGCCTACGATGGTGTCCAAGCAGGGTACGGCGATCGGCGCGGCGATCGATCTGGCCGCCAGCTCGTTTTCGTCCGGCAGCGAGGGTAGCCGCGTGATCGTCGTCATTTCCGACGGCGAGAACCACGAGGACGACGCGCTCGCGGCGGCGAAGGCGGCAGCTGAGAAGGGCATCAGAATCTACACGATCGGCATAGGCACGCCCGAGGGCGCTCCGATTTCGATCGACGGCGAGTTCATCAAGGACGAGCAGGGCGACATGGTCGTGTCGAAGCTCGACGAACAGATGCTCGAACAGATCGCGCTGACGACCGGCGGAGCCTATATCCGGGCTACGAACCGCAGTTTGGGGTTAGACGAGATCGTGCAGAAAATCAACGAGGTCGAGAAAAAAGAGCTCACGTCGACCGTGTTCGAGGATTTCAACGAGCAGTACCAGTATCTGATCGGTCTGGCGCTCGCCTTGCTGTTGCTTGAGTTCGCGATGCTCGAGCGTCGGAGCCGCCTGCTGGCCCGTTTCAATATTTTCAGAAAACGCTGAAATATGCGGACGAACCCCGTACTTTTGGGGATCGTTGTCCGTTCCGATTCCATTGTCGTATGTTGGACCGTTTTACGGATCGACCTGTCGGGACGAGCTCCGTATACCTGCGACGGATAACAACCGGGAGCCGGTCGGGACGAACATCGGAAAAGCGGAATCGTTGTCCCGGAATATGATCCGGGCGGTTTCCCCGTTCAGACTCGACGGCCGGGCGTGCTTGGTTCCATGTATGGAAATTTCGTGTGGATGGGACCGCTCGTTGGATAGGGAACGGGAAATCGCGTCCCCGCTTGTCCGGACAGATCGATCCGGATGGGATTCGGAAGAATAGCCATGCGGATCGTCTCTTTTCCCGTTTCGTTTTCGTTCGCGAGCTTGCCGGGCGGCTGCGGTGATGAAGCTATGATTTTTGAGACGCTCCGGCGGAAATTAGCCGAAAATCACGTACATTTGTACCGTATGGGCGCTGGCCGCCCGTGCGTGAACGAATTTGGAAGAAGCCATGACCGGAGACGAGAGGGAATTCGAGACCTTGCAGGTCCATGCGGGCTATACGCCCGATGCGACGCACTCGCGCGTGACGCCGCTGTATCAGACCACCGCTTATACTTTCGACAGTGCGGAGCACGGAGCCGACCTGTTCGCACTGCGCGAGTCGGGCAATATCTATACCCGTTTGCAGAATCCGACGACCGATATGCTCGAGAAGCGCGTGGCCGCGCTCGAGGGCGGACCGGCCGCATTGGCCGTTTCGTCGGGGCATTCGGCTCAGTTCGTCGCGCTGACGAGCATATTGAGCCCGGGCGACAATTTCGTCAGCTCGCCCTATCTGTACGGGGGCACGCACAACCAGTTCAAGATCGTGCTGCGCAATTTCGGGCTCGAGTGCCGCTTCGCGCCGGACAACGATCCGCAGCATATGGAGTCGCTGATCGACCCGCGCACGCGGGCGATCTATGTCGAGACGATCGGCAATCCGAGCTTCGCCGTGCCCGATTTCGGCGCGCTTGCCGCGCTTGCACGGCGCTACGACCTTCCGCTGATCGTCGACAATACGTTCGGAGCCGGCGGCTACCTGTGCCGTCCGATCGAGTACGGCGCTGCCGTCGTCGTCGAGTCGGCGACCAAGTGGCTCGGCGGGCACGGCACGTCGATGGGCGGCGTGATCGTCGAGGGCGGAACCTACGATTGGAACAACGGCAAATATCCGATGCTGTCCGAGCCTTCGGAGAGCTATCACGGTCTGCGTTTTACGGAGGCCTTCGGACAGTTGGCTTTCATCGCCAAGTGCCGGGCCGAGGGAGTGCGCGATTTGGGGTGCTGCATCTCGCCGTTCAACTCCTTCATGATCATGCAGGGCATCGAGACGCTGTCGCTGCGCGTGCAGCGCGAGGCGGACAACGCGCTGGCGCTGGCACGCTACTTCAAGGCTCATCCGCTCGTCGAGCAGGTGTTCTATCCCGGGCTGGAGGACGATCCGCACCACGAGCTGGCCGCCCGCTATCTGCGTCATGGCTTCGGCTGCGTGCTGTCGGTCGTGCTCAAGGGCGACAAGCGGCAGACCGAGTCGCTGGTGGACCATTTGCGGCTCGTGTCGCATCTGGCCAACGTGGGCGACAACCGCACGCTGATTATCCAGCCGGCGGCGACGACCCATTCGCAGCTTTCCGAGGAGGAGCAGCGCGCGGCCGGCGTCCTGCCGACGCTGTTGCGTATCTCGGCCGGTATCGAGCATATCGACGACCTGATTCGCGATTTCGAGCAAGCCTTTTTTTACGTGAAAGCCTGACGGACGGAAATGCCGGTACGTTACTACAAATACGACAAGCCTTTCGTGCTCGAGAACGGGGAGCGGCTCCCCGAGCTGCAGATCGCCTATCATACCTACGGCAAGTTCAAGGGAAACAATGCGATTTGGGTCTGCCACGCGCTGACGGCTAATTCGGACGTGGCCGACTGGTGGCCGCGGACCGTCGAGCAGGGGCGCTTTCTCGATCCGCGTCGGTACTATGTCGTATGCGCGAACGTCATCGGGTCGCATTACGGCTCGACGGGGCCGCTGAGCTTGAATCCGGCGACCGGAAAGCCCTATTACGGGTCGTTCCCGTTCATCACCGTGCGCGATATGGTGAACGCGCATCTGCTGTTGGCTGACCATTTGGGGGTCGGGTCGGTCCGGGCCGTGATCGGCAGCTCGATCGGAGGGTTTCAGGCGCTCGAGATGGCGCTCGCGAGGCCCGGTTTCGCCGAGCGCCTCGCTCTGATCGCTACGGCCGCACGCAGTCAGCCGTGGACGATCGCTTTCAACGAGTCGCAGCGAATGGCCATCGAGGCCGACGGAACGTTCGGCGCCGAAGACGGCGAGGCCGGAAAGCGCGGCATGCGCGTCTCCCGCTCGGTCGGACTGCTGAGCTACCGGGGCTCGTCGGCCTACAACGCGACGCAGCAGGAAAACGACAACCTGTACAAGGTGGCCGGCTTCCGGGCCACCACCTACCAGCAGTATCAGGGCGACAAGCTCTGCCGTCGCTTCGACGCCTATTCCTACTACCGGCTGACGCAGGCTTTCGACTCGCACAACGTGGGCCGCTACCGGGGTGGCGTCGAGAGCGCGCTCTCGTCGATCCGGTGTCCGGCGATGATCGTCGGCATCTCGTCCGACATGCTGTTTCCCGTGTCGGAGCAGGTGTTCTTGTATCGGCACATTCCGAACAGCCGGCTCCGGCTGATCGATTCTCCGTTCGGACACGACGGCTTTCTGGTCGAGTACGATAAGCTGAATGCGATCCTGAAGCCGTTCGTGAACGGCTCGATATAGCGCGGCGCGGCAAGTCCGGCGGCAACGGAATTTTCGGACAGGCGGCGGACCCGGCGGGGCGGAAACGGCCCGCTGCGGGACAGGATAGATAACCCGACAGTGTGCGGAAAACGACGATAGAATAATACGAATAACCCACTAAACCTAAAGCTTATGACACCGAAACCATTCTTCCGTTCTGCGGGACCGCTTGCGACTGCCCGGCGCATTCTTTTCGCCGGAGTGTCGCTGCTATGCGTGGTTCCCGCCTTTTCCCAGAAAGTGCACGATGCGATCCGTCCGCTCCCGGCCGGGGCCGTGCGTCTCGACGGATTTTTCGAGAACGACATCCGGAACTCGATCGACCATTGGAACAAGGGCGTCGTGCCCTATGCCGCCATGGTCGACTTTTTTCGCAACGGACGCAGCCAGTTCGCGCTGGGCGAGATGTGGGGCAAGGCGGTCCGTTCGGGCTGCATGTTCTACCGCTACACGGCCGATCCGGAGCTCAAGGAGATTCTCTCGCAGACCGTGAAGGACCTGCTGAGCACGGTGCGGCCGAACGGCAGCATCAGTTGCGTGCCTCCCGAGAAGCAGCCCGACGGGCCCGGCGGCGATCTGTGGGAACGGAAGTACGTGTTGCTCGGCTTGGACCGCTATTACGATCTGGTCGAGGCCGATCCGGCCGTGCTGCGGGCGATGACCGATCAGGCCGATTGCATCATCGAGCAAGTGGGCGAGCCGCCCAAAGTGCCGATCACGTCGCTGGGCTGGAGTCCGAACCATATCGAGTCGAGCACGCTGCTCGAACCGTTCATGCGTCTTTACAACCGCACGGGCGAAAAGCGCTACCTCGATTTCGCCCGCTATATCGTCTCGACCGGCGGCTCCGAAGGATACGATATTTTCCGTCAGGCCTATGACAACGTGCCTCCCCATGAAATGGGCGGTCCCTATCCGAAGGCCTACGAGATGATGTCGATGTTCGAGGGGGCGGTGGAGTATTACCGCGTGACGGGCGACGAGTACGTCCGTCGTTCGTTCATGAATCTGTACGACAATATCCGCCGCAACGAAATCACGATCGTCGGCAACGGCGGAGGCGACCAGCCCTATCATCCGGCCGTGATGGGCGAGGGGTGGGACCATACGGCCGTCGAGCAGACCAATCCCGACATCACGCGCATGATGGAGACCTGCGTCGGCGTGACGTGGATGAAATTCTGCAGCCAGATTCTGCGCCTTACGGGCGACCCGTCGGCCGTCGACGAGATCGAGAAGTATATCTACAACGGGCTGCTCGGCGCGATGAAGCCGTCGGGCGACGGCTTCAGCTACGTCAACCTGTTCAATGGCGAGAAGGTCACCAATTACGGTTGGGGGACGACGTTCGGCTCGCTGCCGGTTACGTGCTGCAACCTGAACGGTCCGATGGGTCTGGCCTATATTCCGTTCGTGGCCGTCATGGAGTCGGATCGCGGCCCGGTCGTGAACTTGTACAATGCCGCGCGTGCCGAGCTCTCGACGCCGCAGGGCGACTCGCTGAGCCTTCGCATCGAGACCGACTTTCCTCTTTCCGATCGGGTGCTCGTGCGGGTCGATCCGCATGCCGCGTCCCTTTTCACGCTGTCGCTGCGCATTCCGTCGTGGAGCGAACGGACCGTCGTCAAAGTCAACGGCAAAAAGGTCCGGAGCGTCGAGCCGGGCGCTTACCTCTCCCTCGAACGGATCTGGAAGCCGGGCGACCGCGTCGAGCTCGCGTTCGACATGCGCTGCCGGCTGCTGGACGCTCCGCGCGGCAGCAACCGGGCCGGAGACTCGTTTCAGGCTTTGGTCTGGGGGCCGATCGTGCTGGCCCGCGACGAGAACATCGATCCGGACTACGATGAACCGGTGCGCGTCGTGGCCGGCAAGGACCGTGTCGTTCGCGTGAAGCGCGTCGCTCCGACGCTTGCCTCGACGCGGCTGGAGTTCGAGGTCCCGACGGACGACGGGCCGATCCGGATGACCGACTACGCCTCGGTGAACGGATGGGAGGGAGCTCATATCTGTACATGGCTGCCGGTGAAGTAGCCCCGGACCGGAGCGGCGGATAGGTTGCCGGAGCGGTCCCCTCGTTCGGCAACCATGCCGGAAAGCCCTTCGCGGGACGGGAGCCGCCGATGTCCATATTTTGTTTACTTTTTTCGATCGAATCCGCGAAAGTACGGACGAATCTGCTTATTTTTGCAACGCTGTTTTTTCGTATCTTTAACCTCGTGCGACCGGACGTCAGCGTTCGGGCGTCGGGGCAGGGGCCGCCGCGAAGGCGTTCGTGGCGTCGGCTCCGAGCGAGACAGCCTGTATGAATTTAAAGGATAAAGGATAACGATGAGACTACCCGAATCAGCCAATGTTCTCTTGCTGGGCTCCGGAGGGCGCGAGCACGCCTTCGCATGGAAGATCGCACAGAGCAAGCGCCTGGCGCGCCTGTTCATCGCTCCGGGCAATGCCGGAACGGCCCTTTGCGGCACGAATGTCGATATCAATCCGACCAATTTCGGCTCGGTCAAGCAGTTCGTGCTGTCGAACAACATCAACATGGTCGTCGTGGGGCCCGAGGAGCCGCTGGTGCGCGGGATATACGACTTTTTCCGGGAGGACAGCCAGATCAGCAACATCCCGGTGATCGGGCCGTCCGCGCTCGGCGCGCGTTTGGAGGGTAGCAAGGAGTTCGCTAAGGATTTCATGACGCGGCACGGAATTCCGACGGCCCGTTATCGCAGTTTCACCAAAAAGAACGTCGAGGAGGCGTACGCGTTTCTGGAGACCCTGCAGGCTCCCTATGTGCTGAAGGCCGACGGTTTGGCCGCCGGCAAGGGCGTGCTGATCGTGCCTTCGCTCGAAGAGGCGAAGAGGGAGCTCGGAGAGATGCTGTCGGGCCGTTTCGGCCATGCCGGCGATACGGTCGTGATCGAGGAATACCTTTCGGGTATCGAGTGTTCCGTTTTCGTCGCGACGGACGGCAAGAGCTATCGTGTATTGCCCGTAGCCAAGGACTATAAACGCGTAGGCGAGGGAGATACCGGACCCAATACGGGCGGCATGGGCGCCGTGTCGCCGGTCCCGTTCGCCGACGAGGCTTTCATGGGCGAGGTGGTCCGGACGATCGTCGAGCCGACCGTCGAGGGACTGCGCAAGGACGGGATCGACTACAAGGGATTCATCTTCATCGGTCTGATGAACGTGGGCGGCAAGCCTTACGTGATCGAGTACAATGTCCGCATGGGCGATCCCGAAACCGAGGTCGTGTTTCCGCGTATCGAGTCGGACCTGATCGATTTGTTCGAGGCGATCGCTTTCGGCCGGCTCGACCGGCATGAGCTGGTCGTTTCGCCCCGCACGGCCGTGACGGTCGTCTGCGTATCGGGCGGCTATCCGGGAGAGTATGCCAAGGGAATGGAAATATCCGGACTGGGAAAGCCTTCCGACAGCATCGTTTTCCACGCCGGCACGTCGGCCAAGGGGGCTAAGGTGCTGACTGCCGGAGGACGCGTGTTGGCCGTCACCTCTTTCGGGGACGGTATCGAACAGGCCGCCGCCGCATCGTATCGGACGATCGAGACCATCGACTATCAGGGGAAATACTGCCGCACCGATATAGGCCGGGACCTTTTATAGCGTGCGGCCATGGGCTACGACGTGACCCGGCAGGGATTGGGGTGGACCCTGTTCTTCTTCGCTTTGCTGCTGTTGCTGTTCTGGAAGCATTCTCTCGCGGAGCCCGTGCCTTTCGATCCGCTTTCGGCCGGCGACATGCCTCTCGGCACTGTGCTGGCCGGCGTAGCCCGGCGTCTGCCCGTCTTTTCGGGAATTCTGTCGGCCCTACTGGCGTTCGCAGGAGGAGTCGTGCTCACGCGCATCGTCTCGCGGAACATGATCCTGCTCGAGCGGACTTACATGCCGATTCTGTTGTATCCTGCCGTCGGATGCAGCGCCTATTTCGGTCCCGAGTCGCTGCCTGCGCTCGCTGCCTCTTTTTTGACGATCGCTTCGTTCGATACGATGCTCGTGTCGTTCCGTCGGACGGCCCGTTTCGGCAGTCTGTTCAACGCGACGATTCTGGCAGGGGCGGCGCTGTTGGTCTGGTCTCATACGATTGTGTACGTGCTGTTGCTGCCTTTTGCGCTGGCCGTATTCAAGAGAAGCGGCCGCGAGTGGATCGTGGCCTGGGTCGGGATGCTGTTGCCCCTGGCGATTTGCTCGTATATCGAGTGGGGAACGGGACGGTCGTTTCTCGGGCCCGTTTCGAGACTGTGGGAAGGCGTGAGGGGGGCTTTCGCCGGTCCGGGGTTCGATCTTCCGACGATCCGTCCGGCCCTTTGGGTGTTCTGGAGCATGTGCCTGACGGTGACCGTGCTGTCGCTCGTGGCGCTTTGGCGGCGCAGCGGCACGATGCGGACGCGCGCCTACAAATCCTCCGTCTATTTTCTGTGGATTCTGTTCTTCTCCCTCTTGCCGTTGGCCGCGCCCGGACGCGCGATGACGGACCTCGTGCTGCCGGCCGCTCCGCTCGCCGTCGTGATGCCCGCCTATTTCAACCGCCGCAGCGGCTGGATTCCCGATGCGGTCTATCTGCTGTTGTTCGGCAGCGTCGTTTGTTACGGCCTGCTCTCTTGGGCGGGATATTGAGGCCATTGTTCGTCCCTCGCCAATGGCCGGACGATTCTTTGGACTTGCCGTGCGGCCGTTGAATACGAAAAAAGTCAGCGACGCTTCCTCGTAGGTGCCTCTTTTCTTTCGGTAGGGAGCGGATGTTGCCGCTGCACTGCGCGCGGTGTGTCGGCGTTGGGAGAATCCGTGGCTTGGCCTGTCGGCCGGGCGCCCGTCGATCTTCGAGGCAAAGGCGATCGTAAAGTGTGCGGGGTCTGTGCCGGAGCCTCTATTTTTTCGGCTTCTTTTGCGGGCAGATCACGCGCAGGGCTCCCGGTTCGCACGCGATGCGCACCGGAAACCGGGGACCCGGCTGCCCGTCGATGTCGGTCGTTTCCTCGTTGTAGGAGTGCAGCAGGATGTCGCGGCTCTTGAAGTGGACGATTCCGGCCGGATAATCCTTCGTGTTGCGCTTGATGAAATGAAAGATCGTCCGGACCGTCTCGATCGGCCGGTCGCCCTTGATGACGATCACGTCGAGCAGCCCGTCGTCGATTTCGGACAGGTAGGCGAAACGCATCTGGCCTGCCGTGCGGCCGTTGAACACGAAGAAAATCAGCGACGGTCCCTCGTAGTTGCCTCCGTCGGACTCGATCGAAATGTGCATCTTCCGGAAGTTGGGCAGTTCGCCGAGCCCTCCGAAATAGTAGGCCAGCTTGCCGAAGGTGTTCTTGAGTATCGTCGGCGTCTTTTGCGAGACGTCGGTAAAAAGCCCGCAACTGAATACGTTGACGAAATACTCGTCGTTGGCCCGGCCCAGATCGACGCGTCTGATCTCTCCGCCGAGAATTCTCCGGCAGGCCTTCTCGATGTCCGACGGGACGCCCAGCGTGTTCGCGAAGTCGTTGGCCGTTCCGGTCGGCAGCACGGCTACGGGCAGATCGAGGTTCCGCCGTTTGAGCAGGTTGACCACGTAGTTGACCGTGCCGTCCCCGCCGGCGACGAGGATATGGTGGTAGCTGCCGTCGATGTCGTCCAGCAGGTCGGTCTCCTCGGTTTCGGTGAACGCCAAACGGTAGGGCATGATCGAGTACCCTCCTCGCTGGTAGATGTCGATGATGTTGTCGAGCCAGTCGGTGATTACCGTCTCGCCCGCTTTCGGATTGTACGCGAAACGGACTTTTTGCATCTGTTTTTGCTTTTTGCGTGCGGGAATGCGAATTTCCTGCCGGATTACCGGGCGATCGTTCGGCCGAGTTCTGGGGTGACGTATGTTTGGAAACGTCCCTGCTCGTCCGAGTAGATCAGATAGGCCTGTATCTCGGGATGGGCGGCGAGAAATTCCTTGCCGCGCTCGAGTCCCATGACCATCAGAGCCGTGCCGTAGGCGTCGGCCTCCGCCGAAGTTTCCGCGACGACCGTGGCCGAAAGCAGGCCGCTGGTTACGGGCTGCCCCGTTCTCGGATCGACCGTATGGACGATCTTTCGGCCGCTCGAGTCGGTGCGGAACTTGCGGTAGTTGCCCGATGTGGCGAGTCCTTTCCCGCTCAGCGAGATTTTGACCTGCAGGTCGGCTCCCGGCGTGAAGTTGCCTTCCTTCGGCCGGTCGATCCCGACGACCCATGGCTTGCCCTTGGCGTTGAGGCCCCGGCAGAAAATCTCTCCTCCGACCTCGATCATGTATTCCTCGATTCCCAGTTTTTCGAAATAGGCTGCGATATAGTCCGACGTAGCCCCCTGCGCGATCGAGTTCAGGTCGATCTGCATGCGGGGATCGGCTTTCCGCAGGCGGCCGTTCTCGACGGCGATCTTGTCGTATCCGACCAGCTTGAGCAGCGAATCGACGTCGGGGTTTTGTACCGGTACGTCGCCCGTGAAGCCATAGGCTGCGGTGAGCGGCTTGACGGTGATGTCGTAGGCTCCGTCCGACTGTTCGCTGATACGCCGGGCGGTCCGGATACATTCGGCGATGAAACCGTCTACCGAATCCGTTTCGTTGCGGTTCAGCCGGCTGAGCAGCGATTGCGGGTTGTAGAGCGACATCGAGTTGTCTACCTCGGTCAGCAGGCTGTCGATCTCGTTTTCCATGTGTAGGGGCCCGTCGCTTTTTACCAATATATGATAGGTCGTTCCCTGCGTGAAGCCGTCGAAGCGGCTGACGGTCGGGCCGTCTCCTGTTTTCCGTCCGCACGATACGGCGAGCAGGGCGGTCATGATGTATAGCGTCGTTCTGATATTCATTGCGGTTTCGGGATATGAGGATTCTTCGTTCGCGTCGGTGCGCGCGTTGCTCTTGCGGAGCGCTACGAATTTTTACAAATTTATGGTTTTTATGCGATATGCAAATTATTTTTCGTTACTTTGCTGCAGACAAATTTGTAAGGAAGGAAGACGGGGGTGCCGTGCGGCGCCGCGCCGCGACCCGGAGGGACACGCCGTTCGAGGCGGATGTCCGGCCGAGCGGCGGCGGGCGGGAAGAAGCGGCTGAGATCAAACCCCAAGACCTGATACGGTTAATACCGTCGGAGGGAGTTTTTCCAGTACGTTCCGCGCGTCATGGCCGCCGCTTCCCTTTCTCATAGACGATCTTTTCAGATGGAAGTGTTTTTGAACGGGACGAAGATCCCGACCGAGGCGGCTACCCTTTCCCAATTGATCGAGCAGCAGCGGATTCCCGTGGCCGGCATTGCCGTGGCCTTGGGCAGCCGCGTCGTCCGCCGCGAACAGTGGGAAACTACGCCGCTCGAGGAGGGCTGCGAGATTACGGTGATCCGCGCCACGCAAGGAGGATAGGCATGACGACGACGGATCGATTGACGGACGCGCCGCTGCTCGTTACGCTGCCGCGCGTGCTGAAAAGCGAGGCGGAAACGCTCGCGGCGCTGTGCCGCGCGGGTGCGGGACCGATTCATATCCGCAAGCCCGAGTCCTCGGCCGCCGAGGTGGAAGGGCTGCTGCGCGATTTGTGCGCGGCGGGAGCGGACATGGACTGTTTCACGCTGCATTACGACGAGCCTTTGGCCCGGCGCTACGGGTTGGGCGGAGTGCATTTGCGCGGCGAGCGGATCGCGGCGGGAGCCGGTAAAGGTCTCCGGCGCAGTTGCTCGACGCACGGCTGGGACGAAGTCGAGCGCTACGGCCCGGTAGCCGATTACGTTTTCCTCAGCCCGTTGTTCGACTCCATATCCAAGGCAGGATATCGCAGCGCCGTTTCGCTGGAAGAGGCCCGCTCGCGGTTGCCGCTGAGCGAGGGGCGCGTCGTCGCGCTGGGCGGAGTCTGCGCGGAAAATATCGCATGGGCCCGCTTGGCCGGTTTCGACGGAGTCGCGTCGCTCGGCGCCGTCTGGGTCACGGAGGGCGACCGGCTCGATGCGCAGGCTACCGTGCTCCGGTTTCTGAAGCTGCGCCGCAAGTGGCGGGCTGCCGGGGGATGCCTTCAGCTCATATCGGACGGGAACATGTCCGTTGCCGAAGCGTTTCTGCGCGGCGGCGGGCGCTGGGTGCAGCTTCGCATGAAGGATACGCCTGCCGGGCAGATCGTCGGCCGGGGCCGCGAATTGCTTGCGTTGTGCCGGGCATGGGGCGCTCTGCTGATCGTCAACGACGCGCCGGAACTCTCTGCCGAGATCGGGGCCGACGGCGTGCATCTCGGACAGGGCGATATGGCGCCCGCCGAGGCTCGCCGTATCGTCGGCGAAGGAGCGATTGTCGGTTCGACGGCCAATACGTTCGAGCAGATCGCCGGGCGCTGCGACGGGCAGACCGACTATATCGGCCTCGGTCCGTTCCGCTATACGACGACCAAAAAAAATCTGGCTCCCGTGTTGGGGGCCGAGGGATACCGGTCGATTCTGGAACGGATGCGGCGGGAAGGGATCGCGCTGCCGGTCGTTGCGATCGGGGGCATTTTGCCCGAGGACGTGCCCGGGCTGATGCCTTCGGGAGTGATGGGCGTAGCCGTGAGCGGAGCCCTCTCGCGGGCCGCCGATGCCGAACGGCAGACCGTCCGTTTCGTCGAGTCGCTGCGGGTCGGTGTCCGCGGTCGGAAAATCGGTCCGGAGAAAAAAAGCGGACAATAATGAATCGAGCTTTAATTTAGAAGAATAGATGGAAAAATTGCAAATTGCCGACAAGAGCTTCTCGTCGAGGCTGTTCGTCGGAACCGGCAAATTCTCGTCGAGCGCTCTGATGAGCGAGGCCGTCCGGGCCAGCGGGAGCGAGCTGGTGACCGTCGCGCTGAAGCGCGTCGAGCTGGAGAATCCTCAGGACGATATCTTGAGTCATTTGGATACCGGGCGCGTGGGTCTGCTGCCCAATACCTCGGGCGTGCGCAATGCCCGCGAGGCGGTTTTTGCCGCTCAGCTGGCCCGCGAGGCGCTCGGAACGAACTGGATGAAGCTGGAGATACATCCCGATCCGCGCTATCTGTTTCCCGATCCGGTCGAGACGCTGAAGGCCGCCGAGGAGCTCGTCAAGGACGGCTTCGTCGTGATGCCCTACGTTCATGCCGACCCGGTGCTGTGCCGGCGGCTGGAGGACGTCGGCGTCGCGTGCGTGATGCCGCTCGGCGCGCCGATCGGGTCGAACCGCGGGCTGCGGACCCGCGACCTGCTGAGGATCATCATCGAGCAAAGCACGGTTCCCGTCGTCGTGGATGCCGGCATCGGAGCCCCGTCGCACGCCGCCGAGGCGATGGAGATGGGAGCCGACGCGGTGCTCGTCAACACGGCGATCGCCGTGGCGGCCGATCCCGTCGCCATGGCCGGAGCGTTCCGCATGGCCGTCGAGGCCGGACGCACGGCTTTCGAGGCGCAGCTCGCGCCGGAACGTGCGGGCGCGTCGGCCACGAGCCCGCTGAACCCGTTTTTGGACAGTATCAAAGAGTTGGAGCAATGACGTACTACGATCTGATTCTCAAATACGACTGGGAAACGACGCGGCGCAAGATCTACGCCTCGACCGATGCCGACGTGGAGCGGGCGCTCGCTCACGACCGGCCTTCGATGGATGATTTCGCCGCGCTCGTTTCGCCGGCGGCCGACAAATATCTCGACGCGATGGCGGCCGAGAGCTACCGCATTACCCGCCGCCGGTTCGGCAACGTGATGCAGCTCTATATTCCGCTCTATCTGGCCAATATATGTCAGAACCACTGCGTCTACTGCGGTTTCAACTGCACGAACAAGATTCATCGGGCCATCCTGACGCCCGACGAGATTCACGAGGAGTGCCGCGCGATCAAGAAAGACCCGTTCCAACATATTCTGCTCGTGACGGGCGAGGCTCCCCGTTCGTCGAGCGTGCAGTACATGGCCGACTCGATGGAGATCGTCAAGCAGTACTTCCAGCAGATTTCGCTCGAGGTGCAGCCGCTCGAGACCGACGAGTACCGCCTGCTGATGGATCACGGGCTGCACTCGGTCTACGTCTATCAGGAAACGTACAACCGCGAGCGCTATCCGGTCTATCACCTGCGCGGCCGCAAGGCCGACTACCGCTACCGGCTCGAGACGCCCGACCGCCTGTGCGAGGCCGGCGTCTACAAGGTCGGCGTGGGCAACCTGATCGGGCTGGAGGACTGGCGCACCGAGGCGTTCTTCACGGCGCTGCACGTCCGCTATTTGGAGAACCGGTACTGGCGCACGAAGTATTCGATCGCCTTCCCGCGCCTGCGGCCTTATTACGGCGAGGACGGGTTCAATCCCGAGCATCCGACCACCGAGCGCAACTTGCTGCAGCTGATCTGCGCCTACCGCTTGCTGAGCGAGGACGTCGAGCTCTCCATATCGACCCGCGAGAGCGCCGCTTGCCGCGACACGGTGATGCCGTTCGGCGTGACGGTCATGAGCGCCGGATCGAAGACGACTCCGGGGGGGTACGCGCATCCGATCGACGAGCTGGAGCAGTGGGCCGTCAACGACTCCCGGACGCCCGTCGAGGTGTTCGACGCCGTCCGGGCCAAAGGGTTCGAGCCCGTGTGGAAGGATTGGTCGCTTTTCATGCAGGAAGCGAATATTCCCGCGTAAATTTTGCTATATTTGTCACAGTCGAGCCAAGCTGCGGACAGTATTCCGGCGGGGATGGATCTTATCTCACCCATCGATTCCCCGAAGCGGGCTGTCCGCAGTTTTTCGGGGCGGCGGACCAAGGGAAGGAACATGCGAATACTGATTCAGCGCGTACGGCGCGCATCGGTCGGGATCGGGGGAAGCGTCCGATCCTCGATCGGATGGGGATTGTTGGTTTTGGTCGGAATCGGACCGGACGACGGCGAGGACGATGTCCGCTATCTGTGCGAGAAGCTTGTGAAGCTCCGCATTTTCGACGATGAGGCCGGCGTGATGAACCGCTCGGTCGTAGACGCGGGGGGCGATGTGTTGGTTGTCAGTCAGTTCACGCTGTATGCCTCGACGCGCAAGGGCAACCGTCCCTCTTATGTCCGAGCGGCCGGGCCCGAGGCGGCCGTGCCGCTTTACGAGCGTTTCGTCGCCGTGACGGGGAAGCTGCTCGGACGGCCCGTGCAGACGGGCGTGTTCGGAGCCGATATGCAGGTCGAACTGGTGAACGACGGGCCGGTAACGATCTGGATCGATTCGAAACGGAAAGAATATTGACAACGTACAAAGGCGGTAGGATATGACGATCAAGGAGGCGCAGGAACTGGTAGACGCATGGGGCGACAAGCATGCGATCCGTCACAACGAACTGGCGAACATGGCCTTGCTGACCGAGGAGATCGGCAAGCTGGCGCGCGTGATGGTCCGCCGCTACGGCGAGCACGCGGCCGATCCCCGTTTCCGGGGCGAGGCGACCGACGAGATCGGGGATATTCTGTGGGCTCTGATCGGCGTGGCCAACCAGACGGGCGTCGATCTGACCGCCGCGCTGATCCGCGCGCTGGAGCGCAAGAGCGAGGAGTCGGAGGCTCCCTCGGGCCGGAAGGCGTGATTTCGGGCGAACGTTGCGAGGTGGTTGCGGCTTTTCTGCCGATTCTGGTGCGGATCGGAAGGATTGTCGCTTGCTCGGGCGAATGGAAATGAATCGGACAGTTGCATACTTCGAGGTGCCAAGGTTCGTACGCGGATTTCCATATCTGTTGGCTGCGGCCTTGCGGTCGCGGATTGCGTATCCGATTGGGTCTCTATCATGAAGTTTCTTTTATAGATTAAAGGGTTTTCATACGAGGAAACCGGAAACGTCGGGAGCTCGGGAACTCGCGGTGGTGTCGGGGACGTCGGCGAAGCTTTCGAGGTCTGTTGTTTCTTTCGAAGCAAAGACCCGAGAGCGGGGAAGGGCGGAAAACATTGGACGGCAAGGATTTTTCTCGTGCGGCTCCGAAGCGGCGGGACGGCACTCGCTGCCGGTCGGGAGCGGCCCGTTCGTTGCCATGCGGTTGGCGGTTTCGGAACGCTTCGCCGGGTCGGTCGCGCATGGAGGAAAGGTGCCGGATTCCGATAGCGCGGCCGAGCGACGGTATGCTTCGTGCCGGACGGGGAATATGCTGTGGGGCGGACGACGGTTCGCTCCGATTCGCTATCTTTGCAGTCGAAGAAAACGAACCGTGCTATGACGACCAATCTCAGACAACTCTTTCTGGAACATGTGGGCCAGACTTCCGACAACCCGATGATGCTCGAAGTGGAGCGCGCCGAGGGCGTGTACCTGTACGGCCCGGACGGACGGCGGTGGATCGATCTGATCTCCGGCGTGTCGGTCAGCGCCGTCGGGCACGGCAACCGCCGGGTGATCGACGCGATCTGCGCTCAGGCGCGCGATTACCTTCATCTGATGGTCTACGGCGAGGCGGTCGAGTCGCCGCAGGTGCGCTATGCCGAGCGGATCGCTTCGCTGCTGCCCGATCCGCTCGACACGGTCTACTTCGTCAATTCGGGCAGCGAGGCCGTCGAAGGGGCGCTCAAACTGGCCAAGCGCTATACCGGCCGTACCGAGCTGGTCTACTACCGGAATGCCTATCACGGCAGTACGGCCGGTTCGCTGAGCGTCATGGGAGGAGAAGAGTACCGCAATTCCTATCGTCCGCTGCTGCCCGACACGCGTTGCATTCGCTTCAACGAGCCCGGCGACCTGAAATACATTACCTCGCGGACGGCCTGCGTAATCATCGAGCCCGTTCAGGGCGAGGGAGGGATCATCCTTTCGGAAAAGGGCTATCTGGAAGCATTGCGCCGCCGTTGCGACGAGACCGGCGCGCTGCTCGTTTTCGACGAGATACAGACCGGGCTGGGCCGGACCGGCACGCTCTATTTTTTTCAGCAGTACGGCGTCGTGCCCGATATACTATGTACGGCCAAGGCGTTCGGAGGAGGCATGCCGCTCGGAGCCTTCATCGCTCCGAACCGGATCATGTCGTCGCTGAAGACCAATCCGGTGCTCGGGCACATCACGACTTTCGGCGGTCATCCGGTCTGCTGCGCCGCCGGCTTGGCGGCCCTCGAGTTCATCCTGTCGGAGGGGCTCATGGAGCAGGCCGACGCAAAGGGGGCGCAGTACGAGCGTCGTCTGGCCGGGCATCCGGCCGTGCGTGAGATTCGGCGCACGGGTCTGCTGATGGGCGTCGAGTTCGGCGATCCGGCCCTGACGCAGCGCATCGTGCTGCGCGCGGTCGAGCGCGGGCTGATGACCGAGTGGTTTCTGTTCCGCGATACGGCCATGCGGATCGCTCCGCCGCTGACGATCACCCCTGCCGAGATCGACGAGTCGTGCGACATCCTGCTCGACGTGCTGCGCGAGGTGACGGGTTCTTGACGGTGCCGACTCGTATACTACGTACGGTATAACGGCCTCTCCGAAAGAGTCGAGAAATGAAGTTTTCATAAACTCATGTATGGCGAACGAGTCCGTACGGATAGTTCGGATTCCGTTCCGTGGCGGGGCGATACGGTCGTGTCGGGATTTTCCGATGAACGGTTTGCGCTCGGAACGTTCGTACCGGCAGCGATTTTCGTATATTTGATTTTCCGAAAATTGAAAATTCGTCGTTATATGGGCCGATATGTGAATAAAAAGCTCAAGATATCTTGGAATGAGGAGCTGGCCGAGCATTATGGGATCGTATTGAGTAAAGCCGGTTATCAAGTGGAAAAGTACGGAGACGATGGGTCGGACGAGGGTTCGTTGGACTTCGGTTGCGAAATTACCCCGGTGGAAGGTAAGACCATAAAACAGGATATCGTTTTGTATGGTGTGGTTTTGGATTCGAAGGGAAGAATAATATGCAGGAGCGATTCTTGCCGTTTGTATGCGGAGAATTTCTATGTTGAAAAGCTTTGGTCCACGGGTATGTGCGTTAATCTGAAGAAACTGAGCGAAATAAAAGTCTACATCGAAGCTCTTTAGGATCGCATGGCTTCAGTGTATGGCGATATGAAATGATGAATCGGTAGGATTCGCATGGTGTCCGTGGCTTGCAATGGGTTTTGCCGCCAATTGAAAATAGAAGAGATTTTCCTGACGATATATCGTATGGTCCGTTACCGTCTTACGGATTGAAGAACGATTTCACCTCTTCGGAATCTGGCTGTCGACAGGCTTCGACATGAATTTCGGTAGAGACGATGCGCCGTTTTTGTCGGAGTTTGCCGGGTGCCGAGCAGGCGATCGGGGGTGAGTCCGTATTCCGGAGCCCGCTGTCGTTCGTTTGCCTTGTCGTATTTGCTGTCGGATGCGTGTGGCCGATCCCGTGCATCGCCGGCTCGTGCTACCGGAAATAGCTGCCATTATTGAGAAAAAGAGAAACCGAACGCTGCGGCGAAGAGTGTTCCTCGCCGCAGCGTTCGGTCTTACCGGTTTGCCCGAACGGAAGTCGGGCCTCTCATATTACCTGTTGGGGATAAAGGGCAGCTTGACGATCCGGGCGGCTACCGGCTTTTCGCGGATGACGACCGCTATCGGCGTGCCCGGCTCGGCATAGGCCGTTTCGACGTAACCCATGCCGATGCCTTTTTTGAGCGTGGGCGACATCGTGCCCGACGTGACGGAGCCGATCGCGCGTCCCTCGGCGTCGGAGAGCCGGTAGCCATGGCGCGGCACGCCGCGCTCGGTCAGCTCGAAACCGACCAGCCGGCGGCTCACGCCCTCGCGCTTCTGCCGTTCGAGCAGCGGGCGGTCGATGAAGTCGCGGTCGCCGCCGGTCTTGGTGATCCAGCCCAGACCGGCCTCGACGGGCGACGTCGTATCGTCGATGTCGTTGCCGTAAAGGCAGTAGCCCATTTCGAGCCGCAGCGTGTCGCGCGCGCCGAGCCCGATATTCTGCAGCCCGTCTCTCTCGCCGGCTTGCCACAGCGCTTCCCACAGGCGCGGAGCGTCCTCGTTCGCTACGTAGATTTCGCATCCGCCCGCTCCGGTGTAGCCCGTTACCGATACGATAGCGTCGGCGATGCCGGCGACCTCGGTCTTGACGAACGTATAATAGGCGAGTTTTCCGAGGTCGGCGGCAGGGCACAGGCGCTGGACGATCCGCATCGCCAGCGGTCCCTGAACGGCCAGCTGGGCGATCTCGTCCGATGCGTTGTAGAGTTCGCGTCCGGGCCGGAGACCGAAACGTTCGCCGGCGGCGACCAGATGGTTCCAGTCTTTCTCGACGTTGGCCGCGTTGACGACGAGCAGGTAGGTCTCGGCGTCGATCCGGTAGACCAGAATGTCGTCGACGATGCCGCCCCGGCCGTTCGGCAGGCAGGAATACTGTATCTTGCCGTCGTACAGCGAGGCCGCGTCGTTGCTGCCGACGTAGCGCAGCAGGTCGAGCGCCCGAGGCCCCTTGACCCAGATCTCGCCCATGTGGCTCACGTCGAACACGCCGGCACGGGCGCGCACGGCCGTGTGCTCGTCGTTGATCCCGGTGAATTCGATCGGCATGTCGTAGCCGGCGAACCCGGCCATCCGCGCGCCGTTTCGGATATGATACGGAGTAAAGGGAGTCGTTTTCATAGAGAAAAGGTTTTGATTTTTCGCGAAATTACGTGTTTTTATTCTAATTTTATACCCGATTCGATGAAAAACCGATGTTGTTGAAAATTTTGCTCATAGCGCTGATCGTCTACGTGATCGTCGTTACGCGGGCCCGCGTACGGCTGCCTCATCCGGGGCTTCAGGCGACCGTCGACGTGCTGCAGGCCGCCACGCTGCGCGACGAGCACGTCGTGGCGACGGCCCGCCGGTTCGTCGAGTACGCCGACGCGCAGCAGCCGGCTCTTCCCGCGGGCGATCCGTATGCCGAACGGCTCGAGCGGCTGACTTCGCGCTATGCGGCCGTGAACGGCGTGCCGCTGAATTTCCGCGTCTACCGGACGCCGCAGGTCAATGCGTTCGCGACGGCCGACGGCAGCATACGCATCTACTCGGGTCTGATGGACCGCATGAGCGACGACGAGCTGATGGCGATCGTCGGCCATGAAATGGGACACATCCGCAACAGCGACTCGCTCGGCGCGATGCGCAAAGCCTGTCTGACCTCGGCGATCCGCAACACGCTGGGGGCCGCCGGAGGCGTGATCGGCGCGCTCAGTTCGTCGCAATGGGGCGCGCTGGCCGAGCGGCTGACCTCGGCCGGTTTTTCCCGGAAGCAGGAGTATGCGGCCGACGACTTCGCCTTCGGTTTTTTGCTGCGTAACGGCTACGACCCGTATGCAATGGCTACGGCTCTCGACAAGCTGGCGCGACTCGCCTCTGCGGAACAAGGCGCCGGCAAGGAGCTTCTGCAGCTTTTCTCGACTCATCCCGACAGCGCGGAGCGTGCCCGGCGAATGCGCGAAAAGGCCGATGCCGCGCGCTCCGGTACGGCAGGCTGAGGCGCTTGCGGCGCCGATCCGTCGGATTCGCCGGAGCTTTCTGGCGAAGAGGGCCGCGCACGGGGCACGCTTCAGGAACGGAGGCTTTCAGGAACGTGTTATGAAGAACTTTATTATTACTGTCGTTTTTATTGTAACGACATCCATTTCATTTGCCAAAGTGAACCCGAAACAGCAGGACCTTTGACAGATATGGAAATTGTTCGTAAAGTAGCGTTCCTTGATATTGAAAGAAAAAGTTATGAGAATGTTGTGATATCCTTTAAATCGGTAACTCCCGATTATCTTATATCTGATAAATATAGAGTGAAAGTTAAGGTCCTTGATGAAAACGGTAAATCGATCTATAAAAAAACATTTAGGAATGTCTTTTTGTATGTATTCTCAGATGGGCAAGTGCAGGTAGGGCAACCGACGGGTAAAAAAAAAGAGTTTTAACCAAATAATCATTACTAAATCAGCATCGTCAGATGATTATGTTGGCATGATCAGAGAAAAGGAAGGTATTTACTAATTGATTTTTTACTATATTACAACCTCATGGTTACATGGTAAGCATTCCCTCCCTGCCCCGGGTGGGAGAAGGCCTGCCTCGTGCCGAAAACACTCCGTCGTTGCCCGGACGAATCTTCCGACGCGCTGTCGGATGCGGCCGGCCTCTTGACGGGACCTGCGCCGGCTGGCCCGTTTCTTGCACGCGCTCCGATGCAACCGTTTTATTCCGTGAGCAGTATGAGCAACGTCGTCAAAGCCCATCTGGGCCTGATCCTGTCGTATGTGATCTGGGCCTTCAACTACCCGCTGTACAAGATCGTCATGCCGCATTACATATCGCCCTATGCGATGACGATGCTGGCCGTAGGCGTCGCGGCGTTGCTGGCTTTCGGGTCGATGCTTTTCGTGCCGATCGAGCCGGTCCGCAGGCAGGATATCCTGAAACTGGTCGCGGCGGCCGCGCTGATGGGGATCGCCAAAAAACTGTTCCTGATGGTCGGCATCCAGCATACCAGCCCGATCGACGCGTCGATCATCGCTACGCTGGGGCCGATTCTGGTGCTCGTCATTTCGGTGATGTTTCTCGTCGACCGCTTTACGCCGATGAAGGTGCTGGGCATGGCGCTCGGTCTTGCGGGCGCGCTCGTAGTGATTCTCAGCGGAAGCGGGATGCAGGCGCCGTCGGACAAGCTGGGGGGCGATGCGGTCGTGCTGCTGGCTATCGTCGCCTCCTCGTTCTCGATGGTGTGGCTCAAGGAACTGATCATGCGCTATAAGCCGGTCACGCTGCTGCGCTGGATCTATCCGGTGGCGGCCGTGATGATGCTTCCCATCGGGCTTGGCCCGTTGCTGCGTACCGATTTCTCGGCCATGCCGGCTCATGTCGCGTGGATCGTGGCCTATGTTGCCGTCGTACCTACGTTCGGGCCGAATTACCTCCTGATTTACAGCCTGCACTACGTGAAGCCCACGATCAGCAGCATCTATTTCTATCTGGAGCCCGTCATCGCGACGGCGATTTCCGTGGCGATGCATATGGACACGCTGTCGTGGGACCGCGCGCTGGCCTCTCTGGCGGTATTCGCCGGCGTTCTGCTCGTCGTGCTTTCCTATAAGAACCGTCCCTCGACGCCGCGCCATACCGGGGAGTAGCCCGGTGCTTCGGGCTGTGGCTTTCCTGCGGGTCGGCGAGCGGCCGTCCGTCCGGGCGTCGGGATGCGTCGCCGGCGCGATCGGTCGGAGTTCGAATTGATAATCTGCCGAAAAATATCTAATTTTGCATTTTCATGAGCAAACGAGGATATTTCAGTTATGGGCAGTTCTAAATTCAAGGAATACAAAGGGCTCGACCTCCCGGCCGTCAACAGCGAGGTGCTGGAGCGGTGGGACGCCGTCGATGCGTTCGGCAAAAGCATTTCGACCCGCGAAGGGCATCCGACGTTCGTGTTTTACGAGGGACCTCCCTCGGCCAACGGCATGCCGGGCATCCACCATGTGATGGCCCGCACGATCAAGGACGTCGTCTGCCGCTACAAGACCCAGCGGGGCTTTCTGGTCCATCGCAAGGCCGGATGGGATACGCACGGACTGCCCGTCGAGCTGGGCGTCGAGAAGAAGCTCGGCATCACGAAGGAGGATATCGGGACGAAAATATCGATCGAGGAGTACAACCGCATCTGCCGCAAGGAAGTGATGACCTATACCGACGCATGGGAGCGGCTGACGCGCCGGATGGGCTACTGGATCGACATGAAGGACCCGTACATCACCTATGACAACAAGTATATCGAGACGCTGTGGCATCTGCTTGCCGAACTGTACAAGAAGGGGCTTCTTTACAAGGGCTATACGATTCAGCCGTACTCGCCGGCGGCCGGTACGGGCCTCAGCAATCACGAGCTGAACCAGCCCGGCTGTTACCGCGACGTGAAGGACACGACCTGCACGGCCCTGTTCCGCATCGTGCGCGACCAGCAGAGCGAACGGTTGTTCGAGGGGGTTGACGGCGACGTGTACTTCATGGCATGGACGACGACGCCGTGGACGCTGCCTTCGAACACGGCGCTGGCCGTGGGGCCCGCTATCCGCTACGTGCGCGTGCGGTCGTTCAATCCCTATACGGGCGCTCCGCTTACCGTCTTTTTGGCCAAAGACCTGTGCCCGGCCTATTTCCCGAAGAAGAACGAAGACCTTCCGATGGACTGCTACGAGGCCGGCGGCAAAAACGTACCGTTCCGCGTCGAGGGCGAGTACGTGGGCAAGGACCTGGCAGGCATCCGCTACGAGCCGCTGCTCCCGTGGATCGCGCCCGACGGCGATGCGTTCCGCGTCATCACCGGCGACTACGTGACGACCGAGGACGGTACCGGCATCGTCCATATCGCGCCGACGTTCGGCGCCGACGACGACCGTGTGGCCAAGCAGAGCGGCATCCCGCCGCTGGTGGTCGTCGATCGCGCGGGCAAGCGTCAGCCGATGGTCGACCGCACGGGCAAGTTTTTCCGTCTGGAAGACCTCGATCCCGAGTTCGTCCGCACGCACGTCGATGCGGCGGCCTACGGCGAGTTCGCGGGGCGGTTCGTCAAGAATGCCTACGACCCGACGCTGAGCGAGGCCGATCCGACGCTCGACGTCGATCTCTGCATGAAGCTCAAGTTCGAGGGCAAGGCGTTCCGCATCGAGAAGCATACGCACAACTATCCCCATTGCTGGCGTACCGACAAGCCTGTGCTGTACTATCCGCTCGACTCGTGGTTTATCCGCACGACGGCCGTCAAGGACCGCCTGATCGCGCTGAACCGTACGATCGACTGGAAGCCCGAAAGTACCGGTTCGGGCCGCTTCGGCAAGTGGCTCGAAAACCTCGTCGACTGGAACCTTTCGCGCTCGCGCTACTGGGGAACTCCGCTGCCGATCTGGGCTACGGAGGATCACGGCGAGCTGAAGTGCATCGGGTCGGTCGCCGAGCTGAAAGCCGAGATCGACCGTTCGGTCGAGGCCGGCTTCATGTCCGAGAATCCGCTGAAGGATTTCGCCGAGGGCGATTTCAGCAAGGAAAATTACGCTAAATTCGACCTGCACCGTCCGTATGTCGATCAGATCGTGCTCGTGTCGAGTCGGGGCGAGCGCATGATGCGCGAGCCGGACCTGATCGACGTGTGGTTCGACTCGGGAGCCATGCCCTACGCGCAGGCGCATTATCCGTTCGAAATCGACGGAGAGGAGTTCCGTCGGGTTTACCCGGCCGATTTCGTGGCCGAGGGCGTCGATCAGACGCGGGGCTGGTTCTTCACGCTGCATGCGCTGGCCACGATGCTGTTCGACAGCGTCGCTTTCCGGCATATCATCTCGAACGGACTGGTGCTCGACAAGAACGGCAACAAGATGAGCAAGCGGTTGGGTAACGCCGTCGATCCGTTCGAGGTGATCGAGAAGTACGGCTCGGACGCCGTGCGCTGGTACATGATCTCGAATTCCCAGCCGTGGGACAATCTCAAGTTCGACGTCGAGGGCGTGGACGAAGTGCGCCGCAAGTTCTTCGGCACGCTTTACAATACGTACAGCTTTTTCGCGCTTTATGCCAACATCGACTCCTTCACCGGGGCGGAGCCCGAAGTGCCTGTGGCGGAGCGTCCCGAGATCGACCGTTGGATCATCTCGCTGCTTCATACGCTCGTGCGCACGGTGACCGATTCGCTCGAGTCCTACGATCCGACTCCCGCCGCCCGCGCGATTCAGGAGTTCGTCTGCGAGAACCTGTCGAACTGGTACGTGCGGCTGAACCGCAAACGGTTCTGGGGCGGCGGACTGACGCGCGACAAGCTGGCGGCCTATCAGACGCTGTACGCCTGCCTCGAGACCGTAGCGCAATTGGCCGCTCCGTTCGCGCCGTTCATTACGGATCGGATATTTACGGACCTGAATGCCGTCAGCGGCCGTCACGGCGACGCGTCGGTCCACCTGAGCGACTTCCCGTCGAGCGACCCGTCGCTGGTCGATGCCGATCTGGAAGAGAAGATGTCGCTGGCTCAGAAGGTTTCGTCGATGGTGCTCGCCCTGAGGCGCAAAGTGGGTATCAAAGTGCGTCAGCCGCTGTCGAGAATCGTCGTTCCGGTGCTCGACCCGGCGCTCAAGGAGCATATCGCGGCGGTCGAGAGCCTGATCCTGAGCGAGGTGAACGTCAAGCGGCTCGAGTTCATCGAGGATACGACGGGCGTTATCACCAAGCGCATCAAGCCGAACTTCAAGACGCTGGGGCCCCGCTACGGGAAGCAGATGAAGCGGATCTCGGCTTTGGTCGCCGCTTTCTCGCAGGCCGACATCGCGCAACTGGAGCGTACGGACCGTTGGACGGCCGATGTCGACGGCGTGCGGGTCGAGGCTACCGCAGCCGATTTCGACATCACGTCGGAGGATATGCCGGGATGGCTGGTGGCTACGGAGGGCAAACTGACCGTCGCTATGGATATCACTGTGACAGAGGAACTGCGGCGCGAAGGTGTGGCACGGGAATTGGTGAACCGCATCCAGAACATTCGCAAGGAGAGCGGCTTCGACGTGACGGACAAGATCCGCGTGACGATCGGGCGCCACGAGGCGCTTGCCGGGGCGGTCGAATCGTTCGGCGACTACATTGCCGCGCAGACGTTGGCCGTTTCGGTCGCTATGGCCGATGCGTCGGCGATGCCCGGGGCGCAGGAGATCGAGATCGACGATCTGAAAGTCGGTTTGTCGGTCGAAAAGGCATAGCCTGTCCGGCATTATTCGCGGAGCCGTGCGAAATAGTTTGTTTATTCATAAAATAGCGCTATTTTTATCACCGAACAACTAAAATGCAAGGCCATGTCTGAGAATGAAAAAACGCGGTATTCTGACGAGGAGCTCCAAGAGTTCAAGCAGATCATACTGGAGAAGCTGGCGAAGGCAAAGGCTGACTACGATTTGCTACGTTCCACGATTACGCACACTTCCAGCAATGACATAGAGGATACCTCTCCTACGTTCAAGGTATTGGAGGAAGGGGCCGCTACGTTGTCCAAGGAGGAATCGGGAAGGCTGGCGCAAAGGCAATTGAAATTTATCCAGCATCTGGAGGCGGCGCTCGTCCGCGTCGAGAACAAGACATACGGGATTTGTCGCGAAACGGGCAAGCTGATTCCCAAGGAGCGTCTGCGGATCGTGCCGCACGCCACGCTCTGCATCGAGGCGAAAGGCGAGTCGCACAAGTAGCGCGTCCGCAGGCCGCCAGATTCGTATTCTTTATAAAAGGAGGGTTCGAGAACCCTCTTTTTTATGTCGAAAGCAGATTATGTCGAAAATAACGATGTATACCGACGGCTCGTCGCTCGGAAATCCCGGTCCCGGGGGATTCGGGATCGTGCTGATGAGCGGGCCGTACCGCAAGGAGCTCAGCGCCGGTTTCCGGCTGACGACGAACAACCGTATGGAACTGATGGCCGTGATCGTCGGTCTGGAAACCCTCAAGAACGACGGTTGCGAGGTGACCGTGTACAGCGACTCGCAGTATGTGGTCAACGCAGTCGAGAAAGGCTGGGTGTTCGGCTGGGAGAAAAAAGGGTTCAAGGATAAGAAGAATCCCGACCTGTGGCAGCGCTTCCTACGCGTCTATCGGCGTCACAGCGTGCGTTTTGTTTGGGTCAAGGGACATGCCGACATTCCCGAGAACGAACGTTGCGATCGTCTGGCCGTTGCCGCTTCGCAGTCGCCGAACTTGTTCGAGGATCGCGGATACCGTCCGGGAGACGAGGCGTAGGCAGTTCGTTTCCGGACCGCTTTCCGCGTGCGGGACTTTTCCCGCCCGTGTCTTACCGAAGGGAGGGTGCTCGGCTCGTCGCTCGGCAATGCCGGTCCGGGGATTCGGAATCGTGCTGATGAGCGGACCGTACCGCAAGGAGCTCAGCGCCGATTTCCGGTTGACGACGAATGACCGCGTGGAACTGATGACCGTGATCGTCGGTCTGGAAACGCTCGAGAACAACGGTTCGGAGCGGTCGATGCCGCGATCGGCATACTGCCGTGACGTGTCGATCCGCCGATGCCGGGCGAAAAGGTGCCGCGAGAGGGTCTCGTCTCTATTTGGAACATGATTTTTTTGGTTTAACGAAAAAACTGGTTATCTTTGCACCACCGAAAAAAACGGAGAATCAGTAGCTCAGCTGGTAGAGCACAACACTTTTAATGTTGGGGTCCCGGGTTCGAGCCCCGGCTGGTTCACAAGAATGGCGTACAAAAGTACGCCTTTTTTGTTTTTTCGTTGAAAAACAGTCTTTTGCCGGTCGTTTTGCATGGCCGGAAAAACGGAATCGAGTCCGAAAATCCGATATTAAGTACACATTTTGTTCCCGTTTGGGAACGTTTTGTCTTGTCGGACGCGTTTTCACGCGTCCGATTGCATCCTGTTTCCCGCTAATCCCGAGCCGGAGGCGCGCGTTGTTCTATGAGGGGAGCTGTCGGGCGCGGGTCATTGACGGATACGGCCCGTTGGCGGGCGAAAATTTCCGGCGGATCCATGCGTCGGGAATGTAAATTGCCGGTCGAACATAGCCTCGCGCCGCAGGACGTGAATATGGAAGGCGTTAGGATAAGCGGAAGTTCCGATATTATTTTATGTAATTTGTTACAAATGGTTGAAAAGGATGCAACGTTCGGATTTATCCGAACATCTATTTATTCGGAATTCCAAGACAGTCGACTGCTTAACTGTAATTGTATTTTAATTTAAGGTATAAGAAAAATTCTTATGAATACGAAAATTCAAGCCAGCAGTTTGCTCGTGGCAGCCTTGCTCGTGGTCGGAACAGTAGGATTCGCATCGTGCGATGATGATAACGGAGGCGGAGGAACGCTTCCCTCTGCCAGCGATATGTACGGGAATTATGTCGGTACCGTGCGGACGGTAGAGGTCACCCACAACGAGAAAACGGAGAGCAGCGAAGGCGGAATCTCCGAAGGAGCCGAGGTGAGTGTCAAAGTGGACAGGGATACGATTTATTTCGATGCTTTCCCTGTGAAGGACATCATTGTTTCTCTCTATGGAGAGGAGGAGGCGCCGGCGATTATCGAAATGCTGGGCGACATAAAATACAGCGTAGGCTATGCTCCGGCGCTCAGCGAGGCTCAGGATAGCGTTTCTTTCAGAATGGCTCCCGAACCGTTGAAAGCCACGGTGTCCGTTCCGTCGGAAAGTCCGGATGCGGAGCCTGCCGTACTGAATATCGAAAGCCAGATCTCAGCGGAGGATGTCGGAGATTATGAACTCGAGACCTCTAATCTGAAGTTCACGCTGACGGTAATGCAGATTTCCGTCCAGGACGAGGAGGGAGCGGACGTGTCTATTCCGAATTTCGAGCCGATGTCTATGGAATTTAGCATGGCGAAAGCGCAATAACTCCGGCTTATCTTCGAGCCGTTTCGGACAGAAAGCCGTAGCGATAAGCTACGGCTTTTATCGTTTCGCTGAAATCCGGGCTTGGCGTGTGACGAAAGGGGGGAGGGGGAGGGTTCTCTTGCGTCGTTGTCTGGCGCGGAGGCTCGGAAACTGTCGGTGATTCTCGCACGGCGCTTTGTGGCTCTGTTCGGGCGACATCGGCACGATGAGCCCGCTTCCCTTAGGGTGGCGGTCCGGGGAGCGGCTGCCGGCTGTTCGGTTCGGCCGCAAGGGGGCGGTCACGGCTTCGGTCGGATGGAAGAAGCCGCGCGGACGGAGGGCGTGTCTTGTCCGTCGGATAAAGCCGGCGGCGAGTCTCGTATCGGAAATAGAAGCCAGTCGTACTCTTGCCTCCTGCGGTTCCGCTATAGGACGGTTCCTGCCGTCTCGGCCGTCGGAGCGTGAGGCAGGCCGCCGCCGGATCTGGTCAGACCTTGCCGGACAGAAACGGTGTTGAGGCGTGATAAGGCTGTCTCGCTACCATATCGGTTCCGTTGGAAATTCGGGGCGATGAGGGCCGGGGCTTACGCCGATTTTCCCGAGGCGTATTGCCGTGTCCGGTGACCGCGCATCTCTCGTCATACCGAAGTCGTTGCCGAAAGCGGGCTGCTGACAAAAAGGGGCTCTGAAAGGATAAGGACCGGAAACGACGGGCGCGGGAGTATCTGCCGAATCGTTGCCTGCGATTCGGACCGCTTTTCGGCCGATATGGTCCTTTAGTGAGCGTATGCGGAGATTCGGTACCAGCAGTGAATACTACCGAATGACAATCAGTGAGAAAGATCTTGCGTAAGCACGGTTGCAGCTCGAGCGGCTGCTCGAATTGTCCTGCCGTTTTTGTCGTCCCCGTGTTTTCTGGGTCCGTTTCTATGGCTGCTTTCCCGCGCAGGCCGACGATGTGTCCGCCGGGTTTCGCCGTATTGTATAGGCACGGGTCTATGGGGCCTATACGACTGTCGTGGCGAGGGCGCGTTTCCCCCGTGACGGACCGTCCGTAGCAGATATTCCGAACCGCTCTATACGACGAATCCCCACTCTCGTAAAGAGCGGGGATTGCATTCGGTCGCTACCGGCAAGTCGCGATCAGTATTCGAGGCGGATCGAGGCTTCGCCGTCGAAGTCGTCGATGAGGACCGACTCCGTCGTCTCGTCATACCGGCCGCCGGTTACCCGGACGGGTTTTTTGCCCTGAGGATGCGGCAGGCGAACCGCCAACCGCGACGGTTTCCGCTCCGGGTCGCACGTGACGGTCGCCTCGATGTATCCCTCGCCGACATGGGAGCGAACCCGGGCGTCGATCCGTCCGAAATAACTCCGGACGCCTTCGAGGTCGATCCGCTCGCCGTCGGCGAACCATGCCCGGGGAGCGACCCGGAACAGATGCAGCGTGTCGGCATCCTCCATGTAGAGCATCCAGCGGGTTTCCATCAGGAAGTTGGCCTCCTCGTGGGTCTTGTGGGCCGACAGCTTGTACATGTGTTCCCAGAACGTATAGGTCTGCCGGTCGGCATGGGGGGCTACCGTGTGGTAATATGTGCTCAGGAACGGTTTGACCATGTCCGTTTTGGCCTGATACCAGTTGTGGCGGCTGTAATAAGGTTGGCTGAAGGCCGAGTTTTCCTGAAACATCAGCTCGCTGTGGTAGTCGAGCAACATGCGCGCCGCCGGCTCGTCGGGTTCGATCACCTCGCAGAATACCAGATACATCGGGCCGAGCAGTCCGTCGGGGACGGTGAAGGTTCCGTGCGAGCGGAACTTCTCGTTTTTCAGGAACAGCAGGCGGGGGCCCGGGGCCTCTGCCCATGGAGCGGCGGTGGGGCACCATGTGCCGTCGCCCAGCGGTACGACGGGCGACTGGGCCAGCGACTGGAAAAACGACTCCCTGACGTCCTGTCTCCATGCCTCGGCCTCGCGGCGGAGACTGTCGCCGCAGGCGGGGTCGATGGCACCCAGCGTTTCGGCCATCCGGCTCAGTCCCAGATAGCCGTATCCGTTGAGCATGAACTGGTGGAAAGGATCTTCCGGGTCGGCCACCTTGCCGTCGATCATGCCGTAGCCCTTGCCGCGCAGCTTTTCGTCGAAACTTTTGGCCCGCCAGCGCATCAGGTAGTCGCAGGCTTTGAGTAGCTTGGGGCGTATCTGCTCGATCCATGCCCGGTCGCGCGTGTAGCGGAAATATTCGCCGACTGACCACAGCGCCGCTCCCGTTTCGACCGTGTAGCCGTTATAGTTTTCGATGTTCCCGTCGGGCTGCTGGGTGTCCAGAAAGTAGTTCAGCGCCCGTTTGGCCTGCTGCTCCAGTCCCATCGAAGCGTAGAACTGAATGATCGGGGCGCTTTCGGTGCCGATGGGCGAGTATACGCCCACGTTCGCGGCCAGCGTTCCGTCGGGTTCCGTCCCGAACGTAATCAGGTCGAGATGGAGCAGGCCGGCCCGGAGCATCTCGTCGATTCGCTTTTCGGGCAGCCGGATGCGGGCGGCCCGGTCGAGTTTTTTCTGCCAGTAGGCCTTGCATTCGACTTGCCGGTCGGAAAAGTTCTCCCGGGTCAGCGCATCGGCCGTTTCGGCCGAAACCGGCTCGTGCGGGATGAGAAAATCGATTTCTATCCGTTGGCCGGGCTGGAGCAGTATGGCGGTTTCTTCTTCATGCAGGGCTTTCCCGTCCACTTTGGATATGCAGCTTATGCGGTTTTCCGAAAAGCCGGTGTAGCCCCGCCCGCCGTCGAAGCGGTAGGCGGCCGACGGACGCGGCGCCTTGAACCATGCGTAACGCGGGACGGAGCCCGTGTTTTCCGCGATCGTCCGGATATACAGCGCTACGAGCGGTTTGGCGGCCGTGTCTTGCCGTTGTACTTGCTCCAGTTGCTTCGACTGTTCGTCGGTGAATACCCGGCCGGCGGAGTGCCGGTCGGAAATCAGGTAGTGCGTGCCCCGCACCGTTCGCTCGTTCAGAGGCGTTCCGGCGAGCGACACGAACGACGTGCTGCGGTAGACGATGTCGTCGTCGGTCATTTCCGAGTGATAGATCGGCAGCACTCCGTCCTCGAGTCTTCGGCGGATATTGTCCATGACGCCCACGCCGCGTCCCAGCGCGTAGCGGTATTCGATATGGGTCGGAGACGTTTCGGGCAATACGACGGCCGAAGAGGAGTTCATCGGCTTGATCACTTTCTCGTCCAGATAGGTATCCTCGAGTTCCTCGGCGATCTCGAACATCCGCATGTCGCGGCTCAGTCCCAGCCAGATCGGGACGTTGGAGCGGCGTGTCCGGGCCGAGGCCGACGCGAAGGACGTTTCCGGCTCGCGCTCGATCCGCTGGATCTTGGTCAGATTTTTTCTCGACAGGATGTCGTTTTCCGCTTCGTCGTAGCTTCGGTCGTCTCCTCCGGGCAGTACGATCGTGCCGTAGGCCGGGATGTAGATCGGGTTCTCGGAACCGACGTCCCGCAGGAAGAAGGAGAACGAGCCGCTGCCGGCCCGGACGTGAATCAGCGTCGATTCGGGGCCGGCTTGCGTTCGCGCGCTGTCGATCCGGCAGGCGACGGCGGCTTCGGCGCCCGGCGCGAAGCGGAGCGCGTCCTTCCGACGGGTCGCCTGTCCTCGGACGGCGCGGACGGAGCCTATCCGGCCGTTTTCGGCTTGCAGGGAGACCTCGGCCGGAGCATTTTTCCACAAGACGGTGATCGTTCGTTCCGGAGCGTCGCCTCCGGTCAGAAGGGCCGGAAATGCGCACAGTCCGGCGAAAATCAGGGCGAAAAGTTTTCGGTTCATTTGTTTTGGGGTTAGTTCTACGGTACAAAAATAACATATTTCCTCGTTTGGGCAAACGGCGGCCCAACTGCGATATGCCGTTCCTGCGGACCGTTGTTCGGGGAAAATTTGCTAACTTTGCGTAAAACGATCAATAACGAAGATGCCATGAGTCTCGAAAAACAGATCAACGATGAAATCAAGGCCGCTATGCTCGCCAAGGAGAAAGTGCGCCTGACCGCGCTGCGGGCCGTCAAGTCCGAAATCCTGCTGGCCAAGACGGCCGACGGCTCCGAAACGATAGCCGACGGCGCCGTGCTGAAAATCGTCCAGAAGCTGGTCAAGCAGCGCCGCGAGTCGGCCGCCGTCTATACCGAAAGCGGTCGTCCCGAACTGGCCGAGAACGAACTGGCCGAAGCCGCCGAACTCGAAGGTTTCCTGCCTGCTCAGATGAGCGGGGTCGAACTGGAGAGCGCTTTGAAAGCCATTATCGAACAGGTGGGAGCCAAAGCGCCGTCCGATATGGGCAAGGTGATGGGCGTCGCTACGAAGCAGTTGGCCGGCCGTGCCGACGGCCGCGCGATTTCCGAAGCGGTGAAGAAGTTGCTCCAGCAGTAGAAACATCGGAGCCTCCGGAATATGCGGCTTGGATGGGGCAGGGTTCGCTTTGGAACACGGGTTTCGGAGATGTCCGGAAAGGGACGCAACAAGACGATACGTCCGCTTTCGGTATAGAGGGCAGAAGGGAACGTGGAGTAGCCGGTGTGAAAGTCTTTTCCCCGATTGTCGGATGGCGATTATGTAACTTCCATGTACCAAGTATGTTCGCATCCGGAATTTCCGTATCTGCTGGCTGTGGCTTACGTCCGCAGGTTGCGTATCCGGTCGGGCCGCTGCCAATGAAGTCTCTTCCGTCGGGAGCGGTTTCATACGAAGAAACCGGAAACATATGGAACTCGAAAACCGGTACGATAAGGTATGCAATCGGTTGTCGGATATGCCGGAACGCCGGCGGGCGGAAGTCGCGGGGATGTCCGAGCTTGCGGCGGATGCCGCGAGAGAATCGCCGGAGGCCCGGTGCGGACCGAATCGGAGCGAAGGGTCCGCGTTTTTTCGGGTACGGTGCCCGATGTACGGTTTTTTTCGAGAAAAACGGGAACCGTTGCGAATCGGAACGGTTGACGAAGACGGGCGGATCATGCCGGAATAATAAAAAGCGGGACGCAGCGCGTCCCGCTTTTTTATTTGTCGTTTTGCGGCCGGCCGCTAATAGTAGCTGATGTTGCGTCGGTCGCGGAAAGTAAAGGTATCGCCGAATAGGACGGTCGTTTCCGTGCGGTCGTACCAGTTGTTCCGCTCGTCGCGCTGCATCGTGAAGTCGCTGACCAGCATGTCGCTCTCGATGTGGATATACTCCCCGAAGTCGTCGTAGGTGTAGACCGTGTTGCCCTCGCGGGCGATCGTGTTGAACAGGTCGTCGTTATACAGGTTCTGAGTCCGGCTCGTCGAGGTCGTGTTATCCTCGAAGGTTTTGACCACCTCGTCCTGGTACGAGAGCAGGTTGCCGTTCTCGGCGTTGAACTGGAACGTCTCGGTCGCTACGGCCGTGTAGCTGACTTTGACGTATTGCCCGTCCTCCTTGACATAGTTTCCCTCGTCGTCCGTCTTGTATTCCTCGCCGCTGTACTCGGTCACCCGCTGCGCGGGAAACTCGCCTGCATAGGTCGTCTCGGACCAGACCGTGCCGTCGGGGGCCTTGACCGTCATCCGGTCGCCGCTGACCTCGAACCCGAATTCGAGCCGCTGGCCTTGGGCATTGATGACGACGGACGTCAGGTTTTTCAGGAACCGGGGCTGGAAAACGTACAGGTAGTCGAGCTGGTTGTATTCGAAAATATCCTGCTCGACCTCGATGTACTTGCCGTGATCGCCGTACAGGAACGTGACCGTCATTTGGTCGCTCGTGATCGACGTAACGAGGCTGTCGGCATTGTACGTGCATTGGAAAGCGTATTCCACCGGGTTGTTCGCGGCGTCGTACCCTTTGATCTTGTACGAGGTAATATAGCCGTTGCGGTCGAACAGGGCCGTGTTGACGCCGTCGAACAGCGTGTCCACTTTCTGCACCTCGCCGAACAGCTTGGCGAAATGGAGACTGTTGCTGTCCCATACGGTCGTTTTCTCGGTCGGCACGGGCGGATTGGGATCGCCTCCCTCTCCGCCTCCGTTGCCTCCGCCGTTTCCGTTGTCGTCCTTGCCGCACGAGAGCAGCAGCAGGGCAGCGGAAAGGACCAGAACCGGCGCGAAATATTTCTTTATAGTCGTCATATGTTTAAAATTGAATTGGTTGCGCTTTCTTTCGAATGCGTCGTCCGATTAAATAAAACTGCCCTGCATTCGCATGCAGGGCGGCTGAGTATTTCCTGCGAAAAAGGTTAATAGGTGACGGTTCTGTCGAGCACCTCGCCGTCGTACGAGCCGCCGGAATAGGTGGCCTTGATCCAGTTCTGGTGCTCGTCGTATTCGTATGCGATGTCGAAATTCTTGCTTGCGTCGTCTATGTCTTCGACTCTCGTCATATCCAGATTTTCGTTGTAGACGGCTTTCTGCTGGATGTTGCCTCCGCTCAGCTCCGAAATTGAGTTGATCCGGTCGTCGTTGTATTTACGGTCCATAGGGCCGAAGAAATCTGTGATATGGTGGACCAAAAGATTCCCGTTTTCCGGGTTGACGGTGAAGGTTTCCGTGGTGGCATAGTCGCCTGCGCCCTGATATTCCGACATGAACTCGCCGGAGAAAGCGATGGGCGTGGCGCTTCCCTCGTTCCCGTCATAGACGATATTGCCCTGATCGCCCGATACGTTGATGGCGATCGAGGTGCTGTATCCGGCATCCGCAGCCGTGATACTCGACAGGTTTTTGATGAAACGGGGCAGCCATACGCTGAAATCCGTGATGAACATATTATAGCTGAGGTTGGTGAATATGTTGTCCGTGCTGACGTATTTCCCGTGATCGGCGTAGCCCAAATCGATGGCGAACTCGTCCGTCGCGATCTTCGTCAGGCGGTTCTCTCCGTCGTAGGTGAGCGTGAAGTGGACCGTCTTCGAGCCGTTCATTCTGTCGTAGGACGAGAGCATGCCGTTATCGTCGAATGTCAGGTTGTAGATGAACGTGTCGTCCAGATGGTTGCCGAAAACGGATACCGTTTTCACGTCGCCTTGGAGATTCATCCGCGAGCGCGAGCTTCTGTCCCAGATAATGGCCGGTTCGGTAATCGCGGGCTCGCCCGCCTCCTGGGTGACGGTGATTGTCACGTCGTCGACGCCCTCGGCCTTGATGACGATCGTGGCGTTCTGCGGGTCGGTCGTCGTATTGCTCTGTGCTTCGACCGTGATCGTGCCGTCGGCCGTGCCTTCCGCGTTTTTGAGGGTCAGCCAGCCCGCCTCGGTCGTTGCTTTCCAGCTGACGTTCTCGGCCTTGACATCGATCGTCTTGGGGGTGTCGGGAGTCGCCGTGAAAGTCAGGGTTCCCGGAGTGGCGCTCAGCGAGCGTACCGGCGCTTCATCGTCGTCGTCGCACGAGACGGTGCCCAGAGCCAGCAGGCTGGCGCATGCGAAATAGAACAGTTTTTTCATAGAAAATGTTATTTAAGATAATGATAAGGAAATAACAGACCTCGGATTTCGACTTTATGTTCGATACATGAATTTTTCTCAACGACCGGAGCTCCTGGGTGAATCCGATTTGACCGAATCGAATCGGAATCGCACGGTGCGTTGATTCTACATGCAAAGATAATTAAAAAATTGTAACGGACGGCCGATGTGCGTATTTCGGTCGGAACGTATCGTAGGTCCGGAAGGTCCGTTCGATACTTTTAGAAATAAAATCGACCTTGTCGGGTGATATTTCGTAATGTTTCCGGCGGTTTTTCTTGCGAATCAAAAGGCGATTTTTCGGACGAATTTTATGCCCGTTCGTCGTCGCGGGTAGAATTGTTGCGGTTTTCGGATGCGCGGTCTCCGGAAAACCGACATTCCGGTCTCGGTCGGCGACGTAATCGGGAATGGGATTTTTACGTTGATTTCTTGCTCGTTAGCCTGTTTTTGCTATATTTGTACAAAACGAAAAGGAGCGTTTGCTTGTTGCGGGGAAAGCCGGGTCCGCGTCCGGCATACGCCGGACATCCGGTGCGGAATACGGGCGCAGGCCGGCGGGTTTCCGTCCGGGCAGGGAGCGTTCCCGATCACGAATCACCCGACAAATGAAAACGATCCTGTCGCTCGTCGCGCTGCTGGCCGCGACGGCCGGCCTTCGCGGTCAGGGCGGCGCCTCGGCCGACGATTCGGGACCGGCGCCCGACGCGTTGCGCGAGTGGAGCGTCGAAGAGACCGATGCCTTGCTCAGCGGACTATTGGCCGCATACGACGATTCATGGGAGGCCTTGTCCCGTTTCCGTTTTTCTTTCGTACGCTATGCGCCGCGCGGTTACGACCGTAGCCGCAGTCGCTTTCTGCTTGCCGGGGTCGATCTGGCCGATCCTGCGACGGGGGTGGTGCGTTGGGGCGCGATGACGGCTCTCCGGGAGGCGCGCGTGTCCGGCTCGGTGTCGGGCGGCGTGCTTCCCGGTACTTTCGCACTCGGCGCCGAAGCGGGACTCAGCGAGTTCGAGGCCGATCCTGCGGCCGACGTGCGGGGCGGGCGCTTCGGGTGGATGTTTGCCGAACGCAGGTTCCGCTACGGCCTGCGTGCCGGCGGAAGCACCGGGCTCATGCGCGGAGGCTGGGCCGTTTCTGCGGCCGTGTCGCGCCGTTGGGGATACGATGCCCGCATCCGGGGCGTCTATTCCGACGATTGGACCGTCTATGCGGCGGTCGCTAAGCGCTGGGGCGAGTGTCACTCGTTGACGGCGTCGTTCGTCGAGGCTCCTTCCGAGCGGGGGCTTCGCAGTGCGACGGTAGCCGAGGCCTTCTCGCTGACGGGCGATCCGCTTTACAACCCGGCATGGGGCGTACAGCGCGGTCGGACGCGCTCCTCGCGCGTGAGCGTCGACCGTTGTCCGCTGGCTCTGCTCACATGGCGGTTCGATCCGCCGGACTCGCCCTGGCGGCTGACGACGACGCTCGCCGGCGCGTGGGGACATTCGTCGCTCAGCTCGTCCGACTGGTACGACGCTTCCAGTCCGCAGCCGGACTATTACCGCTATCTCCCCGGCTTCCTCGACAATCCGGAAGCGGCCGAAACGGTGCGCGAGGCATGGACGGGCGGAGATCCGCTCGTGACGCAGATCGATTGGGAGGAACTTTATCGGGCCAATGACCTGCGGGGCGATTCGTCGGCCGCTTATGTCGTGGCCAGCGACGTCAGCCGCCGCAAGAGCGTGCAGCTCGTGTCCAGTTTTGCTTACGATCCGTCGACCTGGGTGAGCCTGACGGGCGGACTGCGGGGGCATGCGGGCCGGACGACCTGCTTTCGCCGGCTCGACGATCTGCTCGGCGCGGCCTATCTGACCGACATCGATCCCTATCTGATCGACGACCGCTATTTCGGCGACCGTTTGCAAAACGATCTGCGTCGTCCCGGCCGCCGGGTCGCCGAAGGCGAGGCTTACGGCTATTTTTACGATCTCGATTACGTGCGCTTGGAGTGCTGGCTGCTCGTACGGCTGCGCCGCCGTAACCGGCCCCGCTGGAGCGGATACGCCGGTTTGCAGGCGGCCCGGATCGGATTCTCGCGCAACGGGCGCTATGAAAAGGAGCTGTATGCCGGGCGGGCTTCGTTCGGCCGTTCCGAGCCGTTGCGCTTCACCGACTGGACGGTCAAGGCGGGCGTCGGATACCGTTTTTCGCCCCGTCACGGTCTGGCGCTCGATCTGGCCTGCGGCCGGCGGGCGCCGCTGGCCGGCGACGCGTTCGTGTCGCCCCGCTATCGCAACGAGACGGTTCCCGGGGTCGGTCAGGAACGTTTCCTGAGCGGCGAACTCGGCTACCGGCTCGACGCAGGGAGCGTGTCGCTGACGCTGAGCCTGTACGGGACGCTGTGTTCGGACGGGACGCAGGTCAGGCGCTATTACGACGATCTGGCCTCGGTTTACTCGGATATGATGCTGTCGCAAATCGGACGGCTTTACGCCGGGGCGGAACTCGGCGCCGAGTTCCGGCTCGCTTCGCGGCTGGCGCTCCGTGTGGCTGCGGCCGAGTCGCGGGCCGTTTATCGTAACGACCCGGCCGTTGTGATCCGCTCCGACAAGGACGGGCACGTAATCTCGGATCGCTCGCGCACGCTGCTCCGGGGGCTCGATCTGGGCGGTTCGCCGCGTCGCGTGGCTGCGGCCGAGTTGCGCTACGAGGGCGCGGGGATGTGGACTCTTTCCGCCTCGGCGGCCTATGCGGGAGAGCATTACGTGTCGCCGAGCCCGCTGTACCGGATGCGGCGCGTGTGGGACCGGGCGGCCTCGCCCGAGGCGGTCGGGACGCTGACGGGGCAGGAGCGTTTTCCCGGGGCCGCGACGATCGGACTGTTCGCCAGCAAGACGTTCCGTCTCGGGGCCCGCTATCTGTCGCTGAGCGGATCGGTGGACAATCTTTTCGATGACCGCCGGATCGTTCACAGTGGCTACGAGTCGATGCGCCTGCGCAAGATCGGCTCGGGTGCGGGCGCGGGAGTCGAGCCTTTCGGATCGAAATATCTGTACGCTTATGGCCGCACCTGTTATCTGACCCTTAATTTCCGTTTCTGATGAGATTCTTGTCCGGTTGGTTTCTTCGTTTTGTCCGGCTGTCGTCCCGCTGTGCCGGGGAGAGGGGGCCGGCGGGTCGCGATCTCCCGTCCTGCGGGTCCGCGAGCCGGTTTCCTGCGGCGGGAGCGGTTCCCGGTTTCCTCGTTTCTCCGGAGCTTTCGGCCGATGGGGAACCTGTGCGACATTCCGGCCGGCTCCGGGGGAGCGGGAAAAACTCGTCTCCGTTGCAGGAACGGCCGATTGTCCGCAAAATGACCTGCGTAAAACGGGTTCCGACGGTATTGTGCGATCGACCGTCGCCGTTTCCGGAACGAAGAAAAGCTCGCAATCCGGGTATATCGTTCTCCGTCTTGCCTCCGGCGGCCCGAAGTTTTTGCTTCGCAGGGCCGTTGCCGCCGATTTCCTGTTGTCGTGCCGACTGCTTTCTACCGCAGGAAGCGGATATGCCGGGGACGGGGAGCCGGGCCGATGTCGCAGAACGCGCTCTCCGTGGCCGGGCGGTCGGTTTCGTGTCGCCTGTCCTGTATGCCGGGCAGTGCGGGTCCGTGCGGCTCGCGACGGGGCGGTCTTCTTCTCCCTCGGTCCGGGTATCGGTAAGAACGGTCCGTGCGCAGGAGCCGCTGTCCGTGTTCCGCCGCCTCGACGCGTTCGTCGGCCGGGTTTCCCGGCGCGTGCGGCGGTCCGAATTTTCGGAGCATGCGCGACGGATACTTCCGAAAGCGCTTCCCGTCTTCGGAGCCGTCCTGCTCGGGGCGTGCGGTTACAACGAGTTCGGGCCGCCGGGAGATGGGCGGCCCGCCGCGCCGCTTCCGAACATGACGGTCTCGTCGCTCCGCTCGCTCTGCGCCGACGGTCCGATACGTATCGAGGGAAGCGGGGCCGTGCTGACCGGCTATGTGACGACCTCCGACCGGGCGAACAATTTTTACCGCAACTTTTTCGTCGAGGATCGGACCGGAGCGCTCGAGGTGCGGGCCGGACTGTACGACCTGCACAATATGTACGGCCTCGGGGAACAGGTCGCGCTGCGCTTGGACGGACTGTCGGCGGCGCTCGACGACGGCCTGCTCCGCATCGGGTTGCGGGGGACGGATTACGAGCCTGTGCTGGATATGGAGAGCCGGGTCGTTGTCGCAAGGCATGTCGTTCGTACCGGCCGGACGATCGATCCCGTGCCGATGCCGCTCGCTCCGAGCCGGTTCGCCGAGGCGAAGCTCGGATCGCTTGTCCGGGTGGCCGGTTTGCGCATGGAACCGGTGCGCGATACGACTTGGGCCGTGCCGGCGCGTCTGTCGGCGGACGGAACGCCCCGGACGGCCCTGTTGAAGTTCTTTACGGACGGGGGCGATTCGCTTTATGTCTCGACGAGCGGCTACGCCTCGTTCGCCGGCGATACCGTTCCGCGCGGGCGGCTGGAACTGACCGGTATTCTGCTTCGGGGCAAAGTCGGCGGCAAGATGGTTTACGAACTCAAAATGAGGGATCGGTATGACATACAGAGCGATTGAGTGGAGTCTGGCGGCGCTGGCGCTGGCCGGCTGCGTGGAGAAGCATGCGTTCGTGGCGGACGACGGGCCGTTGCCTGTCCCGCCCGGGACGACCGGGGTGAGCGTTGCCCGGCTGCTTTCCGAATATCGGGGATATCCTTCGGAAGTGAAAGACGATTGGCAGCTGGACGTCGTCGTGACGGCCAACGACCGCTTCGGGAGCTTCCGGAACGCCCTGTGGGTTCGGGACTCGACGGGAGGAATTCAGATCAAGGTTTCGGGCGACGAGTTGTTTCTCGATTTCCCGGTCGGGCAGCCGCTGCGGGTCCGATGTCAGGGGCTGGTGCTGGGTGACTATGCCGGAGAGGTGTCGCTCGGTGCGACCTCGGACGACCCGGCCTATCCGAACGGGTTCATCGCTCGGGACGACCGAACCTATTATCTGAAACCTTACGGCGAACCCGGAGAGGCGTTGCCCGATACGGCGACTTTTGCCGGGCTCGACGACCGGCGTCTCGGCTCGTTAGTCGCTTTCGAGCGCGTGCAGTTCGTCGACGAGGAGCTTTCGCTCGCGTGGTGCGATCCGGACGCCGACACGAACAGGCATCTGGTCGACTGCCGGGGCGACACGCTCGTCGTGCGAACGTCCTGCCGGGCCGATTTCGCGTATCGGCTGCTGCCTGCCGGCAGCGGCTACGTCGAGGGTATTCTGAGCCGGTTCAATCGGACTTATCAACTGAAAGTCTATACGGACCGGAACGTCGTCATGGATTCGCCGAGGTTCGTGCCGGTTTTCCGGTCCGAAGCCGGTCGTGTCGCTCCGTGACGACGAGGAGTCCGTTTCGGAACGGGTTTGCGAGGGACCGGTGCGAGCTTCCCCGCCGAAGCCGGCAAGCGATGGCCGAGGTATCGTGCGAGAGGCCGTGAGATTTTCTGCGGCGGGCAAGAGTGCCCGCAGTCTGAACGGGTACGTTCGGCGGAGCGGTCGGAGGATCGATCCCGCTCAGGCGTTCTCCTTTTGGAGGGCTTCCCACAGCATGTCTTTCAGCGTCTGGAGATTGTATCCGCTGACGGCCGAGATGAAAACGGACGGAACGTCCGGCAGTTCGGAGCGGATTGCCTCGGTCAGCTCTTCGTCGAGCAGATCGCTCTTGGTGACGGCCAGCAGACGCTGCTTGTCGAGCAGCTCGGGATTGTACTGTTCCAGTTCGCCGAGCAGGATGCGGTACTCCTCGCGCACGTCTTTCGAGTCGGCCGGAATCATGAACAGCAGAATCGAGTTGCGCTCGATATGTCTCAGAAAGCGGGTGCCGAGTCCCTTGCCCGTGTGAGCCCCTTCGATGATTCCGGGAATGTCGGCCATGACGAACGATCGGTGGTCGCGGTATTCGACGATACCCAGGTTGGGTTCGAGCGTCGTAAAGGCGTAGTTCGCTATTTTCGGCTTGGCGGCCGACAGGGCCGCCAGCAGCGTCGATTTGCCTGCGTTCGGGAAACCGACCAGTCCGACGTCGGCCAGCAGCTTCAGTTCCAGAATGAACCAGCCTTCGGTGCAGTCTTCGCCGGGCTGGGCGTAGCGCGGCGCCTGATTGGTCGCCGTCTTGAAGTGCCAGTTGCCCAGACCGCCCCGTCCGCCCTTGAGCAGTACGGCCCGCTGTCCCTGCTCGGTCACTTCGCAGACGATCTCTCCGGTCTCGGCGTCGCGCGCGATCGTTCCGAGCGGGACGTCGATCACCACGTCGGCGCCGTTCTTGCCCGTGCTGCGCGCGCCGCTGCCGCTTTCTCCGTCGCCGGCGAAGATGTGGCGCTGGTACTTGAGGTGTATCAGCGTCCAGTATTGGCTGTTGCCGCGTAGGACGATGCTGCCTCCGTTGCCCCCGTCGCCCCCGTCGGGACCGCCGAACTCGACGAACTTCTCCCGGCGGAAATGGCGCGAGCCGGCGCCGCCCTTGCCCGAGCGGCCGAATATTTTCACGTAGTCTACGAAGTTGGACGATGCCATGTTCGATGCGTTTTGGTGCGGTTCGTACGGGGGCCGGCGCAAATACCGTTCCTCCCCTGCGGCGGTGGGTGCGTTCCTCGGCGCGCCGTGCAAAGATACGTTTTTTTTTCGGACTGTGCTTTCGGAATGCAGGCTCGTCCGGAGCGGCTGAGGCTTTCCGGTTCTGCCGTGCGCACGGTCAGGTCCCTTTGCCGGGAAGGCACGGGTTTGCCAGGGCAGCCTGATGTTCCCGTCGCCTGCGGTTTCGACCCGTCCGGCGGTCGCAGCCGCTTTCCCGGTTTGCGCGGACTTCGCGGCTTTCGGGATGATTCCGGAATTTGCTACCTTTGTCTCGATATGTATTCCTATGCGAAAGCCCCCGCCGATCAGACTCTCTAAGAAGGTCCACCGAAAGCTGATTTTCTCGCTGCTGCTCCTGCTGGCTGCGGCCGTCGTCGTTTCCCGCTGCATGGTTTCGCGCACGGGAGGCGCCGTGTCGGTCATGCCCGTGTTGCCTCCGGCGGAGAAGGCGGACGGGATGCCGTCCGTCCCGGGGCGGATGCCTGATCCGCAAAGACCGTGCGCCGGACTGGAGCTGCCGGCTTGTTCGCGCGGCGAGTTTCTGATCCGTAACGAGGCGGGACGCTATACCCTGCTGTACGATACGGCCTATCGCCAGGCGGCATGGGTCGCTTATCTGTTGACGAGGGAAGACGTGCGCAGGCGTGGTGCGAGGCGGCGGAACGCGTTCCGCTGCGATCCGGAGGTCGTCGCGCGCGGCTGGCCGACAGCCGTCGACCGCGACTATGCGGGCAGCAGCTTCGACCGGGGACATTTGCTCCCTTCGGCGGACCGCGACGACAGTCGGGCCGAAAACGACGCTACGTTCTATTTGTCGAACGTATCGCCCCAGTATCCGAAGCTGAACAGGAATCAGTGGCGGCTGCTCGAGGAGCAGGTTCGCCGCTGGGCCGACCGCTACGATTCGATCTATGTGGTGACCGGCGGCGAGCTGGAGCCGGGACTGAGGCGCATCCGGGGCGGGACGGGGATCCCCCGGCATTATTTCAAGGCGCTTCTGGCGCGAGCCGAAAAGGGTTGGCGTGCGATTGCCTTCAGGCTTCCGAACGTCGCCTCGCCGGAAGGTCGCTGGACCGACTATTCGCTGAGTGTCGACCGCTTGGAGGAACTGACCGGGATCGACTTTTTCCCGGCGCTGCCCGACAGCATCGAGCGCCGCGTAGAGAGTCGGGTCGATGCCGGGTTTTGGAAATAGGCACGGGCGTTTTCTTTCATCGGCGCGCTTCGCTTAGCCGGGAGCATTTTCGGTATTCGATGGGGCTCGGATCGGTCCGGGTCGATATGAATTTAGCCGGGCGGGTTTCCGCCCGATTCGTTGCTGCCGGTCGGGGCGCACCGTGTTTCCCGGCGAGGTTGCGTCAAACGTTCGCGGGGCCCGGAAGGCGTTTCGCGCGCGGAATTTTCCGGTTCACGGTTTTCCCGGCTCGTACGGAGGGTTACGGAGCTATTTTTGCAATTACGGTATAAAAAACTGAAGGTATGAAAAGCATCGTAAGAATGACCGTCGCGGCAGCCGTACTGCTGTTCTCGGCGGGGAGCCTTGCGGCTCAGGGTCCTGACGGACAAAAAATGACTCCCGAGCAGCGGGCCGAGAGAATGACTCGGCGCATGACCGAACAACTGTCGCTTTCGGACGAGCAGGCCCGGCAGATCGAGCGGATTCTGCTCGATCGTTTCAAGGAAATGCCTCAGGCGCCGCGGCGTCCCGCCGGCGAGCCGTCGGCTCGGCCTTCGGACAGGCGTTTCGGTCCCGGCGCCGAGCAGCGGCAGGAAATGGACGAGCAGATCAAGTCCGTGCTGACCGATGCCCAATACCAAAAATGGACCGAGATGCGTCGCGATATGAAAACCCGGCGCGACTACTGGCGTGGACACAAACCGGGGCAAGGAAAGCACGGCCGACCGATTTGCGATTCGGTCTGTCCCTGTGCGGAGGCCGTTTCGGACTGATCGTTTCGTGCGGCCGCTTGTCCGTTTCCGGATCGGAGGTGCGGTCCCCCTGCGGCGGGGGCGGAAAACAGTCGGCATTCCTGCATGATAGAGCAAAGAAGTCCTGTCGAGAAAGGTTTTCGAGGCATGTACGTCCTTGGCTCCTTGCGCCAGTTGCGGTCGTTTGGGCCTCGTTCCGGGAGTCTCCGTTTAGGAATGTCAGCTCTTAGGCCGTATCGCCGATGACGGGGTTGAGAACCGTACGGATAAAGGTGTCCGTATCCGCATTGGCCTGTTCTTCATTCCGGTCGTTAGGGCGGCGTAGCCGTTGTTCTTTTAAGGACCGGCGAGACGAACGTCGGTTGGGCTCGGGACGAGCGATGAATATATCGTGGCTGTCGAAACTGCCGGCAGCGTGCGAATACGGAATTCCGTCCGGTTCGCGCATATAATTATTGTAAATCAGATGATCGGTCCGGTCAGATTTGTCAATATGTAATAATTGAATACACATAAAAGATTGAGTATATATCTTTTAGTCTGTAAATTTCATTTTTTAACAATTTGGATTTTTTATAACCCGCATTTTTCTCTAAAGATTTATCAATCCAACTTTGTGCTTCCTGAAAAGCTCCCAATCGAAAATATCCCAAGGCGATATAATAAAAAACATCGCACAAAGGATACAGTCTGTACGATTCGTTATAATTCGACAGGTATTTTTGCAGAAAAGTTATACCTTTTTCATTATTAAATTCGCTCTCGATATTGAACCTTCCTCTTTTGAAATATAAATCAAAATCTCCGGGCATTGAACTCATAGCCTTTTCGTAGATATGGTCCACGTTAGACGACGGTTCTTTCTTCTCTACATATAATTGAATCAGTCCGTCATAAGCGTTGTTCATGAAATTCCTCGCCCCTTCTTTTATATATAAATCAATAGCTTTATTGAAATACGCTTCAGCTTTATCATAACATTTTAAATTCAAGTACTCGAAAGCGATTATTTCATGGTGATTCCCATTAGTTGCCGGTAAATGTTCCAGAACCGTTTCAAATTCTTCTACAGAACAAGGTTTGGACAATTCCAGAAGGTCTAATATGGTCCTTGCATCATTTCTCAATTTACAATGATAAAAGGCATTGAAGGAACACAATGTCTCATAATTTTCTACAATGCCTTTCTTCCTGTTGATAAATTCGGACATATTATCTTTGTTCACCAAATCCTTGTATAGGTAGTTGATGCCAGAAGTAAGTGCTACGGGAATAATTGACATATGGGTAGCAGTGTTGAAAATCTGCATCTTTACGTTCGTATTGTCGGCAACCCTTTTTACAGCCGTCGATAGATGTCGGGAGAACTTGACTCTCCTTTTGGCATCTTGATTTCCAATAGCAATATAGATTCGTTTATCGGCAACATCGCTTTTCTCAAAAATAGGTACCATGCCACTTTCAGGAGCCAAAAGCAAATACGAATCGAACATTTCAGACTTATTCTTCATCAAAAAACAGCCATAATCAGCCAAATAGGAGTGTCCGAAAAAAATGTTGTAACATGAAGAACATTTTATGATGTCCTGTACTGCCGGGAAAACGTCATCCTGTATATAATGCAAAAACGATTCACCCGTAGAATTCAGCGTCATGTTGTCTTGATTCAATCCGACGCATGCCCGGCCTCTTTGTCCCGGGTAATAAACGCCGACAACACAAACAGGGGGTATCGTGCGGCACATATTGAAAAGATAATTGACATGAGACGCGACTATGTCGAAACAATAATCCGCATCAAAAACATATAACACATTTGTTATTGTATCCCGTTCTGTCGTATGAGGAATCCATACCCTGACAGTAGCGGTTTCGTTTCCCGTTTTGATATTTCGTTCAACAACCGTTTGGGACAATACGAACTTAGGGGATAAGCAAATGAATAAAAAACAGAGAAAATACTTATTCATAA
>QWCN01000684.1_pt1 | contig 76627 bp, 66 predicted proteins | sample 1972711 | NCBI WGS metagenome assembly QWCN01 (sample SAMN09866707, study PRJNA288562) | Human gut metagenome isolate term1_stool, whole genome shotgun sequencing... | isolation source: gut | host: Homo sapiens | place: USA: California | reverse complement strand
ATCTCCGGCGCAGGCACCCGTGTCCGCAATTTGCAGGAGACCGGTATCCTGGAGGAGCTGCTGCTGGAAAATATGTACCGCAATCCCAAACGGAATTTCTCCATCTGGGACAGCCTCCTTTATGAAATGGTTCGTTTTGAGCCGAATATTGAGCTGCTGCTGAACTGCTCCTGCTGCGACGCCGAGATGGACGGCAGCAAGGTCGTCTCAGTCACCGGCTTCCAGCTGACCACCTACACCTGGCATACCGTCAAGGCCGATATCTTCATGGACTGCTCCGGCGACAGCATTCTCGCTCCCTTGACCGGGGCCGAGTTCCGGGTGGGCCGGGAGGCCCAGACCGAGTTCGGCGAGGAGTTCGGCCTTCCCGAGGCAGATCGCAAGACCATGGGCATGAGCCTGCTCATCCAGGCCCGGGAAACCGACCATCCCGTGAAGTTCACCCCGCCCGCCTGGGCTTACACCTTCAAGACCGACGAGGAGATGCACAACAAGCCTCATAACATCTACGCCATCAACACCAACTTCTACTGGGTAGAGCTGGGCGGCGAGCAGGACAGCATTGCCGATACCGAAGAAATTCGGGACGAATTGCTGAAGATCGCCTTCGGTGCCTGGGACCACATCAAAAACTGGGGCGACCATGGCGCCGAGAACTGGGAGCTGGAATGGGTGGGCTTCCTGCCCGGCAAGCGGGAGAGCCGCCGGTATGTGGGCGACTACATCCTCAAACAGCAAGACGTGGAGGGCCATCCCGTATTCCCGGACACCGTGGCCTACGGCGGCTGGCAGATCGATAACCACCTGCCCGGCGGTTTCTTCATGGAGTCCCAGGGAGGGGCGCACCTGCAGAAGCGCCGCTTGAGCGAGCCTTACGGCATCCCCTTCCGGTGCCTGTACTCCAGGAATATCGAGAACCTGATGTTCGCCGGACGGAATATCTCCTGCACCCATGTGGGCATCAGCACCACCCGGGTCATGGGAACCATCGGCGTCATTGGCCAGGCCGCCGGTACCGGCGCCGCCATCGCCATCGCCCACGCTCTGACCCCCCGTCAGGCCGGTCAGCAGTGCATCACCGAAATTCAGGATGCTCTGATGGAGGACGACTGCTTCCTGCCGGGCTTCCGGAGAAAGATCGAGCCCCTGTCCCTCCGGGGCAAGCTGGAATGTGCCTACGGCGACTGCTCCAACCTGCATAACGGCATCGACCGCCGCATCTGGGGCATGGATAACGGCTACTTCGGCAAGACCAATATGCCCATCTGGTACACCTTCGACAAGCCCGTTCACGTCAACGGCTTCCGTCTGGTGGCGGACAGCGACCTGGACCGGGAGTTCGTGGAGGGCAACCCCGACGGCATCCACACCTCTACGGTGCTGTTCTTCCCCAAGAGCCATAACGACACCACCTTCGGCTTCCCCCTGTGCCTGCTGAAGTCTTATAAGATTGAGGCAAGAGTGGATGGGGCGTGGAAGACGGTTTACGAGACGCACGAAAATCATCAGCGATTCATTAAAAAGACGCTGGATGTCACTGCCGACGCCGTTCGCTTCACCCCGCTTTCCACCTATCAGAGCGAGCAGATGGGCGAGGATTACGGCAGCAGCGTGGCCCATATCTTCGCATTCGAAGTGTTCTAAAGACGTATTTTTAAGAATGTATCGGGAAATGAGGATGCGGTAGGGAACGCCCAAAGGGCGGCAGGCACCTCCGGCAGGAGGGGCTTGCCCGGAAACCGTAAGGCTGTACCTCTTAGGTAAGGACATCCCTTCGGTCATGGCTCAGGCGATCCCATCCCACCCCGTCATCCCGTGATACAGAGCGACCAAAAAATTTTTTAGGAGGAACCCAAAATGAAAAAGACCCTGTCCATCGTTCTTTGCCTCGTGCTGATGCTGGGGCTTTTCGCCGGCTGCGCCAGCAAGCCTGCGGACAACACCACCCCCAACACCTCTGCACCCGCCGACACCAAGGCTACCGAGCCTGCCGACACCAAGACCACCGAGCCCGCCGCTACCGAGCCTGCCGGGGAACCCAAGTACATCAACGACAACGCCTCCGAGCTGACCGGCACCGTCCGCTTCTACACCGCTTTCGCCGGTGCAAACGGCACTGACGCATTGATTGAAGAGTTCAACAAGTACTATCCCAACGTGAAGGTTGAGTACGAAGTCTATAAGAACAACGGCGACGGCAACGTGGCCGCCGATACCTCCATCATGGCCGGCAACGTGGACGTGATCCTGAGCTTCGGCGTCAGCAACACCTCCGACCGTTGGACCAACGGCATGCTCATGGACATCACCGATCGCCTGGCCGAGGACAACCTGGACCTGGTGAAGGAGTGGGGCACCGATACCTACAAGTATGAGGACCGTGTGTACGCTTTCCCCTCCGGCGGCCTGTCCATCTATGTCGCCATCAACAAGGACAAGTGGGACGCTGCCGGCCTGGGCGAGGTTCCTTCCGCCTGGACTTGGGATGAGTACCTGGATGCCTGCCGGAAGATGACCGAGAAGGGCGCTGACGGCAAGACTGTCGTATACGGCGGCTCCGACTTCAACCAGACCGACTACTGGACCTACTCCATCCGTCAGAGCAAGGGCATGAACGCCTTCTACACTGCCGACGGCAACGCCGATTTCGACAACCCCCTGTTCGCCAAGATTTTGCAGCGTGAGATCGACGCCGAGAACGAGGGCATCTGGTACTCCAAGGCCAACTACCTGGCCGACAGCACCAAGTCCCGGGATATGTTCCTGAACGGCACCAACGCCTCCACCGTGGAGTCCATCCTGACCCGTTACATCGTGGCCGGTGATCCTCAGTTCAAGATCACCTACGCTCCCTATCCCGTGAACGAGAAGGGCGAGACCAACTACATGGGCGGCGCCATCCCCAACTCCTTCGTGTGCGTTACCGCCAACACCAAGAACCCCGACGCTTCCTATGCCTTCGCCAAGTTCCTGGCTACCTACGGCAGTAAGTATATGTACGCTGCCGGTCACGCCTCCACCTGGACCGGCGTGGACACCTCCGACATCGTCTCCGTTGTGTTCGGCAGCGTGGATGAGGCCAAGAAGTACATCGATGTGGACGCCTTCGGTAAGTATGTGGTCGCCGCCGGTGAACCCGCCTACTCCGAGGACAACATCACCGCTTTCTCCGACATCCAGTCTCTGGTGAACCAGTACACCAAGGCTGCCCTGAACGGCGAAGTTACCGTTGAGGAAGCCATGAAGGAGATCCAGGCCGGCGCTCAGGAAGCCATCGACGACGCAAAGAAGTAACTTTCTTCATCTTCCATTCTCCCTCCGGGGTCCCTGCACCCCGGAGGGAACTTCCAAAATGAAGGAATTATAAAATCGTAAAGCCTGCCGACCTTCTGAGGAAAGCCTTCCCCTGGGGGAAGGTGGCCACCCTTACGGGTGGCCGGATGAGGGGCGGTAGGGGCTGCCGACGAAGCACCGGCCAAAGCCTTCCTCTGGAGGGTGGTGCTCCGCGCAGCGAATCCAAAATCTATATGACTGCCGGTGGCAGTCATACCTCTACTACGGTGTCACGGGCCCTAGCCCGTGACGGATGAGGTCGAAGGTCACAGCGTAGTACCATCCTGCGGTGATAATCGATCGCTTCGACCTCATCAGTCGCAACTGACGTTGCGCCAGCTTCCCCTCCAGGGGAAGCCTTTCCTCAGAGTGGGCAAGTCTCTACTCCCTAGTTTAGCACACTCCCCCAGTCGTGGCAGAAGCCACGACAGCCCCCTCTCGGAGGGGGCCAAGAGACTGTGCCTCATCGCACTGCATTTCGCCCCCGCATGGGGCTCGCAATTTCGTCCCGCATCTATCCAAAAGGAAGGAGAATCCCCTATGAAAAAAATGACCAAGGCCCAGCGGATCGAGAATCGGGACGGCTGGCTCTTTATGGCCCCCGCCATGGTGATCTTTCTCACCCTGGTGGTTTTTGCCATCATCGCATCGTTCTTTCTGGCCTTTACGGAGTGGAACTTCCTCTCCGGCCTGAAAGGTATTAAATTTGTCGCCTTTGACAATTTTATCAAGCTCTTTACCCGTGACCGGAAATTCAAGATGGCCCTGGGCAACACCATCCTCTACGCCGTGACGGTGGCCCCCATTTCCATCCTTCTGGCCCTTGTCTTTGCCTACATGATCAACGACAAGGTCTACTTCAAGAAGTTCAACCGGCTCTGCTTCTTCGTGCCCTATATTTCCAGTATGGTAGCCCTGGCGGCCGTGTTCCGCTTCCTGTTCCGCAGCGACGGACCCATCAACCTGATCCTGACCACGTTTGGGGTCCAGGAGGTCCCCAAGTGGCTGACGAATTCCACACTCTGTAAAATACCCATTATCTGCGTCATGGTGTACGCCGGTATTGGTTTTAACCTGATCGTATATATGGCCGCCCTGCAAAACGTCCCCCGGGAGCTTTACGAGGCGGCGGAGGTGGACGGCGCTTCCAAGGGCAAGCAGTTCTTCAAGATCACCCTGCCCATGCTGTCCCCCACCACCTTCTACCTGTGCATCGTCCGTCTGATCGCCGCCTTCAAAGCCTTCTCTGCCATCAACATCATGGGCTCCGGCGGCAATGCCCCCAGCTTGGTGACGGAAATTTACGCCAACGCCTTTACATCCTATAAATTCGGCTACGCCAGCGCCGAGGCCTGGGTGCTGGTGGCGGTGATTCTGGTGGTCACGGCCATTCAGTTCTGGGGCCAGAAAAAGTGGGTCCACTACTAAGAAAGGAGGGCAAACCCAATGAAACGTGAACGAACTTCCAAAATTCTCAATACCATCTGGGTCACGGCCTGCGCCGTCATCTTCCTGCTGCCGTTGCTCTGGATGCTGTCCTCCTCCCTGAAAACCGGCCCGGAGGTCTTTGCCAAGGACTTTACCTGGCTGCCGAAGGTGTTCCAGTGGGAGAACTATGTGCGTGTCTGGAATGACAGCAAGGTCCCCTTCTGGAAGCTGTACCTGAACTCCCTGACCGTCAGCGTGGTGGGAACGCTGGGCCAGCTGCTCCTTTCCTCTCTGGCAGGCTACGCCCTGGCGAAGCTGCGCTTCCGGGGTAAGAACTTCGTGTTCCTGCTGATGATGATTACCATGATGATCCCCGGACAGGCCACCATCATCCCCCGCTACATGATGTTCTTCTCCGTGGGCCTGTATGATACCCTGTGGGCCCTGATTTTGCCCTCCTTCTTCTCCATCAGCTCCATTTTCCTGCTGCGGCAGTTCTATCTGGGCCTGCCCAACGACCTGATGGAAGCGGCAAGAGTGGACGGCGGCAGCAACTTCCAGATCTGGTCCCGCATTCTGCTGCCTCTGACCAAACCGGCCATGGTGACGGTTACGGTGCTGGGCTTTATTTCCAGCTGGAATGAATACCTGAGTGCCCTGATTTTCCTGCCCAGCAACAAGAATTACACCGTGTCTCTGGGCGTGCAGTATTGGATGCAGATGACCGACGAGTATAACCTGATGATGGCCGCAGCCGCCAGCACCATTCTGCCCATCATCGTCCTGTTCATCGCCACCCAGAAATATTTCGTGGAGAGCATCGCCACCACCGGTGTGAAAGGATAATTCCATGTACGAGCGCATTTATGCAAAGAATACCGCCGCAGCCCCCAAGCTCATCGCCCACCGGGGGCTGGCGGTGGACCACCCCCAGAATACCCTGTCCGCCTTCCGGGCGGCGGGGGAAAAGGGGTTCTGGGCCATTGAGACCGATGTCCACATGACCAAGGACGGCTTCCTGGTCTGCTGCCACAACGAGACCGTAGACGTCACCTACGAAGGCACGGGCCGCATTCCCAACCTGACCTGGGCGGAGATTCAGGCCATGCCCCACCGGCAGGACAAGAAGGAACGGATGCCTCTGTTCCGGGAGTATCTGGAAATCTGCAAGCATTTCGGCTGCCTGCCCTTCCTGGAGGTCAAGACCGCTCCCCCGGAGGATATTCTGAAGGAAGCCCTGGACGTGTTCCCGGTGGATGAAATTATTTTTTCCGGTATCCATCTAGAGCCGCTGCTGAGGGCACGGGCCGTCTGCCCGGAGATTTTCCTGCACCATATCTTCACGACGCCTGAGGAAATGGCACGACTGGAAAAAATTGGGAATTGCGGCGTGTCCTATAAGATCGCCGACCTGGCCGACGCCCCGGAGGGGCTTGTTCAGCGGGTTCACGATGCAGGAATGCTGCTGTGCCTCCGTGCGGCGGACACCCGGGAGAAGGCCCTGAATATGATCGCCGCCGGACTGGACTATATGCCTACCAACAAAGTGACCCCTGCGGAGGTGCGGCCATGACCGGCACCGAGCGGATATTGAATGGAAAATTCTGGTATCTGCTGACAAAACTCTCCCAACTTCTGGAGCTGAGCCTGCTGTGGACCCTGTTCAGCATTCCCGTTCTGACCATCGGGGCATCTTCGGCGGCCCTTTTTGACCTGCTGGGGCGGCTGGACACCATGGGCAGCAAGACGGTTTCCACGTTCTGGGAATCCTTTCAGGCCCATTGGAAGCCCGGCAGCCTCTGGTGGTTCTTTACGGCGGCGGTGGCGGCATTGGGCGTTGTGGACCTGAGTATCTGCATCCCCAACTTCACCACCGGCTATTTTATGGCCGTAGTCACGGGCCTGCTGGTGGCGCTGCTGCTGATTTTTACCTGCATGAGTGCCTATCTGCTGCCCTTGTCCATTACCGGCGGACGCACCTTCCGGGAAAGCCTGCGCCCGGCCATGATCTTCGCCCTTTCCAACATCGTCGGCAATATTCTCATCGTGCTGACCCTGGCGGCGGGGACCTGGATTTTGGGCCGCATCTGGTATGTGGGCTTCCTGTTCCCGGCATTTTTCGCCCTGCCCATTTCCACCGTGACCCGCCGGGCCATGGGGAAGGCAGGGCTTCTTCCTGAGGAGGACGACGAATGAAGAAGCAATATACCATCGGCGTGGATTTCGGCACTTTGTCCGCCCGGGCCGTGCTGGCCGATTTGGAGACCGGCAGAATCCTGGCGGACAGCGTCAGCGTGTACGCCCACGCCGTTCTGGACCGGCAGCTGCCGGAGACCGGAGAAGCCCTGCCCGCCGGCTGGGCCCTGGAGGACCCGGCGGACTGGGAGGAGGCATTGTACGCAACGATTTCCGGCGTTATCCGGAAAAGCGGCGTGGAGCCGGAAAAAATCATCGGCGTGGGGGTGGATTTCACCTCTGCCACCGTGCTGCCTCTGGATAAGAACGGCCGTCCCCTGTGTCAGGACCCGGCCTTCCGCCATGAGAAAAACGCCTGGCCCAAGCTGTGGAAGCACCACGGCTCCCAGAAGCAGGCGGTGAAAATCCGCCGGGTGCTGGAAGCCATGGACCCGGACCGGCTTGCCAGCAATTTCCAGCTGGCCGGTGCGGAAAGTGAGCTTGCCAAGGTCCTGCAGACCCTGGAGGAGGCCCCGGAGGTCTACCGGGCTGCCGCCCATTTTGCCGAGGCGGGGGATTACATGGTGTCCCTGCTCACCGGCAAGCTGGTGCAGAATCGGGGCACGGCGGGGCTGAAAAGCATTTACAGCATGGAAAAGGGCTGGCCGGACCGGGAAATTCTGACGGCCATTCACCCGGAATTTGCAAATTATCTCACGGAAAAATGGAGCCAGCCCCTGCTGGACCCCGGCCAGAAGGCCGGGACGGTTACGGCGGCGGCCTCGGAAAAGACCGGTCTGCCGGTGGGCTGCGCCGTGGCGGTGTCCGTCATTGACGGCCATGCGGCGCCCCCTGCCTGCGGCCTTCGCGGGGAGGACACGCCCCTGCTGATCCTGGGCACCGGGTCTACGACCACGGTCCTTTCCAAGACCTACCGCTTTGTGGACGGGACCTGCGGCATCGTGAGGGACGGCATCCTGCCTGGCTTTTACGGTTACGAGGCGGGCCAGTGCTGCGTGGGCGACCAGTACGCCTGGTACGCCGCCCACTGCGGTCTGAATCAGTGGGAGCTGACGGACAAGGCCGCCAGGCTGACCCCCGGCGAAAGCGGCCTGGTGGCGGTGGACTGGTGGAACGGCAGCCGGAGCCCCTACATGAACGAAAAGCTCAAGGGTGTGATCTCCGGCTTGCGGCTGTCCACCCGGCCCGAAGAGGTCTACCGGGCCATGCTGGAGGCCACGGCCTTCGGCTGCCGGAATATTTATGACCGTTTTCGACAGGCAGGCTTCCGGTTCCGGGAAATTCGGGCCACCGGCGGCATTCCGGGGAAAAACCCTCTGGTCATGCAGATCTATGCCGACGTGCTGGGCCTGCCCATCCGGCTGGCGGGAATGCAGTATGGCTCGGCCCTGGGCAGCGCCATGTTCGCAGGGCTGGCCGCCGGAGCATTTTCCGGTATGGACGAGGCCATGGACCGGATGGAGGACCTTTCCGACACGGTCTATACCCCGAATCCGGAAAATGCGGCAGTTTACGACCGGCTGTACGGCCGCTACCGCCGCATCATCGACTTCTTCCGGCAGGAGTATGAGAATTAAAGCGTAAAAGAAGAAAACGACCCCTCAGCGAAGCAGGAACTCCCTGTCCCCCGCTGAGGGGATTTCGTATAGGCCTTGCGGAGACGGTAAAATCCCCCGGCGAGGCTTTGTAGGGGCGGCGGCATGCCTCGCCCCTACACTTAATAACCAACTGCCTACCGCCCCTCATCCGTCTCGGCTAACGCCGAGCCACTTATGGTATGACTGCCACCGGCAGTCATGAATATTTCTATTCGCTGCGCGGGGCACAACCCCCAGGGGAAGGCGAATCTCAGAAGAACGAAAGACCCCCGGAGGCATTTGCCTCCGGGGGTTCGCGATGCTTTTTCACCCATTCTCCAACAAATAATGCACGGAATAGGTCTCTTTTCCCTGGCGGGTGTAAATTCTCGGCACACGGCGGCTCAGGCCGCAGACCAACTCATAATTGAAGGTGTCTGCCGCAGCGGCCATGTCCTCCACGGTGATGACCTCGTCCCCGTCCCGGCCCACCAGCACCACCGGGTCCTCCAGCTTCACGCCGGGGATGTCCGTCACGTCCACCATCATCTGGTCCATGCACACCCGGCCCAGAATGGGCGCTCTCTTGCCCCTTATCAGGCAGTAGAACTTCCCGGACAGGCTCCGGCGATAACCGTCGGCGTAGCCCACCGGCACGGTGGCCACAACGGTGTCTCTCGTGGTGGTGAACGTTCCCCCGTAGCTGATTTCCCGGCCGGGGGCCAGGGTCTTCAGGTGGGTGATGCGGCTGTGCCAGCTCAGGGCCGGGGTCAGGTGCAGACTGCCCGGGTCCACCTCGTCGCTGGGGTACATTCCGTAGGTGATGATGCCGGAGCGGACCATTTCATAGTGTTCCTTGAAATTCATCAGGCCCGCCGAATTGTCCAGATGCCGGATGGGGATGTTTACGCCCCGGTCCTTCAGCATGGAGACAAACGTGTCGAATTTTTCCGCCTGGGCATAAGACCGGCTCAGGTCGGCGCTGTCCGCTGTGGCAAAATGGCTGAAAATGCCCTCAATTTCCAGATTGGGCAGCTTCGCAATACGCTCGCAGGCGTCCGCATCCTCCTCCGTCACCTGGAAGCCGATGCGGCTCATGCCCGTATCCACCGCCAGATGACACTTGGCAATGCGGCCCAGCTTCTGGGCGGCCTGGGAAAGGGCCTGGGCGTCGGCTTCATGGAAAATGGCGGGGCGAATTTCCCCGGAAACAGCGGCGGGGAAGGCCGGAACCGGGGTGTAGCCCAGGATCAGAATGGGGGTGGTGATATTGGCCTGCCGCAGCTCCAACGCTTCCAGAATGGAGGAAACGCCGAAGAAAGCGCAGTGGCTTTCCAGAGCCTTGGCCACTTCCACGGCGCCGTGGCCGTAGGCGTCGGCCTTGATGACCGCCAGGACCATGGTCCCGGCCTTTTCGGAAATGGCCGAGAGATTGTCCAGCATGGCGTCCAGGTCGATTTTCACATAGGTGGAGTCCAAATCTCGTAAACTCATTGGTGTCCTTCTTCCTTGATCCGCTCCAGCAGCAGCCCTACGGCGTACCACATGGTCTCGTATCGGATAAATTGCAGGGCGTTTTCGTCCCAGAGATACCGGAGCCGGGGAGCAAATTCCTCATCGGAGTGCCAGAACTGCACCCAGACAGGGACCCCCAGCACGGCGGGGACGGCGTAGCCCAGGTCGGCCCCCGGCATGGGAGCGGCCCCCAGGGCCAGACAGCCCTTGGTAAGTACCTCCGGATGTGCGTCAAAAAACACTGCATCCGGGTTATCGTCCTGTTCCAGCAGCCCTTGATGGAATTGGAGGCCGAAGTCCCGCATGGCCTTCCAGGAGCCGGATAATTTTGCCCCCGGCTTGCTGTCACAAAGCACATCGAACAGGGTCAGCGTTTCCGCAAAACTGCTTCCGTCGGCCCAGGCTTCACCAATTTTCTTTTCCATCCGGCCTGTGGAGCGTTCAATGCGGTATTCCCGGCCCATCATGGGGGCGTAGAGATAGGTTTCGTCGGCTTTCAGGGAAAATTTCCGGGCCAGAACTTCCGTGTCATAGCCTAAGAATCGTTTCCGGGCGTTTTCTGCCTGAATCAGATAATTGTTCGCTTTTTCCCGGAACATGGGGGAAAAGACTGTTTCGTTATTCATTCACTTTCTCCTTTTTCGGCAGCTTGTAGACCAGCACATAGCCCAGCAAGCTCATCAGCAGTCCGCCCACCAGATCGATAAAAGAATGCTGCTTCACGAAGCACACGGAGATATTGATGAGCATTCCTGTCAGGAAGAACGCCCATTTCCAGAATCCGGAAGAAAACCGCTGAGAATCCCAGGCCCCGAACACCACGGCCATGGAGCCGATGACGTGGAGGGAGGGACAGACATTGGTATTGGTGTCGAAGTTATAGAAGGCTTGGGCCAAATGGGTGAAGAAATTGTCCCGGACGAATTCCGTAGGCCGCAGGTCCTGCTTTGTGGGCCAGACCACATAAATAAGCAGTGTCAGGGTGTAGGTGAAAGCCACGAAGTGCATGAACTTCCGGAAGCTTTTTGGCTCCCAGAGGGCCAGATATACATTCATTCCCACTAAGAATACGAACCAGAACAGGTAGGGAATGAAGAAATATTCGCAGAAAGGGATGAGATCATCCACACGGCAATGAACGCTGAAGCAGTCCGCAGCCGGACGCAGAAACTCCAGAGCGCCGAAAGCAATGCCGTAGGCCGGCCAGTAAAGCACCCAGAGCAGATGAGAAAATTGCGGAGAGGTCAAGTTATTTGGCCGCAGGGAACGTAGATCGATCATGGGTCGCTCCTGAAATGAGGATAAGAATTTCGAAAAAGAGAGGAAACGTGCGAAGCCGGAACTACCCCGGCGGGGCCGGATGAGGGGCGGGACGCACCCTCAATTCTGTTTGTAGGGGCATGCCGCCCCTACACGCAATAACCGACTGCCTACCGCCCCTCGTCCTACTCCGCCGCCGGGATTCATCCATGGCGAAAAAAGCGATGCTCTTATAATACCACAAACGCCGGGAATTTCAATATCCGTTCCACAAGCCGCCCAAAAAAATTTCCTTTTGGCGGGGCAATCGGAGCCGGGAGGCGCTTTTTCGACTTATTTTATCACTTTGACCTGGAAGCCGGTGAGGACATCCAGGACTTCTTCGTGGAGCTTTTTATCAAAGGAGTCGGTCAGGCTGGCGTCCACGGTGATGGTGGCCTCCGGGTAGCGGCTTTGCAGCACCACGGCGTTGCTGACCACGCAGATATTGCTGACCAGGCCCACCAGCTCGATCTCGTCGGCCTTTTCCGGCAGGACGGCCGCCACCGCCGGGTCGGCCACATTCATGCCGAAGGTCAGCTTGTCGATGGCCACGGCGTTCACCTCCGCCAGCGCCTTGGCAGTTTCCCCGTAGACCTGCCAGCCGGTGCTTCCCTTGATGCAATGGACCACCGGCAGATTTTTTCCCTCCCGGGTCTCTAAGTAGTTCTCAAAATGGGTATCTCTTGTAAAAAATACCCGGCCCTTGCCGTAGGAGCGGATCTTTGCTGCGATGCCCGCATCCAGCTTCTCCGCTCCGGGGAAGCCCAGGGCCCCGTCTACAAAGTCGTTCTGATAATCGATGACGAAAAGATAGCGTTCCATGGAAATTGCCTCCAATTCTGATTTGCTATACCATAACAAATTCCGACGGAAAAGTCAACGAGGCATTGAAACCCTTGGGCAAATCTGTTACAATGGAGCGTAACAAAGGAGGCGGACCCATGAAGCAAGACTATATCGCCGTGATGGATTCGGGCCTTGGGGGTCTGAGCGTGCTGCGGGAGCTGCGGCGGCTGCTGCCTCAGGAGCGCTATCTCTATTTCGGGGACTCGGCCAACGCCCCCTATGGGACCAAAACCGTATCGGAGGTCCGGCGGCTGACCCTGGCCGCTGCGGAGAAGCTGAAGGAGCAGGGCATCAAGGCTCTGGTTGTGGCCTGCAATACGGCCACGGCTGCCGCCATTTCCGATCTGCGCCGTGCCTTCCCGGACCTCATCGTCATCGGCATGGAACCGGCCCTGAAACCGGCGGCGGAGCATTTTCCAAGAGGCCGGGTGGGGGTCATGGCCACACCGCTGACGTTGCGGGAGGAGAAATTTTCCGCCCTTCTTCATCGTTTTGACGACACCTGCCGCATCGACCCCATCCCCGCGCCGGGGCTGGTGGAACTGGTGGAGCAGGGCAAGGCGGATTCCCCGGAGGCTCTGGACCTGATGTTCCGGGTCCTGGGGCCATACACGGGCAAGCTGGACGCCCTGGTCCTGGGCTGCACCCACTTCCCCTTTGCCGTGCGCGCCATCCGGGCGGTGCTGGGTCCGGAGGTGGAATTGCTGGACGGCGGCCCCGGCACGGCCCGGGAGACGAAACGACGGCTGGCCCAGACGGGGCTTCTCTATGACGGCCCCGGGGAACTGATTCTGCGCAACAGCCTGCCGGGTCCGGAAATTCTGGACCTGAGCCGGAAACTATTGGGATAGGAGAGAAAACCATGGACAAAATTCTGGTCATCGGCATCGCCGGAGGCACCGGCAGCGGCAAGACAACCCTGATGAAGAACATCATTTCTCATTTCGAGGGGTCCGTCACCGTCCTGAGCCACGACAACTATTACAAGCGCCACGACGACATCCCCTACGAAGAACGCTGCAAGCTGAATTACGACGAGCCGGACGCCTTCGACACCTCCCTGATGGTCTATCATCTGGACTGCCTGCGCCACGGCCAGGCCATCGACTGCCCGGTCTACGATTTCACGGTCCACAACCGCAGCAGCGAGACCATTCACATCGTCCCGGAGCGGGTCATCATCGTGGAGGGCATCCTGATTTTTGAAAATCAGGAACTGCGGGACCTGATGGACATTAAAATTTTCGTGGACACCGATGCGGATGTGCGGCTGTGCCGCCGCATCAAGCGGGACGTGAACAAGCGTGGCAGGACGCTGGAGAGCGTGCTGGCCCAGTATCAGGACACGGTGAAGCCCATGCACGAGCGCTATGTGGAGCCCAGCAAGAGGTACGCCGATATCGTGGTGCCGGAGGGCGGCAAGAACTGGATCGCACTGGATATGATCCTGGGCCGCATCCAGCGGCACCTGGACAAGGGAGAAGACTTCTATGACCTCACCGAAAGCACTGATCTTTGATATTGACGGCACCCTCTGGGACAGCGTGGCCCTGGTGGGCGAGGGGTACAACCTCCAACTCATCGACGACGGCCACCCGGAGCTGTGCATTTCCGAGGCGAAGCTGCGGACCCTGTTCGGCAAGACCATGGTGGACCTGGCGGACGGGATGCTCGCCGGTCTGCCCAAGGAGCAGCGGATGGAGCAGATGGAGCGGTGCATGGACCGGGAGATGGTCCATTTGTGGGAGTCTCCCTGCAGCATTGGCTATCCGAAAGTGAAAGAGACCCTGGCGGTCCTCAGCGAAAAAATGGACCTGTACATCGTCAGCAACAGCCAGTGTGGCTACCCGGAGGTGTGCATCGAGAAGCTGGGCCTGACCCCCTATATCCGGGGCCACCTGTGCTTCGGGGACACCGGGGCGGCGAAAAGCGTCACCATCCGGACCCTGATGGAAAAATATCATATCCAGTCCGCCGCCTATGTGGGGGACATTCAGGGGGACTGCGACAGCGCCCACGCAGCGGGGATCCCGTTTGTATGGGCCGCCTACGGCTTCGGAGACGTAAAAGACTACGAGGCGAAGATCGATCGGTTCGAGGATCTGCTGAGCCTGTTTGAGGATTGAGAAAAAGCCCCCGACGTGGCATTGTAGGGGCGAGGCACGCCTCGCCCCTACAAACAAAACCGAATGTACGTCCCGCCCCTCATCCGTCACACCTAACGGTGTGCCACCTTCCCCCAGGGGAAGGCATCCCTCAGAAGGGTCGGTACACTTCTGCGACCTCCAACCGTACACCCCCTCAGTCGCAACAAATGCTGCGACTGCTCCCCCTACACGCCGGGAGCCAGCGCCCCGCCGGGAGGCGGTGCAAAAATCTCACACATAAATCCTGATTTGGAGGGAAACGCTATGATCGTCTGTCCTTTTTCCGCACTGACCCGCTACGGGGCCGTTCTTCCCGGCGTGGAGGAGGCCATGGCCCTGATTGCCGGGCTGAAAACCTACGAAACGGCCACCTACCCCATCTCCAACGGCCGGGTGATGGTGTCCTCCGGCACGACCATGCCCACGGAGAACGCCACCTTTGAGGCCCACCGGCAGTACCTGGACATTCAGTACCTGGTGAAGGGCCACGAGGTGGTGGGCTGGGCGCCTCTGGATACCCTGACCCCCGTGTCCCCCTTCGATACGGACAAGGACATCGGGTTTTACACGGGAAAATGCGACTTTTTCCCCATTTCGGAAGGATATTGCTACGTAGCCTTCCCGGAGGACGGGCACATGCCCACCCGGTATCTGGACCGGCCCAATGACTATTGTAAGATCGTGGTGAAATTAAAAGTATGAGTGTCGAACTGGATTCTTTCTGCTACGGCTGCCACTACCGGCGCAACGTGGCCACCGCCCGGTCCCTGGGGGACGAGGCCACCGCTACGGCTTTTGCCCGGGAGCTGATGCAGCTTTACCTGGATACCCCCGTGGCCGGGTCCGCCTCCCCCCTGCTGTCCCCCGGCACAACGGCTCTTTTTCAGAAGTATTACGGCCTGGATGCGGACCGTTTCCGTCAGGAAAAGGCGGATTCCAACAAATTCGTGCTGGAACGGCTGCCTGGCATCCGCAGGCGCATCGAAACAACCCAGGACCCGCTTTTTACGGCACTGCAATTCGCAATTCTGGGAAATTATATCGATTTTTCCGCTTTGCAGGGAGAATTGACCTTTGAAAAGCTGGATGAGATGCTGAAAAATGCCGAAAACATGGACCTGGACCGGGAGACGTACCATCGCTTCCGGGAGAAGCTGGGGAAAAGCCAAAGGCTGCTGTATTTGACCGACAACGCCGGGGAAATTGGCTTTGACCGGCTGCTGGGCGAGGAGATCGCCAAAGCGTACCCCGGTTTGACCATCACCTTCTGCGTCCGGGGCGGTCCGGCAGCCAACGACGCCACCCGTGCCGATGCGGCGCTGATGGAGCTGCCCTTCCCGGTCATCGACAACGGCACGAACATCCCCGGCACGGTGCTGTCCGCCCTGGGGGCCCAGGCGAAGCAGGCCATGGACGCCGCCGACGTGATCCTCTCCAAGGGCCAGGGCAACGTGGAGACGTTGTACGGCTGCGGTTATCCGATTTTTTACGCATTTCTGGTGAAATGCCAGCGGTTCCAGGACCTGTTCGGCAAGGAAAAGCTGACGCCCATGTTCCTGGAGGAAACGGGCAAACGGGGATAAAACCCAATATTTCGACCCGGCAGGGAGCAGTCCCTGCCGGGTCATTGCATTTGCCGCCGCCCCTACACTTAAAACCGATACTGTCTACCGCCCCTCATCCGACTGCCCTGACGGGCAGCCACCTTCCCCCAGGGGAAGGCTACCCTCAGAAGGACGTACACCCCTGCGTTCAGGAAAGCATTTTCTCATTCCAAGTCAATTCTGTCTTGCGGCGGGGGTAGTGCCGTGGTACAATGGTAAAAAAGGGGGAATTTTTTTGACTTACGACGCCTGCACCTTATGTCCCCGGCGCTGCGGAGTGGACCGGCGGACCGCTCTCGGCTTCTGCCGCTGCCCGGACAAGGCCATCGTGGCGAAAACCATGCTCCACAAGTGGGAAGAACCGGCCTTGGCCGGGAACGGCGGCAGCGGGGCCGTGTTTTTCGGCGGCTGCACCTTGGGCTGCGTGTACTGCCAGAACGCCGCCATCAGCCGCACTCCGGCGGGAAAGGCCGTGGACAGCGCCGGCCTGCGGGCCATTTTCGATTGCCTGATCGCCCAGGGGGCGGAGAACATCGACCTGGTGACCCCCACCCAGTTCCTGCCGACCATTTTGCCCGCCCTGGAAGCGCCCCTGCCCGTCCCCGTGGTCTACAACACCGGCGGCTACGAGCGCACCGAGACCATCCGGGCCCTGTCCGGGAAAATCGACATTTACCTGCCGGACATGAAGTACGCCGAGCCTGGCCTTGCCAAGGCCCTTTCCGGGGCGGAAAATTATTTTCCCGTGGCGGCGGCAGCCATCCGGGAGATGTTCGCCCAGGTGGGCCCGCCGGAATGGGAGGGGGAACGGCTGAAAAAGGGCGTTCTCATCCGACATCTGATCCTGCCGGGCCAAATCGAAAATTCCCTGAAAGTCCTGGACTGGATCGGGGAAACGTTCCGGCCCGGGGAGGTGCTGGTGAGCCTCATGCGGCAGTACACCCCCATGCCGGGGCTTTCCGGGGATCTGGCCCGGAAAATCACCGAGGAGGAATATCAGGCGGTCCTCAGCTGGATGTACCTGAACGACCTGCAGGGATTCGTTCAGGAGGCAGAGGCTGCTCAGCAGGCGTATATCCCGGATTTTTGAAAATTTTTACCATATCCATACCAAAATGTCCGTTGCCAGAAGGACCGCTTTGGGCTATAATGACAGAGAACGGAGGTTATGCAAATGTTATATGAAGAATTACAGCAGGATGCCCAGGTGGCGGAGCTGCTGAAAAAAGGAAATCGGGACCTGGGGGTCCTGGGGTTCACGGACCATTCTGCGGCCCATACCACCCTGGTGGCCGAACGGGCCGCCTATATTCTCCGCAAGCTGGGCTACTCCGAGCGGGAGCAGGAGCTGGCGAAAATTGCGGGCTTGCTCCACGACATCGGCAATTCCGTGAACCGGACCCATCACGCCGAGTACGGCGCCCTGCTGGCCTGGGACATTCTCAGGGACAAGCCCCTGACCCTGGTGGAGCGGGTGACGGTTATCTCTGCCATCGGCAATCACGACGAATCCACCGGCGGGGCCAAGGACCCGGTGTCGGCGGCACTGGTGCTGGCGGACAAGACCGACGTGCGGCGGAACCGGGTCCGGGAGAAGGAACGGGAAAAATTCGACATCCACGACCGGGTGAACTTCGCCGTCACTGGCTCCAGCCTGAAGGTGGACCCGGAGGAGGCCAAGATCAGCCTGAATTTGCAGGTGGACGAGAGCATCTGCACCATGTATGAATATTTCGACATTTTTCTGGGCCGGATGATGATGTGCCGGGGAGCCGCCGAGATGCTGGGGGCCAACTTCCGTCTCACCGTCAACGGCGGAAAAGTGCTGTAATCCAACAGGAGGGGAAACCTATGGCAACCAAGAAAAGTAAGAAAATCGGCTATATTTTAGGAAAATGCGTGGGGCCGGTACTGCTGACCCTGCTGGGCGTGCTGCTGGTGTTCTTCCCGGATTCCGGGTCTGCTACGGTAGCTACGGTACTGGGCTGGGTCCTGGCAGCGGCAGGCATCGTGCTGATCATTGTTTGCGGGGCCGGGGCCGAATTCTTCGGCGTGGCGGCGGGCGTGGTGGCCACGGCCTGCGGCATTTACGTCATTCGCCATCCTCTGGCCCTGGCCACGGTGCTGGGCTACTGCCTGGGGGTCTACCTGGCGGTTCAGGGCGTCAGCACCTTGTACGATGCCCTGCGGCTCCATAAGGCCCAGCACGAATGCGGCCGGGAAATCCTTCTGGGCATCATCATGCTCTCAGGCGGCATTCTGCTGCTGTGCTTCCCGCTGACTTCTTCCCGGGTGGTGATGATGGTCCTGGGCGTGGCCCTGGCGGTCATCGGCGTGCTGCAGCTGGTGCTGCGCATCCGGGAGCGGCAGTTCCCGGAGCTGCATACCGGCCGGCCGGACATCATTGATGCCGACGAGTAACTATTGGCTTTGGGGCCAGGCCATCCCGGCGGGGGCCACGGGCCATGGGGCCGGGCGGGCGCTGCTGGGGCGGATGTTCCGGGCCTGGACCGGCGAGGAAATGCCGGAAATCGGCACCGGAATCTATGGAAAGCCCCATTTTTTGACAGGAAATCTGCATTTTTCCATCAGCCATACGAAGCACTTCGTGTTTTGCGCTCTGGGCAACGCCCCCCTGGGGGTGGATGCGGAGGAGCGGGACCGGAACATCGACCTGCGGCTGGCGGAGAAGATATTGACCGAGCCGGAATATGCGATTTTTCAGGCCGCTTCCGACAAAAATGCCGCTTTGCTGCGGCTTTGGGTGCAGAAAGAGGCGGCGGTGAAGTGGTCCGGCACGGGCCTGCGGGGGTATCCAAAGAATGTCCCCGACCTGCCGCCGGTACGGGCGTGCCTGAATTGCTGGGTAGCGGTGAAATTTTCCGGCGTAGCACGGTAGGGGCGATGGCATGCCTCGCCCGCCCGAATTCTATACGCAGAACCCGGCGAAGCGAAAGCCTTCCCTCAGAAGTACGGGGACGGTTGCTCTTGTAGGGGCGATGGCACGCCTCGCCCGCCGGGTAACGCTGCCTGAGCGGTAGAAATCGACGCTGGACCTACTGGGACAGAAAAAGGCTCCCCTGTGTAGGGGGAGCTGTCGCACCGTCAGGTGTGACTGAGGGGGTGTACGCTATCGACACGGTGAAAGCCATCGTTCGATAGCCCCCTACAAGAACCAACCGTACACCCCCTCCGTCACCTTCGGTGACACCTCCCCCTACACGCCGGGAGGCAACGCCCTGCCGGTTTCTGCGTATGGAATTCCAGCGGGCGGGGCATGCCACCGCCCCTACACTTAGAAACGATACTGCCTACCGCCCCTCATCCGGCCCCTTCGGGGCCACCTTCCCCCAGGGGAAGGCTATTTCGCCCCACTGGGAGATTTTCGTACACACAAAAACAGGAGGACCCGTCATGTTATTTGATTCCCATGCCCATCTGGACGACCGGGCGTTTGATCCGGACCGCTCCGCACTTCTTCGGACCCTGCCGGAGCGGGGCATCGGCCTGTTGATGGACCCCGGCTGCTCCCTGGCCTCCTCCTATGCCGCCGCGGCTCTGGCGGAGGAGACTCCCTGGATCTACGCTGCCGCCGGGTCTCACCCGGACGCCGCCGACGAGGTGGGCGAGGAAACGCTGGACGCCTACCGGACCCTCATCCGGGGAAACCGGAAGGTGAAGGCCGTCGGGGAGATCGGCCTGGACTATCATTATGAGGACGTTCCCCGGGAGATACAGAAAGCCGCCTTCCGGGCCCAGCTGGACCTGGCGGCGGAGTTGGATATGCCCGTCATCGTTCACGAGCGGGAGGCCCATCAGGATGCCCTGGAAATTCTGGACGACTACTCCGGTCTCCGGGGGGTGTTCCACTGCTTCTCCGGCTCTAAGGAAATGGCCCTGGACCTGGTCCGACGGGGCTGGTATGTGGGCTTCACCGGGGTGCTGACCTTCAAAAATGCCCGGCGGGCCATCGAGGCGGCCTCCGCCGTGCCCCTGGACCGGATCCTGATTGAAACCGACTGCCCCTACATGGCACCGGAACCCTTCCGGGGCAAGCGCAACGACCCCGGCTATGTGTACCGGGTGGCGGAGGTCCTGGCCCAGATCAAGGGCATTTCCGTCGCCGCCGCAGCGGACGCAACCTATCGCAACGCCTGCACACTCTATGGAATTCGGGAGGAATGAGCATGGAAAAAATCGTCGAGTTTTCCCACGTCAGTGTGGAATTTCCCGGTGTCCGGGCCAATGACGACGTGAGCTTCTCCGTGAACAAGGGCGAGATCTTCGCCCTCGTGGGCGAGAACGGCGCCGGAAAATCCACCCTGATGAACGTCCTGTACGGCATCCATACCCCTGCCTCCGGGGAGGTGTTCGTGAAGGGCGAAAAGGTCACGAAATTTGACCCCAAGGAGGCCATCCGCCGGGGCATCGGCATGGTCCATCAGCATTTCATGCTGGTGCCCAGCTTCACCGTGGCGGAGAACATCGTCCTGAGCCGGGAGCCGAAAAAGGGCATCCTCTGCGACCGGAAGGAGGAGCGCCGCCAGGTGGCGGACCTGAGCCGGGAATACGGATTGGAAGTAAACCCGGACGACGTTGTAGGCGACCTGAGCGTGGGATTGCAGCAGCGGGTGGAAATCCTCAAGACCCTGTACCGGGGGGCCGATGTACTGATCCTGGACGAGCCTACCGCCGTGCTGACCCCCCAGGAGACGGCGGAATTATTCGCCGTGCTGCGGCGGGTGGTGGCAGAGCGGGGCATGACCGTTATCCTCATCACCCACAAGCTGTACGAGGTGAAGGAAATTTCCGACCGGGTGGGCGTCATGCGCCGGGGCAAGCTCATGGGCATCCATGAGACCGCTTCCGTCACGGCGGAGCAGCTGGCGGAGCTGATGGTGGGCCGGGAAATGGCCCCCACCCCGGAAAAAGAGGAACTGACTCCCGGGGAGGCGGCACTGGAAATTTCGGACCTCCACGCCGACAACAACCGGGGCCAGGAGGCTCTGAACGGCCTGAGTCTGCAGGTGCGCCGGGGCGAGATCGTCGGCATTGCCGCCATCGAGGGCAACGGCCAGAGCGAATTGCTGGAAGCCGTGGCCGGAATGCGGCCCTACCGGGGCAAAATCACCGTCAACGGAACGGATGTTGCGGGGAAAACGCCCGGCGAAATTCGCAAGCTGGGCCTTTCCCATGTGCCGGAGGACCGGCTTTCCACCGGCGTGGACAAGGACGCCTCCGTGTCCGACAATCTGCTGGCGGGCAAGGAAAAGGAACCGGAATTTTCCGCCCACGGCATCCATTTACATCCCAAGGCCATCCGCTCCTATGCCCAGAAGCTCTATGAAGCCTTCGACATCCGGGGCGCAGGCATCGACGTGACCGCCGGGTCCCTGTCCGGCGGCAATATGCAGAAAGTGGTCATCGCCCGGGAAATGTCCTTCGGCTCTCAGGTCCTGCTGATCGCCCAGCCCACCCGTGGCGTGGACATCGGCGCCGTGGAATTTATTCACGGACAGATTCGGGCTCAGCGGGCCGGAGGGGCGGCCATTCTGCTGTCCAGTGCCGATCTGGACGAGGTGCTGAGCCTGTCGGACCGGATTCTCACCGTGTACGAAGGGAAGATCACCGGCGAATTTTTCCCGCCCTACTCCAAGACGGAAATCGGCCTTGGCATGACGGGAACATCCAAGGAGGCCGCCCATGAATAAGAAGAAAATCAACTGGGGCTATTTCGGCTCCCTGATCCTCTCCGTGGTGCTGGCGCTGGCCGTAGGTGCGGCCATTATGGCGGCTACAGGCTACGACCCCCTGAACGCCTACCATGAACTGTTCCGGGGAGCCACCGGCTGCGACAACCTGGGTCAGGTGTTTACCGGCCTACTCACAAAACGGCAGTTCGGCAACACGGTGGAGTACGCCATGGTGCTGTTCCTCACGGGCCTGGCCTGCGCCGTGGGTGCCCTGGCGGGCATCTTCAACGTAGGCGGCGAGGGCCAGCTGTACCTGGGCGCGATTGTTTCCGCCTACATCGGTGTGGTCCTGAACGGCTTGTCTCCCTGGATCGTCATTCCGGTGGCGGCCTTGGGAGCCATGGCGGCAGGCGCTCTGTACGCCTGGATTCCCGGCGTGCTGAAAGTGAAAAAGAAGGTCAACGAGGTCATCACGACGATTATGATGAACTCCATCGCCATTTATTTCTGTGCGTTCCTGTCCAACGGTCCCTGGAAAACCAGCCAGCCCAACCGGGTCTCCGGCACGGACCCCCTGGATAACGTGTACCGCTTCACCCAGCTGATCCGGGGTTCCAACCTGACCACGGCCATTTTTGCCAGCGCCATCATCGCCTTTTTGATTTGGTATGTGATGAGCCGCACGGCCACGGGCTTTGAAATGAAGCTCACCGGCCACAATCCCCGCTTCGCCAAGTATCTGGGGCTGAGCGTGGACAAGCTGGTGATCGGCTCCATGGTGGTCTCCGGCGCCATCTGCGGTCTGGTGGGCATGATGGAGGCCTATGGCGTCCGGGGCAACTATCAGGACGGTATCAGCAACGAGTATTATTTCGACGGGCTTCTGGTGGCTATGATCATGGGCTACCGGCCCGTGGGCATCATCGTCATGAGTTTCTTCTTCGCATTCCTGAAGGTGGGCGCTGCGGGCATGGAGCTGAACGCCGGCGTGCCGGGAGAATTGTACCGCATCATCCAGTCGGTGGTCATTTTCTTCATGGCCGCCGAGGGCGGCGTGAAAGCGCTGCTGAAGGTCCGCAGAGCCGGAAAGGAGGGGGCAAAGCATGGGTAACATCTTTACGACGGGTCTGTTCCGGCAGATGCTCCGCTCCGCCACGCCGGTGGCCCTGGCGGCCATGGGCGGCCTGCTGACGGAACACGCCGGGGTCATGAACATCGGCATGGACGGCATGATCCTGATCGGAGCCTTTGTGGCCGTGGCGGTGAGCGTGGTCACCGGGTCGGCGGCCCTGGGGGTACTGGCGGCCATTCTGGTGGGCGTGCTGGTGGGGGCTTTTTTTGCGCTGTTCGTGGTGAAGTTCAAGAGCGACGAATTCATCATCGGCACGGCTTTGAACATCTTTGCCGGAGGTCTGACGGTGTTCCTGTTGGGGGCACTGTTCGGAGTCCGGGGGACTCTGCGGACCCAGGCGGGACTGCCTACCGTGGACCTGCCGCTTATCGATCAGATTCCGTTTTTGGGCGAAGTTTTCAGCGGAAATTCCCTGTTTATCTACCTGACGGTTCTGATTGTCCTGATTATGTGGACTCTGGTGTACCGGACCCCCTGGGGCCGTTGGCTCCGGGCCAGCGGCGAGCATCCGGGGGCCCTGCGGACCGCCGGCGTCAGTCCGGAGGGAATGCGCTGGCAGGCATCCTTGCTGTGCGGGGCCTTCTGCGGCTTGGCGGGGGCGCAGTTGGCCCTGGGCAACGTGTCCATGTTCTCCGAGGGCATGAGCAATTCCCGTGGCTATGTGGCTTTTGCCTGCGTGATTTTCGGGGCGGCGAACCCCGGAAAGGCATACCTGGCGGCGCTGATGTTCGGCTTTTTCGATGCCCTGGGCTACCGGCTCCAGGAGTATAACATCAGCTCCAACCTGACCTCCATGATTCCGTACGTCATTACCGTCATTATGATGGTCTATGTGGTCATCCGGGGCCAGAAGAAAAAAGCGGCGGTGTAAATTTGCCCTCCGGTGTGGCACCGTATGGGTGGACAGCACTTCCGGCGAAGCACGGTAGGGGCGAGGCATGCCTCGATGCGCCAGCTGACGGGATTTGAGTGGTAAAAATCGACGTAGGGACTGCCAGGACTGAGAAATAGCCTTTCCCAGGGGAAGGCATTTTCGCCCCCCTGAACAAAAAATCACCGGAACCGATTGGCTCCGGTGGTTTTTTATTCTTTTTCTCCCTCCGGGAGGAGGTTGGTCATGCTCTTCAGGCTGATGCCCAGGGTGGACATATTGTGAAGCAGGGCCGATGTTGTTGGAGGCAGGAAGCCTGCCACGCCGCCGATGATGAGGGCCAGATTGAAGCCCACGATAAAGCGGTAATTCCGGCGGATCCGGTCCATCAGCGCCTGGGATAGCCGCCGCAGGGTCACGAGTTCGAACAGGTCCTGAGAGGACACGGTGATGTCCGCAATTTCCCTGGCGATGGCCGCGCCGGAATGGATGGCAATGCCCACGTCCGCTTCGGACAGGGCCGGAGTGTCGTTGACCCCGTCGCCCACCATGATGACCGTATGGCCATCGGCCTTCCGCCGGCGCACGAAGGCGGCCTTGTCCTCCGGCAGGACCTCTGCATGGAAATCGTCCACACCTACGGCAGCGGCGACCACCCGGGCCGTGCGGACGTTATCGCCGGTCATCATCACAATGTCGGAAATGCCCAGTTCGTGGAGCGCCCGGATGGCCTCCGGCGCTTCGGCCCGGAGGGGGTCGGCAATGAGAATGACCGCCGCCAGAACTCCGGACACCGCCAGATACAGCGGCGAATAGCCCTCCGGCAGGGAAGCGAACTTCTCCTCCTCCCCAACGGGCACCCGGCAGCCCTCATCCTCAAAGACAAAATGATAGCTGCCGATGACGACCTTCCGGCCCTCTACCATGCTGGAAATGCCGTGGGCCACCACGTATTCCACCTGAGAGTGGTATTCCTCATGGTTCAGGCCCTTATTTTTGGCCTCCTCCACCACGGCATTGGCCAGGGAATGGGGGTAATGCTCCTCCAGACAGGCGGCCAGCCGGAGCATTTCGGACTCCTCCCTGCCGCCGAAGGGCACCACCTGTGCTACCTTAGGGGAGGCATAGGTCAGGGTGCCGGTCTTGTCAAAAACGATGGTGTCTGCATTGGCTACGGCCTCCAGGAACCGTCCGCCCTTTACCCGCACATGGGCGTCGCTGCACTCCCGCATGGCGGAAAGCACCGCGATGGGCATGGACAGTTTCAAAGCGCAGGAAAAGTCCACCATCAGTACGGCCAACGTCTTGGTGACGTTCCGGGTCAGAAGGAAGGTAAGCGCCGTGCCGCCCAGCGTATAGGGGACCAGCTTGTCCGCCAACCGGGCGGCATGGTCCTCCGCCGTGGATTTGAGCTTTTCGGACTCCTCGATCATCTTCACAATGCGGTCATACCGGCCGCCGCCGCTGACCTTCTCCACGGAGATCACGCAGTCCCCTTCCTCGACAACGGTGCCTGCGTAGGCATAGCTGCCGGGAGTTTTCCGGACGGGCAGGGATTCTCCGGTCATAGACGCCTGATTTACCATGGCCTCCCCGGAGACAACCTTGCCGTCCAGGGGGATCATATTGCCGGTGCGGACGATGATCTGCGTTCCAAGGCCCACGTCCTTCACGCTCCGCAGGACCTCCTGGCCCTCGGCCAGGCACCAGACCTTGTCCACGTTCAAGGACATGGCCCCCGCCAGGTCGGACACGGACTTTTTATGGGTCCAGTCCTCCAGCAGCTCGCCCAGATGGAGCATGAACATGACGCTGCCTGCCGTATCAAAGTCGCCCCGGACCAGAGACACGGTGACGGCGGTGGCATCCAGCACGGATACGGACAGCTTTCCGCGGAACAGGGCTTTCAGCCCGGCGGACACATAGGGAACGGCCTTCCAGACTGCCAGCACCGACCGGACGGGCAGAGGCAGGAACAGCTTGGTAAAGGCCCGGTTCATCACGGAGACCACCAGCTTGTCCTCAAATTCCCGGTTCAACGCCCGGGGCGTATGCTCCGGCACCAGGTCCAGGGCCTCCGCCTTTTCGTAAGAAAAGGATGAGAAGGCCCGGATAATGTCGCTGCGCTCCCCGGTGTAGACCACGATGGCATCCCCGGTCCGGTCAAAGACCTGAACGCTCCTGACCCCGGAAACGCTTTTTAAGTAGTATTCCAGCAGGTCCGCCTGAAAAAGCGTCATGTGGCTCCGACACAGGTGGACCCGGATGCGGCCCCTGGATTCTTTCAGTATTTGACACTTCATAGGGAATCGCCTTAGCCTTCGGTGGTTTCCTCGCTGGCGGCAGAGGTGTCCTCTACGGTCTCAGGCTCGGCGTAGCGAGTCTCGTTGATGTCCTTGGCGTCGGCGTAGATGTCACTGCAGTTCTCCCGGGTCCGGGTGACGGTCTCCATCACGCAGTCCTTGGCCCGCAGAACGGCGGCGGTGGCGTGGGTGTAGACCTTCTTGGCGTCCTTGCTGGTGAGGATCTTGATACCGGCAGTGCCGAACAGCACACCGCCTGCAAACAGACCCAGCTTTTCACTGATTTTCATAATAAATTCCCTCCGGAAAATAAATTCTGCCAAGCAGGGGAATGTTAGTCTTAACTAACATATGGGGATACCCCTCTTTGACGCCCATATTATACACCGCTCCCCCAAAAAATGTCAAGATTCCTGCTTTTGGAATTTTCTATCCCCCGGGGAGGCTTGCGCCGAAAGAGCGCCTATGGCATAATACAGAAAAACAGTTCGGGAGGACCCTATGAAGCGTATTTTTTCTCTTTTTCTGGCGGCCGTTCTGCTGCTGTCCCTGACGGCCTGCGGCAAGACCCCCACCGCCGACAACACCACGAACACCACCGCACCCCGGGCCGAAACGGGCGAGCCCACCACCCTGGTCTACGGAAGCATCGACTACACCCGCATCAACCCGGCCATGGACGAGCATTGCGAGATCAACCTGCTGCTGTTCAACGGTCTCACCGCCCACGATGCGGACAACCAGGTGGTGGCGGGTCTGGCGGAAAGCTGGGACTACGATGCCGACACCTTTACCTACACCTTCCACATCCGTCCGGGCATTACCTGGCACGACGGGGAGCCGTTTACCTCCAAGGACGTGAAATTCACCATCGAGGCCATCATGGACCCGGAAAACGGCTCCGAGAACGCCCCCAACTATGAGGACGTGGTGGAAATTACCACCCCCGACGACCTGACCGTTTCCTTCCGGCTGGCTGAGCCCAATGTGGCCTTCCTGGAGTATATGACCATGGCCATCCTGCCTGCCCATCTTCTCGAGGGGGAGGATATGCAGGAATCCGACTTCTTCCGCCATCCCATCGGCACCGGCCCCTACAAGCTGGAAAGCTGGGACGTGGGACAGTCCATCGTGCTGGTGAAGAATGAAAATTACTATCTGGGGGCCCCCCATATTGACCGCATCCTGTTCAAAATCGTCCCCGACGACAACGCCCAGGCGGTGCAGCTGAAAAGCGGCGAGCTGGACCTGGCCCTGCTGGACCCGAAGAATGCCCAGAACTTCCAGAACACCGACGGTTTTACCTGCTATGACATGAAAACCAGCGATTACCGGGGTATTTTGTTCAATTTCTGGAATGAATACTGGCAGAAAAACCGGGACATCATCCCCGCTGTGTGCTACGCCATCGACCGGCAGGCCATCATCGACACGGTGCTGCTGGGGCAGGGCATGGCAGCCTACGGCCCCCTGCAGCGGAATATCTATAACAATGAGAACGTAGAGCATTACGACTATAACCCCGAGAAAGCCAAGGAAATCCTGGAAAGAGTTGGTTGTACCCTGAATTCCGAGGGGTATTATGAGCGCAACGGGGAGGAAATTGGCTTCGTCATCAGCGTGATGAGCGGCGAGCAGGACCGGCTGGACATTGCCCAGGCCGCCGCCCAGCAGCTCCGGCAGGCGGGTATTCACGCCACCGTGGAAATTCCCGCCCAGATGGATTGGGGCGGGCAGATGGCCTGCCTGATTGGCTGGGGCAGTCCTTTCGATGCCGACGACCACACCTATAAAGTGTTCGGCACGGACAAGGGTGCCAACTATTCCGGCTACTCCAATGCCACGGTGGATGCGGAGCTGGCGCTGGCCCGGCAGTCCGACGATCCCGCCGTCCGGAAGACCCATTACGATGCCTTCCAGGAGGCATTGGCGGAGGACCCGGCCTACGCCTTTATCTGCTACATCGACGCCAATTATGTGGCGAAGTCCACCCTCCACGGCATTTCCGCCGATACCGTCATGGGCCACCATGGCGTGGGGATCTTCTGGAACGTGCAGGATTGGACCATCGAGTAAAATTTTTAAGAAGTATTTCCGCTGTCGGAGGGGAGCATTTCCCTCCGACAGCTTGTGCGCTTTTTAAGAAGTGAAGCAAAATGCCCCCGGCGAGGCATTGTAGGGGCGGCGGCATGCCCCGCCCGTCAGCCTGGGATATTTGAGCGGAAAAAATCGACGTTAAACCTGACGGGACAGAGAAAGCCTTCCCCTGTAGGGTGGTGCTCCGCGCAGCGAATCCAAAATCTATATGACTGCCGGTGGCAGTCATACCACTACTACGGTGGTCCGGCTCAAGCCGGACCGGATGAGGTCGAAGGTAGCAATTTTGTACCAACTTATAGCGAAGATTTTTAGCTTCGACCTCATCAGTCAGCCCTTGCGGGCTGCCAGCTTCCCCTCCAGGGGAAGCCTTTCCTCAGAAACCTGCACCCCCTACGTCTAATGTAGCACACCCCCTCCGTCTCGGCTGACGCCGAGCCACCTCCCTCTGAGAGGGAGGCAAGGCCCTGCCGTTACTGCCTACCGCCCCTCATCCGGTCCCTTCGGGACCACCTTCCCCAGGGGAAGGCTATTTTGCGCATCGCCGTGACCCATTCCAAACTTGATAGATTACACCCCCTCAGTCGTGACTCACGTCACGACAGCTCCCCCTACACAGGGGAGCCATTGGCGCACCCCATATTTTATCCCAAGGAGGTCCCCTATGGGCGAAATTCTGAACATCGACCACCTGAGCGTGGCCATCGATACCCCGCGGGGGCAGGTGCAGGCGGTGCGGGACGTGAGCTTTTCTCTCTCCCAGGGGGAGACCCTGGCCATCGTGGGCGAGTCCGGCTGCGGGAAAAGCATCCTCTGCAAGAGCATCCAGCGGCTCCTGCCCTCCGGGGGCCGCATCACCGGCGGACATATTTTCTTCCGGGGTGAGGACCTGACCGAAAAAAGCGAACGGGCCATGACCCGGCTTCGCCGCAGCGCCTTTTCCATGGTCTTTCAGGACCCTATGACCGCCCTGAACCCCACCATGACCGTGGGCAGCCAGATTGCCGAGGCGGTGCGGCTCCACCATGGCCGCCTGCCGAAAGCCGAGGTCTCCCGGCGGGTGCTGGAGCTGATGGACCGGGTGGGGATTCCCGAGCCTGTCCTGCGGCAGCATCAGTATCCCCATCATTTTTCCGGGGGCCAGCGGCAGCGGCTGGTGTTGGCCATGGCACTGGCCGGGGAACCGGCAGTGCTGTTTGCCGACGAGCCCACCACCGCCCTGGACGTGACCATTCAGGCCCAGATTCTGGACCTTTTCCGCAAAATTCAAAAAGATTTGAACACGGCGACCATATTCGTCACCCACGACCTGGGCGTTGTTGCCCGGATTGCGGACCGGGTGGCGGTGATGTACGCCGGAAAGATCGTCGAGATCGGTACGGCGGAGGAGATTTTTTACGACCCCCGGCACCCCTATACCCAGGGCCTGCTGCGCTCCCTCCCGGCCCTGTCCCGGGGCAAGGCTACCTTGCCCACCCTGCCGGGAATGCCGCCCACGCTCGTGGATCCCCCTGCCGGGGACGCCTTCGCCTATCGCAATGACCAGGCCTTGGCCATCGACTACGAGGAAGCCCCGCCCATGTTTTCCATCACACCCACCCACGCCGCAGCCACCTGGCTTTTAGACCCCAGAGCGGAGAAGAACGGAGAAGAAAAATGACGGAAAATCTGCTGGAAATCTCCTATCTGACCCATAAATTTCCCATTGACCGCCGGGAAAGCCTCACGGCCCTGGACGACGTGTCCTTTGCCCTGCGCCGGGGGGAAATCTTCGGGCTGGTGGGGGAATCCGGGTCGGGAAAATCCACCCTGGCCCGGTGCGTGATGAACGTGTACCGGCCAACCGCCGGGAAAATTCTTTTCAATGGCATCGAAACAACGGACCCCAGGGCCTTCCGGAAAAACAGGGCCTATTTGCAGTCTGCCCGGCAAATTATTTTTCAGGATTCCAATTCCAGCCTGGATCCCAAGTGGCAGGCCTGGCAGGTCATTGCCGAGCCCATGCGATTGCAGCACGTTACGCCCAAACGGGGCAGCTACCGGGCTGAGGCGGAATTTCAGATGCACTATGTGGGCCTGGACCCCCTGTATCTGGACAAATACCCCCCGGAATTGTCCGGGGGCCAGCGGCAGCGACTGGCCATTGCACGGGCGCTGACCATGGAGCCGGAACTCTTAGTGGCGGACGAGCCGATTGCCGCCCTGGACGTGTCCATTCAGGCCCAGATCGTCAACCTGTTCCGGCACCTGCAGCAGGAGCATGGTTTTACCTTCCTGTTCATCGCCCATGACCTTTCCATGGTGGAATTCCTCTGCGACCGGGTGGGAGTCCTGTATCATGGGCGGCTGGTGGAATTGGCCACGGCCAAGGAACTTTATGCCAATCCCCTGCACCCCTATACACAGGCGCTGCTGTCCGCCATTCCCATCCCGGACCCCCGGCGGGAGCGGAACCGGGTGCTGCCGGAATTCCCGGACACGTTTCCGACGGACGGGGTCTGGACGGAGGAAACCCCGGAGCATTTCGTTTTGAAGGGAGAAAACCATTGAAAAAAGCCCTTTGGAAGCTGTTGAAAAGCCTTGTTTTGTTTGCTTTGAGCCTGTTTTTGCTGTCGGCAGCGGTATTTTATGTGTCCCGGCTGGCGCCGGGGGACCCGCTGGTGTCCTACTATGGGGACCGGGTGGAGAAAATGTCCCCGGAGCAGCGGGCCTGGGCCGAGACCCGGCTGGGTCTGGACCAGCCTATTTCCACCCAGTATGTCCGCTGGCTGGGTCAGGCATTGAAAGGGGACTTTGGCATCTCCTATAAGTACAAAATGGACGTGCTGGAAGTGATTTCCAGCCGGGTGGGCAACACGCTCCTCCTGGGCGGCATGGGATTTCTGCTGATTTTTGTGGGCTCTGCCCTGCTGGGGACCCTGTGCGCCTGGATGGAGGACCGGCCCCTGGACAAAATTCTCTGCCGGGTGGGGACGGTCCTCAGCTGCATCCCGGAATTCTGGCTGTCTCTGGTTTTGATTCTGATTTTCTCTGTGAATCTTGGAATTCTGCCCAGTTCCGGTGCCTATTCCGTGGGAAAAAGCGCAGATTTCGGGGACCGGCTGGTGCATCTCATCCTGCCCCTGACGGTGGTGGTCCTGTCCCATCTCTGGTACTACGCCTACCTCATCCGCAACCGGCTGGCGGAGGAAATTCGCTCGGATTATGTGCTGCTGGCCAAATCCAAGGGCCAGAGCCGGGGGAAAATCCTTCTGGGCCACTGCCTGCGCAACGTCCTGCCCGCCTATTTGAGCATCATGGCCATTTCCGTACCCCATATCATGGGCGGAACGTATATTGTGGAGGCGGTCTTTTCCTATCCGGGCCTGGGAACATTGTCCTACGAAAGCGCCCGGTATCAGGATTATAATTTGCTGATGGTCCTGTGCATTCTTTCCGGGGCGGTGGTCATTCTCTGCGGCATGGCGGCTAAGGCGCTGAATGCCACGCTGGACCCCCGGCTTCGGGACGGGGAGGTGCGGCCATGAACGAAGGATTTCGTGTGGTGGGCCGCCGGCCCATGCCTGCCCCGGCTCCCGTGAAAAAAGCCGCCCCCAAGGGCCGGGCGGCCATGGTTTTCCTCCTCTTGCTGGCTGTCGGCTGCCTGATCGCCCGGTTCTGGACCCCAAAGGACCCAGCCTATATGGACCTGGTGAACGCCAACAAGGCTCCCTGTGGGGAATTTCTGTTCGGCACGGACACCATGGGCCGGGACATTTTCTCCATGATTTTTTACGGCGGGGGCATTTCCCTGACCATCGGCCTGGTGTCCACGGCCATTTCCACGGTGCTGGCCATGGTTCTGGGGGCCCTCAGCGGCTTCGCCCCCAACTGGCTGGACCGGCTCCTCATGCGTCTGACGGAGGTGTTTCTGAGCATCCCGGAGTTGCTGTTGGTGATTTTATTGCAGGCGGTGCTGGGCAAGGCCACCCCCTGGAGCATCTCCCTGGTTCTGGGACTCACCGGCTGGACGGGCATTGCGAAAGTGGTCCGCACGGAGGTCCGAAGGCTCCGTCAAAGCGGGTACATCGTGGCCAGCCGGTGCATGGGCGGGGGCTTTTTCCGGCTGCTGTTCGGCCACCTGGCACCGAATTTCTTCTCGTCCATTCTGTTTATGGTGGTCATGAACATCCGCTCGGCCATGGTGGCCGAGTCCACATTGAGCTTCATGGGGCTGGGCCTGCCGCTGGAGACCATCTCCTGGGGCAGTATGCTCTCCCTGGCGGAGAAGGCATTGCTTACCGGCAGCTGGTGGATCATCCTCATCCCCGGTGCCTTTCTGGCCCTGACCCTCCTGAGCATCACCGACCTGGCCCATAACTTCCAGACAGCATCGGCCAGAGGACAGCGGAATTTGTGAAAAAATACCCTTCTGGAGTTTCCAGAAGGGTGCTTTTCAGGTTTTACGGATAAACTTCTCCCGGCAGCGGGGGCAAGTGATGGAAATTTTGCCCTTTCCACGGGGGACACGGACGCTCTGGCGGCATTTGGGGCATTTATAATACCGGTGCTGCCGGTCCTTCAAGCGGTCGAAGAACAGTCCGAAGCGGCGGTTTTCCTCATAGCGCTTGTAGGTGTTCCGGGAGAAGGACCGGAACAGCGCCCAGATGAGCAGGCCGTAGGACAAAACTGTCAGCAGCAGCATCACCAGGGGAAGGCGAATGAAAGAAGCGATCAGGCTCACCAGCACGCCGGACCCCAGAATGACCATATTGAGCTTATCCGTGCCGTACCGGCCGGACATGAAATTGCGGAAGGAGGCCCCGATGCGGCCGAAAAACTGACGGAGCCATGCGGAAAAGTTATTCATAAGCGCCCCCTGGACGGTTCAAAAATGTTTGATAAGCATATTATATTGCTTTTCTTCCCATTTGCAACGGGGGAGGGCCATTGTTTACGGATTGTTTAAGATTTTTCTTGGGCGTTTTGCCAAGAAGCCTCCGGAATCTACCGGCGGAATTCTCGTTTCTGCCCCCTTGACCCGCCCGGCAAGGTATGCTATATTACGCTTTAAGAATTGCAGGACCTCCTGCACAAAGAGAAGGTCAAAGACGATATGAAAAAGTTTTGGACGTATCTGGTCATTATGGGCGTGGCCGTGGTGTGTGCCTTTAACTATGAGATTTTCGTGTTCCCCAATAAGTTCGCTCCCTCCGGCCTGAACGGTATCTGCACCATGATCCAGTACCTTTCCGGCGTGAGCATCGGCTATCTGAGCCTGCTTATCAACATCCCTCTGGCCTTCATGGTCTATAAGTGCATCAGCAAGCCCCTGGCCATCCGCAGCATGGTCTATGTAGTCACGTTTTCCCTGAGCCTGCTGATCCTGGACAAGCTGGACCTGAGCGCCCTGGCCTACTCCACCGATACCGGCACCAGCACCATCCTGGGACCCCTGGTGGCGGGCATTATTTACGGCGGGTGCTACTCCGTGCTGGTCCGGGCCAGCGCCTACTCCGGCGGCACGGACTTCGTGGCCGCCATGATCCACAAGTATCACCCGGAGCAGAGCCTGTTCTGGCTCATCTTCGGCATCAACAGCATCGTGGCCTTCGGCTCCTACTTTGTATATGGCTATCAAGTGGAGCCGGTGATCCTCTGCATTCTCTATAGCTTTGCTTCCAGCACCGTTACGGACCGGCTGGCCAAAAGCGGCCGCAGCGCCGTGCGCTTTGAGATCATCACCGACTATCCCAAGGAAATTGCTGGCGCCATCATCAACCGGCTCCATCACAGCGCCACCCTGCTGCCCGGCAAGGGGATGTATCTGGGCAAGGAGACGAATATTCTCATCTGCATCGTGAACCGGACCCAGGTGGCGGCCCTGTCCTCCATCATCAAGGAGTACCCCCATACCTTCGCCGCCGTGTCTCAGGTGGGCGAGGTCATGGGCAATTTCAAGCATCTGACCAATGACGGCCGTCCCACCCACGATTTTCTCGACCCCGGCGACGGCAACGCCTGTTAAGTACCTGCATTTTTCGCAGCGAAAATAAAATATAACGGAGGAGATACCTATGGCCTACTATTATCCGGAGCCCAGTCACACCTTCAGCGAATACCTGCTGATCCCCGGCTATACCTCGGAGGACTGCATCCCCGACCGGGTGAGCCTGAAAACCCCCCTGACCCGCTATCGGAAGGGATTCGAGGAACCTGCCATTTCCCTGAACGTGCCGCTGGTTTCTGCCATCATGCAGTCCGTGTCCAACGACACCCTGGCCATCGCCCTGGCAAAGGAAGGCGGACTGAGCTTCATTTTCGGCTCCCAGTCCATCGAGACCCAGGCGGCCATGGTCTCCCGTGTGAAGCATCATAAGGCGGGCTTCGTTATTTCCGCCTCCAACCTGACCCCGGACGCCACCCTGGCGGACGTGCTGGCCCTGAAGGCCGCCAACGGCTTTTCTACCGTGGCCATCACCGACGACGGCACGGCCACCGGCAAGCTGCTGGGCCTGGTGACCAGCCGGGACTACCGTGTTTCCCGGATGGAGCCCACCGACAAGGTCAGCACGTTTATGACCCCCTTTGCCAAGCTGGTGACGGCCCCTGCCGAGACCACCTTGAAAGAGGCCAACGACATTATCTGGGACCACAAGCTCAACGCCCTGCCCATTATCGATGCGCAGCAGCACCTGGTCTGCTTCGTGTTCCGGAAGGACTATGCCAGCCATAAGGAAAACCCCCTGGAACTGCTGGACGGGGCCAAGCGCTATCTGGTGGGTGCGGGCATCAACACCCGTGACTACGAAAAGCGCATCCCGGCGCTGTTGGAGGCCGGTGCGGACGTGCTGTGCATCGACTCCTCCGAGGGCTACACCTGCTGGCAGTCCAAGACCATTGCCTGGGTCCGGGAGCATTACGGCGACAGCGTGAAGATCGGCGCAGGCAACGTGGTGGACCGGGACGGGTTCCTGTTTCTGGCACGGGCCGGTGCGGACTTCGTGAAGGTGGGCATCGGCGGCGGCTCCATCTGCATCACCCGGGAGACGAAGGGCATCGGCCGTGGCCAGGCTACGGCGCTCATCGAAGTGGCGGCGGCCCGGGATGAATATTTCCGGGAGACCGGCATCTATGTGCCCATCTGCTCCGACGGCGGTATCGTCCATGATTATCACATGACCCTGGCGCTGGCCATGGGGGCGGATTTCCTGATGCTGGGCCGGTATTTCGCCCGGTTCGACGAAAGCCCCACGCCGAAGGTCATGGTCAACGGGGCCTATATGAAGGAATATTGGGGCGAAGGCTCCAACCGTGCCCGGAACTGGCAGCGCTACGACCTGGGCGGCGCTACCAAGCTGACCTTCGAGGAAGGCGTGGATTCCTATGTGACCTACGCCGGTTCCCTGCATGACAATGTGGAGGCCAGCCTGTATAAGGTCAAGAGTACCATGTGCAACTGCGGCGTGACGAATATCCCCGACCTGCAGCGGGACGCCAAGCTGACCCTGGTGTCCTCCACCTCCATCGTGGAGGGCGGATACCACGATGTGACTCTGCGGTCCACCTCCCCGGCGAAATAAGAGAAAAAATTATGAAAACAGCACCGTTCCGGAAAGAACGGTGCTGTTTTTGCGAGAAAAAGAGAAAATTTGGATGTCCCCCGGCGGGGCGTAAGGCTCCCCTGTGTAGGGGGGCCGAGGGATGGTGCTACGTCTCAGTGCCTACCGCCCCTCATCCGTCACGGGCTAAGGCCCGTGCCACCTTCCCCCAGGGGAAGGCTATTTTCCGCCACGCCGGGAGCGTGCCTGACTTCTTACCCACCTGCCGAGCAGGCCAGTTGGAGGATGGCCCGGTACAATTCTCCGAAGGTCAGGCGGGGGATGGTGGTCTTGGCCACGAGGGGGATTCGTGTGATGACTTCCCCGCCCTCCCGGACGGTCAGTTCCCCCAGCCGCTGCCCCTGGCTCACCGGGGCCGTGACGGTCTCCTCCAGCGTGACCTCTGTGGTCATGCCCGCTTTCCGGGCTTTTTCGATCAGCATGGGCGTCTCTGAGCCGGGGACAGCCTCCACGCTTTCCGCCGTCCCCAACTTCACCGGCACGGCGGCCTCCGGGCAGACCGGCGTATAAAGGGCATAGTTGGCAAAGCCGTAATCCAGCAGCCCCTTGCAGGCGGCGAAGCGCTTCTGGCTGGTCTCGCAGCCCATGACCACGGCGATCAGCCCCAGCCCCTCCCGCTCCGCCGAGGCGGACAGGCAGTACATGGCCTGTCGGGTGAAGCCGGTTTTCAGGCCCGTGGCCCCCGGATAGAAGCGGATGAGCTTATTGGTATTGGAAAGACCGAAGGCTCCGTTTCGAACCGTATCCATCCAAATAGTGGTGTATTTCGTAATATCCGGGTGATTTTTTAACAATTCCCGGGACATTATGGCGATGTCCATGGCGCTGGTCCGGTGTTCCTTTGCCGAATCGTCGTCGTCCAGGCCGGTGCAGTTGACGAAGTGGCTGTCCGTCATGCCCAGTTCCGCAGCACGCTGATTCATCTTGTCCGCAAAGGCCCCTTCGCTGCCGGCCAGATGCTCGGCCATGGCGCAGGCGCAGTCGTTGGCGGAGGACACGGCGATGGATTTCACCATGTCCGACACGGTCAACTGCTCCCCGGCCTTCAGATAGATCTGGCTTCCGCCCTTGGCCGCCGCCGCTTCCGAGGTGGTAACGATGTCGTCCCAGCCGATCTGTCCGCCGTCGATGGCCTCCATGATGAGCAGCAGGGTCATGACCTTCGTGACGCTGGCCGGAGGCAGGGCCTCGTGGGCGTTCTTTTCAAAGAGCACCGTGCCGGTGGCAATGTCCAGCAGCACCGCACTTTTGGCCCCTTCCCCCAGCTCCGCCGCCTGGATTTTCGGGCAGACCGCCGCCAGAATAAGCAAAATCATCAGACAACTGATCCCTCGCCGCATGAAAATTCCTCCCCGTTTGATTCCTGGTACAGGCTATGGCTCAGGGGCGCAAAATAGACCGGTGGATTTTCTGCGCCGGATGTGGTAAACTATGGAAAAAACCACTTCCGGAGGAATGAAAACGTGGAAACAGAGAAATTATATTATCAGGACTGCCACTGCTACGCCTTTTCGGCACGGGTGCTGGACTGCCGGAGCGCCGATGGCGGCTTTGACGTGATCCTGGACCGGACGGCCTTCTTCCCGGAGGGCGGCGGTCAGGCCAGCGACCGGGGGACTTTGGGCGGGGTGAACGTGCTGGACGTGCAGGAAAAGAACGGCGAGATCCTCCACCGGTGCGACGGTCCTTTGCCCATTGGGTCGGACGTGGAGGGAACGCTGGACGTGGCCCGGCGGCAGGACCTGGCCCAGCAGCACGCCGGGGAGCATATCGTTTCCGGCCTTTTGCACAAACGCTTTGGCTATGAAAATGTGGGCTTCCATGTGGGTGCGGAGCTGATGGAGGTGGATTTCAGCGGCCCCCTGACGGATAGCGACATCGCCTGGGTGGAGGCCGAGGCCAACCGGGTGGTCCGGGAAAACCGGAAAATCCGCTGCTGGTACCCCTCCGAAGCGGAATTGCCGGGAATTTCCTACCGGACCAAGCGGACGCTGCCCTGGCCGGTACGCATTGTCGAGATCGGGGACGTGGACCGGTGCGCCTGCTGCGGGGTCCATGTAGGCTCCACTGGGGAAATTGGCCTGATCAAAATCGTCTCCTGCGTGAAATTCAAGGGCGGCTCCCGGCTGGAAATGTGCTGCGGCGGCCGGGCATATCGTTATTGTGCCGAAATTTTTGAGCAAAACCGCAAAATTTCCCGCTTGCTCTCCGCCAAGCCTCGGGAGACGGCGGAGGCCGTGGAGCAGCTGAAGGGGGCGCAGGAAAGTGAAAAATTCCGGGCCAACGACCTGCAGCGGCAGCTTTTCCGGACCCTGGCGGAGAAATTCGCCGGGCAGGACCCGGCCCTGTGCCGCACGGCGGGCCTTTCCGGCGGGGACGTGCGGCTCCTCTGCCAGGAGGTGCAAAAGGAAAGCGGCGGCCTGGCGGCGGTCTTTTCGGAGCAGGGAAATACCTGGAATTTCTGCCTGATGGGAGACGGGGACCGGGTGCAGCAATGGGCCGAAAGGCTGCGGAAAGACCTTCATGCCCGCTGCGGGGGCCGGGGTGGCGCAATACAGGGAACTTTGTCCGCGGGCGGGGATATACTGGAACCTTTTTTCGCCTCGTTCACAAAAAATTCCCAGTAAAATCGGAAATATTCCTTTACAACCGGGAAACGATATTGTATAATGTTATCCGTGTGGAAATGCGGAATTTCCCACAGTCACAGTCTAATCGCTGCGTTTTCGCAGCAGTTTGAATGGAGGAAATATCAATGTCTGTCAAAGTTGCAATCAACGGTTTCGGTCGTATCGGCCGTCTGGCTTTCCGTCAGATGTTCGGTGCTGAGGGCTATGAGGTTGTTGCCATCAACGACCTGACCTCTCCTAAGATGCTGGCTCACCTGCTGAAGTACGATTCCACGCAGGGCAATTACAGCAACAGCCACACCGTCGAGGCCGGCGAGGACAACATCGTTGTCGACGGCAAGAAGATCACCATTTACGCCAAGGCCAACGCCGCTGAGCTGCCCTGGGGCGAGCTGGGCGTGGACGTGGTCCTGGAGTGCACCGGCTTCTACACCAGCAAGGCTAAGGCTCAGGCTCATATCGACGCCGGCGCCAAGAAGGTCGTTATCTCCGCTCCTGCCGGCAACGACCTGCCCACCATCGTGTACAACGTCAACCACAAGACCCTGACCAAGGAAGACAAGATCATCTCTGCCGCTTCCTGCACCACCAACTGCCTGGCTCCCATGGCCAAGGCTCTGAACGACGGCTGGAAGATCCAGTCCGGCATTATGTGCACCATCCACGCTTACACCGGCGACCAGATGATCCTGGACGGCCCCCAGCGTAAGGGCGACCTGCGCCGCAGCCGCGCCGGTGCCGTGAACATCGTGCCCAACTCCACCGGTGCTGCCAAGGCCATCGGCCTGGTCATCCCCGAGCTGAACGGCAAGCTGATCGGCGCTGCTCAGCGTGTGCCCACCCCCACCGGCTCCACCACCATTCTGAACGCCGTTGTGGCCGGCCAGCCCACCAAGGAAGAGATCAACGCTCAGATGAAGTCCGAGGCCACCGAGTCCTTCGGCTACAACACTGACGAGATCGTTTCCTCCGACATCATCGGCATGCGCTTCGGCTCCCTGTTCGATGCTACCCAGACCATGGTCAACAACCTGGACAACGGCACTTCTCAGGTGCAGGTCGTGTCCTGGTACGACAACGAGAACTCCTATGTTTCTCAGATGGTCCGGACCATCAAGTACTTCTCCGAGCTGGGCTAATCTTAACTCGTAAGAAGAACGAAAAAATTTCCCGGCGGGGGCTTGTCCCCCGCCGGGTTTTTCTGTTGCGGGAAAAAGAAATCCCCCGGCGGGGCATGGAATTCCGATGGCGGCCTTGGCCCCCTCATAAGAGGGGGCTGGCTGCCCGCGAGGGCAGACTGGGGGAGTGTGATCTACCAAGTTTTAGATGTCTTCCGGCGATGCGGAAAATAGCCTTCCCCTGGGGGAAGGTGGCCGCAAAGCGGCCGGATGAGGGGCGGTAGGGGCTAAAGGTTTGCACCGTCTCTTGCCTCCCTCTAAGAGGGAGGCGTCTCGGCGTCAGCCGAGACGGAGGGAGTGTCCTAATATAGAAGTAGAGCGTTAAGGTTTTTGAGAAAAGCCTTCTCCCTGGGGAGAAGGTGTCACGCCTTATGGCGTGACGGATGTGGGGTGTAACAAATTTCTGGGCAGTCAGATAAATCGTACCTGGTCCCCTCCACACCCGTCACGGCTGACGCCGTGCCACCCTCTCCAGCAGGAGAGGGCTTCCCTCAGAGTGGGCAAGTCCCTACTCCTAATTTAGCACACTCCCCCAGTCTGCCCTATGGGCAGACAGCCCCCTCTGAGAGGGGGCCAAGAGATGGTGCTTCGTCCTGGTGTGTCCCGCCCCTCATCCGACTGCCCTTGCGGGCAGCCACTTAGTAGCGGTATGACTGCCACCGGCAGTCATATAGATTCTTATTCGCTGCGCGGGGCACAACCCCCAGGGGAAGGCTAATCTCAGAAGGGTCGGTACCCTTCTACGACTTCTAACCGTACACCCCCTCAGTCTGCCTTTACAGGCAGACAGCTCCCCCTACACGCCGGGAGCCTTTTTCGCTTCGCCGGAAGTGCATCCCGTATTCGGCTTTTGAAAACCAAACCCCCGCCTTACCGGGAAACCGGCAGGGCGGGGGTGTACTATCCAAAAACGATTCTGTTTTACCGCTTGAACCAGGTGCTTCGGGACAGCAGAACCAGCATGGGGAAAATTTCCAGCCGGCCGGCCAGCATATCGCCGCAGAGGACCAGTTTGGAAAGCGTGCTGAAGCCTGCAAAATTGCAGGAAGGACCCACCAATTCCAATCCGGGGCCGATGTTATTGAAGCAGGCCAGCACGCCGGAAAGATTGGTCAGAATGGAAAAATTATCCAGAGACACCACCAGAGTGCTCAGCACGATGATGAGCACATAGGCCGCCAGATAGGCGTTGGTGCTTTCCAGCACTGCCTCGTTGACGGTCTTGCCGTTGACCCGGACCACCTGGACCTTCTGGGGGTGGAGCACCTGCCGGATGCTCCGGCGGAGGCTCTTGAAGATCAGCAGCAGCCGGGCGCATTTCAGGCCGCCGCCGGTGGACCCGGCGCAGGCGCCAATGAGCATCAGCACCAGCAGCAGCGTCTTGGAAAATACCGGCCACAGGTCGAAATCCGTGGTGGCGAAGCCCGTGGTGGTCATGATGCTGGACACCTGGAAGGCCGCATGGCGGACCGTTTCCCAGACGGTGGGGTACATTTTATGGATGTTCAGGGAAATCAGCAGAATGGACCCGAAGAACAGCCCCGCATAGAGCCGCAGCTCCTCGTCCTTGAATACGGACCGGAAATTGCCCAGAAGCAGCAGATAATAGCAGCTGAAATTCACCCCGAACAGGGCCATGAACACCGTGCAGACGTTCTGGATGTAGGGGGAATAGGAGGCTATGGAGTCATTCTTGATGCCGAAGCCGCCGGTGCCGGCGGTGCCGAAAGCGGTGCAGAGCGCATCAAAAAGGGGCATTTTGCCGAGAATCAGGAACAGAAGGTCCAGCATCGTCAGAGCGATGTAGAGCATATAGAGGATGGAGGCGGTTTTCCGCATTCTCGGCACCAGCTTGCCCACGTCCGGGCCGGGGCTTTCTGCCCGGAGCAGGTGCATGGTGAAGCCGCCGCCCTTCCGGGTGCTGGGGGTGATGGCCAGCAGGAACACCAGCACACCCATGCCGCCCACCCAGTGGGTGAAGCTGCGCCAGTACAGCAGACTTTTGGAAAGACGCTCCACCTCCGGCAGAATCGATGCGCCGGTGGTGGTGAAGCCGGACACCGTCTCAAAAAAGGCGTCCACAAAGCTGGGGATTTCCCGGGACAGCCAGAAGGGCAGCGCTCCCAGGAGGCTCAGCACGATCCAGCCGATGCTCACGCACACCAGACCGTCCTTGGCCCCGAAAAATTTGTCGCCGCCCCGGCACAGGAGAAAGAGGATCCCTGCCAGCAGGGCCATGACGGCCATAGACAGCAGAAAAGCCTTTCCCGCACCGGATTCCCCGAAATACAGGCTGATGGCGAAGGCGGGCACCAGAAACGCCGCCTCCAACGCCACGATCTGGGCCAGGAACCGGCCCATCATTTTGAAATTCATGGCGGCTACCTCACGCAAAGATGTCGTTGAACTGCCGCAGGACCCCCCGCTCGGAGACCACGACCACCGTGTCCCCCGGCGCAAACTGGGAATCGCCGCTGGGGATTTCCGTCCCGGCCCCGCGGGTGATGCTGGCAATCAGAATGTTTGGCCGCAGCTTCATGCTTTTCAGGGGCTCGCCGCAGTGCTTGGAGTTCTTTTCCACCAGGAATTCCACCGCTTCCGCCTGACCGTCGGCAATGGCGTGGACGGACACGGCGGCGCCGGTCTGGTTCTGCATGGCCCGGACGTAGCGGACGATGGTGTTGCTGCACAGCTCCCTGGGGCAAATGACGCTGCCCAGAGCCAGGGAACCGGCCAGGGTGCTGTTCTCGGACCGGCCCAGCTTGGTGATGACTTGCCGGACCCCGCGGGAGGCGGCGTAAAGGGAAATGATCATGTTCATTTCGTCGATTCCCGTCAGGCTTACCAGCGCATCGCAGCCGGAGATGCCCTCGGTCTCCAAACGGGCCTGGCTGGAGCAGTCACCCTGCACGATACAGGTATTGGGCAGCATGGCGGCAAGCTGGCGGCACCGGGCGGCGTTCTGCTCGATGAGCTGCACGTTGACCCCGTCCTTTTCCAGCATCTTGGCCAGATAGTAGCTGACCCGGCCGCCGCCGCAGAGGATGACCCGCCGGACCCGCCGGGTCAGGACCCCCAGATTTTTCAGCAGTTCCGTCAAGTTGGCGGTGGGGGCGGTGACGAAGATGCGGTCTCCTTCCCGCAGGATGAAGTTGCCGCCGGGAATGGTCGCACTGCCGGAGCGCAGCACGGCGCAGACCAGGACCTTGCACTTGACGATGCGGTACATTTCAATAAGGCTCGCGTTGCACAGCTTGCTGCCGGAATCCACCCGCAATTCGACAATTTCTGCCCGGCCCTTGGCGAAGGTATCCCGCCGCAGGAAGCCGGGGTATTTCAACAGCCGCTCGATTTCCGTGGCGGCCTGATTTTCCGGGTTCACGGTCATGGAAAGGCCGAAGGCCTCCCGCATGGTAAAAATCTGGTCGGAATATTCCGGGTTGCGGATGCGGGCGATGGTATGTAACTTCGGGTTCATGGTGTGGGCGGTCATGCAGCAGAGCAGGTTCACCTCGTCGGCGTTGGTGGCGGCGATGAGCAGGTCGGCCTCCCGGACCCCTGCCTGCTCCAGGGTGGACATGGTGGCGCAGTTGCCCTGAACGCCCATTACGTCGTATTGCTCCATGGTCTGTTCCAGGACCAGATTGTCCAGGTCGATGAGGGTCAGGTCGTGGCCCTCGGCGCTGAGCTGACGGGCCAGGGTGAGGCCCACCTTGCCGTCGCCTGCGATGATGATGTTCATGCGATTTCCCTCCAAAAGAAGAAAATTTTCCCAAAACTTCTAATATACCAGTATAGCAGACATATTCCCAAATAGCAACCCGGCTTTTTCCGACTTTGGCCGTTGCAAAACGGAAGGCGCCGTGTTATACTAAACAATAATATGCCCATTCGGGAGGAATTCCATGAAAACCCTGCTGCATATCTGCTGCGCCCCCTGCGCCAATCAGTGCATCGACAGCCTTCGTTCCGAGGGCATCGACCTGACGGGCCTGTGGTACAACCCCAATATCCACCCCTTTACCGAGTACCGGGCCAGACGGAACTGTCTGCGGGAGTATGCCGGGACCATCGACCTGCCGCTCATCGAGCGGGACGATTACGGCCTGCGGCCCTTCGTCCGGGAAGTGGCGGAGGACATTCCGGGCCGGTGCGTGAAGTGCTATGAAATGCGCTTTTTCGAGGCGGCACGGCAGGCAAAGGAAGGCGGCTTCGACTCCTTTACCTCCTCCCTGTTCATCAGCCCCTACCAGAAGCACGAGCTGATGATCTCCGTTGCGGAAGCGGCGGCAAAAGAATACGGGGTGGAATTTCTCTACCGGGATTTCCGTCCCCTGTTCCGGGCGGGCCAGGAGCGGGCCAAGGAACTGGGCTTTTATATGCAGAAATATTGCGGCTGTATTTTTTCCGAGCAGGAACGGTACTTAAAGCCCACCAAGATCATTCCCTGAGGAGGATACCATGAAGAACGAATACGCAGTCCCCTGCCTTTTTGGCCTGGAGGGCATTGCCGGTGACGAACTGCGCCGGCTGGGCATGGAAAATGTCCGGGTGGAAAACGGCCGGGTGCTGTTTTCCGGAGAAGAACGGGATATGGTCAAGGCCAACATCTGCCTGCGGACCGGCGAGCGGGTGCTGCTGGTACTGGCAGAGTTCCCGGCCAAGAGCTTTGAAGAACTGTTCCAGGGGGTCTATCATACCCATCTGGAGCGGTTCATTCCCAAAGACGGCCAGTTCCCCGTGAAGGGCCACTGCCTGAATAGCCAATTGATGAGCGTGCCGGATTGCCAGACCATCATCAAAAAAGCCGCCTCCAAGCGGCTGGGGGAGGCCTACGGCCTGTCCTGGCTTCCGGAGGACGGCGCAAAATTCCAGCTGCAGTTTGCCATTCTCAACGACCGGGTGAGCCTGTATCTGGACACCACCGGGGCGGGGCTTCATAAGCGGGGCTACCGGCCCGTGGGCAACGTGGCCCCCCTGCGGGAGACGTTGGCGGCGGCCATGGTGCTGCTGACCCATTACCGGGGCCGGGAAGTGTTCCTGGACCCCTTCTGCGGCAGCGGGACCATTCCCATTGAAGCGGCGCTTATTGCCATGAACCGGGCCCCCGGCATCAACCGGCACTTTGCCGCCGAGAACTTCCCCTTCGTGGAGAAGACGCTCTGGAAAGAGGAGCGGGAAGCGGCGAAAAACCGGGAATTCCATGGGGATTATAAGATTTTTGCTTCGGACAATGACCCGGCCTGCGTGTCGTTGTCCATGGCCAACGCCCGCCGGGCGGGTGTGGATAAGCTCATCGTCTTTGAAGATGCGGACGCCCCCAGCCGGAAATTCCCCGCCGCCGAGGGCATTCTGGTGGCCAATCCTCCCTACGGCCAGCGGATGATGGAACAGCGGACCGCCCAGGCCCTTTATGAGCGTCTGGGCCGCCGGTTAAAGACCGAAAAGGGCTGGAAGCAGTATATCATTACCTCCGAGCCGGAGTTTGAGCGGCATTTCGGCCGGAAAGCCGACAAAAAGCGCAAGCTGTACAACGGCATGATCCAGTGCAATTACTATATGTACCTGGGCGACATGGCAAAGGGACGGAAGAAATGAAGCATCTTTTCATCATCAATCCTGCGGCGGGGAAAAAGGACCAGACCGCCGCTTATGAAGCGAAGATCCGTCCCGCCTGCGAAGCGCGGGGCCTGGACTATGAAATTGCCGTGTCCACCCATCCCGGCAACTGCCGGACCCTGGCCCGCCGGGCGGCGGAGACCGGGGAGGAAGTGCGCCTGTACGCCTGCGGCGGCGATGGGACTTTGAATGAAATTGTCAACGGGGCCGCCGGGTTCCCCAATGCCGCCGTGACCCATTTTGCCGGGGGCAGCGGCAATGATTTCGTGAAGATTTTTACCCAAACGGAACCGTTCCGGGACATCAATGCCCTGCTGGATGAGCCGGTCACGGAGGATTTCGACCTGATAAGATGCGGGAAAGACCTGGCCGTGAACGTCTGCTCCGTGGGCTTTGACGCCCGTATCGGCACGGATGTGGCGAAATATAAGAAAATCCCCTTCGTGAAGGGCTTCGGGGCCTACGCCCTGTCCGCCGTGGTGAATACCGTCAAGCGGGTGAAGGAACACTATATTGTCACCGTCAACGGCGAGGTCATCGACGGCAGCGAGACGCTGATCCTGGCGGCCAACGGCCGGTATTACGGCGGCGGCTTTCATCCGGTCCCCGATGCGGACCCCCAGGACGGCAAGCTGGACGTGCTGCTGGTGAAGGGTGTCAGTCGGGGAAAAGTGCTGGAGGTCATCGGAAAATACAAAGACGGCCGTTATGCGGACTTCCCGGACCTGATCCGGCATCTGCGGGCGGACCGGCTGAGCATTCAGTGCGATGACGTGACCCCTGTGAATCTGGACGGGGAGCTGCGGCTGCGGAAAAATGTGGACATTGAAGTGGCGGAGGAAAAGCTGCGGTTTTTCCATCCGGCCTGCGTGTCGGTTTCTGAGGAAGATTGTGTGAAAATCGGGGGATAAGCGGAGAATTCCCGAAAAATTCCCGATTTTTTTGCGGCGACCCCCTTGCCAAACGGACCGGGAAGTGCTATAATACAAACAATCTAACGTAGAATTACGAAAGAGAGGGGTCGCAAGCCCCTCTCTTTCTTGCTGAAAGGGGCGACAAGCATGAAAATTACCGAACAGGTGGAGGCCTTTGCCAAGCCCATCGTGGAGGAAAAAGGCTGCACCCTCTGGGACGTGGAATACGTCCGGGAAGGCTCGGAGCGGTTCCTGCGGGTCTACATCGATAAAGAAGGCGGCGTGTGCATCGACGACTGCGAAGCAGTGGCCCGGGCCATGGACCCCATCCTCGACGAAAAGGACCCCATCCCGGAAAGCTATCACTTCGAGGTCTGCTCCGCCGGGCTGGAACGGCCCCTGCGGCGGCCCAAGGACTTTGAACAGTTCCTGGGTTCTCCCGTGACCGTGAAGCTCTACCGGCCGTACAACGGCCTGAAGGAGATCCCCGGAATTTTACGGGGCTACGAGGACGGGAAAGTCACCGTGGAAGCCGGAAAAGAAACCATTACCTTTGAAAAGTCCCAGGTGGCGCTGGTGCGCCTGCGGGTGGAATTCTGACAGGAGGAACGAATCATCATGGCAAGAAATACAAGAGCCAAAAAGACGGCGGAAGCCCCCAAGGTAGACATTGGGGCGGAAATTTTTGAAAGTCTCCGGGACCTGGAAAAGCTCAAGGGCATCCCCGTGGACTACATGGTGGAGCGGCTGAAGCAGGCCCTCACCAACGCTTATAAGAAGGACCGGGAGGACCACAAGGACGTTCCCGCAGAGAACGTGGTGGTGGACCTGACCGAGAAGGGCCTGTCCATGCGGCAGGTCAAGACCGTGGTGGAGGAAGTGGAGAATCCCGCGCTGGAGATCCAGCTGGACGCCGCCCGGAACGTGAAGGAGGATGTGCAGGTGGGCGACCCCCTGTCCATCAGCGTGGATATTTCCAAGTTCGGCCGCATCGCCGCCCAGACCGCCAAGCAGGTGGTCATCCAGGGCATCCGGGAGGCCGAGCGGGGCATGGCTTATGAGAGCTATTCCTCCAAGTCTCAGGAGCTGCTCACCGGTACGGTGCTGCGCATCGACCCGGAGGGCGACGTGATCGTCACCGTGGGTACCGGCAACGATGCCCACAACGCCGTGCTGCGGACCAGCGAACAAATTCCCGGCGAGACCTACCAGGTGGGCCAGAAGCTGCGGGTGTATGTGCTGGAAGCCCGGCAGGGCAGCCGCTCCACCAGCGTGTATGTGTCCCGGACCCATCCCAACGTGGTCCGGCGGCTCTTCGAGCTGGAGACCCCGGAGATCGCCGACGGTCAGGTGGAAATTCGCAATATCGCCCGGGAAGCCGGTTCCCGGTCCAAGATGGCCGTGCGGGCCGCCATGGAGGGCATCGACCCGGTGGGCGCCTGCGTGGGTCCCCGTGGGTCCCGTGTGGCTGCCGTTGTGGAGGAGCTCCACGGCGAGAAGATCGACATCGTGGTCTGGAGCGAGGACCCCTGCCAGTATGTGAAGGCAGCCCTCAGCCCTGCCGACGTGGTCAGCGTGGAACTGGTCCCCGGCCAGAAGGCCTGCCGTGTGGTGGTGCCTGACGACCAGCTGAGCCTGGCCATCGGCAAGGAGGGCCAGAACGCCCGCCTGGCTGCCCGGCTCACCGGATACAAGGTGGACATCAAGAGCGTGTCCGCCGCAGCCGCCGCCCCGGAGGCGGAATAAGCGCTTACAAGGAGGGCAGGTACCATGCAGAAGAAGATCCCCATGCGGCAGTGTATGGGCTGCCGGGAGCGCAAGGAAAAACGGGAACTCATCCGGGTGGTCCGGGGGACGGACGGGACCGTGTCCCTGGATTTTTCCGGTAAGAAAAACGGCCGGGGGGCCTATATCTGCCCCAAGGAGGAATGTCTGGCGAAAGCCATTCGTTCCAAAGCCCTGGAGCGGAGCCTGGAGGCCCCCATCGGCCAGACGGTGTACGACGCTTTGAAGCGGGAAATGGAGGCAGGCCATGACTGACGGATTGCAGTATTTGTCCCTGGCCCGGAAGGCGGGCCTGGCCGAGTTGGGCGAGGAGCCGGTGGGCTCCGTTACCCGTGCGGGAAAGGGTGCGCTGGTGCTGGTAGCTTCCGACGCTTCCGAGCATACCTGGCGCAGAGCCATGAGCTTTGTGGCGGGGACCAAGCAGACCTGCATCCGCGTTCCCGCAACGAAAGCGGAAATGGGACAGGCCATCGGACGGCAGGAGCTGGCCATCGCTGCCATTACGGACCCCAATATGGCCCTGGCCATGGTGAAGGCCCTGCCCGGAGACCGGACGGAGGCCCTGGAAGCATTGACCCAGAAGGCCGACCGGCAGAAAAAGCATCGGCAGGAAGAAAAGGCCCACGCCCGGAACGTCCGCAAAAGCGGCGGACATACGAAGAAATGATTTTGGAGGTGCGAGTATATGAGTTTAGTGAAGTATCGTTTGCGAGAGGTGGCGTCGGATTTCGGCGTGGCCCCCAAGGAAGTGACGGAGATCATCTCCAAGTTTTCTGAAAAGCCCAAGTCCAATACCCAGGTGCTCACGGAGGAAGAATTGAACATCGTGTTCGATCAGCTGACCAAGAACCATCCGGTGGCATCCCTGGAGAAGGCCTTTGCCGCCCAGACGGCGGTCAGGCAGGAGGCCACCAAGGCCGAGGCTCCCAAGCAGGAAGCCCCCAAGGCCGAGCAGCCGAAAAATGCCAAGCCCCAGCAGGGCGGCAATAAGACCGGCAATAACGCCAACAATGCCAACAGCGGCAACCATAGCGCCAACAATGCAAACAATAATGCCCCCAAGGCCGACAAGCCCAAGGAGCCGGAACGGAAGCGGGAGCGCCGGGTGGTGGATACCTCTGCCGTGCAGGTGAATGCGGCCCGGTTCGACGACCGGGTGGACAACCTGGTCTCCGAGCGGGTGCAGGATTACGCCCGGGGCAAGCAGCGCATCGGCGGCGGCAAGCAGCAGCAGAACAAGAAGCGGGACAACAAGTTCGTCAAGGGCAACAAGGCCAAGAACGAGGAGCAGGAGCGTCTGCGCCGGCTGCAGATGGAGCAGGCCCGGAAGGCCGTGCTGACCGTCAAGATCCCAGAGGAGATCACCGTAGGCGAGCTGGCCTCCCGGATGAAGAAGACCGCCGGAGAGGTCATCAAGCTGCTGATGAAGAACGGCGTCATGGCGGGCATCAACCAGACCGTCGATTTTGATACCGCCGAATATGTGGCCACGGAAATGGGCTGCAAGGTGGAGAAGGAAGTCACCGTCACCATCGAGGAGCAGATCATCGACGATCACGTGGACACCGCCGACGAGCTGGAGACCCGGGCCCCCGTGGTGGTGGTCATGGGCCACGTTGACCACGGCAAGACCAGCCTTCTGGACGCCATCCGGAAAACCTCCGTTACCGCCGGTGAGGCCGGCGGCATCACCCAGCACATCGGCGCTTACACCGTGGACGTGAACGGCAAGTCCATCACCTTCCTGGATACGCCGGGCCATGCGGCCTTTACCTCCATGCGTGCCCGTGGCGCCATGTGTACGGATATTGCCATTCTGGTGGTGGCTGCCGACGACGGCATCATGCCCCAGACCATCGAATCCATCAACCATGCCAAGGCCGCTCAGGTGCCCATCATCGTGGCGATTAACAAGATGGACAAGCCCACCGCCAACCCGGACAAGATCAAGGAGCAGCTGACCAAGTACGACCTGATCCCAGAGGAATGGGGCGGCGACACCATCATCTGCCCCATTTCCGCCAAGACCGGCCAGGGTCTGGACGAGCTGCTGGAAATGGTGAACCTGACCGCCGAAATGCAGGAACTGAAGGCCAATCCCAACCGCCGTGGTAAAGGCACCGTCATCGAAGCCCGGCTGGACAAGACCCGTGGCCCCATCGCAACGCTGCTGGTCCAGAACGGTACTTTGAAGCAGGGCGACATCATCATCGCCGGTACGGCTGTGGGCCGTGTCCGGGTGATGACCAACGACAAGGGCCGCACCGTCAAGACCGCCGGACCCAGCCAGCCTGTGGAGATCACCGGCCTGGCCGACGTGCCGACTCCCGGCGACGAGTTCGACGCCGTTACCGATGAGCGCATGGCCCGGGAACTGGTGGAGCAGCGCCGTCAGGCCGAGAAGGACGCACTGGCCAAGCTGACCACAAAGGTCACTCTGGACAACCTGTTCGCCAAGATGCAGGAAGGCGAAATGAAGCAGCTGAACCTGGTGGTCAAGGCCGACGTGCAGGGCTCTGCCGAGGCCGTGAAGGCCAGCCTGGAAAAAATTTCCAACGATGAGGTCCGGGTCCGGGTCATCCACGCAGGCGTGGGCGCCATCAACGAGACGGATATTCTGCTGGCTTCCACTTCCGGAGCCATCGTGGTGGGCTTCAACGTCCGTGCCGATGCCGCCGCTCAGGCCAGCGCCCAGCGGGCCAAGGTGGATATGCGGTTCTACCGGGTCATTTATGACGCCATCGACGAGATCGAGGCGGCCATGAAGGGCATGCTGGCGCCCAAGTACCAGGAGGTCATCATCGGCCATGCCGAGGTCCGCCAGACCTACAAGGTCAGCGCCATCGGCACCATTGCCGGCTGCATGGTGAAGGACGGCAAGGTGAGCCGGGACGCCAAGGTCCGGGTGCTCCGGGACAACATCGTTATCCACGAGGGCGAGGTAGGCTCCCTGCAGCGGTTCAAGGACGCCGCCAAGGAAGTCACCGCCGGTTTCGAGTGCGGCATGAGCATCGCCAAGTTCAACGACATCAAAGAGGGCGACATCTTCGAGTGCTTCGTCATGGAGGAGATCAAGCAGTAATTCCTGCATGAGGGCGCTTTTGACTGTAGGGGCGAGGCATGCCTCGCCCGCCAAGTAGCGATATTTGAGCAGTAAAAACCGACGCTGACCCTGCCGGGACAGAGAAAAAGCCTTCCCCGCATGGGAAGGTGGCCCCGAAGGGGCCGGATGAGGGGCGGTAGGGGCTGCCGATGAAGCACCGGCCAAAGCCCTCTCCTGCCTGGAGAGGGTGGCCCCGAAGGGGCCGGGTGTGGAGGGGACCCGGTGCGTTTTATCGGACTGCCCGGAAAGACGATAGGCCCCACATCCGTCAGCCCTTGCGGGCTGCCACCTTCTCCCCAGGGAGAAGGCTTTGCTCAGAAACCTTTACCCCTACTTCGAACGATAGGACACTCCATCCGTCAGCCCTTAGGGGCTGACACCTCCCTCTAAGAGGGAGGCAAGAGACTGTGCTTCGTCGTAGTGCATCCCGCCCCTCATCCGTCACGGGCTAAGGCCCGTGCCACCTTCCCCCAGGGGAAGGCATCCCTCAGAAGGGTCGGGACACTTCTACGTCGTCCAACCGTACACCCCTTCCGTCACCTTCGGCGCCACCTCCCCCTACACAGGGGAGGCAAACTCAGAAGTACGGACCCAGTTTCACAGAGTCAAGGCTCCCCTGTGTAGGGGGAGCTGTCATGGCGCAAGCCATGACTGAGGGGGTGTGATCTTCCGGCTTTTAGGAGACTATCGAACGAACGCTTCTACGACGTCCAACCGTACACCCCCTCCGTCACCTCCGGTGCCACCTCCCCCTACACGCCGGGAGGCAGCGCCTCGCCGGTTTCTGCGTATGAAATTCGGCAGATCGTTTACCCATCCTGCGGAAACCCATCCGGGTTTCCGCCTTCTGCCATATAAAAAGGAGGAATCCCCAATGGCATCCAACCGTCTTATGCGGATCAACGAGGAAATTCAGAAGGAGCTTTCCGCCATGATCCGAAACCTGAAAGACCCCCGGGTCCAGGACACCATGATCTCCATCACCCGTGTGGAGACCACCCCGGACCTGCGCTACGCCAAGGTCTATGTGAGCTTCCTGCAGGAGGACCGGGCGGCGGAGGCCCTGAAGGGCCTGAAGTCCGCCTCCGGCTATCTGCGCCGGGAGCTTGGCAGTGTGCTGCGGCTCCATCACACCCCGGACATCCAGTGGGCCCTGGACGACTCCATCACCTACGGCGCCAGAATGTTGGCCCTCATCAACTCCCTGGAGGTAAATTCCGATGACCACGCTGACGAGGGCTGAGACTGCCCGGTGGCTCTCGGAACGGGACCAGTTTCTGATTCTGACCCATGTGCGGCCCGACGGGGACACGCTGGGGTCCGCCGCCCTGCTGTGCCGGGGACTGCGGAAGCTGGGCAAAACCGCCCATATTCTGGAAAATCCCGGCATTACCGCCAAATATGCGGCGCTGCACGAGGGCCTGACCCAGAAGGAAGCCCTGGCGGGCGATACCCTGGTCAGCGTGGACGTGGCGGCTCCCAATATGCTGCCCGACGCTTTCCGGCCCCTGCAGGACCGGATCGCCCTGCGCATCGACCATCACGGCACGGCCACGCCCTTTACCCCCCTTTCTCTGGTGGATGCCGGGGCGGCGGCCTGCGGCGAAATTCTTTTTGACGTGCTGTGTGAGTTGGGCGTGACCCTGGACAAGCCTATGGCCAACGCCCTGTACACCGCCGTCAGCACCGACACCGGCTGCTTCCGCTACGCCAACACCACCGCCCACACCTTTTCCACGGCGGCGGCCTGCGCCCAGGCCGGGGCGGACCTGTCGGACATCAATCTGGCTCTGTTTGAGACCAATTCCTTCGCCCGGCTGAAAATCCAAAGCTATCTGGTGGAGCACGCCCGGTTCTATCGGGATGGGGCCTTGGCGGTCTGCCCGCTGCCCCGTGCCATCGAGGAAAGCGTGGGCGCCGGGGAGGACGACCTGGAAAACATTTCCGGCTTCCCCCGGTCCATTGCCGGGGTCAAGATGGCGGCCACCCTCCGGGAGGACCCGGACGGCCGGGTGAAGATCTCCGTCCGGGCGGTGCCGGGGTATGACGCTTCGGCGGTCTGCGCCCGGTTCGGCGGCGGCGGCCACAAGGGCGCTGCGGGGGCTTCCCTGCGCCTGCCCCTGGAGGAAGCGGCCCAGGCGGTGGCGGCGGCCATGGAGGAACTGGTTTGACCGGCATCGTCATTGTGGACAAGCCCGCCGGGTGGACCAGTCAGGACGTGACCGCCCGGCTCCGGCGGGTGTTCGGCACACGGCGCATCGGCCACGGCGGGACGCTGGACCCCATGGCCACCGGCGTGCTGCCGGTGTTCGTGGGCCGGGCCACCCGTGGGGTGGAATTTTTTGAACACGCCGATAAGACTTACGAAGCTGTCCTCCGGCTGGGGACGGTCACGGATACCCAGGACAGCACCGGAACGGTGCTGGAAAAGCGGCCCGTTACCGTGACGGAAGCGGAATTCCGGGACATTCTGCCGGAATTCACCGGGGAAATTGCTCAGATCCCGCCCATGTACTCCGCCATCAAGGTGGACGGGAAAAAGCTCTATGAGCTGGCCCGTGCGGGGAAAGAAATCGAGCGAAAACCCAGAGAGATCACGATTTTTTCTTTGGATTTGCTGGAATTTACCGGAGAAACGGCGAAGATTCGGGTCCACTGCTCCAAGGGGACCTATATCCGGACGCTGTGCCATGACATCGGGGCGGCCCTGGGCTGCGGCGGGTGCATGGAGACCCTGCGCCGGACGGCGGCGGGAGAATATACCCTGGCGGACAGCGTGGAACTGGATACGCTGCTGAATGCCGAACGCCCGGAGGACTATCTTCGGGACGTGGACACGCTGTTCCGGCAATATCCGGCGGTGACGCTGACGGAAAAGCAGACCCTGCGCTGCCGGAACGGGAATTCGTTCTCCATTGCCCTGCCGGAGGGCCGCTACCGGGCCTACGACAGCCAGGGGACGTTCCTCATGCTGGCCAAGGTCCAGGGCGGCATCATGGAGACGGTCAAGAGCTTTTTTGATGTGTGATGGGGCGTGCCTTTGACAAGAAGCAGGGGCTTGCCCGCTCTGAGAAAAGCCTTCCCCTGGAGGGTGGTGCTCCGCGCAGCGAATCCGAAATCTATATGACTGCCGGTGGCAGTCATACCTCTACTACGGTGGTCCGGCTAAAGCCGGACCGGATGAGGTCGAAGGTCACAGCGCTGTACCAACCTATGGTGATGATTGGCAGCTACGACCTCATCAGTCGCAACTGACGTTGCGACTGCTTCCCCTCCAGGGGAAGCCTTCACTCAGAAGTACCGGGCCGGTTTTTCTTGTAGGGGCGAGGCATGCCTCGCCCGCCAGCTTGCGATAACTGAGTAATGAAAATCGACGCTGAGACCGACGGGACAGAGAAAAGCCTTCCCCTGGAGGGGAAGGTGTCACGCCTTATGGCGTGACGGATGAGGTCGAAGGTAGCATTTTTGTACTATCTCATGGTGATAGTCGTTAGCTTCGACCTCATCAGTCTGCCTTTGCAGGCAGACAGCTTCCCCTCCAGGGGAAGCCTTACGCCACGCCGGTTCGGCGTATGGAATTCGGCGCATCGGGGCATGCCCGCGCCCCTACAAAGCCTCGCCGGGAGTGCGTCCCGCCCCTCATCCGTCTCGGCTGACGCCGAGCCACCTTCCCCCAGGGGAAGGCTAAGCTCAGAAGGGTCGGTACACTTCTACGCCGTCCAACCGTACACCCCCTCCGGCACCTTCGGTGCCACCTCCCCCTACACGCCGGGAGGCATCGCCACGCCGGGAGACCTGCCCGCACACCCCATACAGAAAAGGAAGAACTATGCAAGAAAAGACCATCTATGCCCTGGGCTTTTTTGACGGGGTGCATCTGGGCCATCAGGCCCTGCTGAATACCTGCAAGGCCTTGGCGGCAGAATACGGCTGCACCGCCGGGGTGCAGACCTTTGGGAATCACCCGGACGCTCTGGTGGAGGGCAAGGCCCCCGGCCTTATCAACTCCATCGCCGACCGGGAGGCCCTGCTTCGGGAAATGGGCATGGAGCGGGTCATCGTGCTGCCCTTCGACAACGCATTGATGCACACCCCCTGGCAGGACTATTTTCAGCGGCTTTTGACGGAATTTCACGCCGGGGGCATCGTCTGCGGCTACGATTTCCGCTTCGGGGACCGGGGAGCCGGGAACGGCGAAAAGCTGCTGAGTGCCTGCAAAGAAGCCGGTATCCCCTGCCGGGTGGTGCCGGAGCAGAAGGTGGAGGGGCTGACCGTTTCCTCCACCCGCATCCGGGGCTTCCTGGCGGAGGGCAATATTGCCGAAGCCAACCGCTTTCTCGGCCATCCCCACCGGCTCACGGGCAACGTGGTGGCTGGCCATCAGCTGGGCCGGACCATGGGTATCCCCACGGCGAATATTGCCGTGCCTGCCGGGGTGGCCTTGCCGAAAAACGGCGTGTACGCCTGCAAGGCCCTGGTGGACGGGGAAGCCTACCCGGCGGTGACGAACATCGGCCTGCGGCCCACGGTGGGGGGCCGTCATGTGACCGTGGAGCCCTGGCTTCTGGACTACGATGGGGACCTGTACGGCCGGGAGCTGACCCTGCTCTTTTACGATTATCTCCGAGAGGAGCGAAAATTCCAGGATCTGGATGCGCTGCAGGCGGAGATCCGGAAAAATGCCGACCAGACCCGGAAATTCTTTGAAAAAACCTGAAAAAGTGCTTTACTTTTCGGAAAAGCCATGATATGATAATCGAGCCGGTTTTGCCGGTAACTTGATGCGCCCAGGCGCAGTGGCGGGAGAAGTCCACTGACCCCCACTTTGCTTCGGGTGAGAATATTTGAAAGGTGGATAAATTCCATGATCCAGAAGGAAAAGAAGACCCAGGTCATCCTGGACAATGCTACCCACGAAGGCGACACCGGTTCTCCCGAGGTCCAGATCGCGATCCTGACCGCCCGTATCAACGAGCTGACGGACCATCTGCGGGTACACAAGCACGACAACCACTCCCGTCGTGGCCTGCTGATGATGGTCGGTAAGCGCCGCAGTCTGCTGGACTACCTGTACCGGAAGGACATCGAGCGGTACCGTGCGATCATCGCCAAGCTGGGCATCCGTAAGTAAGTATTGAGAAAGGGCGGCGAAAGTCGCCCTTTTTTCAGAATCGTCGGGATTTTAGCAGTTGAAAGTGGGACAGAAGCGGTGTGTACCTCCACGTTCCTGCCCCAGTTTCAAGTGCTAAACCTCCCGACACCCAAAAAATTTTCTAACAGGAGGTAATTTTACCAATGATTACGCACAAACAGTTCCCCAATCACAAGGTTTATGAAATGATGATCGGCGGCCGTCCCTTTACCGTGGAGACCGGCAAGGTGGCCGAGCTGGCCGACGCCGAGTGTGTGTGCCGCTACGGCGATACCGTGGTGCTGACCACCGTTACCTGCTCCCCTCTGCCCAAGGCGGGCATCGACTATTTCCCTCTGACCATCGAGTTTGAGGAGCGGATGTACTCCGTGGGCCGTATCCCCGGCTCCTTCAACCGCCGGGAGGGCAAGCCCTCCGAGCGGGGCATCCTGAACAGCCGGATCATCGACCGGCCCATGCGGCCCCTCTTTGACGAGGAACTCCGCAACGACGTGGTCGTGACCTGCACCGTGCTGGCCAATGACTACGACAACCCCGTGGAGATCGTGGCCTCTCTGGGCGCTTCCATCTCCATCGCTTCCTCCGATGTGCCCTGGAACGGACCCGTGGCCACCACCAACGTGTGCCACCTGAACGGCAAGTATATCGTCAACCCCTCCGCCGACGAGCGGGCCGCCGCTGACTGCTTCGTGTGCATCGCCTCCACCTTCGAGAAGGTGGTTATGATCGAGACCGAGGCCAACGAGGCTCCCGAAAGTGTGGTGCTGGAAGCCATCCGTATCGCGCACGAGACCAACATGGAGATCGTGAAGTTCATCAACGGCATTGTGGCCGAGATCGGCAAGCCCAAGTTCACCTTCGAGAAGGCCGCCGTGAACCATGACCTGCTGGACGACCTGATGGCCTACGGCCTGGACCAGATCGAGTACGCCCTGGACACCGACGACAAGAACGTTCGGGAGGAGCGGCTCACCGCTGCCCGTGTGGACTTTGCCAACAAGTTCGCCGACAAGTACGAGGACTTCGAGACCAACATCGAGGTCTGCCTGTACAAGATGCAGAAGAAGGTCGTCAAGAAGTGGCTGCTGGCCGGCAAGCGTGTGGACGGCCGTGGCATGGACGAGATTCGTCCTCTGGCTGCCGAAGTCGGTCTGCTGCCCCGGGTCCACGGTTCCGGACTCTTCACCCGTGGCCAGACCCAGGTGCTTTCCATCTGCACCCTGAACACCCTGTCTGCGGCTCAGAAGCTGGATACCATCTATCCGGAGGAGACCAAGCGGTATATCCATCATTACAATTTCCCCTCCTTCTCCACCGGTGAGGCCAGAGCCGCCCGCTCCACCTCCCGCCGGGAGATCGGACATGGCGCTTTGGCTGAGAAGGCGCTGCTGCCCGTGATCCCCGATGTGGAAGAGTTCCCCTATGCCATCCGTGTGGTGTCCGAGGTGCTGTCCTCCAACGGCTCCACCTCTCAGGCTTCTATCTGCGGCTCTACCCTGGCTCTGATGGACGCCGGTGTGCCCATCAAGCGGCCCGTGGCCGGTATTTCCTGTGGCCTGATCTCCGACCAGGAGACCGGCGAGTGGCGGACCTTTACCGACATTCAGGGCGTGGAGGACTTCCACGGCGAGATGGACTTCAAGGTGGCCGGTACCACCGAAGGCATCACCGCCATCCAGATGGACCTGAAGAACAAGGGCCTGACCATGGAAATCATTGCCGACGCTCTGGAGCGCTGCCGCAAGGCCCGTCTGGAAATTCTGGACCAGATCATGCTGCCCTGCATCGCCGAGCCTCGTGCCGAGGTCAGCGAGTACGCCCCCAAGATGATCTCCCTGAAGATTCCTGTGGATAAGATCCGGGAAGTCATCGGCTCCGGCGGAAAGACCATCCAGAAGATCTGCGCCGACACCGGCGCCAAGGTGGACATCGACGACGACGGCAGCGTGTTTATCTCCGCTGTGGACTCCGCCGCCGCTTACGCCGCCAAGAAGATGGTGGACGACATCTGCTTCGTTCCCGAGGTGGGCAAGCTGTACTACGGCAAGGTGGTCCGCATCCTGCCCATCGGCGCCTTCGTGGAGATCGCTCCGGGCCATGACGGCATGGTCCACATCTCCAAGCTGGACAACCGGCGGGTGGAGAAGGTCGAGGACGTGCTGAATCTGGGCGATATGACCTGGGTGAAGTTCATGGGCTTCGACGAGAAGGGCCGTGCAAACTTCAGCCGCCGGGATGCGCTGAAGGAAATGGCCGAACAGAATAAGTAAGCACCAAAAGAGAGATTCTCAGCCCTCCCTGCGGAAGTTTTTCCCACAGGGAGGGTTTTCCGGCCAAAAAGTATCCGCCACACGGGGACGGTAGGGTTGTGCCCCGCGCAGCGAATAGAAATGAACATGACTGCCGGTGGCAGTCATACCTCTACTGCGCTGTCACGGCAACGCCGTGACTGAGGGGGTGTAATCTTGAAATTTGGGATTACTTCCGGCGATGCAGAAAATAGCCTTCCCCCAGGGAAAGGCTTTTCTCAGAGGGACGGACACTCCGGGGGCGAACCCCCCAAAACACACATCTTTCACGACTTATAGAGAGGAGGATACGAGATGATCTTCGGAAAGCACATCAACCGCTATTATCTCAAGTACGCCGGGTGGCTCCTGATGGGCCTGGCGGCGCTGGTGGCGGTGGACTACTTCCAGCTGGTGATCCCGAATCTTTACCAGATGGTCATTAACGGCTTGAACCAGGGCTACGTCCTGGTGGATGGCGTGAAAATGGCCTTCGATATGAACTTCCTGCTGGACAAGATCTGTATGCCCTTGGTCTGGGTCATCCTGGCCATGGTCATCGGCCGGTTCGGTTGGCGTGTGTGCATCTTCGGCGCCGCCATCAAGGTGGAGACGGACCTGCGTAACGATATGTTCGACCACGCCAAGGACCTGTCCGTCCAGTATTACCAGGTGAACAAGGTGGGCAACCTGATGAGCCTGTTCACCAACGACCTGGAGACCGTGCAGGACTGCTACGGCTCCGGTTTCCTGATGTTCTTCGACGCTCTGGTGCTGTTCGTCCTGTCCGTTTACAAAATGTGGCGGATGAATCAGCTGCTTACCGTCCTGTGCCTGATCCCCATGGCGCTGCTGCTGGGGGCCAGCACGGTGGTCGGCAATTACCTTACCAAAAAGTGGGACATCCGTCAGGAGGCCTTCTCCAAGCTGTCCGACTTTTCCCAGGAGAGCTTCTCCGGCATCGCCGTCATCAAGGCCTTCGTGAAGGAAGCAAAAGAATTGCTGGCTTTCCGGAAGCTGAATGAGGAGAATGAGGTGGCCAACGTGGAGTTCACCAAGGCCAGCGTTCTGCTGCGTATTCTGGTGGAACTGTTCGTGGAGAGCGTGGTGGCCGTGATTCTGGGCTACGGCGGCTATTTGGTCTGGAATAAGACCTTCAACGCCGGCCAGTTGGTGGAATTCATCGGCTACTTCAATGCGATTGTCTGGCCCATTATGGCCGTGTCCGAGCTTATCGACATGACCAGCCGCGGCAAGGCATCTTTGAGGCGTATCAGCGAACTGCTGGACGCCAAGCAGGATGTCCATGACCGGGAGAATGTTTCCGATATTGGCCCGGTCCATGGTGACATCGAGTTCCGGGATTTGACCTTCCGTTACCCTGACGGGGAGTACGATGCGCTGAAGCATGTTTCCTTCACCATCAAGGCCGGCGAAAACGTGGGTGTTGTCGGCAAGACCGGCTCCGGCAAGACCACCCTGGTGGACCTGATTCTGCGGACCTACAATGTACCTGACGGGACCATCTTCATCGACGGCAAGGACGTGAACGATGTGTCCATCCGCTCCGTCCGGGACGGCTGCGCTTACGTACCCCAGGATAACTTCCTGTTCTCCGACACCATCACACGGAACATCGCCTTCGGTGTGGATAACCCGGAAAACTCCCAAGTGACGTTGGCCGCTCGGATGGCCGACGTGGATTCCAACATCCGGGAATTTGCGCAGAGCTATGATACGGTGCTGGGCGAGCGGGGCGTTACCGTGTCCGGCGGCCAGAAGCAGCGCATTTCCATTGCCCGGGCGCTGATGAGGGACGCACCCATTCTGATTCTGGACGACAGCGTTTCCGCCGTGGATACCAAGACCGAGCGGACCATTCTGGACAATCTCCGCAAGACCCGTGCGGGCAAGACGACCATTTTGATTGCCCACCGGATTTCCACCATTGAGCAGATGGATAAAATCCTCTTTGTGGACGACGGCGAGGTGGTGGCCGTGGGTACCCATGCCCACCTGTACGCTACCAACCCGGAATACCGGAAAATGGTGGATCTGCAAAAGCTGGAAGAGGAAGGAGGCAAGCACAATGCGTGAGTATTTGCCGATTTTTATCGTTCTGGGCATCATTGGCATCTTTACCCTGGGCTTTATCGCGGCCTATGTGCGGGAAAAGCACCGCAAGGACGGCAAGGGCCAGGACCGGAACATCCCCGACGGGGAGATCATGCGGCGGCTGATGGTGTATGCCAAGCCCTACTGGAAGGAATTCCTGCTGGTGTTCTTCCTGATGATCCTCTCCAATGTGTATGCGCTGGTGTCCCCGCTGCTGGTGGGCGACATTGAGGAAATGGTGAAAAACGATTTCCCCCTGCCCCGGCTCTATGTCATGGTGGGGACCTATGTGGGCATCCTGCTGGTAAGCCTGGGCTGCACCTACATTCAGTCCGTGATCTTGCAGAAGGTGGGCCAGAAGATCCTGTCCGCCCTGCGGCTGAATGTGTTCACCCATATTGAAAGCCTGTCCCATGAGCAGCTGAACAACATCCCCACCGGCAAGCTGGTGACCCGTGTGGCCAACGACACCAACGCCATTTCCATGATGTTCACCAACATATTGGTGACGATGCTCACCAACATGATGATGGTTATTGGCGTGCTGGGAGCCATGCTGGTGCTGAACTACGCCCTGACGCTGATGGTACTGTGCTTCGTGCCGTTCCTGGTGCTGTTCACGGTGATTTTTCGGAAATTCTCCCGGAAGGTCTACCGGGTCGTCAAGGACGGGACCACGGACATCAACACCTATCTGTCCGAGAACCTGTCCGGTATCAAGATCACCCAGATTTTTAACCGGGAAGGCCAAAAAATGCAGGACTTCCTGGATAAGAGCAACAAGCTGAAAAAGGCCAAGCAGAACCAGATTTTCGTGTTCGGCGTGTTCCGGCCCATGGTGTATATGCTCTATATTTCCTCGGTGCTGTGCCTGCTGTTCCTGGGCGGCAAGGGCTACATCCAGCCCGGCAGCGTCCTGGGCCAGACCTTCACCAGCGGAATGATCGTGACCTTCTACATGTACATCTCCCGGTTCTTCAATCCTATCCAGACCCTGGCCGAGCAGTTCAACCTGCTGCAAAGCGCTTTCGCCAGCGCCGAGAAAATTTTCACCATTCTGGATATGGAGCCGAATGTGGTAGATGAACCGGATGCCATCGAGCTGGACGACATCAAGGGCGAAATCGAGTTCAAGGACGTGTGGTTTGCCTATATCCCCGGCGAGTGGGTACTGAAGGGCGTGTCCTTCCATGTGCATCCCAAGGAGACCGTGGCCTTCGTGGGCTCCACCGGCTCCGGAAAGTCCACGATCCTGTCTCTGATCGTCCGGAATTACGACATCCAGAAGGGCCAAATCTTAATTGACGGCATGGATATCAAGAAGATCAAAATTTCCTCCCTGCGTCGTCATTTCGGCCAGATGCTCCAGGATGTGTTCCTGTTCTCCGGAACGATCCGGTCCAACATCCTCCTGCGGGAGGAGGGCATCTCCGATGAAGAAGTCATGGAGGCCTGCCGGTATGTGAATGCGGACAGCTTTATCAACAAGCTGGAGCATGGGCTGGACGAGCCGGTCCGGGAGCGGGGCAACAACTTCTCCGCCGGACAGCGGCAGCTTCTGTCCTTTGCACGGACCATTATTCACAAGCCCAGCGTGATGATTTTGGACGAGGCCACCGCAAATATCGATACGGAGACGGAGGTCCTCATACAGGATTCCCTGGAAAAGATGAAGAACATCGGCACCATGCTCATCGTGGCCCACCGGCTCTCCACCATCCAGCACGCAAACAACATCATTCTCCTGTCCCATGGCCAGATCCTGGAGCAGGGGGACCACCAGCACCTGCTGTCCCTCCACGGGCGGTATTACCAGCTCTATACCCTGCAGTATAATAAGCAGGCCCTGGGGCAGTAAGAAGCGGCTATGATCAAGAAGCACATCCCGGCGGGAAACCGCCGGGATGTTGTTTTTTGCGAAAAAATCCCCCGGCGGGGCGAAAAAAGCCTTCCCCTGGAGGGGAAGGTGTCACGGGCCACAGCCCGTGACGGATGAGGTCGAAGGTTGCAGCGTCGTACCAACTTATGGCGATGATTGGCAGCTTCGACCTCATCAGTCAGCCCTTGCGGGCTGCCAGCTTCCCCTCCAGGGGAAGCCTTTGCTCTGTCCCGGCGGGTTTCTGCGTCGATGCATGTTGCTCTGGTAACGCAAGATAGCGGGCGGGGCATGCCGCCGCCCCTACAATGCCACGCCGGAAGATATACAGAAATTCGGCAGTGTACACCCCCTCAGTCATGGCTTGCGCCATGACAGCTCCCCCTGCACAGGGGAGCCTTTGCTCTGTCCCGTTCATCTCAGCGCCGATTTTCACTGCTCAAATATCGCAATCTGGCGCATCGGGGCATGCCGCCGCCCCTACAATGCCCCAACTGAATTTGTGAATAAATATACGCATAACGTCTCAAGAATATACGAAAAACCTGCCGGAAAACCTGGAAAGTCATGTTCCATGAATATGGAACAGTCCGTGTGTGATAGACTTTGTTGTTAAAATAGCTAATCGGGCCGGGCGGAAAACCGGAAAAACACCGGTTCTGTCCCGGTTTTGCGGCCCGTTCGTCCCTGGGAAAAGCACAAATAGAGAATATGTTTGTGCAATTTGCTGGAATGACCGGGAAAGCCCCCGGGAATCTTTGGAAAATCCTCCTCTTGCCGGGAATGTGAATGGATAGTATAATGGCCATAGCATAAGAAGGGCACGTATGCCCGTCTGGCGAGAACACAAGTAGGAGGAATATGAAAATGACGGCATTCAAGAGAAGCTGTGCATTGTTTCTGGCGGTAATAATGCTGCTGGCAGCAATTCCCGGCACGGTTTTTGCCGCCGCTTCCGACAACGGAAGCACCCAGGGCTCCCTGGTGGAAACCACTCTGGACGACATCGCGTCCAACGTGGCCAAGCAGGTGTTCCGGGGCGGCAAAGACAAGGATGATCACAAAATTGAGGTGGACACCACCGAAGAGTACGATGATTCCGACGAGGTCGAGATCATCGTGGTGGTGGACGACCAGGTGGCCGCTCCCGGCGTGGAGGCGCAGGTGGATGTCCTGCTCCGCAGCCAGGGCGATGCGGCTTCCGCTATTTCCACCATGGCCATGAACGGCCGGGCCTTGGAGCCGGAGCGGCAGTACACGACCCTGCTCAACGGCTTCTCCGCCAAGGTCACCTATGGCGACTATAAGAAGATCAAGGACCTGGACTGCGTGGAGTCCGTGTTCCTGTCCCCGACCTTTGAGCTGCTGCCCGATACGGCCAACAGTGACAAGATGATCGGCGGAGGAGTGTACAATGACACCGGCTTCAACGGCGAGGGGATGCTCATCGCCATTCTGGATACCGGCGTTCAGGTGAACCATCCCATCTTCAAGGATGCGCCCACCAACCCCTCCATGACGAAGGAATCCCTTCAGGCCATCCTGGACAAGTACGAGCTGAACGCAGAAAAGGACGTTTCCAGCCTCAGCGCCGAGTCCCTGTATTACAGCGCCAAGGTTCCCTTCCAGTTTGACTACGGCGAGGGCAAGCTGGACAAGACAAACGGCGCCCGGGGCGACCACGGCACCCACGTTGCTTCTACGGCAGCGGGCAACACCGGCGTGAATGCCGATGTGATGGGCGTGGCTCCCCAGGCCCAGATCCTGAACATGAACGTGTTCTTTGAGAGCGGCGGCGCATCCTTTGCCAATATCCTGGCGGCTCTGGAGGACTGCATCTTCCTGGGCGTGGACGTGGCCAACATGAGTCTCGGTTCCGACTGCGGCTTCATCGATTACGACAGCGAGGACGAGTTCACCCAGAACATCCTGAAGGTGTTCCGGCGCTGCGGCGAGAACGGCGTTTCTCTGGCCGTGGCTGCAGGCAATGCCTATAGCGCCGCTTACGGCAACGCCTTCGGCGCAAAGGCGCTGGCTACCAACCCGGACTACGGCGTGGTGGGCGACCCCTCTACCTGGGGCGAGTCCATGTCCGTGGCTTCCGTGAACAACAGCATGATGAAGGGCCCCTACATTACGGCCGGCGGCGAGAATTATGCTTACTATGACAGCGCCACCATCGAGGGCGCTTCCTCCGACGCCATCGCTTTCCGGACCCTGGCCAACAAGGGCGAGCTGGAGTATGTGGTCATTCCCGGCGAGGGCAACGAAGAAGACTACGAAGGGCTGGACGTGAAGGGCAAGATCGCTCTGGTCCAGCGAGGCGGCATCTACTATGAAAAGAAGATGGAGAACGCCGCCAAGGCTGGCGCCATCGGTATGCTCTGCTACAACAACACCGAGGGTATGTTCTATATGTCCATTGCCAAGTGGAGCATTCCCGCCGTGTTCATTTCTCAGGCCACCGGCGAGGCCCTGAAGAAGCTGGAGAACAAGACCATCACCGTCGCCAGGGCAGACGGCACCGTGGCCTCTCCCATTTACGGTATGTCCGACTTCTCCTCCTGGGGTACCACCGGCGAGCTGACCATCAAGCCGGAGATCACCGCCCCCGGCGGCGGCATCTATGCAGCCGTTCCCGGCGGTTCCTATGAGAGCATGGACGGCACTTCCATGGCTTCCCCCCATGCGGCGGGCGCTATGGCCATCGTGCAGCAGGCCCTGAAGAAGAGCGATCCGGACATGAGCGCCGCCGACCGGAAGCACATGACCGATACCCTGCTGATGAGCACCGCCCACATCATCTATGGCGAGGACGGCGTGCCTGTTTCTCCCCGGAAGCAGGGCGCAGGCCTTATCAGCATTCATGACGCCGTGAGCACCGAGGCTTATCTGTCCGTGGCCGGTCAGACCAAGCCCAAGCTGGAATTGAAGGACGATCCCGACATGACCGGCAAGTACACCATGACCTTCACGGTGCATAATACCGGCGACACCACCCTGTACTACGACATCACCCCCTGGGTGCTGACCGACGGCTCCACCGAGTACACCAATGCCGAGGGCAAGACCTACACCACCAGCTCCGAGACTGCCGTGGTGCTGGACCATACCTTCACCACCAACTGCACCGATAACCGGGTGGCCGTGGCCGCCGGTTCTACCGCCGACGTGACCGTCACCGTGACGCTCACCGATCCGGCCAAGACCCTGAAGACCTTCACAAACGGCTTCTATGTGGACGGCTTCGTGACCCTGGCTGAGGTGGACGCCGACGGCAAGGAGCTGCCCGACGCCATCGATCTGAGCGTGCCGTTCCTGGCCTTCTACGGCGACTGGACCAAGGCTCCCATCATGGAGAGCGACACCTACTGGGACCATCTGGACGGCTCCGCCAGCGAGGCCCAGTCCTACACCAACACTGCCTACCTGTCCTCCAGCGAGAACACCGTGGACACCTATCTGGGCGACAATAACTACTTCAAGATTCCCTATCTGGCCGACCGGAATGCCATCTCCCCCAACGGCGATGACTTCCTGGATAACCTCAGCGGCATTTACACCGGTCTGCTGCGGAACGCCAAGACCCTGCACTACACCATCACCGGCGAGAACGGCGACGTGTACTATGATCTGACCTCCGAGTACGTGGGTAAGTCCATCTACTCCTACAGCTACTATCAGATTACCCCCGCAGGTGTTGGCGGCGAGGAACAGAGCGGTATCGCCCCCTGGTACGGCACCGACAAGAACGGCATGAGCCTGCCCAACAACACCAAGGCCACCGTGAAGATCGAGGCTACCCTGCCCTATGCGGACCATGCTTCCAACAACCTGAAATCCTCCTGGGAGTTCCCCATCACCGTGGACACCGAGCAGCCCGAGGCCAAGAATCTGAAGGTCACGGAGGATGAGGGCCGGTATTACCTGAGCTTTGATGTCAGCGACAACCAGTATGTGGCCGCTTACATCTTCTACAACCTGAGCAATTCCAGCCTGCTCTACGGCGGCGACGGCATCGGTGAAACCAAGCCCGGCCAGACCACCCATGTGCAGGAAGCGGACGTGACCGGTATGGGCGAGCGCTTTGGCATGATCGTCCATGACTACGCCGGCAACTCCCGGACCTACACCGTCACCGTGCCCGGCAACTCCGACGATTACGCCACCATCAAGCCCACCAACATCCTCTGGACCGAGAACTTCAACGATGCCTGGCTGCCTGCGGATTGGAGCAAGGAGTCCAAGGGCAGCTCCGTGAACACCTGGTATCGGGATGAAGACTACACTGCCAGTGTGGACCATGATGACGACAACCAGCAGGACGAGTGGCTGATCTCCCGGACCACCGATATTTCCGGCGTGAACACCGATGTTCACATGGTCTTCAACTTCATCACCAACTACTGGTTCACCACCCAGTACAAGCACAACAACCTGCTGGTCATGGCCTCCGCCGACGGCGGCAAGACCTGGGAGGAGATCTGGAACCTGTGGGATAATGCGGGCCTGTTCACCGATTGGGTCCCCAGCCAAGCGAAAGTGACCATCCCGGCCAAGTTCCAGGATGCCAAGGATCTGCGCTTTGCTTTCGTGTACCGTGGCAAGGGCGGTTCCAACATGTCCATTGACGACGTGACCCTGTACGCCGATGTGCGGGAGAACTATGTGACCGTCACTGCCACCGCAGGCGACAACGGCACCGTCAGCCCCTCCGGCGAGACCCTGGTGAAGAAGGGAACCAGCAAGACCTTTACCATTACCCCCGCCGCCGGTTATCAGGTGGAGAACGTGGTGGTGGACGGCACCAATATGGGCCCCCTGACCAGCTACACCTTCGAGCGGGTGGGCAAGGACCACACCATTTCCGCTACCTTCAAGGCTGCTGCGGCCGCCGGTGAGGAGACCGTCTTCGCCAACGACTTTGACGAGAGCCTGCTGGGCCAGGGCTGGACGGTGAAAAAGACCAACGGAACCGGCAAGTCCTATAACTGGCATCAGACCCGCAACATGGCCATGAGCACTGCGACGAGCGATAAGCAGGCTGCTGTGGACCCGGATGATTATTATGATACCGAAGTAGGTGACAAGCAGGACGAGTGGCTCATTTCCCCGGTGGTCGATCTCACCGGCAAGGATGCCACCCTGCATTTCCGCTACGGCTTCCAGCAGAAGGAGCTGTACAACGGCAAGATGACCTACACCGCCGAGGCTACTACCGACGGCGGCAAGACCTGGAGTGTGATCTGGGATGCCAAGAACGAACCCAAGGCATCCAGCGTTTCCTACTCCACCCAGACCGGCACCGTGGAACTGACCGTTCCGGAGCAGTTCAAGACTGCCAACGTCCAGATCGCCTTCCACTATTACAAGACTGTGGCTTACGGTGCCGGTAAGGTCGCTCTGGACGACGTGAAGCTGACCGCCCCCGGTGCTGCGGCTTCCTCCAACGTGACCCTGACCACCTCTGCCAGCGCAGGCGGCACCGTGACCCCTGCCGGGTCCACCACCTACGCTGCGGGAACCAACGTGACCCTGACCTTTACCCCCGACATGGGCCATGCGCTCACCGGCGTGAAGGTCAACGGCCGGAGCGTGACCGTCACCGACAACACCTACACCCTGACCATGGATCAGAGTTACTTCGTGGCCGCCACTTTCACCGAAATTGCGGCCACCGACCAGACCCAGTTCGAGAACGACTTCGAGTCCGACACCTTCCCCGGCCACGGCTGGACGGTCCAGGGCACCGAGACCAATGCGGACTACATCTGGGCCAAGGGCGTGTACTACAACTGGAAGAACCTGGGCAACACCACCAACCACGCCTATATCAAGGGCGACTGGAAGGGCGGCAAGCAGAACGAATGGCTCATCTCCCCGGCTGTTGACCTGACCGGCAGCAAGACCCGGACCCTGACCTTCGACTACTGCTACGGTGTCGGCGGCATCCGTTACAAGGACAACACCGTTACCGTGGAAATTTCCGCCGACGGCGGCAGCACCTGGACCTCCCTGTGGGATATGTACAGCACCTACCACAGCATCAGCGGCTATGCTCTGGACGGCTCTGCCACCATTGAAATTCCTGTGGAGTATGCCTCCAAGAACATCCAGATCGCTTTCCATTATGTTGGCAATACCGAGGACGCAGGTCCCGTGGCCATCGATAATGTGAAGCTCATCACCACCGGAGCCAGCGGCGCCGAGCATTCCATCACGGCGACTGCGGGACAGGGCGGCTCCATCACCCCGGACGGCACCGTGTTCGTGAAGAACGGTCTGGACCAGACCTTCACCATTACCGCCGACGAGGGCTACGCCATTGCGGACGTGACCGTGGACGGCGAGAGCGTGGGCAAGGTCAGCACCTACACCTTCAAGGCAGTGACCGAGGACCACACCATTGCGGCCACCTTCTACCGGCCCACCGAGGAGTTCACCATCACGGCCTCCGCTTCTGAGGGCGGCGTCATTACCCCCAACGGCACCGTGACCGTGGCCAAGGGCGAGAGCGCGACCTTCGCCATCGCCGCTTCCGCCGGTTATGAGATCAGCGACGTGACCGTGGACGGCGCAAGCGTTGGCAAGGTGGCAAGCTACACCTTCTCCGATGTGTCCGCCAACCACACCATCGAAGCCAAGTTCGCCAAGGCAGCTGCCAAGTTCGACAACGACTTCGAAAGCGACGACTTCCCCGGCAACGGCTGGACTGTCAAGTCCACCAATACCAGCGCCAAGTCCTACACCTGGTATCAGGAAACCCAGCGGAACCTGAATGACACCAAGCAGGCCCGTGTGGACCTGGATTACTACGATGATCCCTGGGGCGACTGGAGCGCCAACGGCGCTGACGGCGACGCTCAGCCCATGACCAACGGAGCCAAGCAGGACGAGCTGCTGATCTCCCCGGCTGTGGACCTGACCGGCAAGAGCGCCACCGTGTCCTTCGATTACCTGCTGCACCGCTACACCATCCTGAACAAGTACGCTTACTTCACCTTCGAGGCCTCCACCGACGGCGGCAATACCTGGACCGTTCTCTGGAACGCAGCGGATTTGGAGAATGTGAGCGGAATGTACTTCAAGGGTACTGCAGAAGTCGAGGTCCCCGAGACCTACCGGACTGCAAACGTCCAGTTCGCCTTCCGGCTGAAGAGCGGCTCCGTGTACGATGACTCCGATGCAGCGTTCGCCATCGACAACGTGAAGCTGGTCTCCGGCTCCTCCGACCCCTGCGCCGACGGCCATACCCTGACCCATCATGAGGCCGTGGCCGCTACCTGCACCGCCTCCGGCATGAAGGAATACTGGAGCTGCGATGTCTGCGGCAAGCTGTTCGCCGACGAAGCGGCCACTACCGAGACCACTCTGGAAGCCCTGACCCTTGCCGCTCTGGGCCACGAGATGACCTTCCACGAAGCCAAGGCTGCTACTTGCACCGAGGCTGGTAACGTGGCTTACTATTCCTGCGGCCGCTGCGGCAAGAACTTCTCCGACGAGGCCGGTACCACGGAAATCACCGACGTGACCATCCCTGCTTCGGGCCATACCCTGACCCACCACGAGGCCAAGGCTGCTGCCTGCACCGAGGACGGCACCAAGGAATACTGGGAATGCAGCGTCTGCGGCAAGCTGTTCAGCGATGCCGAAGGCACCTCCGAGACCACCGAAGCTGACCTGGTCATTGCCGCTCTGGGCCACACCATGACCCATCACGAGGGCAAGGCAGCTACCTGCACCGAGACCGGCATGAAGGAATACTGGAGCTGCGACGCCTGCGGCAAGAAGTTCGCCGATGCAGAGGGCAAGACCGAGATCACCGACGTGACCATCCCGGCTTCGGGCCATAAGCTGACCCACCATGAGGCTGTGAAGGCCACCTGCACCGAGGACGGCACCAAGGAATACTGGGAATGCAGCGTCTGCGGCAAGAAGTTCGCCGATGCAGAGGGCAAGACCGAAATTACCGACGTGACCGTCAAGGCCACCGGCCATGACTTCTCCAAGGAGGTGGTCAGCGCCGCTACCAAGCGTTCCGACGCCACCACCACCGAGCGGGCCACTTACTGGTACACCTGCGCCAACTGCGGCGAGGTGAGCAGCGAGAAGTTCTTCTACTACGGCGAAGTGCTTCCCACGGAGCCGGAGAAGCCCACGGAGCCGAAACCCACCGACCCGACCAAGCCCAGCGAGACCACCGAGCCGACCAAGGATACCGAACCCGAGGAGACCACCAAGCCCACTGAGGCTCCCACCGAGCCCACAAAGCCCACGGTGACCCCCGGCACCGGCGATCCCGCCGACCTGGCCCTGATGGCTTCCATGGCGGCAGTTGCGCTGACCGGTATGATGGCCATGGCATTCGTGCTGCTGAAGAAGCGCAAGAACGGCTAATTTCTCATCGTCCGCAGAGGGTCACTCTCCCCTCTGCCGGACCTTCCCCCTACAAGACGCCCCGAAGGGAATTTCCCCTCCGGGGCGTCGTTCTGTTCATTGCGGGAAAATCCCCCGGTGGAGCGAAAAAAGCCTTCCCCCAGGGGAAGGCTATTTCCGCTTCGCTGTCAATTCGCCCCCTTGGCCAGCGCAGCGATGGCTTCAGCCAGGGGCGTCATGGCCCGGAGAGCCTCGTCATGGCTGTTTCCGGCGGCGCCTACTTCGATGAGCAAGGCTCCCGGGGACAGGTCCTGGTTATACCGTTGGTCCGTGAGGTGCAATTCCCGGCACAGTCCGGGACTTTCCTGCTCCAAAACCGCCTGTAATTTCACCGCCAGAGCATAATTTTCCTGCCAATTCGGATTGTACAGTCCCCCGGCCTCGGACCCCAGCACAAGCATTAGCCGGGCCGTGTCCCCCTGGGCCGTTTCGGCGGTGGTGGCCACCTGATGGCCGCTGCCGTCCTCCGCTGCATCCCGGTGGATGTCCAGCACCAGCCGGATGGAGGGATATTGGGCCAGGTATTTCTCCACCGTCTCCCGGGAGGAGGCATAGGACCCATTGTAGGACGCCGCATCATGGAGGGTGGTGTCGTGAAGGACGGAAATTCCTGCATTTTCCAGCAATTCCGCCAGCCGGGTGCCAATGCTTACCATGTTGTAGTCCAGATCGGCAGTGCGGAAGGGAACCTCCTCGGTGTAGTCCTCCCCGGTCTGGGGCGTGTAGCTTTCCATGGCATGGGTGTGGTAAATCAGCACCGTGGGCTCGTCCCCGGTCAGATCCCAGTCCAGCGGTTCCATGACCAGCTCCCGGGGGGTCAGGGCGCAGTCCCAGCTGCTGCGGATGTTCACAAGATCGCCGGCCGAGGGCGAAAAAGAGAGCCGCCGGGGTTCTTCCGGTGGCTCTTTCTCTATGACCGTTGGGGTTGGCTCCGTGGCCTGGGTGGCGGGGACAGTCTCCGCCAGGATGCGGCCCGTTTCCAGATAGATCACCCAGCGGCTTACTGACTGGGCGTTGAACAGCTTCGTGGGCAGCGGAACGGAGGTGAAAATTTTCAGCACCACCGCCAGGGCGATGGCCGCCGCACCGGTCCGCAGCACCCGATCATGGGTCATGTGGGTCCTCCTTTGGCGTGGACGCAGGCCGCCGCCATCTGGGGCGGGAGCGGAGCGTCAGACGTAAATTCTGAAAGAAATCCTGCAGCAAAGCCCCGGCTTCCGCTTCTAAAAGGCCGCTTTCGACCGCAGGATGATGGTTGAAGGGAATCTCATTCAAATCGCACAGGCCCCCCATGGCCCCGCCCTTCGGGTCCGGGGCGGCGTAGACCACCCGTGGGATGCGGGCGTGCAGAATGGCCCCGGCGCACATGGGGCATGGCTCCAACGTCACATACAGGGTACACTCCCACAGCCGCCAGCCCCCCAGGGTCCGGCAGGCCTGGTCGATGGCTTCGATTTCCGCATGGGCCAGGGCGTTTTTGGCCTCCTCCCGGCGGTTCCGGCCCCGGCCAACGATCTCCCCGCTGCGTACGATGACGCAGCCCACCGGCACTTCCCCGGCGTCGGCGGCTTCCCTGGCCAGCGCCAGCGCCGCTTCCATAAAATCCCGATCATCCATGGTGTCGCCCCCTTTTCCTAACATCATACCCCGGATGGGGCCGTTCGTCAAGGGCAGCGCAGCAGCACCGAGAGAAGCAGGGTCAATTCCTCTCCGGTGAAGGGCGGCTCCCGCCGCCGGGATAGCTGACTTTCGGCCCCGGAAAGGGCATGGGCCAGCAGGGATTCCAGCCGTTCCCGCTCCGGCGGGGCCGGGGAACCGGTGAGCAAAAAGTCCGTGGACACGGAAAAGGCCTCCGCCAGCCGTACCAGCATTTCTGCCGACGGTTCCCGGCGGCCCTGTTCGTACATCCCCACAGTGCTGGGGCTGATGCCCAGCTTTTTCGCCAATTCCCCCTGATTCATTCCGGCCTGCCGCCGCAGAGCGGCAATGCGTGCGCCCAGCATTTCCTTCACCTCCGTTGGGGCCATTGTAGCAGAATCGGAAAAAAATAAAAATCGAAATCGGGAACTACACGATTCGTGTTTTTTCACACGCAGCGTGTGATATCCTTGTTCCATGGAAAAATCTGGAACGGGAGGAATCATTATGGAAATTCAGGGCGTTTTGTATGTGGACCCTCAGGCGGCAAGGCCTGCGGGGTTCTGCGAAATCTGCGGCGGCGAGGTCTACTGGCCGGGGCTTTGGTGCTGCCGGTGCGGAAGGAGGGGGAAGAATGCACCTGTGGGAATTGAGCGAAAGCTATGAGGCGGCGGCCCGGCCTTTGCGGGCGAGATTGGCGGAACTGAGGAAATTGCTGGCCCAGGAGAAGGACCCGGAGGAAATCTGGCATCTGAAGCGGCGTATTGCGGAACTGACGCCGATGCTGACGGAAATGAACGAACTGGCGGAGCTGACCCGCCGGTACTATGAGCCGGGGTATCATCGAAATGAAAAATACACTTTATGAGGGCTACCAGGGGCCACGGCTCACGCCGGAACTGCTGCAAAAGCGGCTGTCCCGGGTCATAGAGGAGGAACTGACCCCCTTGCAGCGGGAGACGCTGCTGGCCTATTACATCCAGCAGAAGAATATCCCGACCATTGCCGCTGAGCGCAGCGTGGCGAAAAGCACCGTCTCCCGGACCCTCCATCGGGCGGAGGGAAAGGTCAGGCGATTCCTGCGGTATTAACTTGCGGGGAAGAAGATGGGGTGGTATAATAAGGGAAATGCCGGAGAATATGCCCCGCCCGCCAGCTGCCGACATTTGAGCGGCAAAAATCGACGCAAAGCCTGCCGGGACAGAGAAAAGCCTTCCCCTGGAGGGTGGTGCTCCGCGCAGCGAATCCAAAATCTATATGACTGCCAGTGGCAGTCATACCTCTACTATGGTGGTCCGGCTCAAGCCGGACCGGATGAGGTCGAAGGTAGCAAGTTTGTACCGACTCATGGCGATAATTTTTAGCTTCGACCTCATCAGTCGCAACTGACGTTGCGACAGCTTCCCCTCCAGGGGAAGCCTTTTGCCCCGCCAGTTTCTGCGTATGAAATTCGGCGCATCGAGGCATGCCTCGCCCCTACACTGAATAACCAACTGCCTACTGCCCCTCATCCGTCTCACGCAAGCGTGAGCCACCTTCCCCCAGGGGAAGGCTCCCCTCAGAAGGACCGACACCCCTACCGCCCAGGGGAAGGCTTTTTGCCCCGGTGGGGCGGGGATTTCTTCGCATCTCCTGCGAAAAGGGGCGAAAAAGAAAAAATCGGCCCGGGGGCCGTTGAAATTATGGAAAGAATGGTGAAACCATGGCGAATATCATCGAAATTCAGGACTTTTCCGCACCGGAGCTGGACATTTATGCACGGCTCACGGAAAATCAGCTTCTCAACCGGGCGGACCCGGCCAACGCTCTTTTTGTGGCGGAAAGCCCTCTGGTTATCGGCCGGGCCATGAACGGGGGCTGTGTGCCGGTGTCCTTCCTGATGGAGCCGAAGCACGTCACGGGCCGCGGGGCGGAAATCCTGGCCCGGTGTCCGGAAAATATCCCCGTGTACACGGCCAGTCTGGAGGTCCTGACCCAGCTGACCGGCTTCCACCTGACCCGTGGGATGCTCTGCGCCATGCGCCGCCCGGAACTGCCTACTTTGGAGCAGGTTTTGAATGGCGCTACCCGGGTAGCGGTGCTGGAAAACATTATGAACCCCACCAATCTGGGGGCGGTATTCCGCTCGGCGGCGGCCCTGGGCATGGATGCGGTGCTGCTGACCAGCGCCGGAAGCGACCCCTTCTATCGCCGGGCCAGCCGGGTGAGCATGGGCACGGTCTTTCAGGTCCCCTGGACCTATTTGCCCGAAAATTGGCCGGAGGTCCTACGCACCTACGGCTTCACCACCGCAGCCATGGCGCTGCGGAAGGATTCCCTGCGGCTTTCGGACCCCCGGCTTGGGGAAACGGAAAAATTGGCGGTCGTGCTGGGCACGGAAGGGGACGGGCTGGCCCCGGATACCATCGCCCGGTGCGACTACACCGTGATGATCCCCATGAGCCACGCCGTGGATTCCCTGAACGTGGCGGCGGCCAGCGCCGTGGCCTTTTACCAGCTGGGCCATTTGGAGGATTGACTCATTCCTCGCTCAGGTAGGCCCTGATCTTCGGCAGCCAGGCTTCGCCCATGGCACGGCCATGCTCGTAGAAGGCCTGCATGGCCTCGGCATCCTTTTCCAACGTCTTTACATTGCACACCTCGGGCCGGATCACCAGGATCTGGCCCTCTTTTTCCAGCTCCAGAATTTCATCCAATTCCGCAAAATACCGCTTGCAGCGGGTCATCAGGGCCGCAAAAAAGGCAGGGTAGCGGCGCTTGTAGAGCCGGCTCATCAAGGGACGGACCCGGGAATAATCCGTGGGGTGCACGTCGGAGACCACCTTCGTGGTCACGAGAATGACTTTCTCGCAGCCCTTGCTCATGGCCCGGAACACCGGCAGGGAATCCCCGATGCCCCCGTCCAGATAGTGCTTGCCGTCCAGGGCCACCGGGGCGCAGATGCCCGGCAGGGAGCAACTGGCCTTCACGATGTCCAGCAGCCGGTTCTGGTATACGGATTCCGATAAGTATTCCGCCTGACCGGTCTCGCAGCAGGTAACGGTATATTCGCACTCCATGGGATTGCGGTAGTAGGCGGCAAAGTCGAAGGGGGCGTCCCCTTCATAGGTCATGGTCCGGTAGAGATAGTCCAGGTCCAGCAGCTTGCCGGAGTGGCGGGCCTGGGACACGCCGTAGTAAAGATGGGCGTCGGTCTTGCCCACGATCCGATGGGCCCGGCCGGTCTGGCCGGATTTGAAGTTCATTGCGTTGCCCGCACCGGCGGATACGCCCACGCAGTAGTCAAAGGTCACGCCCTGCTCCTGCAGATAGTCCAGCACTCCGGAGGTAAAGACGCCCCTGCTGCCGCCGCCTTCCAGAACCAATCCTTTTTTCACGGAAATTCCTCCTTATCCGATGTCCGGCTTTTCCCAGTCGGGAAAAACATGGGCGTAATAATTCTGCTGAATGAGGAGCCGGGCGTAGTACCACCGGTCCTCCACCAGCGCATCCACCTGAGAAACGTAATCCTCGCTGACCGTGACCCCCTCGAAGGGTTTGAATACCCCTTCGGAGGCCTCGTAAATCCCTGCATTGGTCACCCAACTCTGGCCGTAGCCCCCGTAGGCCGGGAACACCACGATGCCCATGGCCGTGGAGACTTCTCCGGGGGCCACGGAATCGTCCAGAATGTCCCGCCCGCTGAACAGCCGGGAATCGTAGGAAATGCCGAACAGGTTGTAGAGGGTGGGCACGATGTCGATGGAGGAACAGGGCTTTTCCACCACCACCGGCTCCGGCATATCCCCGCTCCACAGGATCAGGGTATTCCGGTAGCGGGTGGTTTTGTTTTCGTCGTCGTCAATGCCTGTCATTTCCGCATAATAATCCTCCGGGCAGTCCTGGGTCATACCGTAGGGGTAGTGGTCCGCCGCCAGGACGATGACCGTATCCTCTAAGATTCCCGCCTGGTCCAGTTTGTCCATGAGATAGGTCAGGGCGTTTTCCAATTCCATCTGGGCGGCCAGATAGGCCCGGACCGTGGTGGAATAGGGCAGGTCCGCCGTCTCCTCCTGATGGAGAATGGCCATGTCGTTATAGAGAAAGCTGTAATAGGCGTGGCCGGAAACGGTGATATAGTAGGTGTGGAAGGGAATTTTCGTTTCCAGATAGTCGGAAATATACTCGTCCACGCTGTTTTCCATCATGTCCAGGTCCGAGCAGGGGACCCAGTTCACATGGTCCAGGTTCAGGCCGTTGCCGTAGCCC
>QWCN01000390.1_pt1 | contig 76949 bp, 78 predicted proteins | sample 1972711 | NCBI WGS metagenome assembly QWCN01 (sample SAMN09866707, study PRJNA288562) | Human gut metagenome isolate term1_stool, whole genome shotgun sequencing... | isolation source: gut | host: Homo sapiens | place: USA: California | reverse complement strand
CGCGACGGCCAGCCCTCCTCCTTCGAGCTGACGGCCAGCCCCTATGTGCTGGTCAGCGTGGAGGAACGGGTTATCGGCGACAGCGTGGGCTATATCCGCATCCGCGGCTTCCATAATAACACCACGGAGCAGTTCAAAGCGGCCTATTCCGCCTTGGAAGAGGCGGGCGTCGGCAGCATCATTTTCGACCTGCGCGGCAACACGGGCGGCACGATTCAGTCCGCCAAGGATATGCTGTCCTATCTCTGCGTGGTCAACAATCCCAACGACGACCTGCGCTTGAGCCGCATCATCAATAACCCGCCACGTGGCCTGGGTGCCAAGACCATCGAAGCCGCCCAGCGTCTGGCCCAGGCGGAGGGCATTTCTCTTTATGAGGTGGTCGCGCATGCAGAGGACTTCGGTCCCATCGAAAAGAGCGCCGGGAAGTTCGAGGCTTTTGTGCAGATGATCGCCGATATGCGGGAACTGTTGGATACGGGCCTTTCCCTGGCGGAATTTTATGATGCGCTGCTCATTCGCAGCGGCTACATCGCTATGCTCCAGGGCAAGCCTACAGAGGAAAATATCACAAGGCTTGAAAATGTGCAGGAACTGAAATCCAGCATTCAGAATTACATGGATTCCACCCCGGAGCCGACTCTGGAAGGATTTTTGGAAGAAATCGCCCTTTATACGGACATCGAGCAGTATAACGAGGGGGACGATGCGGCGGTGATGATGACCATTCACTCCGCCAAGGGTCTGGAATTCCCCCATGTGTTTCTGGTGGGCTTCGAGGACGGGCTGTTCCCCGGTATGCGCTCCATCGGCGACCCGGAGGAAATGGAGGAGGAGCGGCGGCTTTGCTATGTGGCCATCACCCGGGCCAAGCAGACCCTGACCATTTCCTATGCCCGGCAGAGAATGCTCTATGGCCGGACCAACGCCACGCTGCCCTCCCGGTTCCTGAAGGAGATTCCGGAGGACATTACCGTTCGTCGGGGCGGCTATCATCAAAATCAGAACAGCTATGCCCACCGGACCCCGGTCCATCATACCCTGCCCAGCTACGGGGCTTCCGTGTCCGTGACGACCACTGAGGTCCCGGAACTGCATCAGGGCGAAATGGTGGAGCATACGGCTTTCGGCAAGGGCATGGTGCTGTCCGTTGTCAAAATGGGCGGGGACGCCCTGCTGGAAATCGCCTTTGATACCGTGGGCACCAAGAAGCTGCTGGCCAAGACGGCCTTCAAGAGCATGAAAAAGCTGTCCTAAAAGGCAGCGCTGCGGCATATCCTGCCCTGAAAGGGGGTGGGTGCCGTGAAGCGGGTGCTGCGGCGGATTTTGTGCCTGACGGCGGTGCTGGCGCTGCTGGCCGTGGCCGTTCTGTTGGTCCTGCGGACAAAATACCGGAAGGTCCTGACGGAACTGGCCCAGACCCAGGTGAAAAACGTGACCTCGGACCTCATCAACGATGCGGTGGACCGGGAAATTGCCGAAGGGACCATCCAGTATGACCGGCTGGTCTACTTCGAGAAGGACCTGGAAGGCCGCATTACCGCCCTGAAAACCAACATGGGGGAGATCAACCGGCTGAAAACCGAGACCCTGGCCCTCATCAATCAGGAAATTCTGGACATGGATTCTTCGGCACTGGGGGTCCCCATCGGGTCGCTGGTGCTGCCGGAGGTATTCGCCGGGCGGGGCTTTTCCATTCCCATTGAAATTCTTACTATCCGCAATTCCGATGCGTCCTTTTCCAGCTGCTTTTCCCAGGCGGGCATCAACCAGACGCTGCAGCAGATGAAAATGGACGTATTCGTAGACGTGACCGTGCTGATCTTAGGCTCCACGGAGAGCTTTACCGTCACCAGCCAGGTGGTGGTGGCCGAGACCGTCATCGTGGGCCAGGTGCCCAATACTTATTTACAGACCGGAGGCAACTATGGAACTCAAAGAGAAAATGGACCGGATGGTTGAGGAGTTGAACGCCGCCAACTATCGCTATTATGTGCTGGACGATCCCACCATGGACGACCGGGATTACGATCTGAAGCTGCGGGAATTGGAGGAGCTGGAGCAGGCCCACCCGGAGTTGGCCCGTGCCGATTCGCCTACCAAGCGGGTGGGGGGCGAGGCATTGTCCAAATTTGAAAAAGTTACCCATCCGGTGCCCCTGAACAGTTTACAGGATGTTTTTTCCAAGGAGGAGCTGTCGGATTTTGTGGATCGGATGCTCGCTGCGGACCCCAATACGGTATTTTCCGTGGAGCCGAAAATCGACGGCCTTTCCGTGGCGCTGGAATATGAGAACGGACATTTCGTCCGGGGAGCCACCCGTGGAGACGGCAATGTGGGCGAGGACGTGACGGAGAATCTGCGGACCATCCACACCATTCCCATGGTACTTGAAAACGCCCCGGAGCGGCTCATCGTCCGGGGAGAGGTGTTCATGCCGAAAACCAGCTTCCGGCGGCTGAACCGGACCCAGGAGGAGAAGGGGAAGCCCCTGTTTGCCAACCCCCGGAACGCCGCCGCCGGTTCTCTGCGGCAGCTGGACCCGAAGATCGCCGCCAAGCGGGGACTGGACATTTATGTGTTCAACGTCCAGTTGGCGGAAGGGAAACTTTTCACGACCCACGGGGAAAGTCTGGACTTTCTGAAAGACCTGGGCTTTCCCACCATTCCCCACAAGCTGCTCTCCAAGCCCGACGAGATCGGCGCCGAAGTGACCCGCATCGACGCAGAGCGGGAAAAGCTGACCTGCGACATTGACGGAGCAGTCATCAAGGTAAATGACCTATTGCAGCGGGAGCGGCTGGGCGATACTGCCAAATATCCCCGGTGGGCCGTGGCCTACAAGTACCCCCCGGAAATCAAGGAAACGGTGGTGGAGGACATTGTGGTCCAGGTGGGCCGTACCGGCGTTCTGACTCCGAAAGCGGTGGTCAGCCCCGTGTATCTGGCGGGGACCACCGTCACCAATGCCACGCTGCACAATCAGGATTTCATTTCCCAGCGGGACATCCGCATCGGGGACACGGTGAAAATCCGCAAGGCCGGGGAGATCATCCCGGAAATTCTGGAAGTGGTCCTTTCCAAGCGGCCGGAAAATGCCGTGCCCTATTTCCTGCCGGATAAATGCCCGATATGCGGGGCCAAGACCGAGCGGGATGAGGACGGGGCCTTCCTGCGCTGCACCGGTGCAGAATGTCCGGCCCAGCTTTCCCGGAACATTGCCCACTTCGTCAGCCGGGACGCCATGGACATTGACGGCCTGGGCAGCGCCATCGTGGATGCACTGATCGAAAAGGGCTACCTGAAATCCCCGGCGGATATTTACTATCTGACGCCGGAGGAGGTGGGCTCCCTGTGGCAGAAGGGCGACACGGCGGCAAAAAAACTGCTCTCCGCCATCCAGGACAGCAAGAGCCGGGACGTGAGCCGCCTCATTTACGCTCTTGGCATCCGGCAGGTGGGGGTCAAGACCGGAAAAGTCCTGGCCACGGCCTTCGGGTCTCTGGACGCTCTGGAGCAGGCCAGCGTGGAAGCACTGACGGAGGTCCCGGATGTGGGCGAAGTCACTGCCGGGTTTATTGCCGACTGGTTTGCCCAGCCCCAGTCCAGGCATCTTCTGGAACGGCTGCGGCAGGCGGGCGTGAACTTCCAGAGTCTGCGGCAGGTGGGGGACCAGCGATTTGCGGGCATGACCTTCGTGCTGACCGGAGCCTTGAGCCGATTCACAAGAGAGGAAGCCACGGAGCAGATTGAGAACCTGGGCGGAAAAGTCTCCGGGTCCGTCAGTAAAAAGACAAAATTCGTGGTGGTGGGCGAAAACGCCGGCTCCAAGGAGCGGAAAGCACGGGAACTGGGCATTCAAATATTAACGGAAGATGAATTCTTGGACCTTATCCGGGAAGATCGTTGACAAACGGCCCAAACTGTGGTTTAATAGGAGCATCCCTATTGGTTCGACAAATTTAGAGAGATAACAGGTGACTGCTAAATATGAGAAAATCGAAATGGAACGCACTTTCTTGGGTGTTTCTGGTGCTGCTGGCAGCCTGTGAGGGCTTCTTTGCGGCCGTTATCGTGAAGCTGGATATGCTGCCCGCCAAGTATGGCTTTCTCTTGCTGGGCATCGTGGTTCTGCTGGACCTGCTTGCGGCCATCCTGGCTTTCCCCAAGACCGGAAAATGGCAGAAGGACCAGCGCATCGGACGCCGGGTGGTAGCCTATGTGCTTGCATTCCTGATTTCTGCCGGGTGCATTGCCGGAACGCTGGCTGTGAACAAATTGCAGGCGGTCCTGGACCGTGTCACCGGCGGCACGGCTTCCAGCGCCGTGGTGGAAATCTACGTCCTGCAGGAGGACACTGTTTCCACCCTTGCAGACATGGCAGGGGATACCTTCGGCTACACCGACGCTTTCGACAAGGACAATATCCGCCAGGCCATGGAGCACATCAGCGACAATCTGAACGGCAACGTGAGCTTCAGCCGGTATGAGACTCTGGTGGACCTGGTGGGGGCTTTGTACAACGGCGAGGTCCGGGCCATTCTGCTGAATCAGGCCTATACCAGCATCCTTTCCGATACGGAAGGCTATGCGGACTTCTCCACCCGGGTGCGGACACTGAGCCAGGTGACCACCGTCAAGACCGAGCCCACCAACGGCGACAACACGCCCGCCAAGCCTACATCCCCTTGGGGCGGACTCACCGGCAATGACATTACCAAGAAGCCTTTCCTGCTCTACCTGAGCGGTTCGGACACCCGCAGCGCCGTGCTGGATTCCAGCCGCAGCGACGTGAACATCATTGCTGCCGTGAACCCGGTGACCAAGCAGATCTTGCTGCTGAACACCCCACGGGATTATTATGTGGCCAACCCGGAATACGGCGGCTCCATGGATAAGCTGACCCACCTGGGCATTTACGGCACGGACGTGTCCATGCGGGGCCTGTCCGACCTGTACAACGAGCAGATCGACTATTATGCCCAGATCAACTTCTCCGGCTTCGAGACCCTCATCGATGCCATCGGCGGCGTGACCGTGGACTCCGATTATGAGTTCTGGGCGCTGAACGAGTTCTATATCCAGCAGGGCGAAAACGACCTGAACGGCGAGGAGGCCCTGGCCTTCGCCCGGGAGCGGTATGCCCTGCCCGGCGGCGACAATGACCGTGGCAAGAATCAGATGAAGGTCATTACCGGCGTGGTGAAGAAGCTCACCAGCGGCACTACCATTCTATCTAACTACACCCAGATCATGGACAGTCTGGAAGGAATGTTTGCCACCAACTTCAACATGAACGACCTTTCCAAGCTGGTGAAAATGCAGCTGGACGACATGGCCAGCTGGCACATCGTTTCCTATGCCGTGACCGGCTACGGGGATTCCCGGGAGACCTGCTCCGCCCCCGGCGAGTACCTGTATGTGACGATTCCCGACCAGGACAGCGTGGACCGGGCCATCGAGCTCATCGATATGGTTATGGACGGAAAGACACTGCCGGACGAACCCTGATGATATTCCCCCGGAAAGCAATTTCCGGGGGATTTTTCCGGCAGAACCTTGCTATTTTTCAAAAACAGTGCTATACTACATAGCAGAAAATCTTTTTAGAAGGTGTTTTTATGACCAAAATCGACATTTACTCCGGATTTCTGGGAGCCGGTAAGACGACCCTGATCAAGAAAATGATCGCCGAGGGCTACAAGGGCGAAAAGCTGGTCCTCATCGAGAACGAGTTCGGTGAGATCGGCATTGACGGCGGCTTTCTGCAGGAGGCCGGAATCGCCATTACCGAAATGAACTCCGGCTGCATCTGCTGCTCTCTGGTGGGCGACTTTGGCAAGGCCCTGAAGAAGGTCATTGCCGAGTACCATCCCGACCGTATCCTCATCGAGCCCTCCGGTGTGGGCAAGCTGTCCGATGTGATCGGTGCCGTGAACAAAGTCACCGGCGACGATGTGACCCTGGGCAACACCGTAGCCGTGGCCGATGCCACCAAGGTGAAGGTCTATATGAAGAACTTCGGCGAGTTCTACAATAACCAGATCGAGACCGCCTCCACCATCCTCCTGTCCCGGACCGACTCTATTGCTCAGGATAAGCTGGACGCTGCCGTGGCTCTGATCCGGGAGCATAACGCTGTTGCAACCATTGTCACCACCCCTTGGGATCAGCTGACCGGTGCCCAGATTCTGGAGGCCATGGAAGGCAAAGCTTCTCTGGCTGCGGAGTTGGCGGCTCTGGAGCAGGAGCGGCTGAAGCTGGAGGAAGAAGAGGAAGACGTGGAGGAAGAGGAGCATCACCATCATCACCATCACCATGATGACGAGGATGATGATGACGAGCATCATTGCTGCCACCATCACCATGACGATGACGATGATGACGACCATGACCACCACTGCTGCCATCACCATCACGATGAGGATGAGGATGATGATGACGACCACGACCACCACTGCTGCTGCCACCATCACCATGACGAGGACGATGAGGGCGAGGAGCATCACCATCATCACCACCACGCCGACGAGGTGTTCACCTCCTGGGGTGTGGAGACTTCCCGGAAGTTCACCGTGGAGAATGTGAAGGAAGCCCTAACGGGTCTGGATTCCGGTAGTTACGGCATCATTCTCCGGGCCAAGGGCATCGTGCCCGCTGAGGACGGCAAATGGATCCACTTTGACTTCGTTCCCGGTGAGGAGAATGTCCGCTTCGGCACTGCCGACGTTACCGGCAAGCTGTGCGTTATCGGCTCCAAGCTGGATGAAGAGGGCCTGGCCTGCCTGTTCGGGGTGTAAGCATGGAGCAAATTCCCGTTTATGTGTTTACCGGATTTCTGGATTCCGGCAAGACCAAGTTTATTCAGGAGACCCTGGAGGATCCCCGGTTCAATTCCGGCGAGCGGACCCTGCTTCTGGTTTGCGAGGAAGGGGAGGAGGAGTACGATTTTAGTTCCTACCCCTACAAGAACGTTTATCTGGAAGTGGTCGATCAGGACTCCGTCACGTCCGGGGAGCTGCGGGAGCTGTCCCGGAAGCATAAGGCCGAGCGGGTGGTTGCCGAGCTGAACGGCATGAAGCTGGTGGGCGACCTGTATGCCCGGTTCCCGGAGGAGTGGGCCGTGGCCCAGGAGGTCATGTTTGCCGATGCCACCACCTTCCAGGCTTACAACGCCAATATGCGGAACCTGATGATGGACAAACTCACCGGGGCCCAGATGGTGATTTTCAACCGGGTGAAGCCCGGGGAGGACACCATGCCCCTGCATAAAGTGGCCCGTGCCGCCAACCGACAGGTGGACATTCTCTACGAGTACACCGATGGCTCTACCCAGCAGGACGACATCGTGGACCCACTGCCCTTTGACATCAACGCCCCCATCATCACCGTGAAGGACGAGGATTACGCCCTGTGGTATCGGGACGTGAACGAGGAGCCGGAGAAGTACGAGGGCAAGACCGTCTGCTTCAAGGCCCAGGTGGCCATGCTGCGGAAGGACAAGAATAAGATGTTCGCCCCCGGCCGGTTCGTGATGACCTGCTGCGTGGAGGATATTCAGTTCTGCGGCGTGCCCTGCCGCTACGAGAAGGCGGCGAGCCTCAAGTCCCGGGAGTGGGTCATGGTCACTGCGAAAATTTCCTGTGAACCCCATGCCCTCTATCAAGGGGACAAGGGTCCCATCCTGACCGCCATTTCTGTGGACAAGGCCATGCCGGCGGACCCGGATGTGGCCACATTCTAAAAATCAAAAGCGTCCGGACTGCCTCCGGGCGCTTTTCCGTAAAGGAGAAGAAAATGGCAAGAAAAGAGCGGGTCCTGACGGCCCGGGAGGAAAAACGGAAGGCGGAATTTGCGGTCACATCCGGAAAGCTGACGGCCCAGGGCTACGAGCGGAAGGACTTGACGGTCAGCGTTGTCCAAGCAAATCTGGGGGCCTTACTGATGACCCCGTTCTGCCTCATTGGGGCGTTTTTGTATCTTGAAAAGTATGGGTTTAGCCGGTGCGTGGTCAGATTTGATACCTGGCTGGCGTTTTTCGTGGGATCCCTGGCGCTTTGCGTGGTCCATGAGTTGATACACGGTATCTGCTGGGGGATTTTTGCGGAAAATCACCGGAAAAGCATTGAATTCGGCATTATTTGGAGTATGCTGACGCCCTACTGCACCTGCCGGGACCCGCTGAAAAAGGGGCAGTACATATTCGGCGGCGTGATGCCTACGGTGATGCTGGGCTTCGGCCTGACTGCCGTATCCATTGTCACAGGGAGCTTCTTTCTGTTCCTGCTGGGTGAGGCTATGTTTTTGGGCGGCGGGGGAGACTTCCTGATTTTGCTGCTGATTTTGCGCCGGGCCCCCAAGAGCCAGGAAGTGCTGTTTCTGGACCATCCATATGAGTGCGGCGTTGTGATGTTTATAAAATAGTCAAACAAACAGGCGAAAATATTTTCAAAACCGGATGACTTTTCGCGTAAGCTGTGTTATACTAGAGAAAACGTCAAAGGAGAAACTGCCATGTACCAGCCACTTGCCGATATTCTGCGGCCCCAGACCCTGGACGAGGTCTACGGTCAGGAGCATATTCTTGGGAAGGACGGGGTCCTGCGGCGGCTGGTGGATTCCGGGAATATCCCAAACATGATTTTCTACGGTCCCAGCGGCACGGGCAAGACCACCGTGGCCAACATCATCGCCAAGCAGACCAAGCGGACCCTCTATCAGCTCAACGCCACCACCGCCTCCACGGCGGATATTAAGAACATTGTTTCTCAGTTGGACACGTTCCTGGCTCCCAACGGGGTGCTGCTGTATCTGGATGAGATTCAGTCATTCAACAAAAAGCAGCAGCAAAGTCTGCTGGAATACATCGAAAACGGGAAGATCACCTTGATTGCCTCCACCACGGAGAACCCCTATTTCTATGTGTTCAACGCCATTCTGAGCCGCAGCACGGTTTTTGAATTCAAACAGATTTCCGCCGAAGCGGCCCTGCAGGCCATCCACCGGGCGGTAAAATATCTGGAGGAGCGGAACGGCCTGACGGCGGCCCCGGAGGAAGGGGCCTTGGAGTACATTGCCGGGGCCTGCGGCGGGGACATCCGTAAGGCCATGAATGCGCTGGAAGTCCTGTTCTCCGTGGGGGTTCAGCAAGACGGAAAAATCACCTTGACCCTGGCGGATGCGAAAGCCGTCACCCAGAAAAGCGCCATGCACGCCGACCGGGAGGGAGATAATTATTATGACCTTCTTTCTGCCCTGCAAAAATCCCTGCGCGGTTCGGATCCGGATGCGGCCTGTCATTATCTTGCCCGGCTGCTGGAAGCGGGGCAGATGCAGGCAGCCTGCCGCCGGATGATGGTCACGGCGGCGGAGGATATTGGTCTGGCCTATCCAATGATTTTACCGATCGTGAAATCCTGCGTGGATATGGCGCTGATGGTGGGAATGCCGGAGGCAAGGATTCCTCTGGGGGATGCGGCGGTGCTGATGGCTACTGCTCCTAAGTCCAATTCCGGCTACCTGGCCCTGAATGAAGCATTGGCGGATGTCCGGAAGGGCCTGGCGGGGGATTTCCCCCGGCACTTGCAGAACGTCCATGCGGACACTTACACCATGGAGCGGGAGCAGGGGTATCTGTACCCCCACGATTTCCCCAATCACTATGTAAAGCAGCAGTATCTTCCCGACATTCTGGCGGGCAAGACCTATTATCACTACGGACCCAATAAGGTAGAGCAGGCGGCGAAGCAGTATTGGGATGCCATCAAGGGGGAGTGAGCCATGGAGATTCTGGTGGGAGACATCCTGGAAATGAAAAAAGCCCACCCCTGCGGCGAAAAGCGCTGGCTGGTGGAGCGGACCGGGGCGGATTTTCGCCTCAAATGCCTGGGCTGCGGCCATGAACTGATGACGCCCCGGTTCAAAGCGGAAAAAAGTATCCGCCGGGTCATCCGCCCGGCAGAAGGAACATGAAAAAAGCGGCAGGGGAAAATCCCTCTGCCGCCCGTATTTTATTTGCCACGGATGAACAGCACGCCCAGAGTCCCCGGCCCGCAATGGCAGGACACGGTGCATCCGGCGTTGGTGTCCTCCACATGGGTGAACCGGCTGCCGTATTTGGCGATGGCTTCCTTCACGGCGGCCATGCACTCGTCCGTGACGGGGGTGTGGGTCACGAACAGCAGGTCCGTTTCCAGATTGGGCCGGTCTCTCAGCCGGTCCTCTACGTAGTCTGCAAGGCACTTGTCATAGTGGCCACGGTACTTCTTGACCACGGACATTTTTCCGTCCTTGACCTCGATGCAGGGCTTCAGATGCAGCAGGTTGGCCCCAAGGGCCACCACGCTGGAGCAGCGGCCGCCCTTGGCCATGTAGTCCAGCCGGTCCAGCAGGAAGCTGGCCTCCACCCGAGGAACGTAGTCCTCCAGCGTCTCCACGATGGCATCCAGATCGTCCATGGTCTTGGACAATTCCACGGCTTTCATGACGATATGGCCCTGACCGGTGGACAGGTTCCGGGAATCGATGACCCGGACGTTGGGAAACTCCACTGCGGCCACGCAGGCGTTCTGATAGCTGGAGGAAAAATCGGCACCGATGTCAATGTGAATGACGGCATCGTATTCCTTGCTGTACTTGGCAAAGACCTCCTGGAAGGTCCCCACGCTCCGGGCTGCGGTGGAGCAGAGGCTGCCGCCGTTGGCCACATGGGCGAAAATCTCCTCCGGGGTGATGGTCACGCCGTCGATGAATTCCTGCCCGTCCTTCATGACGATGAGCGGAATGATGGTAATGTCGTTTTCGGCGACCTGCCGGGGGGACAGGTCGCAGGTGGAGTCGGAAGTGATCTTGATTCTCATAAGGTTCCTTTCTGTGGTGTGGGGGTGTGGACGGGATCGGAGCCGATCATGAAGCAGCAAGGCTTCACGTTCTTCTTACTCAGGTATTCGCTGCCCCAGTCCCGCATGGCGACAAGAATGGGCATCAGACTCTCGCCCAGTTCCGTGAGGGAATATTCCACTCTGGGCGGGATCACGGGAAAGACTTCCCGGTGGATCAGTTTCTGCGCTTCCAGTTCCCGAAGCTGCTGGGTGAGCATTTTCGGCGTGGCGCTGGGCAGCTGCTTCTGCAGTTCGCTGAACCGCAGTTTCCCTCCGGCCAGGTGCCAGAGGATCAGGGATTTGTACTTGCCGCCGATAAGCTCCAGGGTGGCTTCCACGGGGCAATGATCGTTGGTGACCATGATGACCTCCAGTATCAAAAAGGGTAGTATCGCACAAAATAGTGCATACTTGCTTTTTCCTCGATTTATGGTAAGATGTTAGCATAAAAACAAAAAGAAGTCAACGGGAATTTCAACGTGGCTGTTGACTTTTTGGAAAGGACAGGATACTATGAAGATACGGTTCCAAGTCACCGGTATGACCTGCGCCGCCTGTTCGGCCAGGGTGGAGAAAGTGACCCGGCAGACAGCCGGTGTGGACAGCGCAGAGGTGAATCTGCTGGCCAACACCATGGTGGTGGAGGCCAAGGACGAGAGCGTCATCCCCGCCATTCAGAAGGCAGTGTCTGACGCAGGCTACGGAGCCATCCCGGAAACGCCGGGGAAGAAGGCGGCACCCCAGCCGGTGCAGACGGAAAATCCCCTGAAAGAGATGAAAACAAGACTCATCGCCTCGGCGGTGTTTCTGGTTGTTCTCATGTACTTCACCATGGGCCATATGATCGGCCTGCCGGTACCCATGTGGTATCACCACAACCCCCTGATGGCGGCGCTGCTGCAATTTTTCCTGACGCTGCCGGTGGTGTACCTGAACCGGGTCTATTATACCCGTGGCCTGAAAGCCCTGTGGCACAGAGCGCCGAATATGGACTCTCTGATTGCAGTTGGCTCTCTGGCGGCGCTCATTTATGGCGTGGCAGCCCTGTTCCGCATGGCCGCCGCCATGGGCAACAGCGACATGGAAACGGTCCACAAGTATGGCGAGAACCTGTATTTTGAGTCTGCTTCCATGATTCTGACCCTCATCACCCTGGGTAAGTTTCTGGAGACCCGTGCCAAGGGCAAGACCGGCGACGCCATCCGGGCGTTGATGGACCTGAGCCCCAAGACCGCTACGGTCCGCCGGGACGGGGTAGAGACGGAAGTGGCCGTGGAAGATGTGCGGCTGGGCGATACGGTCATTGTCCGCTCCGGCGGACGTATTCCCGTGGACGGCACGGTGCTTTCCGGCCGGGCCAGCGTGGACCAGAGCGCCCTGACCGGCGAAAGCGTTCCCGTGGAAAAGGCCGTGGGCGACACCGTAGCCGCTGCGACCATCAATACCGAGGGCTACCTGGAATTCCGTGCCGATAAGGTCGGTGAGGACACGACCTTGTCACAGATCATTCGCATGGTGGAGGAAGCGGGCGGCTCCAAGGCCCCCATCGCCCGCCTGGCGGACAAGATCGCCGGTGTGTTTGTGCCGGTGGTCATGGGCATCGCCCTGGTGGCCTTCGCCGTCTGGATGATCGCCAAGGGCGACCTGGAATTTGCATTGAACATCGGTATTTCCGTGCTGGTCATCTCCTGCCCCTGCGCTCTGGGTCTGGCGACCCCTGTGGCCATTATGGTCGGCACCGGCCGGGGCGCCCGGATGGGCCTGCTCTTTAAGAATGCGGAAGCCCTGGAAAACCTGCATAAGGTCGATACGGTGGTGGTGGATAAGACCGGCACCCTGACCACCGGCAAGCCTGCCGTTACCGACATTCTCCCCGGCGGACTGCCGGAGGCGGAGCTTCTGAAGCTGGCGGCAGCCTTGGAGGAAAAGTCCGAGCATCCCTTCGCCAAGGCCATTCTGGAAAAGGCCGCCGGTGTGGACCATCCCCAGACGGAAAAATTTGAGACCATCCCCGGCAAGGGCGTGTCCGGCGTTATCGAAGGCAAGAAGTTCTTCGGCGGCAACGGACGGCTCATGGAGGAACTGGGCGTCCAGATCCCGGCACTGCCGGACAGCGTGGACGCAGGCGGAACGCCTTTGCACTTTGCCTCCGAAAACGGCATCTATCTGGGCACCATCGTCGCCGCCGACGTGCTGAAAGCGGACAGCGTGGCCGCTGTGGCCGCCATGAAGAAAATGCACCTGAATGTGGTCATGCTCACCGGTGACAACGAAAAGACTGCCAAGGCCATTGCCGCCAAGGCAGGCATCGACCGGGTCATTTCCGACGTGCTGCCCGGCGATAAGGCCGGTGCGGTGGAGCGGCTCCGCAAAGAGGGCCACAAGGTCGTCATGGTAGGCGACGGCATCAACGACGCCCCCGCCCTGGTGACGGCAGACGTGGGTCTGGCCATCGGCAACGGCACGGACATCGCCATTGAATCGGCGGACGTGGTGCTGATGAACGGTTCCCTGATGGGCGTGGGCAACGCCGTGGCCCTGAGCCGTGCGACCATTCGCAATATCAAGGAAAATCTGTTCTGGGCGTTCTTCTATAACTGCCTGGGCATTCCCGTGGCAGCGGGCGCACTGTATCCCGCTTTCCGCATTCTTCTCAACCCCATGATCGGCGCAGCGGCCATGAGCTGCAGCTCCGTATTCGTGGTCACCAACGCCCTGCGGCTTCGCTTCTTCAAGCCCAAGGAAATCGAAACGGAACCTGTCAACAACGTGGAACACACCACGATCAAGGAGGAAACTGCTATGAAAACCGTTATCCATGTAGAAGGAATGATGTGCGGCCACTGCAAGATGCACGTGGAGAATGCCTGCAAGGGCGTTCCCGGCGTGACGGATGCCGTGGTGGACCTGGCGGCGAAAAATGTCACCGTCACCGGTGATGCTGATCTCGCTGCCCTGAAGGCTGCCATTACCGAGGCGGGCTACCAGGTGGTGGACTGATGGAACACTTTTACTATCCTTCCCAGGGCCGGGGGCAGCTGCATGGCTGCCGCTGGCTTCCGGACGGGGAAGTCCGGGGCATCGTGCAGATCGTTCACGGCATTGCCGAGTATGTGGAGCGCTACGATGAATTTGCCCGTTATCTGAACGGTCTTGGCTATCTGGTGGTGGCCGAGGACCACATGGGCCACGGCGGCTCTGTAGGGGAGTCGGAGACAAAAGGATATTTCCACGGAGGGTGGTTTACGGCAGTTGCGGACACATATCGGCTGCTGGAGACCACCCATCAGGCCTATCCGCAGGTCCCTTATGTGCTGTTCGGCCATTCCATGGGGTCCTTTATGACCCGGACCATTCTGGAAAAGTACCCGGACAGCGGCATTTCCGCCTGCGTTATCTGCGGCACCGGCTGGCAGCTCCAGGCACTTTTGGCGGGGGCCATTCCGGTGTGCAAATGGGTCTGCAAACACGACGGCGAGGACCAGCCCAGTCCCAAGCTGGAAAAAATCGTGTTCGGCACCTACAACGCCCGTGTGGAGTCCCCCAAGACCCCCTTCGACTGGCTGAACCGGGACGAGGCGGCGGTGCAGGCCTATGTGGATGACCCCATGTGCGGCTTTGTGTCCACGGCGGGCCTGCTGCGGGATATGCTCACCGGCATTTCCTACATCGAAAAGAAGGAAAATCTGGCGAAAATGAAAAAGCACCTGCCGATTTTCTTCATTGCCGGCGGGGACGACCCGGTGGGCAGCTATGGCAAGGGCGTTCTCAAGACCGAGGCGGAATTCCGCAAGGCGGGCATGGTGAATGTCACCTGCAAGCTCTATCCCGGCGGACGGCACGAAATTCTCAATGAGATCAACCGCCAGGAGGTCTACGAGGACGTGGCCAAGTGGCTGGACCGGGTCTTGCCGAAAAAAGATAAATGAGTCCCGCTTATTGGACATATAGCATGATAGAATACAGCCATCCCAAGAGGAAAAGAGGAGCGCAAAATGTATTCTATCCGATATGCTTACGGTCATGTAATGGTGTACGACGGTACGGGCCGGTTCCTGTTCTCGGCAGACAGCGAGCAGGAGGCCAGAAAGGAATTGGAAGATGCGGAATTTGCGGCTTGACCTCTGCTATGACGGCACCCGTTACCGGGGCTGGCAGCGGCTCAGCGGGGAGGATAATACCATTCAGGGGAAGCTGGAGCAGACCCTGAGCCGGATTCTGGGAGAACCCGTGGAGATCTCCGGCAGCGGCCGCACCGATGCGGGAGTCCACGCCAGGGGGCAGGTAGCCTCGTTTCACTGCGAAAATCCCATGCCCTGCGGGGAAATCCTGCGCCAGCTGCGGCGGTATCTTCCGGAGGACATCGGCATATATTCCTGTCAGGAGGCAGCGCCCCGGTTCCATGCCCGGCTGAATGCCAAAAAGAAAACCTATTGCTATCGCATCTGGAACAGCGACGGCCCCTGCGTTTTTGACCGGCGGTACATGACGGTGGTGGAAGAATCGCTGGATTTGAACGCCATGAAGCAGGCGGCGAAGGCCCTGCTGGGGCAGCATGATTTTGCCTGCTTCTGCACCCGTGCGCCCAAGAAAAAGTCCACGGTCCGGGAGATTTTCGACATTTCCATTACCAGAACCGATGCGGAAGTGGATATTTCCGTCACCGCCGACGGGTTTCTCTATAACATGATGCGAATTCTTGTGGGGACCCTGGTGGAAGTGGGCCTGGGTAAGCGCAAAGCGGACAGCATCCCGGACCTGTTCGCTCAGAAGCGGGCGGAGGCCGGGACGCTGATGCCCGCCAAGGGCCTGTGTCTCATGGAGGTAGTTTATTGAACATACAGATTTTCGGAAAAAGCAAGTCCTTCGACACCAAAAAGGCCGAGCGGTACTTCAAGGAACGACGAATTTCCTTCCAGTCCATCGATTTGCTTCGCTTCGGCCTGTCCGGGAAGGAATTTGACAGCGTGCTTCGGGCGGTGGGTGGCATCGACAACCTCATTGACTGGGACAGCAAGGACCCGGACATTCTGATTTTGCACTACACGGAGGACAGTCGTGCCAAAGAGGACAAGGTCTTTGACCGGCCGGAGCTGATGAAGGCTCCCATTGTCCGAAACGGCAAACAGGCCACCGTGGGTTACGCCCCGGAAGTCTGGGAAACATGGAAATAACACGAAAGCGGTTCTTTCAGATGGAGAGAACCGCTTTTTCCGTTATAAAGATTACTTTTTTATAAAAACGCTTGCAAGATGAGGGGAAAAGTGGTATGCTATGAAAAGTCACGTTTTGAACGCTCTGAAAACCGTCAACGGACTGGTCTGGGGGCTGCCCACCCTGCTGCTGATTTTGGGCGTGGGGGTACTGCTGAGCCTGCGGACCGGCTTTGCTCAAGTGACCCTTTTTCCGGCGGCCCTGCGGTCCTTTTGCCGGAAACTCACCGGCAAGGACCGGACGGCGGACGGCGTTTCGCCCTTTCAGGCCCTGTGTACTGCATTAGCTGCCACTGTTGGTACGGGCAATCTGGCCGGTGTGGCTGGGGCTATCACCTTAGGAGGACCGGGGGCCATTTTCTGGATGTGGGTCTGCGCCTTTTTCGGCATGGTTACGAAATATGCCGAGGTGGTCCTTGCCCTGCGCTTTCGGGTCCGGGAGCGGGATGGCTATGCCGGTGGCCCCATGTACATGATTCGGAAGGGCCTGGGGGAGAAATGGCGGCCCATGGCGGCGGCTTACGCTCTGTTCGGCGTGTTTGCCGCTTTCGGCGTGGGCAACGCCACCCAAATCAACGCCTTTGTGGCTGGGGTCAATGATGTGCAGACCTATTTCGGCCTGCCGGTCACGGACCGGGGAAATCTGCTTCTGGGAGCCGCCGTGGCAGGGCTTGTCTGGCTGCTGCTCCGGGGCGGGGCGGGACGCATCGGCCGCACGGCGGAAAAGCTGGTGCCGCTGGCCGCCTGTTTTTACCTATTGCTGGGCCTGGGGGCCTTGATCGTCCGGGCGGACCGTATCGCCATCGCATTCCGGCTCATTCTCCAGGGGGCTTTTGCCCCGAAAGCCGTCACCGGCGGCCTCATCGGCTCCATGGTCACGGCCATGGGGGTAGGGGCCTCCCGTGGGGTATTCACCAACGAGGCCGGAATGGGGACCGCTTCCATTGCCCACGCTTCCGCCCAGGTGGACCACCCGGCGGAACAGGGGGTGCTGGGCATCATGGAGGTGTTTCTGGACACCATCGTCATCTGCACCATGACGGCTCTGGTCATTCTCACATCCCCGGAGGCTCTGCCTTACGGCACGGACCCCGGCGTGCGGCTGACCATCCGTGCCTTTGCGAATGTTTACGGCGATTGGGTCTGCATCCCGATCGCTCTGTCCCTGTGCTGCTTTGCCTTTGCAACGGTTTTGGGTTGGGGGCTGTACGGCGCCCGGTGCGCCCAATATCTGCTTGGAAAGCCCGTCTGGAAGCCCTTTGCTCTTGTTCAGGCCGCCGTGAGCCTGCTGGGGGCCATATTGGGAACGGGCCTTGTGTGGACCCTATCCGAGACGGTCAACGGTCTGATGGCCATTCCCAATCTGTTGGCCCTGGCACTTTTATCCCCGGAGGTCCGGGTACTTACCAAAGAATATCAATGCAGACTGCGGTCTGCCGGAGGAACTTATGAACATATCCATCAACGCCAATCGCTGCGAACCCTCGCCCATGCGGAAATTCCACCCGCTGGCCGTCAAGGCCCAGGAGCGGGGCATCCGCATCCATCATCTGAACATCGGTCAGCCGGACCTGCAGACCCCTCCGGCCTATTTTGATGCCGTCCGGAATTTTGACAGCGCCACCCTGGCCTATGCGGCCTCGCCGGGAACCCCGGAGCTTATCGATGCGGTCCGGGCCTATTATCGGGAACTGGACGTGGACTTGGAGCCGGACGACGTGCTCATCACCACCGGCGGCAGCGAAGCGCTGCTTTTGACCTGCCTGAGCATTTTGGACCCCTACACGGAGGTCATCATTCCGGAGCCTTACTATCCAAATTACACGACCTTTGTCCATGCGGCTGGTGGTGTTATCCGAGCCTTGCCAACCTGTGCCGAGGAAGGGTATCGGTATGCCAAGCGGGAGCGCATTGAGAGCCTTATCACGAAAAACACCCGTGCCATCCTCATCACCAACCCCGGTAACCCCACCGGTGTGGTGCTGAATCAGGAGGAAATGCGGATGATCGCTGACGTAGCCAAGAAGCATGACCTGTTCCTGATCTGCGACGAGGTGTACCGGGAGTTCTGCTATGACGATTCCTTCGGGGTCCCCACCATGGCCCGGTTCCGGGACGTGGACGAGAACGTGGTCATTGTGGACTCCGTTTCCAAGCGGTTCTCCGCCTGCGGCGCACGGGTGGGCTGCGTGGTCACCCGGAACAAGGAATTGCAGCAGGCCATCCTGAAATTCTGCCAGTCCCGGCTGTCCGTGGCCACCATCGACCAGGTGGGCGCTGCGGCCCTCTACGGAGTGGACCACGAATTTTTCCGCCGGTCCAAGGAAGAATACCGGAAGCGCCGGGACACCGTCGTCCGCCGCCTCCGGGCCATTCCCGGCGTACAGGTGGAGGAACCTATGGGGGCTTTCTATCTGATGGCTGGGCTGCCTGTGGACGATTCCGACAAGTTCCAGCGGTGGCTGCTGGAGGAATTCGATTACGAAGGAGAGACGGTCATGTTTGCCCCCGGCGCACCCTTCTACGAGACTCCCGGCAAGGGCATCAACGAGGTCCGCATTGCCTATGTCCGGCAGATCCCGGAATTGGAGCGGTCCATGGACGTGCTGGAAAAGGCCATCGCCCGGTATCAGAAGGAATGTATGTAAAAAATCTGCCCGCCGATTGGCGGGCAGTATTTTTTACTTTTTCAGCACCGGAACGCCGTTTTCCATGGTCAGTACCCGTTGAATGATCTCCTCGCCGCTGCGGTAGGTGAGAAGCAGCGGCGCATTTTCCGGGTCCGCCTGGATGCTTACCGCCTGAGAGGCGTTCATGGCTCCGGCGGCGAATACCGTCTCCGTGGGGGTGAAGGTGCTGCCGTCATAGCTTCCGGACTGAATTTTCAGGTCCCGGACCGCCTGATTCGTGGTCAAAATCACCCGGCTGGCTTCCCGGTCCAGGGAAAGCTCTGCGTATTCCCGGCTGGGGGCGTTCTCCGTGAACAGGGATGCTTCCAGTGTACCGGTGTAAGCGCCCTCCTCCGGGGGGAAGTAGGCGTCGTTCATCAGCCCTGCCAGGGAGCCGTATGGAATCTCCGCCGTGACCACACCATAGGAATAGGGGGCGATGTCGTAAGGGGAGAAGAAGAAGCACAGGCCCGTGGTGGTGAAATACCAGCCGTCGGCCCCGTTCATGCAGTCCTGGACCCGCTCGGCGGCTACGTTGGCGTAGTCGGCGTACAGATTTCCCTCCTGCTGGGAAAGGGAAGCGAGCAGCAGGGTGCAAAGCTGTTCGGCGGAGACGTTGCCGTTGAGAATATCGGAAAGATGCAGTTCCGCACCGGTGAGCAGGTCATAGCTGACTGCCGTGGACAGGAAGCTGGCGTGAACGCCGCTGGGATAGGACCGGACCTCCCCGTACAGGCTCAGAACGCCCACGTCCACCCGTGTTGGCGTGTAGGAAACACTCAGGGAGTAGGGGGTGAAGCCATCGGTGCCGTAGGCTGCCTGGGCCTGGGCTTCCAGCTCCGAGCCGTTGGACCGGAACTCGTCAATGCTGCCCATCAGGTCCACGGTAACGTCCTGGGTCGCATCGGCCCGGACCGTCACCAGGTAGGGAATGGGATACCGGAAGGAATAAACGGTATTTCCATCTTCGGCAGCCGTGTCCAACTGGGTGTATTTCAGGGAAATGGCCGTCAGGTCCACGTTGGGAATGCTCACCGGCTCCGTGGTGGTATCCGGAGAGGTTTCCGTGGGGTCCGTCCGCAGCAGCGGCGGGGTGGAAGTCTCCGGATCCTGTGGGAATCGCTTGGCGCAGCTGGAAAACGTCAGCAAAAGTGCAGCGCAGAGGACTGCGGATAGTATTTTTTTCATGGGGGTACCCTCCTTTACGGAAAATACTATATCACATTTCGCTGCTTTTTGCAATCCTTCCGGCTTGGCACTTGACAGGGCGGGGCGGATGATGGTAAAATAGACCCGTGTTCGTGAAGAACGGAAAGAGTACCGATGCTGTCTCCCTCAGAGAGCCGGGGCGTGGCTGTGACCCCGGCGGAGTGCAGTCCGGGAAGGTGCGTCCGGGAGCGAAAAGTGCATATTTTTGAGTGAAAAACGAGAGTGGAACCGCGGCTTTGCCGCCTCTTATGCCTTTGGGTATAAGAGGCGGTTTTTGATTTCATACTGTTCATTAGGAGGAAGTTTTCATGTATCTTTATAATTCTCTTTCCCACAAGAAGGAACTGTTCCAGCCCAATTCCCCGGACATCGTGAAGATGTACACCTGCGGCCCGACGGTCTATCATTTTGCCCACATCGGCAATCTGCGGACCTATATCATGGAGGACGTGCTGGAAAAGGCCCTGCGCTACGAGGGTTACAACGTCAAGCGGGTCATGAACATCACCGACGTGGGGCATCTGTCCAGCGATGCGGACACCGGCGAGGATAAAATGCTCAAGGGCGCCCGCCGGGAGCATAAGACCGTGCTGGAAATTGCCAAATTCTACACCGACGCCTTTTTTGAGGACTGCCGGAAGCTGAACATCAAGCGGCCTGACGTGGTCCAGCCGGCCACGGGCTGCATTGACGAGTATATCCACATGGTCACGACCCTGCTGGACAAGGGCTATGCCTATCTCTCCGGCGGAAACGTGTACTTCGACACCTCCAAGCTGGAAAAATACTACGTCTTTAACGACCACGACGAGGAGGACCTGGCCGTGGGTGTCCGGGAAGGCGTGGAGGAGGACACCAACAAGCGCAACAAGAACGACTTTGTCCTCTGGTTCACCAAGTCCAAGTTTGAGGACCAGGCTCTGAAATGGGACTCTCCCTGGGGCGTGGGCTATCCCGGCTGGCACATTGAATGCTCCTGCATTTCCATGAAGTATCTGGGGGACGATCTGGACATCCACTGCGGCGGCATCGACAACGCCTTCCCCCATCACACCAACGAGATCGCCCAGTCTGAAAGCTATCTGGGGCACAAGTGGTGCAATTACTGGTTCCATGTTCACCACCTGAACACCGAGGACGGAAAAATGTCCAAGTCCAAGGGAGAATTCCTGACGGTCTCCCTGTTGGAGGAAAAGGGCTACGACCCCATGGTTTACCGTTATTTCTGCCTGCAGAGCCACTACCGCCGGAATCTGGTGTTCTCCTGGGAGAACCTGGACAACGCCGCTGCGGCTTACGAGAAGCTGATCGCCCGCATTGCGGCCCTGAAAGCAGAGGGTGACGTGGACAGCGCCGCTTTTGATGCCCTGAAAGCCCGCTTCACCGGTGCGCTGGATGGGGACCTGAACACGTCTCTGGCCATTACCTGCCTCTTTGACGTGCTGAAGGCCAAATGCTCCGACGCCACCAAGCTGGCGGCCCTGGCGGACTTTGACCGGGTGCTGAGCCTGAATCTGCTGGAGAACGCCGAAATGCTGCGGAAAAAGCAGGCGGAGGAGGAAGCCGCTGCTGCCGACCCGGAGATCGACGCTTTGGTGGCCGCCCGGACGGAAGCCAAGAAGGCCAAGAATTTTGCCGAAGCGGACCGCATCCGGGATGAATTGAAGGCCCGTGGCATTGAGATCATCGACACCCCCCAGGGTGCGAAATGGAGAAAAGTATGAAGCTGATGATCCTGGACGGGAACAGCGTCATCAACCGGGCGTATTTCGGGGTCCGACCCCTGACCACCCGGGATGGCCTGTACACCAACGCCATTTACGGCTTCCTGAATATTCTGGAAAAAATGGAGCGGGAGGAGCAGCCGGAGGCCATCTGCGTGGCCTTTGACGTACACGCCCCCACCTTCCGGCACCTGCAGTATGACGGCTACAAGGCCACCCGGCACCCCATGCCGGAGGAACTGGTCATGCAGATGCCGGTGATGAAGCAGGTCCTGTCCGCCATGAACATTCCCATTTATGAATGTGAGGGATGGGAGGCTGACGATGTCATCGGCACCGTGGGCCGGGTCTGCTCGGAGCAGAACTGGGATTGCGTGGTGGTCACCGGCGACCGGGACAGTTTGCAGCTCATCAATGACCATGTGAACGTGAAGCTGGTCATTGCCAAGCCCGGCCAGACCACGGCCACCCTCTATGACACGGAAAAATTCCGGGCGGAGTACGGCTTCGACCCCATTCACATCATCGATCTGAAGGCCCTGATGGGGGATTCCTCCGACAATATCCCCGGCGTAGCCGGAGTGGGACCGAAAACGGCTACGGACCTGCTGCTGAAATTCGGCACCCTGGACGGGGTCTACGAGCATTTGCAGGACCCGTCCATCCGGCCCAAACTGCGGGAAAAACTGGAAGCGGACAAGGAAAAAGCCTATCTTTCCTATGATCTGGCTACCATCCGTACCGATGCGCCAATCGATTTTTCTCCCAAGAACGCCATTACCCAGCCCTATAACCGGCTGGAACTTTTCAAGCTGTTCACCCGGCTGGAATTTGTTCGGCTCATTGACCGCTACGGCCTCCGGGGTGCGGAACTGGAAGAAGCGGCATCGGAAAGTGCGGAAGAATCGCCCCGGGAGACCCTGCCCCGGGTAGATACCCTGCCGGAGCCGGGGACGGAGGGAGCCGTGTATCTGGCTCCGGACGGGACGCTGGCCATTGCCTGTGCGGAGGGGGTCTGCACCCTGACACCTCTGGAAATTCACCGGGCGGCGAATCTTCTGGCGGGACAAAGCTGGGTGTGCCATGACTGGAAAAGTCAGTCCCATGCGCTGGACGCTTTGGGCATCATCATGGGACCGGCGAAATTCGACACGGCCCTGGGGGCTTACGACCTGAACCCCTCCCAGTCCGATTATCCCGTGTCCAAGCTGGCGGCGACCTTCCTGGGAGCCAGCGTGGAGGACGGCGATGCTGCCGCCTGCGCCGAAGCGGTGTTTTTCCTGCGGGAAAAGCTGCGGCAGGAACTGGACAGGCAGGGGATGGGGGACCTGTACGACACCATCGAACTGCCTCTTTGCCCGGTACTTTATAAGATGGAGCGCACCGGCGTGGCCATCGATGAGGAGCAGCTGCGCCAGTTCGGAGCCATGCTCTCCGAGCGCATTGCCGACTGCGAGAGCCGGATTTTCGGCTTCTCCGGTGGCCCCTTCAATATCAATTCCCCCAAGCAGCTGGGCACGGTGCTGTTTGAGCAGCTGCAGCTGCCCGGCGCCAAGAAAACCAAGACCGGCTACGCCACCAATGCGGACGTGCTGGAAAAACTCCGGGACAAGCATCCCATCATCCCGGCCATTCTGGATTACCGGATGCTCGCCAAGCTGAAATCCACCTATGCCGACGGTCTGGTGAAGGTCATCGCCGCCGACGGGCGTATTCATACGACCTTCCAGAATATGGTCACGGCCACCGGGCGGCTGTCCTCCACGGAGCCGAACTTGCAGAATATCCCCGTCCGCACGGACCTGGGGGCCGAAATTCGGAAAATGTTCATTCCCAAGCCCGGCTGCGTGCTGGTGGATGCGGATTACAGCCAAATTGAATTGCGGGTCCTTTCCCACATGGCCGGGGACACGGTGATGCAGGAGGCCTTCCGCAGCGGAGCGGACATTCATACCATCACCGCTGCACAGGTCTTCGGCGTGAAGCCGGAGGAGGTCACGCCCCTGCAGCGCCGCCATGCCAAGGCCGTGAATTTCGGTATTGTTTACGGCATTTCCGAGTTCTCCCTGGCGGAGGACATCGGCGTCAGCCGCTATGAGGCCAAGACCTATATCGAGGCCTATCTTTCCAATTACCACGGCGTGCGGGAGTATATGAAGAACGTGGTCGCCGAGGCCCGGGAAAAGGGCTACACGGAGACCCTCTTTGGCCGCCGCCGGTATCTGCCGGAGCTGAAAAGCAGCAATTTCAACGTCCGTCAGGGGGCGGAGCGGATTGCGCTGAATACCCCCATTCAGGGGACCGCCGCCGACCTTATCAAGCTGGCCATGATTCGGGTGGACAAAGCCCTCAAGGAGCAGTACCCGGAAGCAAATCTTCTGCTGCAGGTCCACGACGAACTGATCGTGGAATGTCCGGAGGAAATGGCCCAGGGCGTTGCCCAGGTGGTCCAGCAGCAGATGGAGCAGGTAGCCCACCTGAATGTGCCGCTGGTGGCCGAGGCCAAGTGGGGAAAGAGCTGGTACGAGGCGAAATGATGGAAATTTTACCCATGAACGCCGCCCATGTGGCCGCCGTTGCGGCCCTGGAAAAGACTTGCTTTTCCGACCCATGGAGTGAAAAAAGCGTGGCGTCGGAACTGGAGAATCCCCTTTCCCTGTGGCTGGTTGCCATGGAAGGGGACCGCTTGGCAGGCTACGTCGGCTCCCAGACGGTGCTTGGGGAAGCGGATATGATGAATCTGGCGGTGGACCCGGATTTCCGGCGGCAGGGCATCGGCGAAGCGCTGGTGCTGCGGCTGGTGGAAGAACTGAAAAGCCGTGGGGCCTATTGCCTGACCCTGGAGGTCCGGGCATCCAATGAAGCTGCCATCGGCCTTTATGACAAGCTGGGCTTTGCCGCCGTGGGCCGCCGCCGGGGCTATTACGAGAAGCCCCGGGAGGATGCCTGCATTTTGCGAAAGGAATGGAACCTATGAAGATCCTTGCAATCGAATCCTCCTGCGACGAGACCGCCGTGGCCATCGTGGAGGACGGGCGAAAAGTGCTTACGGACTGCATCGCCTCCCAGGTGGCCCTCCACCGGGAATACGGCGGCGTGGTGCCTGAGATCGCCTCCCGGAAGCACATCGAGGCCATTTCCGGTCTGGCCGAGCAGGCCCTGGCCAACACCGGCCTGACCCGGCAGGATATTGACGCCGTGGCCGTGACCTACGCGCCGGGCCTCATCGGGGCTGTGCTGGTGGGCGTGAACTTTGCCAAGGCGGCTGCCCTGGCCCTGAACAAGCCCCTGATCCCGGTCCACCACATTCGGGGGCATATTGCCGCCAATTATCTGGCCTTCCCGGAGTTGGAGCCACCCTTCCTGTGTCTCATCGTCTCCGGGGGACATACCATGATCGTGGACGTGAAGGACTACACGGAGATGGAAATTCTCGGCACCACGTTGGACGATGCGGCAGGGGAGTGCTTCGATAAGGTCGCCCGGGTGCTGGGAATGCCCTATCCCGGCGGGGCTGCCCTGGACAAGGCGGCGGAGCGTGGAGACGAGAAAAAATACACCCTTCCCCGGCCCAAGCCCGGCGAAAATCCCTATGATCTGAGCTTTTCCGGCCTGAAAACCGCTGCCCTGAATCTCATTCACCATGCCGAGCAGGTGGGGGAAACGCTGGACGTGGACAGTCTCTGCGCCGGATTCTCCGCCGCCGTTTCCGATATGCTGGTCCCCCGGGTGGAACTGGCTTTGCAGGCTACCGGCCGGAAGAAAGTGGCTATTGCCGGGGGCGTGGCCGCCAATTCCCGCATCCGCCGGGACGTGACGGCCATGGCGGAACGGCTGGGGGTGCAGGTATTCATGCCGCCCCTGTCCCTCTGCGGGGACAACGGCGCCATGATCGGCGCACAGGGCTATTACGAGTTCCTGGCGGGCCACACCGCCGGAATGGAACTGAACGCCTACGCCACCAAGTCCATTCTGGGTGAAAGTCTGTAAAGAATGCAGGGCGGAAAAATCTGCCCTGCATTTTGCGTTTCTGGCGGGAGTATTCATTCAGAAAATGAATAAAAATTTCGGCGTTTCCACGAACCGGATTTTTCAGGCAGAAAACCGGATGGATTCCCAAAATTTCAGCAATGGAAGGAATAAAATCGGGAGGAATAGCAGGCTGTGCCTGTGGAAAAGTCTGTGGATTGTGTGAATAACTTTCGGTATATCCGAATGAACGCCAGTCGAATTGACGGGGAAATACGAACTTTTTCGGAGAAACCGTCGAAAGTGACGGGCAATGCAGGAATCGGCCTTGCGTAAGGGGGAGAAAGAATGTTGGAGATCGTCCGCTCCATGGGAGCATTGGATTTTGAAGAACTGATGGCCGTCTACCGGGAGAGCAATGCGGAAAACGCCCAGGAACAGGACATTCCGATTGCTCAGGTGGAGCAGAATTTTGCCGATTATCTCCGGGAGGACTTCTTCCGGCAGAAGGGGGCCTTTTACTGCCTCTGGAAAGAGAATGGGCGCACGGTTTCGGCCCTGCGCCTGGAGCCTTTTGAGGATGGACTGCTTCTGGAAGCCCTGGAGACCATGCCGGAGCAGCGGCGGAGGGGTTACGGGAAAGCCCTGGTCCTGGCGGCGCTGGACCATGTGCGGAACGAGTACGGAAAGCCGGTCTATTCCCACGTCTGGAAACGAAATCATGCTTCCATGGCCCTCCACGCCGCCTGTGGCTTCACCCAGGTGCTGGACTACGCAAAACTCATTGACGGCAGCGTCAACACCAGCCATGTGACCCTGAAATGCTTATAAAAAACCCGCCTCCGATGCGATTTTTGCACCGGAGGCGTTCTTTATGAGAGATGAAATCAGAATTTGACCTTGGGATCCCGGAATTCACGTAGTCGCTGTTCATAGGCAGTCATGGCGGCCTCCCGGTGGGCGGCGTGCGGTTCCCGGACACCGGCCAGCGTCATCAGATGCTCGCAGAACAGGGGATTCAGGGGCAGAATGGGTCCCTGCAAATTGGTCCCGAAGAAATTCTTCCGGCGGATGCCTTCCAGATCGGTCTGGGGGTTGATGCCGATGGACCGCTGATTTTTGCCGACGAAGCCGCCGGAATTATCTCCGTACAGGAAGCTGAACTGGGACCGGAAGCCCACCACGGGGATGCCGTCAATGTCGCCCAGGAACTTGCCGTTGTAGCGGTGGAACAGATCGGTTTTTGCCGTCAGGTCAAAAAGCCCCAGGCCATCCACGGACAGTTTTTCGGTCACATAGTCGATGTGCTTGACAAAGACCTCGCAGGCGTTGCCGGTCATCAGGAACACCACGCCGTCGTCGATCAGCTTTTCCAGCCGGTCCCGGTAGGGCCGCAGCGTTTCGATGACCCGCCGCTGAATGGCCTCCGTCATGGTGCCCATCAGCACCATATCCGGCCGGTTCTCCGCAAAATAAGGGGCGTCCGTCAGGGACGTGAAGATAAAATCCGCCTCCGGCAGGCTCTGGCGCAGATATTCTACGTTCTGAAAATCGCCGCTGAGGTTGCAGACCTCGCTAAAAAGCACTTCAATTTTCATTTCTCCGCATCTCCCTTCATCCGGGACACCAGGCAGTTCTGAATTTGCCGCTCCTCGGCACCACGATAGGGGTCATAGAGCAGGTACACGTCCTTGCACACGCTCAGATCGATCGCATCCACGCCCTGCTGCCAGGTCTCCAGGGCATAGAGCCGGTCCTCCGGCACGCCCGCCATCAGCGCCCGCAGATAATAGTCGTGGCAGCGCTTTCCAATGAAAATGACCTTGGCGATGGAATCGTCTGCCAGAGGGGCGTAATCCGTGTCGAACACCCAGCTGACGTTCTCGGAATTGTTGTGATTGTCACCGATGTCGTCCAGGGAAATGAGCAGGTTTTTCCCTTCGCCGGGGCAGCCCGCCGCATAGCGGATCACGCCGGAGCAGGCGATGGGGTTCTGGCCCTTGGCCAAAATGACCGTCAGCTTGTGGTCGCCGACGGTGATCTCATCATACCGGGATCTGACGATCTTCGCACCGGCGAAAGCGTCCCGCAGCTGCGCATAGGAAAGACCGAACAGGCTCAGCACGGTAATGGCACCGCAGAAGTTATATAGATTGGTGATATTCCGGTTGATGAGGGCAAAGTCATGGGCTTCTCCGCCGTGGGTCACGGTGAAGGTATTGGCCTCCTCATCAATGCGGCTGACAACAAAATCCGGTTCCGGCGTCTGATAGCTGCAGTCCGGGCAGTAGAGCCGCCCAATGTGATTATAGCGGGCATATTTGGCTTTCAGCAGAGCGCCGCACTCCGGGCAGTAGACAATATCCCGCAGGAAGGGCAGGGCATCGCTTTCGGGGGTGTCGGCGCTGATGCCGAAGTAGGTACGGTCCTGGCATTGGGGAGCCAGGTGGGCACAGATGATGTCGTCTGCATTCAGGATCAGCTTTGTGTCCGCCGGGATGGCCTTATTCAGAATAAAGGAAATGAAATCCGTGTGGGCGTTGCGCTTGATGGAGTCCCGCATGATGTTGTTGCACACCAGATAAGTGGGATGGATATAGGGATAGATCAGCAGAGAGCTGCGCTCGTCGATTTCCAGCACCGCAGCGTCTTTCCGGATGGTCCCGCCAAAGGTGGCGTCATCCAGCAGCGCCGTGCAGACACCGGCCTGAACGTTGGAGCCCAGGGAGTTGTTGGTGACGGTATAGCCGCACTCCCGGAGCATTCCGGTGAGCAGATTGCTGACCGTGGTCTTGCCGTTGGTGCCGGTAACGCAGATAACGGTCTTGGGCAGGGTCAGCCGCCCCATGAAATCCTTGCAGATGGTCAGCGCCACCTTGCCGGGAAGATAACTGGCGTTCCGGCCCAGCAATTTCAGCAGGGCTGAGGCGGTCTTTCCGGCCAGCATGGCCAGATAAAAGGAGATTTTTCCCATGACGTGTTCTTCCTATCAGAGAATTTCCGTCAGGGACTGCTTGAGGATGTTCAGGCCCTTCAGCAGCAGCTCGTCGGAGATGACCAGCGGCGGCATCAGCTTCAGCACGTCGTTGTCCCGGCCCACCCGCTCGACGATGAGGCCGTTCTTGAAGCAGGCGGCGATGAGAGGCTTGGTCATATCCTTGTCGAAAGCGTCGAAGTCCACACCCCAGATGAGGCCGATGCCCCGGTAGGTGATGCGCTTGTCCAGGGGAAGAATTTCGGTTTTCAGGAAATTCTCCACGATCTGGGCCTTCCGGCGGACATTTTCCAGCAGGTCCGTTTCCGCCATGATCTCCAGACCGGCCTTTCCGGCCACCAGGGAAAGCTGGTTGCCCCGGAAGGTGCCGGTGTGCTGGCCCGGCTCCCACTGGTCCAGCTCGGGCTTCATCAGCACGATGGACATGGGCATACCGAAGCCGCCGATGGACTTGGACATCGTCACCATATCCGGCACGATGCCTGCCCGCTCGAAGGAGAAGAAGTAGCCGCCCCGGCCGCAGCCCACCTGAATGTCGTCTACGATGAGCAGAATGTCATACTTGTCGCACAAGGCCCGCAGGTCCCGGAGCCACTGGGAATCGAACACATAGATGCCGCCGTCGGCCTGGATGGTCTCCAGAATGATGGCTGCAGGCTTCTCCACGCCGGAGTGATCGTCGGTGAGCAGCCGCTCTATATAGGCGATGGTGTCCAGCTCCGGGAACATATAGGGCGCAGGAATGTGGGTCACATTGGGCAGAATCTGCCCGGCGCCGTCCCGGGAGCAGCGGTCCGTGGTCAGCGCCAGGGAGCCCAGGGTCATGCCATGGAAAGCGCCCATGAAGGCGAAGATATTTTCCCGGCCCTTGACCTTCCGGGCCAGCTTGGTGGCGCACTCCACGGCGTTGGTGCCGGTGGGACCGGCGAACTGAATCTTATAATCCAGTCCACGGGGGGCCAGGATGTGGTCATGGAAATATTCCAGAAATTCCCGCTTGGGAGCGGTGTACATATCCATGGAGTGGACGATGCCGTCGTTTTGGAGATAGTCGCAGACCCGCCGGACCATTTCGTCCGGGTTGTGGCCGAAGTTCAGGGCACCGGCCCCGGCGAAGAAGTCGATGTATTCCTTGCCGTCCTCGTCCTGCATGATGGCGCCCTTGGCACGGGTGAACACCGTGGGGAAGCTGCGGCAGTAAGAGCGGACGTTGGATTCAAAGGTTTCAAAAATTTCCGTATTCATAAAGAACACTTCCTTTATTCGTTTGCAAAATAGGGGACTTTCGGTGTCAATATACCACAATCTCCCTCCAAAGTCAAGGGCGGCAGAAAGCAGCGGAAAATTTGCTCTTTCCCCTTGCGTGGGGGTGAAATTCATGGTATAGTGAAAGAAAAAGGAGGAATCACCATGAAAAAGACCGTTCTCAAACTCTTTTTGCTGCTGGCGGCGCTGGGATTGCTGCTGTGGGCTTGCGGTGCTGCGGGCGTGTGGACCGGGGAGGACCTTTCCCTGCGGCTGGACCTGAGCCTGGCGGCGTTCCTGAAGCTGGGTTCCATGGTCGTGGGCGTTATCCTGCTGGTGACGGTGCTGAAGCTGCTCTTAGGGCTTTTTAAGCCCAGGACCCATCGGGGGCAGACCCTGCTCTCTCTGGTGTACAGCCTGATTCAGTACGCTGCGGCCCTGACCATCCTGTGCTGGGGCCTGTCCATCCTGGGCGTGAACGTATCGGCCATCGTGGCCAGCGTAGGCGTTCTGGCCCTGATCGTGGGCTTTGGTGCGGAGAGCCTCATTGCCGACGTGGTTACCGGTGTGTTCATGCTCTTTGAGAACCAGTGCAACGTGGGAGATATCGTGGAAGTCGGCGGCTTTCGGGGGACCATCCAGAAGATCGGTATCCGGACCACCTGCGTGGTGGACAGCGGCGACAATGTGAAAATCATCAACAATTCCGAGATGAAGAACATCCTGAACCGGTCCGACAACGCTTCCCGGGCGGTGTGCGATATGGATATTCCTTATGAAACGGACCTGGAAGCGCTGGAAGCAAAGCTGCCGGAACTGCTGGAGAAAATTGGGAAGGACCACGCTGATGTGCTGCGCTCTGCCCCGCAGTACGTGGGCGTTCAGTCCCTGGAGGCTTCCTCCGTGCGGCTGCGGTTCGTGGTGCCGGTGGCTGAGGAGAACATTTTCTCCGCCCAGCGGCTCCTGAACCGGGAATTGCTGCTGGGCTTCCGGCGGCTGGGAGTGGAGTGTCCCTTCCCGCAGCTGGATGTCCATAGCCGGTAACGCCTATGGAGTATCATGTTCCAAAGGATGCCCCGGAACGTTCGGAAGAATACCCGGACCTTCCCAGGGAGGAAGCGCCCAGGGCAGGGGAGTGGACCCATCCGGGACCGGAATATACCCCGCCGCTGCCGGAATACACGGAAAGCACCCCTTCGGAGGAGCCGCAGAAAAATCGGCGGAAGGGAAAGTGGTATCTGGCGGCGGCCATGGCCCTGTTGGTGGCACTGGCCTACCGGGAGCAGACAGCCCAGCCCCCGAAAACGGAAGCGACGGAGCCGTCTGCGATGACGACTGCAGCAACGGTGGCCCCGACAGTATCTACGGAGCCGGTCCCAACGGAACCGCCCACGACCCAGCCCCCAAGTATGGGAACTGTTCGGTTGGTGGTTACCGGGTCATATATCGACGGCACTCGGGAGGCAGTGTTGCTGGACAGCACTTTCCCGGAGGGGACGTTTGCAGACCAGATATTGCCACAGCCGGAGGCCCGGCCCGGATTTGAATTCCTGGGCTATGTGCTGGCTCCGCGCTCCCAGCCCTACCGGCTGTATGGGGACACATTCCCGGAAGCGGATGCCTATCTGGTGGAGGAGCGGGACGGAGTTCGGAATATTACCCTCAGAGCTGCCTGGCGGAGGACGGAAGGGGAGGCGTTCCTGCCTCTGCACTTGGATGCTAACGGCGGCAGTCCTTCAGCGGACTACGATGCCGCCGGGCCAAATTTTTCCGGAACCAATGTGTATCTCTGCGCTTTCCCGGAGCCGACCCGGGCGGGCTACCGCTTCGACGGCTGGTATACGGCAGCAGGGGAGCGAGTGGAGTGGCTGAGTGCCGCAGATTTTTATGGACAAACGGACGGACAGACCGACTGGACAAACCAAATCCCCGTGACCCTGTATGCTCATTGGATACCGGAAGGGTAAGCTGTACGCATGAAAAAAGACTATTGACAAACGTGCCAATGTCCGGTATAATACTTTTCGCAATGCGAGAGTGTTGGAATGGTAGACAAGCACGTTTGAGGTGCGTGTGGTGAACGCCGTGGGGGTCCGAGTCCCCTCTCTCGCACCAGAAAGAACCGGCGATTTTCGGAAGAAAGTTGCCGGTTCTTTCTGTTCTTTTCTTTTTTCACTCTTCACTGTTCACTTTTCTCTGTCCGCCGGTTCCAGATAAGAGAGAAAAGAGAATAGTGAAGAGAAAAGGTGGCTTTGCTCTGCAAAGCATTGATTCCAATAGAGTTTTATGGTATCATTCTAACCGAGGTGAAGCCCATGAACAGCCCGCTACCGGATAAATCCCTTGACTTTGCAACGCAGATCGTATTGTTCTATGAAGCGTTTTGCAAAACGAAAAAAGATACCACGATCGCAAAGCAGCTTCTTCGCTCCGCTACGAGCATTGGGGCCAATATAAACGAAGCCGTTTACGGCAACAGCAAGGCAGATTTTGTTTCCAAATTGCACATTGCACTTAAAGAAACGGGGGAAAGCATCTATTGGCTCACCCTTTTGAAGCGGACAAATCTCATCGACTATCCTTTCGATGAATTGCTTTTACTGGCCGAGGAGATCAAAAGAATGTTGATCGCATCGCTGAATACCGCAAAGAGAAATTAAAATCACGAATGCAGTTACGATTTCCGGACGCAGCGTTCTGAAATAGCCTTATTTTTATGGAAAACCCGGCAGGCATCTCCTTGATGCCCGCCGGGCGGTATCTTTATTTCTTCCTCAAAAATCCCATCACCTGCTCATAGAATTCCTCCGGGTGGAGCATGACCAGCTCGGCATGGTCCGTCTTGGGGACGCAGACGGTCTCGACATTCGGGAAATAGTTCCGGATAAAGCGGATATTCCGGCTCCGGGCCTTTGCTTCCTCCTGGCCGTACCAATAAGTGACGGTGCAGCCGGTTTTTGCCGGTTCCGGCGGCAGAGCGTAATTATTGGCCGACCAGAACACATTCCGAATGGTCCGGTCCGAATAGGTCTTCAGGTAGGCCGCCAGAACATCGTATTCCGCCTTCGGGTCCCGGCCCGGCAGGGTCCAGCGCTCCGGGGGATAGACCGCTTCCAGCAGCTTCCGGTTCCGCATGACCAACCGAACCCCCAGAAAATCCCCCAAGTTTATGAGCCGCCGGAGGAGCAACGGCAGGCGATAGGGCGTGATGCCCGCATCGATGACGGCACGGCCCACGGGAATCTCCCCCAGGGCCAGGAACCGGGTCAGGCAGGCCCCACCCAGGGAGCACCCGTAAGCGGCATCCAGCCGATGAATACCGTGCCGATGGAGCCATTCCGTCACCTGGTCCACCGTTTTCTCCACGGAGACGAAATCCTCGCCGGTTTCGCCGTGACCGTCCGTAGACCACCTGTAGCACATGAAACCCCTGTGCCAAAAGCGTCACCGAATCGGTGAACGCCCATTCCGGTTCCGCCGTGCAGGGCAGAAACAGCAGCGCCTTTTCCTGTTCCGTTCCGTATTCCAAAATCCGCATGATGTTCGCTCCTTTGGTTAGCAAGCTCTAACTGGATTATAACAAGTCAGCATGGGAAAGTCTATGCTGTGCGGCTCGGTTACATGGAAATGCTTTTCAGCCGGAAATTATAAAAATGGAGGCATCTCATTTCAAAGACGCCTCCAAATTTCTTCTTTTACGCACCCAGCTGGGCCTGGGCTTCCTTCAAGGCCTGGGCCAGCTGGTCCGGGCAGGAGGTGGGCTTCATGCCGCAGCGGATGCCCTCCACACGGGGGATCACATCCTCGATTTTCTGGCCCTCTACCAGAGAAGCGATTCCCTTCAGGTTGCCGTTGCAGCCGCCCAGGAACTCTACGTTATGGATCTTTCCGTCCTCCACGTCAAAATTGATGAGCTGAGAACAGGTCCCCTTGGTCTTGTAAGTAAAGTGCATGATAAATTCTTCCTTTCTTAAATGCAGAGGTCTGCAAATTCTGCGTCCACAAGGGCCGCCAGCGGCTCCGGCGGCACGATCATCTGATGACCCCGTGCCCCGGCGGACACGGCAATCTCGTCATACAGCTGGCAGGTCTCGTCGATGTAAGTGGGGTATTTTTTCTTCATGCCCACCGGCGAGCAGCCGCCCCGGATGTAACCGGTGAGCCCCAGCAGCTCCTTCACATGAATGAGTTCCATATTCTTGTCCCCGGCGGCTTTGGCGGCCTTTTTCAGGTCCAACTCGAAGCACACGGGGATGCAGAACACATTGATGCCGGTCCGCTCTCCACGGGCCACCAGCGTTTTGAACACCTGCTCCGGCGGCATTCCGATGCCCTCGGCGGCATGGAGACCGTTCAGGTCGTTTTCGTCAAATTCATATTCCGCTTCCCGGCAGGGGATTTTTGCCTGCTCAACCAGCCGGACGGCGTTGGTTTTCGATGCCATATTTCATCACCCGCTTTATTATAACCCAAGCTGTCAACCTTCGCAACAGGTATTTTTTCGCATTCTCTGGTTATCCTAGGTCCAAAAGGAGGAATTTCCATGGAGATCAGCAAGGATGCGGATAAAATCAAGCAGGACCGGGAGCAGGTGGTGGAGCTTGGCTCCGACGTGACCAAAAGCAAACTGGGCAATATCTACACCCTGACCATCATCGGCCAGGTGGAGGGCCATCAGGTCCTGCCGGAAAATGTGAAAACCACGAAGTATGAACACGTTTTGCCGCTGCTGGCCGGTATTGAGGAAAGCGACGATGTGGACGGGCTTCTGCTGCTTCTGAATACCGTTGGCGGCGATATTGAGGCAGGCCTGGCCATTGCGGAAATGATTGCCGGGATGCGGAAGCCCACGGTCTCTCTGGTGCTGGGCGGGGGTCATTCCATCGGTATCCCCCTGGCGGTCTGCACGAAGAAGTCGTTCATTACCCCCACGGCCAGCATGACGGTCCATCCGGTCCGCATGACGGGTCTGGTGGTGGGAGCGCCCCAGACCTTCCGGTATTTCCAGCGGATCCAGGAGCAAATAGCGGATTTCGTCACCGAAAACTCCAATATCAGCCGGGAACGGTTCATGGATTATATGATGGCCACCGGGGAAATGGCCACGGACGTGGGGACCATTCTCTACGGAAAAGAAGCCGTGGCCTCCGGCCTCATCGACCGGCTGGGCGGGCTGAATGACGCTCTGTCCGCCCTCCACCGGATGATCGACAAGCAGAAGGAAAAAGGCAGAAATCTTAAATAGGGGTGGAAATTCTCCCGGAGATGTGTTATCATAAAGTGAAAACATCATCGGGAGGTGCGCCCATGAGCATTTTGAAAAGTATTTTCTTCGGCCTGGTCATGGGCCTGACCCGTATTCTGCCGGTCAGCGCCGGAGCCCATCAGCAGGTTTTGTTCCGGCTGTTCGGTGTGACCCAGGGGGCGCTTCTGAGCCTGTTGTGCCATGTGGGCATCCTGGCAGCCCTGTACTGGGACAACCGGGTGCTGCTCGCCCGGCTGGGCCGGGAGCGGAAACTGGCGGCCATTCCGCCCAGGCGGCGGAAGCGGCCATTGGACACGCAGATCTTACTGGACGGCCGGCTGGCCCGGACCGCTGCCATATTCAGCGGCGTCGGTGTGCTGGCGGCGATTTTCCTGGGGACCTTTGATTCCCTGCCCATTCTGGCGGGGATGCTGTTCCTGAACGGCATTCTGGTGCTGTTGCCCCAGTTTCTGCCTACGGCCAATAAGGATTCCCGGTCCATGACCCGTCTGGACGGAATCCTCATGGGCCTGGGCGGCGCTTTGGGGGCGGTTCCCGGTTTTTCCCAGACCGGCGGCGTGCTGACGGCTGCCGTGGCCCGTGGGGCGGACCGGACGAAGGCTCTGAACTGGGCGCTGCTCAGCGCCATGGGCGCACTGGTCTGCCTGTGCGTAGGGGATTTGTACGGAGCGGCTACCCAAGGAGTCGGCACCGTGAGCGTCACCGTGCTGCTGGGCTATCTGCTCTCCGGAGGGGCTGCCTTCCTGGGGGCCATGGCCGCCATGCGGATGCTGCGCTTCCTGGCGGTGAAGCAGGGCTTCACGGGCTTCGCCTATTACAGCTTCGGCGCATCCATTTTTACCCTGATTCTTTATCTCATTACATAAGGAGGTTCCTATGGCGGACAAAAATCGCAGATCCCAGGCCCAGAAGGCCGCGGGAACCACCGGCGGCAAGAGCGGAAAACCATCTGCCGGCAGGGAGAAGCAGGCCCGGCCTGCCAGCGCTCCCAAAAAGGAAGCGGAAAAAGAGACGATTTTTACCCCCCGGCTCATCGGAGCCGTGGTGTCCTTGGTGCTGTTCATCGTCCTGCTGGTCATGTACTTAGAGCCTCAGGGGGCGCTGACGAAGCTCATTGCTTCCGTGTTCCGTGGCCTCATCGGCAACGTGGGCTTCGTTATTTCCATCCCGGCAACACTGTACCTGTTCTTTATCTTCGCATTCAGCGAGAAGCGGCCCGTCCGCTCCCGTGTGATCTGCGTGGTGGCCTTCGTGCTGCTGTGCGGGTGCATTTCCCACCTGACCCTGGTGCCGGAGACCCGGGAGGTCAGCTTCAAAAGCATTCTCGCCCTGTATCAGCAGGGCGTTTCCGGCCAGAGCGGCGGTATTCTCTGCGGCGTGCTGGCCATGCTCCTGCAATGGCTCTGCGGCAAAATGCTCAGCTATGTGATCTTGGGCGTTGCCGCTGTTTTCACGCTGCTGGGGGCCATGCAGTTCACCATTCCCAGCATCATCCGTGCCATCCGCAACCGGCCCAGAGCCGAGTGGGAGGAGGAAGAACCGGAGGAGGTGGCCGAGCCTGCGGCCATTGTGGTGAATCATATTGCCAACAAGCATATTGCTTATGAGGAGAAAAAACGCCTCCGGGCGGAGCAGACCGTCACCGAAAAGGACCAGCGGAAAAAGAAGTCCGATATACTCAAGCAGATCGACGCTGACGTAGACACCCCCGTGGCTGCTTCTGCCGTGAAGGTGGATTATGCGGACCCGGAGGAATTGGCCGCTGCCCCGAAAGCAGCGAAGGAAACGCCCAAGTCCGAGCCGCCCAAGCCTACGGTCCAGACCCCGGAGCCCCCTAAGGAGCGGATTTTGGAGGACCCGGTCACGGAGCAGATCATTCCTGCCCAGCCGGTGCAGCCGGACCCGGTGCCGGAGAAAATGCCGCCCATTCAGATGGACGACAAGCCGGAGCAGGTGACCCGGCAGGAGTCCCGTCAGGCCGCTGCGGAAGTGGCCTGGGAGATCACCAAGCGGGAGGAATTTGAGAAGCCCCAGTATCTCTATCCACCCATTTCACTCTTAAAACTGCCCACCAACGGCGCTGCCGACGGCACGGCGGAAATGCGGGAAAATTCCCGGCGGCTCAATGAAGCATTGCAAAGCTTCAAAATAGAAGCCCAGATCGTCAACGTGACCCGTGGCCCCAGCGTTACCCGCTATGAGGTGGAGTTGGATAAGGGCGTTCGCCTGAGCAAGCTGACCTCCGCTGCCGACGACCTGGCCCTGAGCCTGGGCGCTTCCAGTGTGCGTATCGCAGCCGTGGAGGGCAAAATTTCTGTGGTGGGCATCGAGGTCCCAAACCGGGCCGTGACCACCGTGTCCCTGCGGGAGGTCATTGATTCCCCGGAATTCAAAAAAGCCAAATCCAAGTCCTCCTTTGCCGTGGGCAAGGACATCAGCGGCAACTGTATCGTGGGCAACATTGCCAAGCTGCCCCACATGCTCATCGCCGGTACCACCGGTTCCGGTAAATCCGTCTGTACCAATTCCATCATTATTTCGCTCCTCTATAAGGCCAGCCCGGAGGACGTGCGGCTCATCATGGTGGACCCGAAAATGGTGGAACTGGGCATTTATAACGGCATTCCCCATTTGCTCATCCCCGTGGTCACGGACCCGAAGAAGGCTGCCGGTTCCCTCCAATGGGCGGTGACGGAAATGATGCGCCGGTACCGGGCCATGTCCGATGTGGGCGTCCGGGACCTGGAATCCTATAACAACATCATCACCAGCCAGGAAATGGACGAGCCGGGGGAGAAGCTGCCCCAGATCGTCGTCCTGATCGATGAGTTGGCGGACCTGATGCTTGTGGCCGCCAAAGAGGTGGAGGAATCCATCTGCCGTATTGCCCAGATGGGCCGTGCTGCCGGTATTCACTTAATTATCGCCACCCAGCGGCCCTCGGCAGACGTGATCACCGGCCTGATGAAGGCCAACATTCCTTCACGAATCGCTTTCTCCGTGGCCTCTGCCATGGAATCCCGCATCATTCTGGACACCCAGGGTGCCGAAAAGCTGGTGGGCAAGGGCGATATGCTCTATGCGCCCATTGGCTGCGGCAAGCCCAAGCGTGTCCAGGGCTGCTTTGTCAGCGATGTGGAAGTGGAAGCTGTGGCCACCTATGTGAAGGAGCATTATGTGACCAGCTATGACCAGACGGTCATGGAGGAGATTGACAAGAAGGCCGCCCAGGCCGGTTCCGGCAAGAGCGCTCCGGCCAGTGCGGACATGGAACCCAGCGCCGATGAACTGGAAGGGGACGAAATGCTCCCCGCCGCCGTGGACGTGATTTTGGAGACCGGCCAGGCCTCCGTGTCCATGCTCCAGCGGCGGCTGAAGCTGGGCTATGCCCGTGCGGCCCGTATTGTAGATGAAATGGAGGAAAAGGGCATCGTCGGCCCCTTCCAGGGCAGCAAGCCCCGGGCCATTCTGGTGACCAAGGAGCAGTGGGCGGCCATGAAGGCCGGTCAGGGCGCTCCCGTGGAGCAGATGGACTTCGACGATCTGGACCAAGGCGAAGAGGACGAACCGCCCTTCGACCTTTGATGGGTCTATTGCGGGGCGACCCGTTTTAGAAATATTATTTTGCATCGCATCCGCAAAGGGCGGAGCGACAGCAAGGAGGAATTCTCGTGAACAACAACAAAATCAAGCGCATGGTTGGCATTGCCATCCTGTCGGCCATCGTGGTGGTGCTGCAGCTTCTGGGCAGCTTCATCAAGATCGGGCCGGTGTCCATTTGCCTGGTGCTGGTGCCCATCGTAGTGGGTGCGGCTACCTATGGCCCGGCGGCAGGTGCCATCCTGGGCGGGGTGTTCAGCATTGTGGTGCTGTGCCAGCCCGATACCAATGCTTTCTATCAGGTAAGCGTCCTCGGCACGGTGCTGACCGTGGTAGTGAAGGGCGTTCTCAGCGGATACCTGGCAGGCCTGACTTTCCAGCTGGCATCCAAGAAGAACATCTGGCTGGGTGTTATCCTGGCGGCTATCGTGGCTCCCGTTATCAACACCGGCATCTTCTTCATTGGCTGCCGGGTGTTCTTCTGGAATACGCTGGCATCCTGGGGACAGGGAAATGCGCTGAACTATATGCTCACCGTAATGATCGGCTTCAATTTCCTGGCCGAGTTGGTGACGAACGTCGTCTGTTCTCCCATTATCTGCCGGATTCTGAAAGCGGCAAAGCACTAAAGCGCAAACAAAAGAATTTGGTCCGGGCGGCATTTGCTGCCCGGACCTTTTTGCATACCGAAGGGGTGCGGCGCATAGGTTTGGGCAAGGAGGGATACCAATGACGTGTGCGTGGACGGAATTTCTGGCGCTGCTGCCCCTATGGCTGCGGCCGGAGGTGGACAAGTCCGGCCGGGAGACCCTGCGGGAACTGCGGCTCCGGTTAGGGGAAGAGCCGGAACTGGTCGGGGGGAAGAGCCGGTTTCTGAGCCGGAGAGTAAACCGGGAGGACCTGACGTATGTGCTGAACGGGGCCAGCCGCTATTCCCCCTGGGCAGCGGCATCCGTGGCCGAGGGGTATCTGACCATCCCCGGCGGTCATCGCATGGGCCTTTGCGGGGAAGTGGTGGTAAAGGACGGAATCGTAACGGCCTTGCGGACCTGTACCTCCGTGTGCATCCGGGTTGCACGGGATTTTCCGGGCCTTGCCCAAAAGGCGGCAGGGCTGGAGGGGTCTATTTTGATTTTGGGCGCTCCCGGCAGCGGAAAAACCACCCTCCTGCGGGACCTTATCCGCCAGCGAAGCCGAAAAATGGCCGTTGGCGTGGTGGACGAGCGGGGAGAACTGTTCCCGGAGGGGACGTTTTTTGCCGGGGAGCGGACGGATGTGCTGTCCGGTTGCCCCAAGCCCCTGGGGCTGGACAGGCTCCTGCGGACCATGGGGCCAAAGTGCATCGCCGTGGACGAAATCACCAGCCGGGAGGATTGCCAGGGCCTCCTTCGGGCGGGCTGGTGCGGGGTGTCCCTGCTGGCCACCGCCCACGCAGCGGGGAAGCGGGACCTGCTGACCCGGCCCGTCTATGGGCCCCTGGTGAAAACGCATTTATTCGACCACATTCTGACAGTCCTGCCGGACCAACGCTGGATAGAGGAGGATGGACAATGAGCCTGCGATTTTTTGGGGCGGTGCTGATCGTTTTTGGCTGCGGGGGCTTCGGAGCCATGCTGGCGCGAAATGACCGTCTGGCGGAGCAAAGTCTCCGGTCTCTGTGCGCCGGACTGGACCTGATGTCCAGCGAATTGCAGTACCGGCTGACGCCCTTGCCGGACCTGTGCCGTATGGCCGGAGAGGAACTGGGCGGCGGGGTCGGCGCAGTGTTTTCAGCCCTGGCCATGGCCTTGGAGGACCAGATCTCCCCGGACGTGAACGCCTGTATGCACGCCGCTCTTGCCAAAAATCCAAATCTGCCGGAGGCCACCGCCGCCTGTTTCCGAATTCTGGGGACAAGCCTGGGCCGGTTCGACCTGGAAGGCCAGCTTCGTGGCCTGGACCGGGCCCGGACCGAGTGCCGGGAGTGTTTGGCGGAACTGGCCGCCGGACGGGACCAGCGCCGCCGGAACTACAAGACCCTGAGCCTTTGCGCCGGGGCGGCCCTGGCCATTCTCTTTTTGTAGCCTATGGATATTGATCTCATTTTCAAAATCGCCGCCGTGGGCATTATCGTCTCCATCCTCAATCAGGTGCTTTCCCGTTCCGGCCGGGAGGAGCAGGCCACCATGACCACCCTGGCGGGGCTTGTGGTGGTGCTGATGATCGTGGCTCAGAAAATCTCCGAGCTGTTCGATCTGGTCAAGAGCCTGTTCCGGTTCTGATGGAGACGTTTTTTCAGGCGGCGGCGCTGGTGGTCGTGGGGGTGATCCTGTGCCTGAGTTTGGGAAAAGAGCGGAAGGAAACGGCGGTGCTGCTGTCTCTGGCGGTCTGCGCCATGGCGGCGCTGACCGCCGGGGCCTTTTTGCCGCCGGTGCTGGATTTCCTGCGGGAATTGAGCGATCTGGCAGGGCTGGAAAGTTCGGTGCTGACGATTCTATTGAAGGTCCTGGGCATCGGCCTTATCTCCCAGCTGGCCCAGCTGCTCTGCGCCGATTCCGGAAACGGCGCCATGGGCAAGGCCCTGCAAATCCTCGCCGGGGCGGTAACATTATGGCTGGCCCTGCCTCTGTTCCGGTCCCTGTTGGAACTGGTCCGGGACGTTTTATCCGCCGGGTGATTTTATTGACGGTTTTTCTCCTGTTTCTGGCCATTCCCGTCCGTGCCGACACTACGGCCCCGACAGTACCGGACAGCGGCCGGGATTATTTTCCAAAAACCCAGGATTCTTTCGGAGCGGGGCTGCGGGAGGTGCTGAAAAATGCCCTGCCGGACCTGGCCCCGGATTTTTCTCAGGCCATGGCCGGGGCGCTGGGGGTCCTGGCGGCAGCCATGCTTACCGGGGTCCTGTCCGCTGTGGCTGAGGACAAGTCCCCCGTCATGGAACTGGGCGGCGTGGTGGCCGTTGGGGTTTTGATGCTCAGTCCCGCCCGGAACAGCATCCGGCAGGGCGTGGCCTGTGTGGAGGAGCTGACGGAATACGGGCGATTATTGCTGCCGGTCATGACCTCCGCCATGGCGGCCCAGGGGGGCGTGACGGCGGCCACGGCTCTGTACGCCGGAACGGCGGTGTTTACGGCTTTGCTTTCTACGGTCATCTCCAAATTCGTTGTTCCCATGGTGTACTTATTCCTGGCACTGTCCGTGGCCAACGGTGCCTGCGGCAATCTGGACAAGCTGCGGGACCTGCTGAAATGGCTCATTTCCTGGTGCCTGAAAGCCCTGATGATGGGATTTTCCGCCTATATGGGCATTACCGGAGTCCTGTCCGGCAGCGTGGATGCCGCCGCCCTGAAGGCCACCAAGCTGGCCATCGGCGGCATGGTGCCGGTGGTGGGCGGGATGCTGTCAGACGCTTCAGAGACGGTGCTGGTCAGCGCAGGGTTGGTAAAAAACGCCGCCGGAGTCTATGGGCTTCTGGCGGTGCTGGCGGTCTGGATCGGGCCGTTTCTTCACATGGGTGCGCAATATCTGGTCTGGAAGGGGGCCACGGCCCTGTGCGGTTTGTTCGCCCCCAAGCGTCTTACCGGCGTGGTCAGCGATTTCTCCACGGCCATGGGGCTTCTGCTGGCCATGCTGGGGACCGTGTGCCTTTTCTGGCTGGTCAGCACGGTATGTTTTCTGAAAGGGGTGGGCGGATGATGGAGGCTCTGCGGCAATATGTGACGGTTCTGACCGCCGCCGCCATTTTATGCGCCATTCTCTCCGGACTTCTGGGCAAGAAGGGCCTGTCCGCCGGGATCATGCGGCTTCTCTGCGGTCTGGTAATGATGCTGTGCGTTTTCCGGTTCGATTGGAGCGGAAAGTGGTCCGATTTCCTGGACGTGACCGACACCATCCGCCGGGAAGGGGAACTGGCGGCGGCCTCCGGGGAATTGGAGAGCCGGAACGCCATCGCCGCAAGCATAAAGGCCCAGACGGAAGCATATATCTTGGACAAAGCGGCGGAGCTGGGGGCCAGCGTTCAAGCAGAGGTCAGCGTGAATGCGGACCTGCGGCCGGACGGGGCCGTTCTTACCGGGAATGTGTCCCCCTATGTGAAAAGCAGGCTGTCGGCGCTTTTGGAGACTCAGCTGGGCATTGCAAAGGAGGCGCTCGTATGGAAAAACTGACAAAAAAGCTCCCGAAGCTGCTGGAAAAATACAAATATGCCCTGCTCATTGTCCTGCTGGGCCTGTGCCTCCTGGCCATTCCCGGAAAAAAGACCACTTCGGCCCCGGCGGCCACGGAATCCCCGACCGTTTCGGACACCACCCAGGCGGAATTGGAGGCCATCCTGGCCACCATCCAGGGTGCCGGGAAGGTCCGGGTGATGCTGACGGAGGCGGTGGGGCGGCAGACCGTTTATCAAACCGATGAGGACAGCGATACCGGCGAAAGCACCCGATCCGTTCGCCGGGACACGGTCATCGTCTCCGACAGCGCAAGAGGGGAGTCCGCTCTGGTGGCCCAGGTAAATCCGCCCCAGTATCTGGGGGCCTTGGTGGTCTGCCAGGGAGCGGACAGCGCCGCCGTGCGGCTGGCCATCGTGGAGGCGGTGTCGAAGGTCACCGGATTGGGTGCGAACCGTATTTCCGTTTTGAAAATGAATGGGAGGTAAGATTCTATGCAAAACTGGAAGAAAAACCTGATCGCCGGGGCCATCCTCGTGACGGTCTGCGGGGGCATTTACCTGAACTGGCTCTACACCGAGGACCAGGCCACCGGGAACTTCTCCGACACCTTGAATGCCGACAAGCTGCTCTCCGACGACTTGACGGTCATGGGTACAGAAGGGGAGGCCGATGCCGCCGTCAGCACCAGTACCGACTATTTTGCTGCCGTCCGGCTCAGCCGCCAGCAGGCACGGGACAGCGCCGTGACCACCCTCCAGGAGGCCATGGCCTATTCCGATAAGGATTCTCAGGCGGGCAGCCAGCTGGACGCCATCGTCCAGACCGCCCTGCAGGAAGCCCAGATCGAAAGCCTGGTCATTGCCAAGGGCTATGCGGACTGCGTGGCCTACATTGGGGAGGACGGCATTTCCGTGGCCGTGGCCTCTCCGGAAGGCGGGCTGAAAGATGCCGATGTGGCTTTAATTGCCGATATTGTCATGTCTGCCTCCAACTTTTCCCTGCCGGACATCCGGGTGGTGGAGGTGCAATAAATTGCTGGGCTGCAAAAAGCAGCCCAGCTTTTCTTTTCCCTGAGAAAAGTGTTGTATTTTCCCACCGATGTGATATAATATTCCAAAGTATGTCATGCCAGGCGTGACAGATGAATTAGGAGGGATTCCCATGGCGGAATATAATAAGCAGTATATCATCCAGGATCAGGACAACGGCAGCGTGCTCATTTCCGAGGATGTGGTCGCCACCATCGTGGATCAGGCAGTCAGCGAAGTGGAGGGCGTTATCGGCCTCAGCGTGAAGCCCGGTGCGGACATTGCCGAGATCATCGGCAAGAAAAACTGGGGCAAGGGCATGAAAATTTTGCTTGGCCCGGACAACGAGGTGTTCATCGACTGCAACATCGTGGTAGCCTACGGACAGACCGTCATTACCGTGGCCAAGGCTGTGCAGGAGGCCGTCACCGCCGCCGTGGAATCTGCCTGCGGCGTGAAGGTTGCAGCCGTGAACGTGAACGTCTGCGGCATTGCCCGGCAGTAAGGAGCGTTTATGACCAGAGGTAACGCAAGAGAATTGGCCCTGCACCTGATCTACGCCCAGGAGTTTACCGGGGAGCCGCCCCTGGAGACCGTCAACGACCGGCTGAAAGAGGAGTACCGGGCCACCCTGGCCGGGGAATATCCCCTTTACGGGGAGGATGCCGCTTCTCAGCGGACGTACATCGACCGGGTGGTCGCAGGCGTTGCGGACAAGCAGGAAGAACTGAACGAGCATATCCGTAGCCTGTCCAAGGGCTGGGATCTGCGGCGTATTTCCCGCATCACACGGGCCGTTCTGCAGCTTTCCATGTATGAAATCCTCTTTGAAGAAGATGTTCCCACCGGCGTATCCATTTCCGAGGCCGTGCGGCTTGCCAAGCTTTACGACAGCGAGGAAGCGGGCAGCTTCGTCAACGGCATTCTGGGGACCTTTGCCCGGAGCCTGACGGAGGCCAAGGCATGACCGTCCTGGGCCTGGATACCAGCAATTATACCACCTCCATCGCCTTTCTCAGTGACGATGGGGGTGAAAATTGTTCCCGTCTGCTGCCCGTGAAGCCCGGTGAACTGGGCCTGCGGCAGAGCGATGCGGTGTTTCATCATACGAAAAGCCTGCCGGAGCTTTCGGGCAGGCTGTTTTCCCATTTGGACGGACGGACCATTTCCGCCGTGGGTGTCAGCACCCGGCCCAGGGCCGTGGAGGGAAGCTATATGCCCTGCTTTCTGGTGGGGTATTCCCATGCGGTAATGCTGGCCCAATGCCTGAACGTGCCTCTGTTTGAAGTCTCCCATCAGCAGGGCCATGTGGCTGCTGCCCTTTGGAGTGCCGACCACCTGGAACTGATGGACCAGCCCCACCTGGCCTGGCATCTTTCCGGCGGCACCACGGAATTGCTCCTGGTGGAACCGGAGGGAAAGAACGTCTGGTGTAAGCGCATCGGCGGCACCACCGACATTTCTGCCGGGCAGCTGATCGACCGGACCGGGGTGCTGCTGGGCCTGCCTTTCCCGGCGGGAAAGCACCTGGATGCTCTGAGCGCCCAGGCGGAAAAGCAGGATTTTTACCCGGTCAAGTGCACGGGAATGGAGTTTTCCCTGTCCGGGATGCAGAACCAGGTGGCAAAATTTGCCGAAAGCAACACCCCGGCGGATACCGCCGCCTTTGCCCTGGGGACCATGTGCAGCGCCGTGCTGAAAGCCACCCGGAATGCCCGGAAGGAATATGCGGGCCTGCGGATCGTTTTTTCCGGTGGCGTGGCTTCCAATTCCATGCTCCGGGAGCGGACGAAGCCCCTGGACCCGGTGTTTGCCCAGCCCCAGTATTCCACGGATAACGCCATGGGCGTGGCCGTGCTGACCCGGCGGCTGGCGGAGGACCAATAATGGAACGCAACGTTTTTTCCGTTTCCCAAATCAACGACTATCTGAAAGCCAAGCTGGAGGAGGACGATTTCCTCTCCGCCGTGGCCGTGTCCGGGGAGATCAGCAACTATAAGCTTTATCCCTCCGGCCACCATTATTTTACCCTGAAGGATGCCGGCGGGGCCTTGAAATGCGTGCTGTTCAAGGGCAACGCCATGCGGCTCCGGTTCCGTCCGGAAAACGGGATGCAGGTCATCGCCATGGGCCACATTGCAGTCTATCCCAGGGACGGGGCCTATCAGCTTTACTGTTCGGCGCTGCTGCCGGACGGGGTAGGGGACCTGTACGCTGCCTTTGAGCAGGTGAAGGCCCGGCTGGCGGCTCAGGGCCTTTTTGATGAGGCCCACAAGAAGCCCATTCCCAAGTATCCGGGGGTCATCGGTGTGGTTACCAGTTCCGCCGGAGCGGCGGTCCACGATATTCTCCGCATCCTGCGGCGGCGCTACCCCTTATCTCAGGTGAAGCTGCTGCCGGTGCGGGTCCAGGGCGTGGAAGCCCCCATGGAAATTGCCGGGGCCATTCGCTTTGCCAACGCCCACAAACTCTGCGATGTGCTGATCGTGGGCCGGGGCGGCGGGTCTATGGAGGACCTGTGGGCCTTCAACGAAGAAGTGGTGGCCCGTGCCATCTATGATTCCGAAATTCCGGTCATTTCCGCCGTGGGCCATGAGCCGGACGTGACCATCAGCGATTTTGTGGCCGATGTCCGGGCGGCGACCCCGTCCAATGCGGCAGAGTTGGCGGTGCCGGACCAAGAGGCCCTGCGGCAGGGCCTGGACAGCATCAGCGCCAATCTGGCCGCCGACCTGTCCCGGCGGCTGAAAACCGCCCGGCGGCAGCTGGATATTCTGCGCAATAGTCCCGGCCTCCAAAGTCCCATGGGCTATCTGGAACAGCGCCGCAAGACCGTGACCCTGCTGTCCACCCGGCTCCGGGCCGCCCAGCAGCAGCGGCTCCATCGGTCCCGGCAGCAATTTGTGGGCCTGACCGCCAAGCTGGACGCCATGAGTCCTCTGAAGGTCCTGTCCCGGGGCTACGCCCTGGCCGCCAAGGCCGACGGGACCCTGGTCCGCTCGGCCAGCCAGGTGGCCCCCGGGGACCGGCTTTCCATCACGCTGCATGAGGGCAGCATCACTGCAACCGTTCAGGAGGAATCGAAATGAACGAAGAAAACAAGACCTTTGAGCAGAATCTCCGGCGTTTGGAGGAGATCGTCCGGGCCATGGAGCGGGGCGACGTGGCGCTGGAGGAGTCTTTGAAGCTGTTCCAGGAGGGAACGGAGTTGGTCCGGTCCTGCGGCAAGCTGCTGGACGATGCGGAGCAGCAGGTGAAGCTGGTGCTGTCCGGACCGGACGGCGAACCGGTAGAGGAGGATTTTGCCGATGGAGAACCCTTCTGAGACCCGGACCCGGGAATACCGGGATTATATCGAGCAATTTCTGAAAGACCATCTCTCCGCCTTTGGGGAAGAGCCTCAGAAGCAGCTTTTTGACGCCATGGGGTACAGTCTCCTGGCCGGAGGCAAGCGGCTGCGGCCGATTTTTGCCTTTGAGTTCTGCCGGATGGCCGGTGGGGACTGGAAAACCGCTGCGCCGCTGGCGGCGGCGGTGGAGATGATCCATACCTACAGCCTGATTCACGACGATCTGCCCGCCATGGACAATGACGACTATCGCCGGGGCCGTCTGACCAATCACAAGGTCTACGGGGAGGCCATGGCCATTCTGGCCGGGGATGCCCTGCTGACGGATGCCTTTTCCCTGGCCGCCCAGGCGAAAATCCCGGCGGAAAATGCTGTTTTTGCCCTTTCCGTCCTGTCCGAATGTGCCGGTTCCCGGGGCATGGTGGGCGGCCAGGTGCTGGACATCCTCAGCGAGGAGCGGGTCTGCTCCGAGCAGGAGGTCCTGGACATCCAGACCCGCAAGACCGGGGCGCTCATCAACGCCGCCTGCGTGCTTGGGGTCATCGCCGCCGGAGGAAGCGACGAACAGATCGCCGCTGCGGCCCAGTTTGCGGGACTGATCGGGCTTGCGTTCCAGATTCGGGACGATATGCTGGATGTGATCGGCACGGCCCAGGAAATGGGCAAGGATGTGGGACATGATGATACGAAAAACACCTTTGTCCGGCTTTACGGCCTGGAAAAGTGCGAGGAACTGGTGAATACCTACACCCGGAAGGCCATCGATTTTCTGGACGTGTTCCCGGACCATGCCTATATGGCCGCTCTGGCCGAAAGCCTGACCGCAAGAAGAGCATAAAGAGTGCTTGCCCGTTTTTTTCAGGGAGGCATTTTCATAGGAAAGGCCCTCCGGAAAATCCGGAGGGCCTGATATTTACTGGATGTCACTCTCGTCGAACTTATCGCCGCACTCCGGGCAGAACTTCGGGGGATGCTTGGGGTCCTCCGGCTCCCAGCCGCACTTGTCGCAGCGGTACAGGGGTTCTCCGGCAGGGCGCTTGGCACCGCAGTTGGAGCAAAAGTTGCCCCGGTTCACCTGGCCGCAGGAGCAGGTCCAGCCGGCCTCCGGCCGCTTGGAGCCGCAATTCATGCAGAAATTGCCGGTGTTCTCCGTGCCGCAGGTGCATTTCCAGCTGTTGGCGCTGGCCGCAGGAGCGGCAGGAGCAGCTTTCGGCTGCTGGGCGGCCTGCTGGAACAGTGCGTTGGCATTGGTGCCGCCGGCCTGCTGGGCGAAGCCCATGCCCATGAAGCCGGTCATGGCCCCGGACTCGTTCTTGGCGGCGGACTGCATGGCCGCAGCCTGTGCCCCCACCAGATGGGCAGCAGCCATGGAGGGGTCCCGCAGGGCGGCGTTGCGCTGCAGTTCCTTGATGGTGTTCTCGTCCTCCGGGGAGGCGGTGACGGAGTTCACGCCCACGCTGACCACGCTCAGACCACGCAGTTCACTCCACTTGGCGGACAGGGCAGCGTTCATGGCGTCGGCCAGCTCCAACGTGTGGGCGGGCAGAGCGGAATAGCGGATGCCCATGTCGGAAATTCTGGCAAAGGCGGGCTGCAGAGCCGTCAGGAACTCGGTTTTCAGCTGGCTGTCCAGCTTTTCCCGGGTGTAGCTGTCGGACACGTTGCCGCAGACGTTCTTGTAGAACAGCATGGGGTCGGTGATCTTATAAGAATACTCGCCATTGCACCGGATGGAAATGTCCATGTCCAGGCCGATGTTCTTATCCACCACCCGGAAGGGAATGGGAGCGGGAGTGCCGTATTTGTTGCCGGGCAGTTCTTTCAGGTTGAAGTAGTAAATGCGCTGGTCCTTGGCTGGTTCTCCGGCGAAGGTGAAGCGGCGCTTGAAGGTCTCCCAGCTTTTGGAAAGGCCCTGGCCCAGACCACCGTAGAAGATGCTGGGCTCGGAGGAGCTGTTCCAGGTGAATTCACCGGCTTCGGCGGTGAATTCCACGATGGCGCCCTGGTCCACGATCATCATGCACTGGCCCTCATTGACCACGATGACGGAGCCGTTGGTAATGATATTGTCGGAACCCTTGGTGTTGCTGCCCCGGCTGGTCTGGCGCTTCACACCCTTGGCCACCAAAACATTCTCGGAAAGACTGTCACAATAGAAATACTCTCTCCACTGGTCCGCCAGCACGCCGCCGGCGCTGCCCAATGCCGCTTTGATAAGTCCCATAGTTCATTCTCCTTTGATACGTGATATGTGAAATTTAAGATTGCTTTTTTCAGAAATGGCCTCCACCGCCTCCGTGGGAATGGCCGGAGGAACTGGTGTGGACCGAGGAACCGCCGCCGCTGTGGCTGCCGCCCCCGGAGCTGCTGGAATCCGTATCCCGGCGGGTCTTGGTCACGTTGCTGTACAGGAAAATATCCTGCCGCCCGGTGATGCGGAAGGTATTCTGGCGCACATAGTCCGTGGCGCTGCCCTTACTCTTCACGGTGTTCATGCCCCGGCGGGCGATGAGCAATGCGATAAGACCAATGATGGCCCCCACCAGCAGGGAAACGCCGATCTGGGCGGGATAGAAAACGTAGCCGCTGTCATAGGATGGCTCGTAGTCCGGGTAGTAGACCACGTCGTCCCGGGTCCCCGGTTCGTAGCTGCCGGGACCGGTATAATCGTCCCGATAGCCGTCGATAGGCTTCCCGTCGGCGTAGGCCTGGAAATAGGTGTAAAGCTCATCCAGATAGCCGTCAAAGGCATCGTAGTAATCCCCGCCGGAAAGGTCCGAGGCGATGGCGGAGAAAATTTCCTGAATGCCGTAATCCGTCACTGCATAAATGGCCGTGCCGTGGGTCAGCATATACCAGGAGCGGGTGTCCATGTCCAGCAGGAAAAGCATTCCGTTTTCCCCGAAGCCGTTGTCATCGTAATAATCGTCGGCATAGCCCTCGGCAGTCTTGCCGTCCAGGGAATTCAGGGTCAGCAGCACCACGTCCATGTCGTATGTATCCCGCAGGTCCTGAATTTTATCCTCCAGCATGGAGACTTCCCATTCGTCCAGAAGTCCGGCGTTGTCAAATACCCGTTGTTCCTGTGCCAGCACTGGCAGGCACAGGGCAAAGGCCATCAGGAAGGGGAGAATCAGTTTCAAAATTCGTTTCATAGCCGTCCCTCCTCAGAAAAGATAGAAGAAAAGCCAGAACAGAATGGCTCCCAGGGCCGTAAAGGCCGAGAACCAAGCGGCGCTGCGGCCCTTGGACACCGGCAGACTGCCGGTCATTTTCCCGGACTGGCCGTTCATGGCGAACAGATAGGTCTTGTCTTTATACCGGGTCGTGAGCATCCACACGGGCATGAGCACATAGCGGCTCTTGCTGTGGGCCACGTTCACCGTAGACCCGGTGGGGATGAGGGTGGAAAAGCCCGCCAGGGAGGGCTGCAGCAGCATATCCAGAGAACGGCTCACCCGGTCCTTGATGCGGGGTTCCCCGGCCTTGGCCTCCACATCGTATTTGTCAGCCAAAAAGCCGGAAAGATAGGCTGTGTCGAAGGGGACGATCTTGGAATAATCGAATGGTTCGATGGATTCCATGTACTGGTCCTCCATTTTGCTGGACCCGTCCATGGGGATGCCGTCAAACTGGGCATCCGCATCCCGCTGCAAGAGAAAATGCTCTGTGCGGGTGTAATTATACTTGGAATCGGACCAGCAGTGAACACGGGTGGCCTTGTAACTGGCGTTGATGGCACCCTTGCAGTCATAAAGCCAGAAGGGAACGTACAGTCCGGTGATTTTTTCCAACTGGTTCTGGCTCTTGAAGTCCTTGGGAAGCAACGGCTTGCCCTTACATAGCTTCAGAAAGGCTGCCTTGGCATCTTCCTTGCTTTTCTGGAAGGGAAGGACTCCGTCGGGCTTCAGACCGCCGGACAGCCGTCCCGGCAAGATCGTCGGATTGCCGCAGAAGGGGCAGAAGGTCGCTGCCGTGTTGCCGTCGGTAATGAGTTCGCCGCCGCAGGAGGAACACAGGAACACACGGACGTTGTCCGGGTCGGCCCAGTTTTCATGCTCCTCAGCCTCCCATTGGAACTCGTCCTTCCCGGCCTGCTGGCTTTCCTTCAAAGCCTGGATGGTCTCAATGGTAAATTCGTTGTCGCAAAAGGGGCAGGTTAGCTTTTGGGTATCCTCATGGAAAACAAGCCCGCCGCCGCAGCAGGGACATTTATATTCCAGAACATCGGCCATGCCGTATCATTCCTCTCGCTATAAGCATATCTCGCTATAAGCATATCATAATCGGTTGCAAAAATCAATAAAAAGAAGGCCGTTTCCTGGTGCTTTCTGACGGAAGGAGGAGTTAGCTATGGTGAACGCTATGTGTAGGTGCAGATGTGCTATCTCATTTTTGATATAGCAACGTCAAAATTTGCATTTTATTTTTCCTCCTTGTATCGATATAATCATATCGACTAAAAGGTCACAACCCACACGCCGCCAGGCGGCACACGGAAAAGGAGATCGTTATTATGAGTAAAATTACTGTGATCGGTGCAGGCAGCGTTGGTGCAACCATCGCCAACGACCTGATGGTGCAGGGCATTGCCTCCGAGATCGTTCTGATCGACATCAACAAGGAGAAGGCCTTCGGCGAGGCACTGGACATTTACCAGGCGGCCCCCTTCTGCTCTCCCGCCATTGTGCGCTGCGGCGATTATCCCGATGCGGCGGATTCCGACATCGTTGTCATCACCTCCGGCGTGGCCCGGAAGCCCGGCCAGTCCCGGCTGGACCTGGCCCAGACCAACGTGAATATCCTCAAGGACATTACCCCGAACATCGTGAAGGTGGCCCCCAAGGCGGTGTATATCATCGTTTCCAACCCGGTGGATATTCTGACCTATGTGTTCAGCAAGATCTCCGGTCTGCCGGAGCATCAGATCATGGGTTCCGGCACCATTCTGGACACCTCCCGGCTCCAGTCCACCCTGGCCAAGCGGTTCCACATCAGCCCCAAGAACGTCCATGCCCATGTGTACGGCGAGCATGGTGACACGTCCTTCGTGCCCTGGTCCCTGGTCCACATTGCCAACAATCACATCGATTCCTACAAGGCCTGCGCTCCCGACGGCGATTCCATCAAGTGGGATCAGGATTATGCCGAGGTGGAGGAGTTCGTCCGTACCTCCGGCGCTCAGGTCATCAAGGCCAAGGGTGCAACGTTCTACGCCGTGGCCATTTCCGTGTGCCATATCTGCAAGTGCATCTTCAACGGTGCCGGCACGGCGCTGACCGTCTCCACCATGATGCACGGCGAGTACGGCGTGGAGGATGTGGCCCTGTCCACCCTGACCATCGTGGACCGCACCGGCGTCCGGGGCAAGATCATGAACCACCTGACCGACGGGGAAGTGGATAAGCTTCGTGCCAGTGCTGCCAAGTTGAAGGACACCATTTCCCAGCTGTCCATCTGAGGAGGTCATTTCGTGGAATACAGAGTAGAGCACGACTCCATGGGCGAAGTCCGGGTCCCAACCGACAAATACTGGGGGGCCCAGACCCAACGGAGCCATGAGAATTTCCCCATCGGGGTGGGGCAGGAGACCATGCCCCGGGAGATCACCCACGCCTTCGGCATCCTGAAAAAGGCCGCCGCCATGGCCAATCATAGCCTGCGGCCGGAAAAAATGGCCGACGAAAAGCTGACCGCCATTTCTGCCGCCTGCGACCAGGTGATCTCCGGGGAGCTGAACGAGCATTTCCCTCTGGTGGTCTGGCAGACCGGCTCCGGCACCCAGTCCAACATGAACGCCAACGAAGTCATCGCCAACCGGGGCAATGAAATTGCCGGGAAGAAGCTGCTGCACCCCAATGACGACATCAATATGTCCCAGTCCTCCAACGATACCTTCCCAACGGCCATGCACATTGCCGCCGTCACCGCCATCGAGGACCGGGTCCTGCCTGCCATCGATGTGCTGACCGCCGCCTTCGCACGGCTGGAACAGGAGAATGCGGGCATCGTCAAGTCCGGCCGGACCCATTTGCAGGACGCCACCCCCATTGCCTTTTCCCAGGAAATCTCCGGCTGGCGGACCAGCCTGGAGCGGGACCGGCAGCTGCTGGAACTGAGCCTGACGCCTTTGAAGGAACTTGCCCTGGGCGGAACCGCCGTGGGTACGGGTCTGAACGCCCCCAAGGGCTTCGACACCGCTGTGGCAGAGGCCGTGTCTCAGTTGACCGGCAAGGAATTTCGCACGGCCCCCAATAAGTTCCATGCCTTGACCTCCAAGGATGAACTGGTCTTTGCCCACGGGGCGCTGAAAGCCCTGGCGGCGGACCTGATGAAGATTGCCAACGACATCCGCTGGCTGGCCTCCGGCCCCCGGGACGGTCTGGGCGAAATTCACATTCCCGAAAACGAGCCGGGTTCCTCCATCATGCCTGGGAAAGTAAACCCCACCCAATGCGAGGCCGTTACCATGGTGGCCGTGCAGGTCTTTGGCAACGATGCCGCCGTGGGCTTTGCCGCTTCTCAGGGCAATTTTGAGTTGAACGTTTTCATGCCGGTGCTTGCCTATAATTTCCTGCAGTCTGCACGGCTGCTGTCCGAGGTCATGGTGTCCTTCCACGACCGCTGTGTGGTGGGCATCACGGCCAACCGGGAGAAAATGGACCATAATCTCCATAATTCTCTCATGCTGGTCACGGCGTTGAACCCCTATATCGGCTACGAAAATGCCGCAAAGACCGCAAAAAAGGCATACGCAGAGAATATTTCTCTGAAAGAAGCCTGCGTGGCCCTGGGCTTCCTGACGGCGGAGCGGTTCGATGAAGTGTTCCACCCGGAACAGATGATCTGAGGAGGCGGGACCATGACCTATTCCTATTTTCCGGGCTGCACCCTGAAAACAAAGGGCAAGGCTCTGGACCACTGGGGACGGCTCAGCGCGCAGGCGCTGGGCTTTCCTTTGGAGGAACTGCCGGAATGGCAGTGCTGCGGCGGGGTGTACCCCATGGCCAAGGACGAAATCGCCACCCGGCTGTCCTCGGTCCGGGCCCTGTCCAATGCCGAGGACGGCAAGCTGGTGACGCTGTGTTCCGCCTGCTATCACGTTCTGAAGCGGGTGAACAACGACATCCGCACCGACGAGACCATCCGGGACCGGGTGAACCGGTATCGGGCCGACGAGGCTCCCTACATAGGCGACACGGAGGTGCTGCATTATCTGGAAGTGCTGCGGGACGAAGTGGGCTTTGCCGAATTGTCGAAAAAAGTCGTCAAGCCCCTGACGGGCCGGAAAATCGGCGCTTACTACGGCTGCCTGCTGCTGCGGCCCAGTAAGGAATTGCAGTTTGACGACCCGGAGAATCCCCATATTCTGGAAGATTTCATCCGGGCCATCGGGGCCGAGCCGGTGATTTACGGCCAGCGGAACGAGTGCTGCGGCGGCTATGTGACCGTGGAGAACCCCGGCTACGCCAAGAGCCGTGCGGAGCTGATTCTGGACAACGCCGCCAGCCAGGGAGCCGAATGCCTCATCACCGCCTGCCCCCTGTGTATGTACAACCTGAACAAGGCGGGAAGTCTGCCCGTCTATTATTTCACGGAGCTTCTGGCGGAAGCGCTGGGCTTGAAGGAGGGCGAAGCATGAACGACCTGGAGACCGTCCGCCGCATTTCCGGGGTGAACCCCCGCAAGTGCATGAAGTGCGGAAAATGCACCGCCAGCTGCCCGGCCTACGACCAGATGGAGTACCATCCCCACCAGTTCGTGGATATGGTGGAGACTGGCCGCATTGACGAACTGCTCCATTCCAAAGGAATTTATACCTGCCTGAGCTGCTTCGCCTGCGTGGAGCGGTGCCCCCGGAGCGTGGAGCCCGCAAAGCTCATCGAGGCCGTTCGGGTGGTATTTTTGCGCCGGGCCGGGGAGGAACACCTCCATCCGGAGGCCGTCGCCGCCATTGCTGACCCGGATATTCCGCAGCAGGCCGTGACCAGTGCTTTCCGGAAATACAGAAAGTGAGGGACGCCATGCAGAGAATCGGCGTTTTTGTCTGCTGGTGCGGCAGCAACATTGCTGCCACCGTAGACGTGGAGCAAGTCTCCCAGGCCCTGGGAAAAGAGCCGGGGGTGGTATTCTCCACCAATTATCAATATATGTGTTCTCAGGCCGGACAGGACCTGATCGCAAACACCATCCGGGACTGCGCCCTCACCGGCGTGGTCATCTGTTCCTGCTCCCCCCGGATGCACGAGGCGACCTTCCGCAAGACCTGTTCCCGTGCGGGGCTGAACCCCTACATGGTGGAGATTGCCAACATCCGGGAGCAATGCTCCTGGATCCACAAAGAAAAGGCCACCGCAACGGAGAAAGCCATTATTCTGGGCCGGGCGGCCATCGCCAAGGTCCAGCTGAACGCCCCCCTGGTGGCTGGGACCAGCCCGGTAAAGAAGCGGGCGCTGGTCATCGGCGGCGGCATTGCGGGCATCCAGACGGCTCTGGACATTGCCGAGGCGGGCTTCGACGTGGACATCGTGGAGAAAAAGCCCACGATTGGCGGTAAAATGACTCAGATCGACAATACATTCCCCACGCTGGACTGTGCCGCCTGCATCCTGACCCCGAAGATGGTGGATGCGGCCCAGAACGAGAAGATCCATATCTATGCCTACTCGGAAATCGAGAAAGTTTCCGGTTTTGTGGGCAATTTCCGTGTGACCATCCGGAAAAAGGCCCGGTATGTGGACGAGGCCAAGTGTACCGGCTGCGGCCTCTGCACCGAGAAATGCCCCCAGAAGAAGGTCCCCAATGAATTTAACTTAGGACTGGACACCCGCCGGGCCATTTACATCCCCTTCGCCCAGGCCGTCCCCAAGCTGGCCACCATCGATGCCAACTACTGCACCATGCTGAAAACCGGCAAGTGCGGTGTCTGCTCCAAGGTCTGCACGGCGGGAGCCATCGACTACAAGCAGAAGGACACCTTCGTTGAAGAAGAATACGGCGCCATCGTGGCCGCAACGGGCTTCGAGCCCATCAAGCTGGACAAATACGATGAGTTTGCCTATTCCCAAAGCCCCGACGTAGTTACATCCCTGGAATTCGAGCGGCTGATGAATGCGGCCGGTCCTACCGGCGGCGTGCTTCTGCGGCCCTCCGACAAGACCCACCCCAAGACCATCGTGTTCGTTCAGTGCGTGGGTTCCCGGTGCGCCGACGGGCGAGGGAAGTCCTACTGCTCGAAAATCTGCTGTATGTACACCGCCAAACACGCCATGCTCTGCCGGGAAAAGTACCCGGATACGGACGTGTACGTGTTCTATATCGATGTGCGGACCCCAGGCAAGAATTTTGACGAATTCTACCGCCGGGCCGTGGAGGAATACGGCGTCCACTATGTCAAGGGCATGGTAGGAAAAGTAGTCCCCCAGGGCGGCAAGCTAAAGGTCCAGGCGTCGGACCTGCTGGGCGGACGGCAGCTGCACATCGATGCGGATATGGTGGTTCTGGCTGCCGCCATCGAGCCGGACAAGTCTGCACGGCCTCTGGCCACCATGCTGACTGCCTCCATGGACACCAACGACTTCTTTACGGAGGCCCACCCCAAGCTGCGGCCCGTGGAAAGCCCCACGGCGGGCATTTTCCTTTCCGGCACCTGCCAGGGACCAAAGGATATTCCCGAGACCGTGGCCCAGGCCAGCGCCGCTGCGGCAAAGGTCATCGGTCTGTTGGCAAAGGATTCCCTGACCTGCAATCCTTGCACGGCCCAGCCGGATGAGCTGATGTGCAACGGCTGTTCCAGCTGCGAAAAGGTTTGCCCCTACGGGGCCATCACCTATGCGGACAAGGAATTCCGGGGTCCCAACCGGACCACGCTGGTGCGGCGGGTGGCCCAGGTGAATCCTGCCGTGTGCCAGGGCTGCGGAGCCTGTACCGTCGCCTGTCCCTCCGGGGCCATGGACCTGAAGGGCTTCAGCAATGCCCAAATTCTTGCGGAGGTGGATGCAATATGCCGGTAAACGAAGCATTTCAGCCCACCATTGTGGCCTTCTGCTGCAACTGGTGTTCCTATGCCGGTGCGGACCTGTCCGGTACCAACCGGATGCAGTATCCGGCCAATGTAAAAATCATCCGGATCCCCTGCTCCTGCCGCCTGAATCCCATGTTCATTCTCCGGGCCTTTCAGCGGGGAGCCGACGGGGTCATCCTCTGCGGCTGCCATCCCGGCGACTGCCACTACACCAGCGGCAACTATTTTGCCCGCCGTCGCATGACCCTGCTCTTTTCCATGCTGGATTATCTGGGCATCGAGCGGGAGCGGACCCGTGTGGAATGGGTCTCCGCTGCGGAGGGCGCCAAGTTCGCCGCTACCATGAATGACTTTGTGGCCACGGTCACGAAGCTGGGGAAAAACAAGCGTTTGGAGGACCTGCGATGCAGCAAGGCGTAAAAGAAAAAGCCCGTGCGCTTCTGGAAAACGGGACCGTGAGCCGGGTGCTGGGCTGGAAAAAAGGCGAATTCTGCTATGACCTGACCCCGGCGGTGTTTGCTTCCCCGGAGGAAGTGGACCGCAATTTCGTGTACAGCGATTTCTCCGGGGCCAATCTTTCCAAATATCTCATTGCCGAGTCCAAAAAGGAAGGAAAAATCGCCGCTTTTCTGAAGCCCTGCGATTCCTATTCCTTCGTGCAGCTTCTGAAAGAACACCGCATCTGTCGGGAGAACGTGTACGTTGTGGGCGTGGCCTGTGACGGAATGTGCGATGCCCGGATGCTGGAGGAAAAGGGCGGTGTCCTCAGCGTGGAAGCCCAGGGGGATACCCTCCGGGTGGAAAGTCTTTACGGCATGGAAAACGTTGCCCGAAAGAATTTGCTCCTGGAGCGCTGCAGGGTCTGCAAGAGCAAAAAAGTCGTTCTTTTTGACGAAATGCTGGGCGAACAGGGGGAAGAAGTCCCCGCCGGGGACCGGTTTGCGGAGGTAAGCGAGCTGGAAGCCCAGACGGCGGAGGAGCGGTTCGCCTTCTGGCAGCAGGAACTGTCCCGTTGCATCCGCTGCAACGCCTGCCGGAACGTGTGTCCCGCCTGCTCCTGTGAAAAGTGCGTGTTCGACAATCCCAAATCCGGCGTTGCCAACAAGGCAGCCGCCGACCCCTTTGAAGAGAATCTGTTCCACATCATCCGGGCCTTCCATGTGGCCGGACGGTGTACGGACTGCGGCGAGTGCAGCCGGGTCTGCCCCCAGCACATCCCGTTGCACCTGCTGAACCGGAAATTTATCAAGGACATCAACGAGCTTTACGGCCCCTACATGGCGGGCAGCGACCTGGACACGAAACCGGCCCTGCTGACCTACGACACCGGGGACTGTGAGCCGTCCGTGGTCCTGACCAGAGGAGGGGAGCAGGCATGAAAAGAATCTTGCTGTCCCGGTTAAACGAGCTGTTTACGGCCCTGGCCGGGAAAGAAAAGCTGTACATTCCTGCCCAGGACGGCAGCGGAAACGCTTCCTTCACCCTCTGGCGGGAGGGCCTGACCCTTTTCAATGCCGGAAATACCAATCGTTCCGCAAAAGACCTGTTCTTCCCCCAGGTGGAGAATCTGGTGGGCTTCCAGGTCAGCGGAAAAGAGATCAGAATGATCGAAACCCGGGACCCGGCGGAGCCCTTCGTGCTGTTCGGGGTCCGGGCCTGCGATGGGCGCAGCTTTGAACTGCTGGACCGGGTGTTCCTGGCGGATGCCAAGGATACCTATTACGAGACCCGCCGCCAGAGTGCCACCGTCGTGACCCTGGCCTGCTCCCGGCCGGAGGCCACCTGTTTCTGCGGCAATTTCGGCATCGATCCGGCAGAACCCGGCGGAGACGTGTCCTGCTGGGTGGAAGGGGAGTTCCTCTACTGGCAGGCCAACACGGAAAAGGGCGAAGCCCTGACCCAGGGCCTGCCCCTGGAGGACTGCGATAGGGAGCCGGTAGAGACGGCTAAAGCCGCCATCCGGTCCGTGACCGAGAAGCTGCCACTGAATCATCTGGACCTTTCCGGCTTTGACCGGGAAAATATGCTCAAAATCTTCCACTCTGACAAGTGGGCTGGCCTTTCCGAAAGCTGCCTGGGCTGCGGCACCTGCACCTTCGTTTGCCCCACCTGCCAGTGCTACGACATTCAGGAGTTCAACGACGGGCAGACCGTCCGGCGGTTCCGCTGCTGGGACAGCTGTATGTACAAGGATTTCACCCAGATGTCCGCCGGTCAGCCCCGGCCCACCCAGAAGGAGCGGTTCCGCCAGCGGTTCATGCACAAGCTGGTGTATTTCCCGGACAATAACGACGGCCTGTTCGGCTGCGTGGGCTGCGGCCGATGCCTGAAGCGCTGCCCCATCCACATGAACATCGTGAAGGTCGCCAAGGCCTTGAAGGAGGAGACGGTATGAGAGCAGATCCTTTGATCCCGTCCATCGGCGTGGTCACGGCCATCCGGGTGGACACCCCCGATGTGAAAACCTTCCGGGTGGTGGGTCTGGACGGGAAAAAGCCCTTCGTCCATATCCCCGGCCAGTGCGCCATGCTGTCCATTCCGGGGGTAGGAGAGGCCCTGTTTTCCATTACTTCCTCTCCCACGGAGCCGGATTTCCTGGATTTTTCCATTAAAAAATGCGGCTGCGTCACCTCCTGGCTCCATGCTATGGAGCCGGGCCAGCAGATAACGATTCGTGGCCCTTATGGCAACGGCTTCCCGGTAGACACGGATTTCGCCGGGAAGGACCTGCTGTTCATTGCCGGCGGCATTGGCCTGGCCCCCCTGCATTCGGTCATCAACTACTGCCGCCATTACCGGGACCGGTACGGAAAAATCGACATTGTTTACGGCTCCCGGTCCATGGAGGACCTGGTGGACTACCCGGAAATCGAGCAGGAATGGTGCAAAGAGGACGGCATTTCCGTCCACCTGACCATCGACCGGGAACAGCCGGAATGGACCGGCCATGTGGGCTTCGTACCCAACTATGTGAAGGAACTGGGCTTTGACACCTCCAAGACGGTGGTCATGTGCGGCCCGCCCATTATGATCAAATTCACCCTGGCTGGGCTGATGGAACTGGGCTTCGCCCGGGACCAGGTGTACACCACCATGGAGCTTCGGATGAAGTGCGCTCTGGGAAAATGCGGCCGGTGCAACATTGGCGACAAATACGTCTGCAAGGACGGTCCCGTGTTCCGGTTCGACCAGCTGGACCAACTCCCCGACGAGTATTAAGGAGGACCCTATGGAAAATTTTGTGTCCGTGTACCTTTTTGGTAAAAAATATCAGGTCCCCGACAGCCTGACCATCATGGAAGCCATGGAATATGCCGGTTATCAACTGGTTCGGGGCTGCGGCTGCCGGAACGGCTTCTGCGGAGCCTGTGCCACCATCTACCGCATTGCCGGAGACCGGCAGCTTCGCACCTGCCTGGCCTGTTCTACGAAGGTCGAGAACAATATGTATGTGGCGACTCTGCCCTTCTTCCCCTTGGTGAAGGCTGTGTACGACGTGGAGAAGATCAAGCCCACCGAGCAGATCATGATGCAGCTTTACCCGGAAATTTACGCCTGCGTGGGCTGCAACGCCTGCACGAAGGCCTGTCCCCAGGGCCTGAACGTCATGCAGTACATTGCCTACGCACAGCGAGGCGAGTACGAGAAGTGCGCCGAGGAGTCCTTTGACTGCGTCATGTGCGGGCTTTGCTCCTCCCGGTGTCCGGCGGGCATTTCCCACCCTCAGGTGGCCATGTTGGCCCGGCGGCTCAACGGCAAGTATCTGGCCCCTCACTGCGACCATCTGGATGCACGCATTCAGGAGATCAACGAGGGCAAGTACGAAGCGCTGCTGGAAGCCCTGATGGATAAGCCCCTGGCGGAAATGCAGGAACTTTACAACCATCGGGACATTGAGAAGTAAGGAGGGACCGGAAATGTATCAGGACGCTGCCATTCAGGCTTCACTGAAAAAAGTCGAAGCTGCACGGGAAGCCAATATCCGGCTGGACCCGCCCCGCATGAGCGCCGAAGAAAAGGACGCTCTGCTGAAAACCTATCATCCCGACTACCGGGAATCCCAATTTACCACCCTGCTGGCCGGCCCTAACAAGGGCGAAAAGGTCCCCCTGGAACTGGCGGAGCTTCTGCAGGGCAAGTCCCGGCTGGAAGGCGTTCACGTTGACCTTTCCAGGGCGGACTACACCACCGACGTTCTCATCATCGGCGGCGGCGGCGCAGGCGCTTCTGCAGCCATTGAGGCCGACAACAACGGAGCCTCCGTGATGATCGTCACCAAGCTGCGTATGGGCGATGCCAACACCATGATGGCCGAGGGCGGCATCCAGGCCGCCGACAAGCCCGGCGACAGCCCCGCCCAGCATTTTCTCGATGCCTACGGCGGCGGTCACTTTGCCGCCCAGAAGGACCTGCTGTACAAGCTGGTCAACGAGGCCCCGGACGCCATCCGCTGGCTCAGCAATTTGGGCGTGGAGTTCGACAAGGCTCCCGACGGCACCATGATCACGACCCACGGCGGCGGCACCTCCCGGAAGCGGATGCACGCTGCCAAGGACTACTCCGGTGCGGAGATCATGCGGACCGTCCGGGACGAGGTCCTGAACCGGAAAATTCCCGTGGTGGATTACACCGCCGCCATTGAACTGCTGCTGGACCAGCAGGGCCGCTGCACCGGTGCAGTGCTGCAGAATATGGAGACCGGGGAATTGCTCGTCGCACGGGCCAAGACCGTGATCCTGGCCACCGGCGGTGCCGGACGGCTCCACTATCAGGGCTTTCCCACCAGCAATCACTACGGCGCCACCGCCGACGGCCTGATTCTGGCCTACCGGGCCGGGGCAAGGCTCCTTTACCCGGACACCCTCCAATATCACCCCACCGGTGCCGCCTTCCCGGCGCAAATTTACGGTGCGCTGGTCACGGAGAAGGTCCGCAGTGTGGGCGCTATGCTCATTAACGCCGAGGGTGAAGCCTTTATGAACCCCCTGGAGACCCGGGACGTGTCCGCCGCTTCCATCATCCGGGAATGTACCGCCCGTGGAAAGGGCGTGCCAACCCCTACCGGTTCCGCCGTGTGGCTGGATACGCCTATGATCGAGCTGAAAAACGGGTCTGGGACCATTGAAAAGCGCATCCCCGCCATGATGCGGATGTTTGCCAAGCACGGCATCGACATCCGCAAGGAGCCGATTTTGGTCTATCCCACCCTGCACTATCAGAACGGCGGCGTAAAAATCACCTCCGACGGCCAGACGGACATTGAAAATCTGTTCGCAGCCGGTGAGGTGGTGGGCGGCATCCATGGCCGGAACCGGCTTATGGGCAACAGCCTGCTGGATGTCATCGTGTTCGGCCGGAACGCAGGCCGCAGTGCCTCCGAAAAATCCAAGTCCGTCTCCATGGGTACAGCCACGCTGGACCATCTGGCGAAATTTGACGCCCTTCTGCAGGAAGCCGGCGTCCACGACGATATCCTGTCCCCGAAGCTGCTGCCGGACTACCGGAGAAAGGGGTAAGGCATGGAGACCGTCGCCAGCGTATTGGAAACCGTGATGATCGTCAGCTTTGGTGTATCCTGGCCCCTGAACCTGATGAAGGCGTATCGGAGCCGCTGCACCGGCGGCAAGAGTGTTTTATTTGACTATTTTATACTTTTGGGGTATATTTGTGGTGTGATCTCCAAGATCATGACCCGTACCTACAATTTGGCTTTCTACTTCTACTTTCCCAACATCACCATGGTGACGCTGGACATCCTGCTCTACTACCGGAACCGGGCGTTGGAGCGGGCAGGGAAGCCGTAAAAATTCAGGCCGGGGCAGCTTGCTCCGGCCTTTTTGTATCAGGAGGATAAAATGGACATCAAACACATTCAATACCTGGTGGAGATCGAGCGGGTCCGCTCCATCTCCCAGGCGGCGGAAAATCTCTATCTGGGCCAGCCGAACCTGAGCCGAATTCTGCGGGACGTGGAGGAAAGCGTGGGCTTTCCCATTTTCGAGCGGACCAGCAAGGGCGTGCATCCCACCCCCCGTGGGGCCATTTTTTTGCAGCACGCCCATAATATTCTGCGGGAAATGGACGCCGTGACCATGCTGGGCCCTCACAACTCCGTGGGCGATTTGCTGCGGGTGTGCATTCCCCATTCCGAGGCGGCCTTCCGGGTGGTGGCCGACTATATCCGTTCCCTGGCACCGGATACGACCTTTGACAGCGTGGTCCGGGAGTGCCATGTGAAGCGGGCGCTGGATTATCTCTCCGAAGGCCAGGCGGAAATTGCCATCGTCCGGTTCCGGGGGGAGTATGAGGACTATTTCCGGAAAGAAGCCACGACTTTGGGACTTTCCATGCAGGTCCTGGTCCACTATAAGGACTCCATGGTGGTCCACGAGAGCCACCCCCTGGCGAATCGGGCAGCCGTTACCAAGCAGGAGACCAAGGGCTATGTACAGATCGTCCATTCGGACCGGTATTTCCTGCCCAATCAGCAGAACCGGGGCGGGAGCATTTACACCGTGGACCGGCAGGCCCAGCTGGAATTCTTAAGCACCCTGCCGAACACCTACCTCTGGTCCGCCCCCATTCCGGCGGACCTGCTGGAACGCTATCACCTGCGGCAAATTCCCTGTACGGACCAGCCCAATACTTATTGCGATGCCCTGGTGTACCATCCCATGCACCGGGCCAATGCCCTGGAAACCGGTCTGCTGCAAAAAATACGCACGGAATATCCCAAATATTTTGAAGGCTGATCTCGGCATAAAACGTCCCCTCCCGCTTTGGTGCAGGAGGGGACGTTTTTTACTGCTGAGGGGGCGTAGGGGGTGTGGAACCATCCCCGCCGGGGCCGCCGGAAGAACCACCACTGTTTTGCCCGCCGGGGAATCCGTTCCCACCGGGGCCGCCGCCAAAGCTGCCCTGGCCGCCGGGACCGCCCATGCCACCCATGCCGCCGAAGCCGTTGGAGGAGCCGTAGATCAGGCTGTCCAGGGTCACGGCCTGGCTCTGAGTACCGGCGGTGACGGTGTAGGTTTCGCCCACCGTCAGTCCGGCGCAGCTGATGACCACGCTATTGTAGGACCCGTCCGGGGAGAAGGTAGCCAGCACGTTCCCACTGCTGTTCGTCAGGGACACGTCGCCGGTGATGTTGCCGCTGAAGTTCACCAGAATGGACCCCTGGGTGGAATTGGTGCCGAAGTTCTGGGCCATGCCGCTGTTGCCCACGGCGATGACCGTACCGGCGGTGATGGTGGCCGTGCCGTCATAGTCCAGGGCTGCATCTGCCATGCCGTCGGAGTACACATAGACCTGCCCGCCGGCGACTTCCAGGTCGCCGTTGGAGTCAAGCCCATCGCCGGAGGCGTGAATATAAATGGTGCCGCCGGAAATGCGGATGATGCAGTCGGAAGTGCCCATGCCGGGGACTGTGGCCGTACCGTTGGCGGCATTCAGGCCGTCGTCGCTGGCCACGATGGTGATCTCACCGCCGGAAATATCCACACTGGCACCTTCGATACCCTCGTTGCACTTGGCGATGTTCAGGGTGCCGCCGGAAATCGTACTGATTTCATCGGCGTGGACCCCATCGTCGCCGGTGGAGATCTCAAACGTGCTGTCCAGAACGGTCACATTGCCGTTGGAATGGATGGCATCATCGGCGCAGTTCAGATCGAAAATGCCGCTTTCGATGGTCAGGGCCGTTCCGGCCTTCAGGCCCTTGGCGCTGGTGTCGTCGGACAGGGAAGCGCTGCTTCCGCCGCCGGTGGTCACGTTCAAGGTGGAGCCGGAGAGAGTCAGATTCGTCTCCGCCTGGATGCCGTCCTCCCCGGCATTCAGGGTCAGGGTGGAGTCGGTGACGGTGACATAGCCCAGGGTCGCATCGCTGTCGTTGGTGGAGCGGAGAGCGTCGCCGCCGCTGACCACATTGATGGTCGCATTGGTGATGGTCAGGGAATCCTTGCCGTTGATGCCATGATTCACGGCGTTGACAGCGATTTTCGTATTCTCAATGGTCAGGGTGTCCTTGCCGGTGACGCCGTTCTGATAGTTGGCATTGACGGTCAGGGTGCCGCCGCCGGAGATGACCAGGTTGGACTTGGAATACAGGCAGGCGTTGGGTTCTTCGTCTGTGGCCGAGGAGGGAGGATCTGCAAAGCTGTACTCGCTGCCGTCCGTGAGGGTGTTGTCCGTGCCGTCGGTCAGAAGCAGCTTGCTGGACTCAGATTTGTAGATATACAGCGGGGAGCCGTAGGAGCAGGCGATGTCCGCATTGCTGAGGATGAGGGTCACATCCTCGCCCTTGGCGTTGACGATGACCCGCCCGTCGGACAGGGTACCGGAGAGGGTGTACGTTCCGCCCTTTGTAATGGTAACGACGCTGCCGTCAATGTCCACGCCGGAGCCGGAAGCATTGGCGCTGGTTCCGGAAAGGGTGATGGTCACGCCGGAGGCCGTCACGGGGGCAACAGTCGTAGTGGTGGGAGAAGTGGTTGCAGCGGTGGTCGTACCGGCTGCGGCGGAGGTCGTGGTGGAAACTGTGGAAGCGTTTTTATTGTTACCACAGCCGCTCAAGGACCCGGCCAGAAGAGCGCCGGTCAGTAAAATCGCTGTGAAGGTTTTTGCTTGTTTCATGGGGTTGTTCCTCCTTGTTTTTGGATTTGCCCCAATGATACCCCCCATTCCTAAAAGTTACTTAAAGGATTTTGCACTTTTTCCTTTAAGTTACTTTAAGGTTCTGCTGGTAGGATATGGGCACAAAGGAGGAATTCCAATGGATACCCAATACAGCTTCCAACGATATGAAAAGAAGTTCTGGCTGACCCCGAGCCAGAAGCAGGCCCTGCTGGACCTGGTTTCCCAGCACATCCAGCCGGATGCTTACTCCCATTACACCATCTGCAACATCTATTATGATACGCCGGACTTCCGGCTCATCCGGGCCTCCCTGGAAAAGCCGGATTATAAGGAAAAGCTCCGCTGCCGCAGCTACGGCGTACCGGGCCGGAACGCTCCGGTGTTCCTGGAACTGAAAAAGAAATGCTGCGGCATCGTCTACAAGCGGCGCATCACCTTCCCGGCGGACCGGGTAGAGTTGGCGTTGAACGGCATCTCCGTTCAGGGCCGGCAGACTCAAATCGCCAATGAGATCGCCTGGTTCCAGCAGGTGAACCGCACAGAGCCTTCCGTGTTCCTGGCTTACGACCGGGAAGCCTATTCCGGCATCCAGGACCCGGAGGTCCGCATTACCTTTGATACTCAGCTTCGCTACCGGACCACAGAACTGGACCTGCGGCTGGGGGATGCCGGAATGGCCATGTTTGAGGATGACCGTATCCTTATGGAGTTAAAACTCCCCGGCGTTTGCCCCCTGTGGCTCAGCCAGGCCCTTTCCCAAATCAGCGCATTCCCCACGTCTTTTTCCAAATACGGCTATTGTTACACAAAAACGCTCCTGCCCGGAGCCATTCGAAAATTTCATCAGGAGGCCCGTCACTATGCTTGACACCATCATTTCTTCCAACATCACCCTCACATCCTTCCTTATCTGCACGGCGGTTTCCCTGGTCCTGGGGATCTGCACCGCTTTGGTGGTCACTTACCGCAGCAAGTCCACCCAAAGCTTCGCCCTGACCTTGGCCGTTCTGCCGGTGGTGGTGCAAATGGTCATCATGCTGGTCAACGGCAACATCGGTGCCGGTGTGGCCGTAGCCGGAACCTTCAGCCTGGTCCGGTTCCGCTCTGCTCCCGGCACGGCCAAAGAGATCATTGGCATCTTTCTGGCCATGGCCATCGGTCTGGCCACCGGCATGGGCTATGTGGCTCTGGCGGCGCTGTTCTTCGTGATCGTGGCTGCATTCCTGCTGCTCCTGACCACATTCGGCTTCTGCAAGGGCGATGAGGCCAACCGCATCCTCCGCATTACCATCCCGGAAAACCTGGACTATGAGGACCTTTTTGACGACCTGCTGGAAAAGTACGCCAAAACCTACGCTCTGGACAAGGTCAAGACCACCAATATGGGCACGCTCTATGAGCTTTCCTACACCCTGACCCTGAAAACGCCGAGTGTTCCCAAGGAATTCCTGGATGAAATTCGCTGCCGGAACGGCAATCTGAACGTAATTTGCTGCAAGGCCACGGAGAAAGACACTCTGTAACTGATTTTTGTTGATTTTTTCGAAAAAAGAACTATACTGAAAGGGCAGGAGGGATGAAAAATGCGCTTACTGATTGCAGAGGACAAAGTGGACCTGGCCGAGGCGCTGACCGTCTTTTTTGAACGGAACCAATTTACCGTGGACACGGTCCACGACGGACTGGCCGCCTGCGAATATGCGGAAGCGGCCCAATATGATGCCATCATTCTTGATGTGATGATGCCGAAAATGGACGGCATTGCCGTTCTGCAGCACCTGCGGCGGCAGGGCATCAAAACACCTGTGATGATGCTCACTGCCAAGGCAGAGAAAAATGACCGCATCACCGGCTTCGACTCCGGAGCGGACGATTACCTGCCTAAGCCCTTCGAGCCGGACGAGCTTATCAGCCGGGTTCGGGCCATGCTCCGCCGGCGGGAGGATTATCGGCCCACGGTGCTTACTTTTGGCAATGTGACGCTGAACACGGCCACCGGCGTTCTGTCCCACGGGAAAGACTCCGTGCGGCTCAGCGGCCGGGAATTTCAGCTGATGGAGCTGTTCCTGGGCAGCCCGGGACTGGTGCTTTCGGCGGACCAGATCATGGAGCGTATCTGGGGCTGGGATGCGGATGCCGAAATAAATGTAGTCTGGGTCCACATTTCCAACCTGCGGAAAAAGCTCCGGTCCATCGGAGCAAATGTGACCATCCGGGCCAGCCGGGGGCTGGGGTACATTCTGGAGGAAGATCATGATCAATAAGCTGCGCCGCCGGTTCATCCGCATTGCCATTCTCTCCGTAACGGTGGTCATGCTGGTGCTGTGCCTGGTGGTGAACATCGCCAACTTCTGGAGTATGAATACCAACCAGGAGCGGCTGCTGAATATGATCTCCGAAAACAAAGGCGTGATTCCGAAAGAGCCAAAGCACGGACCGGGCCACCAGAACGAAGGCCCCTTCGACCGGGAGACCCCCTTCTCCACCCGGTATTTTACCATAACCTATTCTGCCGACGGCACGGTGCTGCAGTCGGATTTTTCCAGAATTGCCGCCGTTACGGCCTCGGACACCGAGGAATATCTTTCCGTTGCCCTGCGCCATGGCGTGGGCTACGGCTGGTGTGGAGCCTATAAATATCAGGTCACGGCCACGGACAACGGCTTCCTGGCGGTGTTCCTGGACTGCAAGAAGGAAATGACCTCTGCCGGAAAGACCGCCGCCGTGTCTTTGGGAGCCATGGTGGGCTGCGTGGCGCTGGTTTCTGTGCTGGTGGTGCTGTTTTCCCGGCGGGCCATTGATCCTGTGGTGAAGGCCAGCCAGCGGCAGAAGCAATTCATCACCGACGCCAGCCACGAATTAAAGACACCCATTACCGTTATCGCCACCTGCCTGACACTGCTGGAAATGGAGACGGGCAAGAAGAAGTGGATCGACAAGGCCAAGGGCCAGACGGAGAAGCTGAAGGACCTGGTGGGGTCCCTGGTAACGCTCTCCAAAATGGACGAGGACGAGTCGCCCCTGCAAATGCGGCCCTTCGCCCTCAGCGAGGCGGTAGGGGAGACGGCGGATTCCTTCCGGGACTATGCCGAAACGGCGGGCCACCCGTTGGAACTGTCCATCCAGCCGGAGATGATTTACACCGGCGACGAGTACGCCGTCCGGCAGCTGGTGTCCATTCTGCTGGATAACGCCGTGAAATACGCCTCCCCGGAGGGGACCGTTTCCTTCCGGCTGGAAAAAGGGCGCAAGGGCATCGTCATCGAGACGAAAAATCCCTGTCCGCCCATGGACAAGGCTACAACGGCCAAATTATTCGACCGGTTTTACCGGGGGGATGCCTCCCGGACCGGGGAGGGCTTCGGCATCGGCCTTTCCATCGCCAGAAGCATTGCGGAGGGCCATCACGGGTTCATCAAGGCCGCTTACAGCGAGGGCGATTTGACTATCACCGCCCTTTTGAAATAGATTTGCGTCCCGCCGGGAAAGTGTTTTCCCGGCGGGATATCTCTTTCCTTGACAGAATACGACCCTTTATGCTATACTAGGGCTAGTAAATCGCAAATTGGGAGGGGACGGATTGGTCAATTTTCTCAAAAAGCATAAGGATTTGGGCTGGCTGTCCCTGTTTCTCGTGGTAGGCGGTCTTTATTTTTTGTCGCAGCAGCTGCCTCTGGACCACAGGAGCGTCCATTGCGCTCTGGATGACAAAATCCCTTTTTTGCCTGCGTTCTGCATTCCCTACGTGCTCTGGTGGCTGTACATTCCCGGCATGATGCTCTATATGTGCTTCCGGGACCCGGCCATTTATCACCGGCAGGTGCTGACGGTGTTTCCGGGGATACTTCTATGCACGCTGATTTTTCTCATCTATCCCACCCGCATTGATTTCCGCCCTATGTCGGAGGGAACCGGGTTTTTCCGCTGGGTCTGCCGGTTCCTGTATGCCAACGACCGGCCTATGAACGTATTTCCCAGCCTCCATTGCTTCGAGGCCATCGCCGTGCATCTTGCCACCTTTGCCTACGGCTACGGGAAGGCCCACCGGGCGTTCCAAATTGGCTCCGCCGTGCTGGTGGTCCTGATTTGCCTGTCCACCGTGTTCATCAAGCAACACAGCGTTCTGGATGTGCTGGGCGGGGCCGCCGTGGCCTGCGCCATGCACGTTCTGGCGGGCTTTATTTTGAAGAAAAGGAGGACGTCCCATGACCATCCAGCCCTTTAACGGCGCTTATTTTCTGCTGCTGTTGCTCATCGGCCTGCTGACAGCCGCCATTACCCATAGCTTTTCCGGCCGCCCGGAGGCGGACCGGGAGCGGGTCATTTATACGATTTCCGCCTGCAATATTCTCTTTTTTGTGCTTTATAAGGGCCTGCTTTCTCAGGACGGTGACTTTCTGGAAGTCTCCCACATGGAGAAATTCAACTGGCTCAACGAGCTGCCCATTCAGCTTTGCAACATCAACCTGTTCCTCATTCCAATCGGTCTGAAACGCCGGGACCGTGCGCTGATGGGCTTCTCCTTCTTTGTGGCCCCTCTGGGCGCTCTGGCGGCGATTACCTGCCCGGAACCGGCCTTTTCCGGCTATTCTGTGCTGCTCTCCCGCATCCTTGGCTTTTACGGGACCCACGCCTTGCTCATCGTCTCCGGCCTTTCTCTGGCGACTCTGGGCTTTTATCGGCCCGAAAAGCGGGATTTCCCCGGCATTTACGCCGCCGCTTCCGTCATGGGCGTGTGCATCCACCTTATCAATTTCCTGCTCCGCAAGGGCCTTTGCCCTCAGGCCAATTATTTCTACACCTATCCCACGGATATTGCAATCCTGCACCTTTTCTGGAAGTTGATTCCTGTGCCGCTTCTCTACCTGCTGCCGGCCTTCGGCATCCTGACGGTGTATATGCTGCTGGTCTGCGGGGTGTTCCGACTGCTGGACCATGTGAAGGAACAGCGGGCCATCCGCTGGGCCATCTGAATTCGAATAAAGAATCCTCGGCACGAATTCTTCGTGCCGGGGATTCTTCTATCAGGCACATCCGCCGGATGTGCTTTTTTAGTACTCGTAATCCCGGAACAGATTGGTGTCCGCCGTTTCGTCGATGGGCTTCCCCTCCATGCACTCCCGGAATTGCTTCCCGGACATGACCTCATGCTTCAGGAGGAAGTCCGTGATGGTGTGCAGCTTGTCGGCATCCTTCTTGAGAATGTCCTCGCACTGGGCGTAAGCCTTGTCCATCAGCAGCTTTACCCGCTCGTCGATGGTCCCGGCGATTTTCTCGGAATAGCTCTTGGTTTTCTCGTAATCCCGGCCGATGAATACCTCGTCGCCGGTGGTATAGGAAATGGTACCAAGGGCCTCGTCCATGCCGTACCGGGCGATCATGTCCCGTGCCAGCTTGGAGGCCCGGTCGATGTCGCTGGATGCGCCGGTGGAAATGTCCCCCAGGAACAGGGCTTCGGCCACCCGTCCGCCAAGCAGGCCCACGATCTGCTCATACATCTGATTCCGGGTCAGATGGCTGGATTCACTCTGGGGAAGGCTCCAGGTAAGGCCCAGGGCCTGGCCACGGGGGATGATGGAAATTTGCCGCACCGGGTCGTGAGTGGGCAGGTGATACATGGCCACGGCGTGGCCAGCTTCGTGAATGGCGGTGAGCCGCAGGTCCTCCTGCAGCCGCACCCGGCTCCGCTTCTCCGGACCGGCCACCACTTTCATCACGGCCTCGTTCAGGTCGTTCATGTTCAGGGCAGGGCGGTTCTCCCGTGCCGCCAGAATGGCCGCTTCGTTCATCAGATTGCTCAGGTCCGCTCCCGTGAAGCCGCTGGTGGCCAGGGCCACGGTGTGCAGGTCCACGGAGTCGTCCAGACGTTTATTTTTGGCGTGGACCTTGAGAATTTCTTCCCGGCCCTTGCAGTCCGGTGCGCCCACATAAATTTGCCGGTCGAACCGGCCGGGCCGCAGCAGTGCCGGGTCCAGAATGTCCGCCCGGTTGGTGGCCGCCAGGACGATCACGCCCTCGGTCCGGTCAAAGCCGTCCATCTCCACCAGCATCTGGTTCAGGGTCTGCTCCCGCTCGTCGTGGCCGCCGCCCAGACCGGAGCCACGCTTGCGGCCCACGGCATCGATCTCATCGATGAAAATAATGGCCGGGGCGATCTTCTTGGCTTGATTAAAAAGGTCCCGGACACGGCTTGCGCCCACGCCCACATACATTTCCACGAAATCCGAGCCGGAAATGGACAGGAACTGCACGTCCGCCTCTCCGGCCACGGCCTTGGCAAGCAGGGTCTTACCGGTACCCGGAGGGCCCACCAGCAGGATGCCGTGGGGAATGCGGGCGCCGATGTCGGTGTATTTCTTCGGGTCCCGGAGAAAGTCCACCACTTCCTGCAGCTCTGCCTTTTCCTCGTCGGCACCGGCCACGTCGTCAAAGGTGACTTTTTTGCCGCCGGGCGCGCCCAGATTGGCTCTGGCCCGGCCGAAGCTGGCCAGGGGATTGCTGCTATTGCCGCTGGACCGGCTCACCAGCAGGAACCAGACCAGCAGGATGATCAGCCCTGCCAGGGTCAGAGGAATGACCCAATCGTAGGGGGATACCGTCCGGCCACTGCGGAAATCGTAGGATTCCAGGGTCCCGGCGGTCACCTGCTGCTGAATGGTGTCCCACTGCTCCTGCCGGAACCGCTCCACGTCGGAAAGTGCCGCAGTCAGCACCGTTTTTCCGGCATAGGGCTCGGAAAGCTGCAGGGTAATGGTGTCCCCCTGGACCACGAAGGCCTTGACCTTCCCGTCCTCCAGAAGGGAGACCACCTGCGAATAGCTCAGGCCGTCATTCTGGGGCTGTAGCACCCGTATCAGGAAGGAAAAGACCAGTGCCAGAATCAGCACATAGAGCAGGATGGAAATAAGATTGCGCTTTTTCAAAATGCAAACTCCTTATTTTTCGTACACTTCGGGCTTCAGAACGCCGATATAGGGCAGATTCCGGTAATGCTCCTCATAATCCATGCCGTAGCCCACCACAAAGCGGTTGGGAATGACAAAGCCCGTATAGTCCGGCTGGAGGGTGATCCCGGCTCTGCGCCGTGCAGGTTTGTCAAGCAATGTGCAGATACGCAGGGAGGCGGGGTTCTTGGCCAGAAGGTGCCTGTATGTAAAGTCCAGAGAGTTTCCGGTGTCGTAAATGTCCTCCAGAATAACCACATGACGGCCGGAAATGTCTCTCGTCAGGTCCCGCAGCACATTCATCTGACCGGTGGTGCTGGTGCCGCCTGCGTAAGAGGAGATCCACATGAAGTCCAGCTCGCAGGGAGCGTCAAAGTTCCGCACGATGTCGGAATAGAACATCACCACGCCCTTCAGAACACCCACGAAAATTGGGTCCTTGTCGGCGTAGTCCTCCGTCAGCTGCGCCGCCAGGGCCTTGACCTTGGCCTGCAGCTCCTCGGTGGGGATCAGAATTTCTTCAATATCGTTTCTCATAAAAGCCTCCCAAAGATTTGCATTTTCTTATTTCTTTTTCTCAAACCGAAGCACGACGCCGCCGCCCATCCGGGGCAGGCTGCCGCCAATCCCGGCCACGGCCAGGACCCCCAGATCATCCGAGAGCACCGGAATACGGTCCCGGAGGGATGCGGGTATTTTTCGGTCAATCAACAGTTTTTTCAGCGGCTTCGTGCCGCCGGAAAGCGTAATAACGTCGCCGCTTTGCCGACTGCGGACGGTGATCGGCCCTTGCGGGCAAACGGAAAAGCAGGATACCGACGAATGGTCCACCGTGCCAAATTCTGCCGAAATTTCGTAGTCCCCCCAGGAAATTTTTCCGGGGCAGGGGAGCGGCACCGGTTCCGGAATGGATTCCGGCGTGGTGACGGTCAGAATATCGTAGCGCCGGAACAGTTCTTTTCCGCCGGGCAAATTCACCCGTGCAGAGGGCTTCTCCGAACAGGCGGCGGCCAGCACCGCCTCCACATGGGCCTCGCAAATATCCGGCACATGATTCTCCCGCAGCAGCACCGCAGCGGCCCGCTTTTGCTGGACCGGGTCCAACGCAAGGATCGCCGGAACGGTCAGCGGGCAGGGGAGCAGGGAAGTCAGATGATTTTCTTCGGCTCGAAGCGACAGCGCCGTCCGGGAAAGCGTTTCTCCGATTTGCGGGTTTTCCTGGTGAAGAAGGGGCATCACCCCATGGCGAAGCCGGTTCCGCAGGAAATCATCGGTTTCGTTAGAGCTGTCCTCCACATGGGGAAGATCCTGTTCTTCCAGGAAGGCCAGGACCTCCTGCCGGGTAACGGTGAGCATGGGCCGGATATATTTACCCCGCCTGGGTGCGATGCCCCCAAGCCCCCGGAGACTGCTGCCACGAATCAGGTGCATGAGCAGGGTCTCGGCGTTGTCGTCAGCGGTGTGGGCCGTGGCAACAAGGCCGGGAAGGGTGTCGAAAAAAGCGTATCGGGCCTCCCGGGCGGCGCTTTCCAGCCCCCGGTCCACGGGAATCACATTTCCGGAGCCGACGGTCAGGGGAATTTCGTATTTTTTACAGAATTCCCGGACAAAATCCTCGTCCCGGTCGGATTCGACACCCCGCAGATGGTGGTTAAAATGGGCCGCAGACAGGGAAATATCCAGTTCCTCCCGCAAAAGAAGCAGCCCGTAGGTCATGGCCACGGAATCCGCCCCGCCGGACAGGGCGCAGGTCACGCTGCCGCCGGGGGCTATCAGATTCTGTGCCTTCAAAAACTGCCGCAGCTTATTCAGCATGCTTCCACTCCCGGTCCGTGAAGGTCTGGTAGGGGCCGAACCACTGCAATTTCACTGTGCCGGTCTCGCCGTGCCGGTTCTTGGACACGATGCACTCGGCCAGTCCCTTGTCCTCGGAATTGGGGTTATAGTATTCGTCCCGGTACAGGAACATAACGGAGTCCGCATCCTGCTCGATGGCGCCGGATTCCCGCAGGTCCGAAAGAATGGGCCGTTTGTCCGTCCGGCTCTCCACCGCACGGGACAGCTGGCTCAGGCAGACCACGGGGATATTCAGCTCCTTGGCCATGATCTTCAGCGCACGGGAAATTTCGCCCACGATGGTCACACGGTTGTCGCCGCTGTTTTTTCCGTAGCCGGAGGAGGTCATCAACTGCAGATAGTCAATGACCACCAGGCCCAGATTTTCGATCCGACGGCACTTGGCGTTGATGTCGGCCACGGTGACGCTGGGATTGTCGTCAATGCGGATGTCCGTCTGACTCAGGGAAGCCGCCGCCATGGCCAGCTTGCCCCATTCCTCATCGGTCAGCTTGCCGGTGGCCAGCTTCTGCATATCAATAAAACTCTCGCTGGCCAAAAGACGCATGGCCAGCTGTTCCCGGGACATTTCCAGGTTGAAAATGGCAACGGTTTTTTTATAGGCCTTGGCCACGTTCACGCCCAGGTTCAGCGCAAAGGCGGATTTGCCCATGGCCGGCCGGGCAGCAACCAGCAGAAGGTCCGATTTATTCAGACCGTTGATTTTGCTGTCCAGGTCCCGCAGGCCCGTAGAAAGGCCGGGGATGGCGGAATCCGACTGGGCCAGTTCCGTCAGACGGTCAAAGACCTTGTGCAGCACCGTACCGATATGCTCCAGGCTGTCCCCACGCTCGCCTTTCCGGAGGGCGTAAATTTTCTTCTCCGCACTTTCCAGCATTTCCGCCGGGGTACCCACCTGGGAGTACACCGTTTCGGTGATGTCGCTGGCCGCCTGGGCCAGTCCCCGGAGCATGGATTTGTCCCGGACAATGTTGGCGTAGCGCACCGCATTGGCGGCGGTGGGGGTGATCTCCATCAGCTGGAGCACATAATCCTTAGAATTTTCTTCGTAATAGCCCAACTCCCGCAGCTTATCCAGCACCGTTACCGGGTCGATGGTCTGGGAGAAGTTGAACATGGTATAAATGGTCTCGTAAAGCTGCTGGTTCTGCTTCAGAAAGAAATCCTCCGGCCGGAGGATGCCGATGACATCGGAGACGCATCGGCTGTCAATGAGCATGGAACCCAGCACTGCCTGCTCGGCCTCCAGCGACTGGGGAGGCTGGCGGGAGATCAGTTCTTCCTCCATTAGGTCCTCCTCTCAAGAAATCAGGTGGAAATCAGGCCTCCTGAATTTTCACGGTGAGGGGAGCGCTGATCTCATAGCCCAGCTTGCAGGTGACGGTGTACGTGCCGACGTTCTTGATGGGGTCGGCAATGACGATCTTCCGCTTGTCCAGGGTGATGCCGGTGGCAGCCTTCAGCGCATCGGCAATTTCCTGGTTGGTCACGGAGCCGAACAGCTTCCCGGCCCCGCCGCCCTTGGCGGTGACGGTGACGGTCAGCTCCCGCAGCTTCTTGGAAATTTCCATGGCCTCGGCCCGCTCCTTGGCGGCCTTCTCGGCGGCAGCCTTGTCGTTCATACGCATGGTGTTGATGGCGTCGGGGGTGGCCTCGATGGCGATCTTCTTGGGCAGCATGAAGTTCCGGGCGTAGCCGTCGGAAACCTCCAGCATCTGGCCCTTCTTGCCCTTGCCCTTCACATCCTGCAAAAGAATCACTTTCATAATCGTATATCTCCTTTTTCCTTATTTTTCATAGAATCGGTCAATGGACGCCATCAGTTGGTCCAGGGCGTCCTTGACGGTGGTATGCTTCATCTGCGCTCCGGCGGTGGCAGCGTTTCCGCCGCCGCCCAGGGGCTCCAAAATCACCTGCACATTGGCCTTGCCGATGGAACGGGCGGAAATAATGACCGTATCCCCGTCCGGGTAAAGCACAAAGGAGGCGCTGAGGCCGGATATGTTCAAAAGCTCATCGGCGGCCTGGGCGGCCAGCACCCGGCTGGTCGCAGCGTTCAGAGCGGCGATGGCGATCTCCTGCCGGTAGAGCCGGGCGGAGCGGATGATCTGATATTTAGCCATGGTGTCCTGGAAATCGTTCTGCAGCAGCACCTTGACCTCCACAGGGTCAGCCCCCAGCTGGCGCAGATA